>Ga0209500_10000138_pt1 | contig 64692 bp, 74 predicted proteins | sample S_140212_EF_Meta_FD_187323 | JGI IMG/M metagenome (GOLD analysis project Ga0209500, IMG submission 187323) | Freshwater microbial communities from Lake Simoncouche, Canada to study carbon cycling - S_140212_EF_MetaG (SPAdes) (version 2) | ecosystem: Environmental > Aquatic > Freshwater > Lake ... | reverse complement strand
TTATTAATTGCAGTAACTAATTGACTTGATTTAGTATTTAATGTTGACTGAAGAGAGGTTTTTGTTGATATCGCTGAGTTCACGGTGTTGGTCAAAGATGTCGTGTTAATTGCATTTATATTAGAAGTATTTGTAGTATTTTGAGCAACTACTGGAGTAAGGCTTGAGTTTAATTGTGCAATGGTTGCATTTGCTGAGTCTACTGCTGCCTGAACTGTCTCTGTGTTTGGATCTACATAAGGGGTAAATGCTGCACCTTGACTTAGTTGTCCAGCAAAACCTGCTCCGACATTAGTATCTGTAATTGCCGTTACCGTTCCACCAGTTGTTTCTCTATAATTAAATCTCGCTTGATTTGGTATTGGTCCATTAGCAGTTACACTTGCTATCCATGCACCATCATTTGGATTTACATCAGCATTAAATCTTATTTGAGCCATCTGCGTAGAAGCGTCTTGTTGTGGGTATGGGCGAAGGTCCCAAGCAATATCTAAACTTGTACCAGTTGTTGCATAAGTAATACCAGTTCCTGTACTCCAGGTTGTCCAGTCCCATCCTGCTATAGATACGGATGGAGCATTTGGAGTTGAATAATAATTTGCTCCCTCATTTATGCCAAAAGTTATGGTTGCATTAGACCCAACAAATACATTGTTATATACAGTTCCGCCCATTTGCATACCAAATGGAAGATTCATCCGAACACCAGCATCATCTACTCCAGCCAAAACATTTGTACTTGTTCCAATAGTGGCTTGTAAATTATTAACTGCTGTTTGAGCATTATCAATTGCAATATTGGCTTGGGTTAGTTCGGTTTGAGCAGTTGCTTGTGCTGTAGACGCTTCTGTTTTTGCAACCACGGCTTCAGATATTGCTGTTTGAGCCTCTGTTATTTGTGTTGTTACATTACTTATAGCTGTAGTTGCAACAGTTATTGTAGATTTTGCATCTTGAACTATCTGAGAACTTTGATTTATTGGGGTAACAGATAGGTCAACACTGCTAATAGTATTAATAGCGGTTTGAACATTATTTACTTCAGTATTGGCTAAAGATATTTTTGATGCTACCTCTGCTACGATACCCTGAGCCTGAGAATATTCTGTTTGCGCTTGTGTTACTTCTGCGATGGCGTTGTTTGTTGCTGTGTTGGCCTGTCCTACTTCTGCAGTAGCAATAGAGAGTGCATCGTTTACTGCTTGTTGCGCTGGACTTACCACTACCTGTTCTTGTCCGCTTTGATCTGTAGCCCACGCATAACTTGGTCCAATAAAAAATAGCCAACCCGTTACAAAAAGGCTAGCTAAAAAGTATTTTAACTTTCTACTCAATTGGATCTCCAATGCAACAATATTTTTGTTACATTGAAATTATATCATGTATACCTATTTAAATACTATTAGTTACTTAGGATTATCAGTTTTGTAAAAGCCATTTCCTTTAAATTGTATACCAAAAGATCCGTAAACTCTATTCATTGGATACCCGCACTTTTTACAGATCTCTGCAGAATCTGCTTCAGAAAAAGGTTTTACGACTTCTTTATCTAAGTCGCACTCTATACATGCATACTCATAGGTTGGCATCTACTTCTTCTTTGCTCTTTGTTTTGCTAAAGCATCAAAATCTTTTACTTTAGTCTCCCCCATGTATCCCCAAGCGTATCCTTCGTTAATCATTTTTTGATTTATTGAAACTTCTGATCCATCTAGAAATACCCACCCAAGAATACGTCCATATTTTTCTGATGAGTCCATTTTTTCTGTTTTAATTACAACAGTTTTAGACGCATCAATTGCCTTCTTTAAATAATCTTTAGATTCAAGGCCCAGTGTTTTTTCTATCTTGTCTGTAGTGCGACTTTCGGGAGTGTCTATTCCTGCCAACCTTACTCTTGAGCTAAATGAAATATCAAAACCAAGATCAATCTCTACATCAATTGTGTCTCCGTCAACAACTTTACTTACTTTTTTAACATAATACTCAAACATTATACTCCTTAAATTTATAATGAGCAGTTTACAGACTTACTCAGGTCAATCAGTTATTTAATGTCGCTGTCTCCCCCGACATACCTGCGACTCCCCGATGAAGGGGTGCAGATATCTATTATACTATTACTTTATTTTAATTGTTTTAGGCTTTTTCTCTTCTGGGACATTTTTACTAATGTGTATGTGGAGCATGCCATCTTTCATTTCGGCAAGATCAACTTCCATATATTCTCCTAATGAAAATGACCTTTCGAAATTTCTTTTGGCAATTCCTTCGTGGATATATTCTCCATCCCAGTGTTCTCCGTGTAATTCACCTTTAATTACTAAATTATTATTTTCAATTTGAATATTGATGTCTTCACGTTGGAATCCAGCAACTGCCAAACTAATGCCGTAGGCACCGTTATCAAATTTAACTAGATCGTAGATTGGATAATTGGAGGCTGAAGATTGCATTTTTGCAAAATTTGTATCCCATCCAATAAAAAATGGATCATTGAAAAGATCCATAGCAAGTTTTGTTACCATTTTATTCCCCTTTCAAGCGAATAATTTAAATTAGGCCCCATTCGGCGACCTATATATTATTATATCATTTATTAAAAAATTCTACCAGTCAGACATTTCTTGCATAAGCTTCAAAAGGCTGGATATGTCTTTTTGGCTGGTTACTATCATAAAGTCATCTATCCCATATTTTTTAGATATGTCTCTAATTTGCTGCTTAACTTCTTCCATGCTACCACGTATTAAATGCTTTCTTTTTTCCCAAATAGAGGGCTTTAGTCCTTCATTTGTTGCCCATGATTGATAATGATATTCTATGTCTGAGTCTAGGTCATCTTTGTTTTCTCTAATAAGTGGGTCAATAATTAATACTATCTTAGTATTTTTTAATTTATTAATTGATTCTTTTAAAAATGATTCTTCTAATCCACTATCATTAATAATAGCATAGTCTGTCCATTTATTAGCTAAGTCAATTGTCATTGGAGAATTTGCAATTGTATAAGAAATTGGCGCTTGATCACCCATCTTATTAAAAAATTTATCTGCCCACTTATCCGCAAGCTCTATTCTTTTTTCAACAGTACTTATTAAAGAATCGTCAAAATTATACATATCTATTGCTTCTTTTTGTTCATCTTCAAGCATTTTTCCAGCAACTAAATTAAATGTTACTCTATTGCTGCCTTTAATATTCATTGTATTAAAAAATCTAATTGCATACTCTGGGCTTATAGTATAAGCCCTAAACGCCATCATGAATTTAAGATTTTTTGATACTCTCATCATGCCTTGCAAAAAGGGAACATAGTCTGGCGAGGATATAGAGTAGGTCATAAGAACAGAATAGGCTCTTGATTTTTCTAAAGTCCATGCCATGTCAACTAATTTATCTTGCGTGTTACCAAAATCAAACCTATGCATCCAATGAAATTTCATTTTTTATTTTCTTTATATGAATTAAAAAATTGTTCTGCCCAGTATGTGTGATATGGAATTCCAGAATGCCCACGGTCTCTGGCCGACAGATCTTTTGTATTGTATCCAGACTCTTCTGCCCATTTATAAAAATTTTTGACATTGCCAATATCTACATAGCTATTAAATAAACCACTTTCTCTGATAGTTGCAGAAGCATATTGATCCCAAGTTCCCCACAAAAAATTTATTTCCATTACCTTACAAATCTGTTCCATTAACATTATATTATGAATTGAGTTTATAACAAAGTCAGATTTTCTTTCATCACTCATATATTCATGAATCATGAGTTTCCCGTTTGCTATTGCCGATTGTTTCATTGCCTCTTCAGGCAAGTTGTCATCTATAAAAAAAGACTCAGAGTCATTAATTATTGCATCTTTAAATTCTTTTAAAAGGAATTTATCTTTAAGGTTATATGAAGCCATTGTTTCTAAGCCAATTTTTTGTTCCCAAAATTTTTTTATATCGTTCCATTTATAATGTCTATAAAAATCTGGATAGTTAACAAATAAATTATTTGGTTTTCCGTATTTTTGCATGTAGCTAACTATTTGCCTATTTATTGCAGGGATACCAACAGCCCGAACTCCTACGTTAAAAAATCCAGAACATGGCTCTTCATTTATAATTTTTTTATATAATTGATTTGCCCAAATATTTTCTAATTTATTTCCAAGACCCTCTGTTTCAGAGCAGCCAGCAAAAAGAACATGTGTTCCAGAATGATTGTTTGTGAATTCGTCTGACCGCAATCCTTCGGAATTATAACTATAAGTAATTTCGTCATCTTCTGGGATGCCCAGTTTTTCTTCATGTATCATTAATTTAAAACTTGAGTTTGGCATTTGAAAACGAATTAATCCTTCCTTAAATGGAAGTCCAGAAAAGTTTTCTTTTTTGTATATGTTAATATTTTTATTCATTATTTTCTTCCTCAATCTCAATCAGGCCATGTTGTTTTGCTATTTTTTTTGCTTCTTCTGTTAAAGTAATTGTTGCTTCAAGATTTTCATTATATTCCACAGATATTAAATCTTTTTCATAAAGACCAAGAAGCGTTTTGTCTATATAGTCTTTGTGAGATTGCCATAGTTCTGGGGCCAGCTCCTCTGCTTCGTCTGTAATTTTAAAAATTATTTCGCCGTATTCATCAACGCCAGATATTTCAATAGCTCCTATTTCAATATAATACTCAAGGTCTCTGTCAAACTGTTCTTCTGAGTCTTCCAAAATATCTCCTTGTACAACAGGTAGGACTCGAACCTACGGTTACCGAATTATGAGTTCGGGGCTTTAACCAACTAAGCTACTGTTGCCCAGTTAGTATATTATACTTATAATGCTGCTGCCAGTCAATGATATCATTTTTATCATTAATAAGTGGCTGACCCTTTATATTTAGGCTAGTATTTAATAAAACTGGCACACCTGTTTCTTGATAAAATTTATTTAAAACACGCCACAATCCTCGATGCTGTTCTTTGTTTACTGTCTGTACTCTAGACGTGCCGTCTACGTGAACAACAGAGGGTATTAAATCTGGTTTTTTACATTTTACAGCATATTGCATGTATGGTGAATTAAAATTCATTTCAAACCATTCGCTAGCACATTCTTCCATAATTACTGGGGCAAACGGCCTAAAGTTTTCTCTTTGTTTAATTAAATTAACTTTATTTTTAATGTCTGGGTCTCTGGGGTCCGCTAGTATACTTCTATTGCCTAATGCTCTTGGTCCGTATTCGGCCCTTCCGTTTGCTACTGCTACTATTTTATTTTTTAATATTTCATCAACAATTTCATTAACAGGATATTCCCCTGATAAATTATATCCAAGATATGGACCATTCCAATTTAAATGTTTGCCATACAATAACGCTGCTGCTCCCAATGAACTTCCAGCATCTCCTGGGTTGGGCATAATCCAAACGCTATCAAATATTTTCCAAAGCAATGTGTTGGCAGAGCAGTTAAGGGCACACCCTCCCATAAAAACTAAATTTGTTTTTTCAGTTATTGATTTAGCCATATTCATAAATTCAATTAGTCTTTGTTCATAAATTAATTGAGCAGAGGCTGCAATATCAAATTTATCTTGGTCTGACACCCAGCCCCAGTCAGTAATTCCTTTATGAAAATTGTATTTTTGTTTTGTTATGCTTGGAAAATATTCATTAACTTTTTTTAAATACTTATTTGGATCTCCGTAACCAGCCATTCCCATCATAATGTATTCTTCTTGATTTGGCATTAACCCTATAAGCTGAGTAAATGCGGAATAAAAAAGTCCAAAGCTTACAGGGTAGTTTTGTTTGTAAACTTGTTTAATGCTAGATCCTTCTCCCACCCATACCGTAGAAGTATTAAATTCTCCAATTGCATCTAAAACTACAATAACCGCATCTGTATAATTACTTGTGTAGTATCCTGCTGCTGCGTGGGATTTGTGATGCCCAAAGGAAGCCCTAGGAATTTTTTTAAGGGGTGTTTGAAGAAAGTATGGCTTGTCACCACCAAACCCGCCATGAATGGCTATACGGGCCTTCTTTAGCCATCTGTTTTCATAATAGGCTATTTTATCTGGATACCCGTACTCTAATGCATCTTTAATTAAACTATCATTTGTAAACCAATCATTTTTTTGCTTACTATATCTTTCGGCATGCCCAGAAAATAATATGTCTCCATCTTTAATTAAAGATACAGAAGCATCATGGGAAGTTTCATTAATTCCTAAAATTATCAATATATGTACCTATCTTTTTGCTTAGGCTGTTTTATAAATATTTTTTTTATTTTATAAATAACCTTATAGTATAAATAAATAATAAATCTATAGTCCAAGTTTTTTCATTTCTCTTATAAAATTTTCATATATGTGTATATGTGTGTGGGCACCCCAATGCCCTTCCCAAACTTCAAGATCCCTAATATCCCAATCTGTTCCCCTATGAAAAAAATTTTCATATTTATCTTTAAAGTTTTGATGGCACACGCTTTCTTTTTCTGGGGAAATGCCGTCTGGCGGTATTGTCTGGTCCCAGTCTTCTGATAATTCAAAAAAATTTTTAAATTTATCATACATTTGTTGATTGTTATCTTGATATACGTCTAGCCATGTTGTCCATAGTAATTTTATATTATTTGAATGACAATATGTTTCTAACATTGAAATAAACATTAAGTTAATCCAAACTCTATGTTCATTTGGAAAAACTTCTTCTACTTTGGCTGGAAGCTTTATGTACCTGCTATTTTTAGAAAGATGTATTGCTCTATAAGGTCCTTTGTCGGATCCATATGTTTTTTCTAATATTTTGTTATGAGGTGCTGAGGTTAATATTTCAGAATCTATAAATACATGAGTTCTGGCAAACGATGGTAATGCACATAGGATATATTTTGGATTACCATATTTTTCAAAATAGTTAAAAATGTTATAAACTATTTGCATAACGGATCCTCCACGATAAGACACATTATTATATTTAAGGCCTAGATTTTTAGCTACCATCTCCCCCCATATTGCCCCATCTTTAACCCCTAAACCATAGGTTTGCGAACACCCAGCAAATAAAATATCTACATTTTTAATAAAATCTGGGCCCCTGTGTCCATCTGTATTTATTCTTTTTTCTATATTATCGCTTAAATCAAAATACATTCTGTCTTCGTTTAAACGCAATGTATTTTGCAGTAGCATTGGCTGTTCTGGCTCTATGTTATTAATACAAGACCACATTAGATTTACAGTTTCTTTATTTTGTAATTTACTAAAAACATCATTATTATTTTCTTGCCAGGAAGATGCTCTTTTATTTTTCATCTTTTTTGTTTTCTATAAAATGCAATTCTACTATTTGTTGTACATACTCTGAAAAATGCTTTCTTATGTTTCCAGGTGGCCTAGATCCAATAGCATTCCATATTCTTTGATATTCAACAATGTTTGAAAATGTAGTTGGGCATACAACCATTCCATTGTATTCTTTTAATACTGTTGGAAGTGGAACATGCTTGCCACAGCATTTGCATTCTTTTGCTTTTTCTTGATATTCACTCATAATGTTGTCATCCTTTCTAAAGACTCTGACAAACTAGTTGGCATACGGGGAGCCCGTATCATGTTGGTAGCCGTAACATCTGGGTTATCTTTTGAGAAGTCGTTATCAAAACTAATAGATTCATATGTATGTATTTTGATTTCTTCATTTGTGTCGTATTTTGTCCTAGATATTGCATTGTAAACAGAGCCACAAACTGCGTCGGCTAAGTCTTTTGAACCTTTCCTAGGGTGATCAACTCTGTCTCTCATAATTTTTAATTGCAATAGTTCATCTATAAGTAATGGTATGTGTGGACCTTTAAGTCTTTCTTCTAAAACTATCATTGCCATGTCATCATAATGTTTTTTAGCAACAGACAAAATTTCCGTATTAACTCCGTACTGTTTTAATTGTTGCATCATGTCGTGAGAGTTCCATCTATCAAAAGTACAAAGTCTTATTTTAAATCCTTTTGTCTGTAAAGATAGTATGTAGTCTCTTACTTCTGCAAAGTCCACAGATTTGTCTGGCGTGGGGGTCCAAAACCTGACAGCATCTACTTCTACTATTGGCGCTGGTTGTGAGTACGTGTCTGTAACTTTTACATTTACCCATTTTTGAACATGCGCTAAAGAAACTGCACAGTGGTCATGCTTTTGTGCAAGGTCTACGTGTATAAAATATTCTTTATCTGGATCTGGTGCAAACCAATTTTCAAATCTTCCAAATTGATCTAGGGCAATTGCTGTATTGTTAAATGCAGTTTCTATTTTTTCTCTTGATTTAAAAAATGCATCTACTGCGTCTGACGGCATGCAGGCAAATCTTCCTAGTGCATCCATAGAGTTTTTATAAAATGCTACTTTAAAATCATCAATGTTTCTAGTTGGATTAATTTCCCAAGTTGGACGTTTCAATGCGTATACTTTTGGAATAGAATAAGAAAGTATATGGTCTTCTTCCCATTCAACAGAAAACTCATTTCCTTCAGTTCCGTCTGGTAGGTCGATATCCATTTTAAAATTATGACTTCTTATTACAATTTCTTTTTCTGCAATGACAGATTCATAGAATTTTTGTATTGGATCATTTTTAAATCTTGGAAAAGAAAGCAATATTACTTTACCAAAGTCTGGAAAACGTGAATCTACTGAAGCCCTGTACATATCATATATTGCATCTGCAGTTTTTGCTTGATCGTGTCCAGTTGTATTTTCTGTAGCAAATCCTGAAATCTCATCAAGGATAACAACAATAACGTTATAACCTTCCCAAGCCTCACGCTCAGAGTGACCAGAATGAACTGTAATAGATTTATCAAACTTCATTTCAGAAGCTTTATCTGTGTACTTTCCAGTAAACCACGGAGACTTTTCAATTCGTGTTTTAAACCCTTTAAAAAAAACATTGTTTGCTTGCTGTGCGTTAATAGCAATATTTAAAATATCAATTGCATCTCCTGGTGGCTTTCCGTAATATGCCGCTGGGTCTTTTAAGCATAATAATAAATAAACTATATAGGCTGTTGCAATTGTTGAGCAGTAGTCTTTACCAGAACCCTTACCAAGTTGAGCAATTACTTCGTTAGCCGTTTGCTTAAATATTCTAGAACCTTCTTCTTCTCCAAAAAGTTTCATTAGTGTTGCTTCTTTATATATTTGAGAACTTTTTTCAATTAGAGTATATTGATATTCGGAAAGTGGTGGAAGTCCAAGATACTCTGGGTTGGTTACAAATGCTCTTAGATCTACTGGTCTTTCTTCAAACTCTTCTCCATCGAGTATGTCAATAAGGTCATTAAAATTAAGATCCACTTACTTCCTCAATAATTTCTATTGGTTCAACAATCCCAGTAATTTGAGATAGTCTACGTGCAACATCCATTTTGCATTTTGGACAACTGGCTGTTACCTCTTTTAATATTTTAATTAAAATGTCTTGCTTATGTTCTGTCTCTGCAATTTGAGATGCCATCTCAGCATTATCTAGTAAGCCTACCTCTTTTAACATTGTAATTCTTTTAGTCTCAATGTCTGAAATTAACTTAAGTGCGTTAGCCTTAACATTTAATTGTCCTGCCTGATCTGCATCCTCTACTGTTTTCCATGCTTCTTTAATAAGCATAGAGTAGTGTTGGTCAGCTCCAGAGATTGCTTCCTTAGCACGTTCTTTTGAACTTGTATCATTATAGACAACAGTTTTCCATTCATCTATAAGTTCTACAACGTCAGACCTTTTAAATCCAGTTAGGGTGGCTATTTGTGTAGGATTGTTACCTTTTAATAGTTCGGCAACAACCTTATTCATTCGATCAAAATGATCAGATAATTCAATTTCCATATATATCTATTATAATTCTAGTTGACTGAAAAGTCAATTAGATTTTGATATTTTATATAATAATAGGTATCCAATTAAATCATCTATGTCATTATCTCCTGCAAAACCCTGGTTATTTTTTACCCTATTTAACTTATCGTCAATTCTTACCTTTAATTGCTCTGTAGAATCAGCCGTTGAAAATATTCTAATTGGATCTAAAGCTGAGTTGCCATATGATATATTCTTTTCAATTAACATCTGTGCAATTTCTAAGCAAGAATTTAATATCTTATGCCCTGCTGGTGCACTAATTGCATGAAGGTATAAGTCTTGGTATGAGAATTCTTTTACATCTGCAAACACTGGCTTTAATGTCATTCCATCTCCTTATATAATTGTTTAAGTCCTCTTAATGTTCCAATATCCATATACTGTCCACCTGGTCTTTCCGCCCTAATATTAAATCCTTGAGATATCCAATCTTTTAATTGTTTTCCTGGATGGTCTAGCTTAGGATCTATGAATCTTATCATATTATTCTGAAATAGCATAGTGCCCCACATGTCTAAATAATTACAATTATCTACTTTATCTTCTGAATCAACAACTTTATTATTAGAAACCAGCACTTGACCAACACGACCTTTTAAACCCTCTACACATTCCCAGATTCCCAAAACAAGATCTGCAGTGTTTTCTTTAAATAATCCTTTGTATATATTACCTGGAGCATTTAAAATAAACGTATCTGGCATTCCTACAAGAACTGTGTCGTTGTAATTTCCAACCATATACTTAACTGCGTCTGACATTGTTGAAGGCTCACGAACCATTATTTTAACATTCATGTCCATATTTTGAATAATAGGAACCCATTCTGATCGTGTAGAGATTCTAACCTCATCGCATAGCTCTAGCATTTGCTCTACATGCCATTGAAGTAATGATCTTTCATCTGATATTGGCAAACAAAATTTAGGAATTCCTCCAATTCTAGATGCTTTACCTGAAGCTGGCAGTGCTCCTATCGTAGCCATTCCTGCTCCCTTCTTCTAGATAATGACCAGGGCTTTGGATTTTCAAAGTTACCATTCCTTTTATACTCATAATATTCTTGATTATTTAAAAATGTTTCATGGTTTCTATTTTTAAGCTTGTCATCGCTATTAATTGTTTGACTTCCAGACTCTGGTGCGGTTTGTATAGATGTTGAAGTTATTGTGTTTTCAGGACAAAATCTTGCAACTCTTTCATGAAAATCATTGTCCTCAAAATAAATAGGATAGAAATATTCATCAAATAATCCCACTTGCTCTATTACATTTTCACCAACAGAGAAGCATCCGTAATTATCGTTTGTAAGTATTAGCTTGCTTGGTCCGCTAAGAGTATCTATTTCTTGCAAGGCTGTTTCTCCCCAAGTAGTGTCTGCGGAGGCAAACAGCCAGTATTTAGAATCAGGATAACATTTTATGCCCAGATTCCACGCAGCAGACAGTCCTAAATTTGCTGGCATACTAAGAACTTTAACATTTTCTTTTTGTGTTTTAAATTCTCCACCATTATCTATAATCAATATATTGTCAACTGGATAATTAATTGATTCTAGCATGGAGTCTAGTAGATCGTATCTATTTAATATTGGAACTATTAATACTGGTATGCTCATCGCTTTTTAATTAGTCCAAACTGTTCTAGATATCTTTGTATTGTCATTGGAGAAACCGCACACTCAATAGCAATTTCTGTAACTGTCTTTTTTTGTACAATATATCTTCTATATAGCCAAGGATGGCTTTGGTATAATTTCATCTTTTGGTTAAAACTTGATTTGAATAATGAGCAATTCCAAAACTATCTGCGACATCAAAATCGGTTAAAGATAAATTATACTTACTATTAAAATAATCTACCGTTCTTTGCTTACGCATATTCCTTAATTGATTTTTGTACCAAGAATCTGCATACCCTGGATTTTTTAATCTTATTGCAGATTTTTCATCCTTTGTTGGATTTTTGTTGCCAATGTACGCCTGCCACGAGGATGGGCCAATAGTAATAACCTTAGCGCCAGTAGACATAAGCTCAGCAATAACAACTCCATATACATATGACAATTTTATCACAGCATCGGGGGATCTGACAAGTATTGCGCCTTCTACAACTATATAATCAGACTTTAATTCATTAAGCATTGCTTTCATTTTAACTTTTGCATCATATATTTTTTCGTATATGTCTGATCCAGATAATTCTATTTTGCCCCATTTTAATGGGACGTCATTTTCCATTAAACAAAATGCTACTGAGTTAGTGGAAGCATCTATTCCTAAAACTCTGTTTGCTTTAGTTTTGACTAAACTAGCTAAGTTCATTTAGAATGCTCCATATTGCTGCTTTAGCTTGTTGATTAATGTTTTTTTCGCAAGAAGAGCACACAGATTGCTGGTTGTACCTACTTAGTTTAGTTTTACAAGATTTGCAAATTCTTGTTGCTCCATTTTTAATTGCTTTTTTTTCATAATATTTTTCCATTATTTTTCTATTTGTAGAAATACGACAACACTGCTCATTACAATATTTTTGATTATGTGTTTTGGGTTCAAAATCTTTACCACATTCTTTATTAAAACAAATCATATAGATGGTACCTTATAAGATTCTATTTGAACTGTTCCAGTAAGTCCTGCGTAACATTCTTTTTTAACTGGGCAATAGGTGCAAGGCATTTTAGATTTTGTAGCGCCAGAGGGCTTCATTGGGAGATCTCCATCTTTAAAGTTATCCCAAACCTCACACATCCAAGTAAAAGTTTCTTCAATAATAGCTGTATTTTTTTCATTCATGGAAACTGGAATGACTATTATCTCCTGTGTGTTTTTGTTTTCATAAAGAAAAAATCCTTCTTTTGCTTTTTTTAATTTCATATAAGTTAATAATTGCAACAAATGGTTTGCTGTGGGTTTCATTTCTGACTGCCTTATGTCCCAAACTTCTTGCTTTGCTGTTTTTATTTCACCAACTACTGTTTCGCCATCGTATTCCATAATAAGATCTATAAACCCTCTAATTGGTGGATACTCATTAACAATTTCTTCTTCTTCTGCTTTCCACTCTGGCATAGTAGAAATAAGTTTTTGAAGTCTCTCGTGTGCTTGAGTTCCTTGGGCCATATTAGCAACAGCAACAGCGTCGTTGTCGTCTATAAACATAGCGCCAGAAAATGCCATGTACCAATATCTTGGACAAGTGCCATGACCATACCCAAGTGAGCTTGGGCTAAAAGATTTCTTTGTCATTTCTCCGCTTGGACGTTTTGTATTTCTATAAGACTCATCGAGAAGATTTGCAAAAAGTTCTGGGTCAAAGAATTTTCCAGTATGTTTTTTAAATTTAAGATTCTTTACTATTTCTCTACTCATTTATGAGTTGTACCTAACAACATATTTAAGGGCATCAACAAGTTTGTCTATAGATTCTTTTACTGAATAATATACATTCTTTTTATTATTATTAACTGTTCCAGCTTTATCTTTCATAATAGTTGAGTATACAGAAGACATAACTGCAAATTTAGTAGACATTGCCTGTAGCTCCATAATTAAATGAGGTGCTTTAGCTGAAGGCACATCTGGGTTCATTAACAATTTTACCACAATTGCAAGAGCTTTATCTAAATGTTCATCCTTCATAAACTCATGTAAATCATTAAATTCAGTAATATCACTAATTAATTCTAATGTGTTTTTTGAATCAGATTTATTTTCCATCTCTATTTATCCAATCAGTATAATATCCAGCCCATAACCCTATTGGATATGCGATTAAAAATCCAATTAAAACTCCTATAAAAAATTTAATCAAAAGTGTAGTCTCCATATTCCATCACACTTTAAAGCATGTGCCTGTAAAGTAATCCTGCGCTCATTTGTTGTTGCATTAATTGGCGGTGTCACTTGATGCCAAGGGTCTCCAATTACATAAAACATACTGCCTTTAAAATACTCTACAATTTTAGGATATTCCATATCAAACTCTGCAATTTTATCCGAGTTAAATGGGTATCCTGAAACTTCTTTAATTTTATTTAATGCTTCCATTCCTTGCTGTTTAACAGTGTTTGCGTATTCGCTGTTTGAGTCTATATTCATTTCTTTATCCCAGACAGCTAAACCAGAACCATTGTTGTGTACATCAATTGCAACTGTTATTGTTAATAAATCTTCTTCCACATTTTTATACTTTGACCAAAATTCTTTGTGGTCGTATGAGACTTTATCTGAATGAAGTTCTGTCGAGTAACCTAAATTAGGTATAGGAACAGGCAATGTCATATTCTCTTTTTTTAATCCAAATATTTGAAACCCAGGTATTGCTAAGTCATCTGCTAGTGCACATGGTCCAACTATTGAGTTTAAATTTTTTAATAATAGATCATATAATTCAGAAAAATTTTCCATGAGTATTGGATTCATTTTTGTATATGACTTTACATATTGATCTGGTCTGGAGCCGTTATAGGTGTCTAAATAAGCTGCTCCACCCATGGTATAAAACATATTTAAACCATTTCTTGGTCTAGCAGTCCAATATTTATTTAATGAATCAATTTTAGACACAATATCTTCGCACTGCTCTTCAGTTAACAATCTAACTAGTCCAGATTGTTTTATCATTTTTTTACCTTCTTCTTTGATTTATATGGACCCAAATCAGCCTTTATGCTTCCATCTTTTCTAATTCTTACTATTCTACCATTTTTAATAACAGTAGGATTAAAAGGTATTTTATTATTTGATCCCATTATTTTCCTCCCAACATTCTATTAGTTGTTCTAAAAGTGCCCATTCAATAACAGCAAGCCTTGTTTTACTGCTAGTAGAGCCAAGTATTAGTTTAAGTACTGGATACTTATCCCTGCTGACCTTAAAAGTATCTGTACAAATTTTAGCCCACATGTTTTGCGAAATAGAGATTGACTTTTCGTACTCTTTATAATCCACCACAAAATCTCTCCATTGAGCGTCACCTTTTTGATAATCACCACGTCCACTATTTTTTTGTTGTTTTGCTCCGTCACGTTTAGCCTCCGACCTTTCAGACATTAGTTAACCTTATACTGATTGCTATGTCCGTCTGGACATTTCCAGGACATAATTAAATTTGTTGGGTCCCAAAAAGATTCTTGTGCATCTTTATTGCACTTGCCGCAAGGTTTTGTTCCAGGAATTAATTCTAAATCTTTTTTATGCAAAATTTCTGGTTTTTTAAAAAACTCATTAATTTTTGGCATCTATGCCCTTTTTAAGTACTTCAACAACTTTTGGATTCTCTTTTAAATACTGAACAGCTTTTGCACGTCCTTGAAATCTTTCTCCATTAACTGTGTACCACGCTCCACCCTTTTCAACAACTCCAACCATTTCAGCAACATCTAAAGTTTCTCCTACTGAATCAACGCCAAGAGTTTCTCCTTGGTAGTAAAAGTCATACTGTCCTGATAAATTTGGGGGCCCTAGTTTATTGTAATCAATAATCCAATTAACTGGCCTTCCAACTCTTTGTTCAATAATTTTATCTCCAACTTTAACTCCAGCTTTAATTGCATTTGCCTCAGCTTCAGAAGACCATAATTTAATTACCGTAGAAGAAAAGAATTTTACTGCCATGCCACCTGTTGGAATATGGCTTGCATGCATTGATCCAAATTGATTTCTTTGTTGTGAAATAAGAACAAGTAGTGTGTTTTTGTTTGCATAGTTTAACATTTTGACTGCGTGGGTCATGTCTTTTGCTTCTGCGCCAATCTGTTTGGTATCTTGAAGATCTTTCATTTCATTTCCATCTTTTTCAAAATAAATTGCTGGAAGCAAAGCAGATATTGAATCTACTACAATTAAATCTACTCCTGCGTCCATAAGTTTAGTTGCAACATCAACCATATCGTTAACTGTTTTAGCCGAAGAATAAATTAACTTTGATGAGTCTACTCCTAATTGCTCTGCCCATGATTGATCATATGATGCTTCTGCGTCAATCCAAGCACAAGTCTTGCCTTCTTTTTGTGCAATAGCAATCATTTGTAAACAAAATGATGATTTGCCAGCAGACTTATTTCCCCAAACCAAAACTTGTCTACCGTATCCAAGACCACCCTTTAAGGATAAATTTAATCCTATGCTTGGCGTAGCCTGTTTTTCAACTTTTATATCTTGTGCTGACTGAACTCTTGCTCTTGTTTTTGGATCTAATTTTGCCAATACATCATCTATTAAAATTGTCATTGTTTTCTTTCTCTATATGCTCATTATAGCATTAAAATCAGGCTCTGTGTCATTATAATTAAAGTCTTTTGATCTTTTATTTAAAATAGGAGTAGATTGTTTAGATATTTGATTCTGCATCAACATCCTGATTATCAGATGGTTGTTCAATTTTCTCCTTTAACTCAAATACAAATGAAGATGTATCTTCGTCATACTCAACATTTAAATTTTTATCTCCTTTTGACGCATTTAAAAATACATCTATGGGAATAGATATCTTTTTTTGCGATTCTAAAATAGCTACTAGAATGTTAGTAGCGCTCATTGCTTTATATACTTCTGCTGGTGTCTGGGTCATTTTATCTCCTTTATCATTAATGTACCGTCATCTAATTTTGACAGAACTGGTTTGCTTTTCATTCCTTCACGCATTCTTGCTAAAACTTTTGTATACATTGTTGGGAATGCAATTGCTCTAGTTAATTGTTTATTTTTATCTGACATGACTATGTGGGCCATTGTTTTTCCAGCTTTAGTTTTATATGGACTAAAGTTAATAACTATTTGCTCGTCATCTTCCATGTCATATTCTTTTCTATATAGATAATCTACAAAAAGGTCTGATCCGTTTGGGTCCATGTCATTTATTTTAATATATCTAGCTATTCTATTATCTCCAACAAGAATAAAATACATTTGCCCAGTCTCTATTTGAGTTTGCTCATTATGAAATAAACCTATAGATCCAGTTTCATCTACTAACTCAACTCTTGCCCAGCCAGTTCCTCTTTTAATACTTTTAACCATACCAAACATGGGAAAAGATCCTAAGTCATCAAACTCTTCAATTGGTTTTGCTTGTGCCTTAATTCTAGGTGGAATAGATTCTAAATTAAATGTAGGAATTCCTAAGTATTCGTAGTAGTTTTCCTTTTCCTTACCGTCTCTGAGATTGTCCTCAAAAGCAGAACCGCCAATAGCATTAAGAGCAGATACAGCCCTACTGTTAATCCCACTACCTTTCGTAGAGGCTTTTTGTACGAAATCGGAATAATTGGCATAAGGCCTTCTTTCTATAATTTTATTTGCAATGCTATCTGAAATAAATTTAACTTCAGCTAATCCAAATTGAATTGCGTTTTCTTTTAATGAAAAGTAAATTTCAGATTCATTAATGTGAGGCAGTAATACTTTAAGGTTTAATCTTTTAGCCTCAATTAAATATTCTGTTCTTTTGTCTTTATCATTTTCGTTTTTAAGAATTGAAAAAATAAATTCAAGAGGGTAATACTTTTTAAGCCAAGCCGTATAATAACTAAGCATGGAATAAGCAACAGCATGACTACGATTAAAAGAGTAGCCAGCATGAGCCTCAAAGTCACTCCATAAAGACTGGGCCTTTTTCTCAGAAATGTGTTTTGAAGCCCCAGCAATAAACTGATCCTTGAATTGGTCGAATTCTTTTGCATCCTTTTTCTTTCCGATAATCTTGCGAACCTTATCAGCTTCTGACCAAGACATACCACCTAAGTGTACGCAGGCCTGCATGACCTGCTCCTGATATATGATAACACCATATGTGTTCTCGGTAAATGGTTTCATAATTTCATGAACATACGATACCGCTTCTTCTCCATGTTTTCTTTTAATATAGGAGGCTCCTACGGTATTCATTGCTCCTGGGCGTACTAGGGCGTTTGAAGCAGCAAGATCTTCAAATTTATCAACACCCATTTTAATTAATAGATTTGTGTAAGGGGTTGCTTCGGCCTGGAACACTCCTTTTGTATATCCCTCGCTTAGCACCTTATAAACTTCTTTATCGTCCATGGATAAACTTGATAAAAATATATCCTTGTTGTGTCTTTCTTTAATAGCTTTTATCGTGTCTGAAATAACGGAAAGTGTTTTTAGCCCTAATGCGTCTAGTTTAATTAGCCCTATATCTGCAACCGTATCCATGTCGTATGCAACTACTGGTATGCGTCCAGAAACTTGATCTTGTGCGTCTGCCCTTGATTCTATCGGTGCAAAATTTCTAAGGTCATCTTTAGCAACAACAACACCAGCAGCATGAACACCAACGCTTCTAATTTTGCCACGCAGTCTTTCTGCTAGCCATGTTACTTCTGGATACTTCATTCTAAATTCTTTAGTGTTTGGAGATTCCATATAGTCTTCAAAAGTATCAATTGATTTTAGTGCACGATTTACGTCTTGTAGTGGAACCATAAATACACGGGCTGCGTCTCTAATAACGCCTTTGTCTTTAAAATATGTATATGTAGAAATTGATGCTACGTGTTTAAATTTTTTCTTAAGATAATCCTTAACCTCTTTACGGCGACGGTCTTCAAAATCTGTGTCGATATCTGGGAAGTCATTGCGCTCTGGATTAATGAATCGGAAAAACAATAGGTCATATTCTATTGGGTCTACATCAGTAATTCCTAATGCATAACAAACTAAAGATCCTGCAGCAGAACCACGTCCAGGCCCAACCATAATGCTATTCTCTTTAGCCCAATTAATCATATCTGCCACTACTAAGAAATATGAGGCAAAGCTTTTATCTTTAATAATTTCTAATTCTTCATTTAATCTAAGTTCATATGTGTCATTTCCTAGCCATGGCGAGGTAAGGTGTAGGGTTTCTAGGCCTTTAAAGGCCATCTCAGCCAGTTTCTGGTCGGCATCCGTCTTGGGTACTGGAAGAAGGTCTAGACCCCTGTTAAAATCGTATTCTCCAATTTTTTCGGATATCTCCATGGTATTCTCATAAATGTCTAATCGTTTAATTCCAGCCTTATTAAAATCAGATTCAATCTCTGATCTAGATTGAATAAATAAATTATAGTCTTGGAATGAAATTCTACGGTCAGGATAAAGATAATTAAATCTATCTAACATATTATTCATGTTTCTAGACATTTCAAAATCTGCTTCTTTATCAGACTTGGGTGAGGTAGATAGAATTAGCATGGCTTCTTCTAAAATTTTATCTTCGCCTTTGGCAAAATGAGCATCTCCAGTTGCAACTGGTTTAATTCCTAGTTCATCTGCTAGCTTTAATAAGTTTTCATTTATTTCTTTGGGGTTATGAGATTGAACTTCAATGTAAAAATCTTCGCCAAAAGTTTTCTTAAAATCTTTAAGAATAATTTTCGCTTCCTCAAACTCTCCCTTTTCAATACACTTACTAATAAGTCCATTAAGGCATCCAGAAAGAACAATAATATCTTTTGCATATTCTTTTAAAATCTCCATATCAATACGTGGCTTGTGATAGAAGCCTTCGTTCCATGCAATTTCTTGCAAACTATTAATATTCTTTAATCCATTTTGGTTTTTTGCTAATAAAATAATATGATTATAGGCCTGAATACTTTTATCTGTTTTAGATGACCTATCGAATCTATCCGTTGGGGATATGTAGGCTTCTACTCCAAGAATTGGCTTAATGCCTAATTCTTTTGCAGCAATTTGCATTTCACGATGTGATGATAGTGTGCCATGGTCTGTAATAGCAATAGCTGTTTGTCCAGCATCTAATGCCGCTTGGCATAATTCTTTTGGAGAATTAAGTCCATCCATTAAAGAGTAATAACTGTGAACGTGTAGGTGTGTAAAACTCATTAGTAACCGCCTAAGCAAATATTTCTTGTGTGATAAAGTCTGGTTTTTATTATTGTTTTTTTACTTGGAGCAAACATAACTTCTGAACATGTCAAGCATTTAAAACTCCACTCTTTAGAAAAATAATCATATGTTGAACCAACACAGTTTATGTTTCTATTTCTTACAAAAGTGGCAAATGGATCTGGTATCTCATAAGTTATCATATATGGATTTTACTAAATAAAACTAGGGGTGGCAATAGCCACCCCTAAGTCTATTTAATTTACCACTCTACGCTACCTGTTGCGTTTGATGGCTCTTCTCCACCTTCACCATTAAAGAAGGCTTCTTGCTCTGTATAGGGTAGGTCACGAACTGCAACCTTTTCCAATTCATACAATTCCAGTCCAGATGAATCAAATGGTTTTTCATCTTTGGCAAGAGGGATTGATGTATAACTGGTGTCTGTCTTTGTGCCCGTACGCTTAATGCGCCACACTAAATTTGATATGCTACCCATTTCGCCAGCATATTCAATTAATGTAGGAGTAATAGTCTTTCCGCTACTACCCTGAGACAAGATGGCAACATATGGATCTTCTTTACCATCATCTACAAGAACATTGATGTATAGGCGAGAACGGCCTTTCCATCCTGCTTTGTAATCTTTACGATGTTGTTCACATCCCCAACATTTTCCTTGATCGTCAATTGTACATAAAGCTTTACGCTTATAGTCTTTTGGGTTCGTGTGTTCTACTGCAATAAATCCCAAACTATTTTTTTCATTATAGTGGGGAGAGTCAGGATCTAATTCCTGAAGAAATCTAATTTTAACACTTTCTGCGTCATCCAATTTAACCCAACGTGCTCTTGAGCTATCTCCGCCAGATGATTGCGGTTTATCCATTACTTTATTTAAATCTTTTAGTCCTTTTACTAGACCCATTTTATTTCCTCTTTTCTATAGTTGATGGTATAAATCCATCTGTAACTGTATTATATCACAAGCTCCAGGATTTGTATTCTATATCAGAAACAGCGTTGTTAATACAAAGCTTAATTTCATCCTCAGTCATGTCTCCTGCATCTTTTGCATCATGAGGGTATATCTTACCATAAGAATGCGAAGCCCACAAGATGTCTTTATTTTTTAATTTACTAGAAATTGACATTCCTAATTCTCTGCCAGCCTGATCTGCGTCTGTCATTATTACTACTTTATTAAAATGTCTATTTAATAACTTTAAATTATCTGTGGATATGTGTCCGCCCAATGTGGCAATAACATTTGGAAATCCAGATTGATGTATTCTTATTGCATCAAAACTAGATTCAACAATAATAACTTGATCACCAATTCTTTTTGCCCTATGTATATTAAATAGAGTTTTATTCTTAGGAAGGTTTGTGCTATTTTTAAATTTCTTTTCAGATATTGATCTGCCTACTAGTCCTACTGGAGTACCGTCTGGACTATGAACTGGGACAATAACCATGCCTTGTGCCTCAGAATATCCTAATTTAAAATAATTCATAGATTGTTCATTGATTCCACGAGACTCAAAATAATCTCTAGCGGGTTTATTTAAAGTTAATTCTAAAGATAAGTCGTCAAGTTTTTTTTGATCAAACTCTACAAAATCTGGTTTATCTTCAAACATCTGACTTAGGGCTTCGTCAAAATTATCTAGTGCCTGTGACTCTTTTGATGTAATTAATCTAATAGCTTCAAAATCATTTTTACCTGCAATGCGTTTAACTAATTGAATTATGTTTCCAGTTTCTCCACATGACGGATTAAAGCAAAGCCATGCTCCATTTTCTTCGCTAATGTAAAAGCTAGGGCTATGAGTATTGTTATGAAATGGACAGTATAAAACCAAATTATTATTTGACTCGCTAATTATCCTTAAACCAATTTCCTTTATAACAGATTTTATATGGCTGGGTGCATATTGCGTGGAACTAACTTGCCCTGTGTTATTCCCTCTGATTGCCATGCTTTCCGCCTTCCTGTATATATACCATAAAGAGTCATTAAGAATCTCCATGTTGTACCAGTAAATTCTACCGAAAATGAGGTGTCTATGTCAAGTACCCTTGAATATCCCTTGTCTCTCATTTTATGAGTTAGCATACTTTCATATTGATGTTTGAGCCTAATTATATCTGAGTCGTCTTTAAACTCTACATCTATATTAAATCTTTTAATTTGTTTGTGCTGGTACATAATCGTACAATTCTTTGATAATACCTCTGTTAATATCCCAATCTAAATGAAAGGCAAACTCAGTTCCATGTCTATTTTTTCTAGAAACAATTTCAATTAAATTTGTGCCTGGGTGTCTGTGTACGGCAAGTGCCATATCTGCATCGTATTCAATTGCCTTTGACCAAGCAACTTGAGACATCATTGGTGGATTATCTTGATCTGATATATCGTCTGCGGTTGCTGCTGTGATATCAATGACAGGTATGTTATTTGTTACAGCCAATAACTTAAATTCACGAGACACGTTTCTATTTCTTTCCACTTCAGAATTGCTTCTTTTGTTATCATTAAATAATTGGTGATAGTCTAAGATAACCAAATCTGGCTTGTGCTGATCAATCTTTCCCTGGATTGTAGCAGGTGTAACATCGCCAGCTCCCTCATTTGAAACTAATACAAAACTATTTTTTCCTTCAAACTTTTTCTGACCCCATGATTTAAAGTCATCTATATTAATATCTCCTTTGGATAAATCGCTAGCTTTAAATAATCCAGAACCTAACATTGTATAAATACGGTCACGCATATTTTCTGGAGACATCTCAAGGGAAATAATCATTGGCTTAAATCCTTGCTCCCAAGCTTTGCATGCAAGATACGATGTAAACCATGTTTTACCTTTTCCTGGCCAACCAATTGCAACAATTAAATGTCCTGGTGCCATTCCAGTTGGGTATGCTGTGTCTATTGCTTGAAATCCAGTTTTAATTCCTGGGCTTCCACCCATTGCTAATGATCTATCTTTTACAGACATAAAGTGTCGCTCTGCTGACTCTAGGTCTGTTACATCTAAATCTCTTACGTTGTTTGTAAATCTAGATAGACCAGCAAGTTTACTTTGCATATCAGATAAAACTCTAGATGCAGCGTCTTCTTTAAGTGCTGCTCCGCCCTGTAACATAATTGACTTTAACCTAGAAGAAAGATATTCATTCTTTAATTTATCTAAGTAGTATCCAGTTTCGGCTTTAACATTTATATCTGGATCGAAGTCTTTAAATTTTTCTTGCAGTACTCCAATTTCTGGAACTGCCTTAAACTTATAATAGTATGACTTTAGTCCATCCCACACATCTCTATGCGAAGTAAATAAATCGTCAACGTTATCTGCAAGCAAAGTGCTTATGTCTTTGTTTTTGCAAACCGCCGATATTACTGTTGCTTCTGTATTCACTCTTCGCCCTCTACCATCTTCTTAGTTGCTTCTCTTAAAAGTTTACGATTCTTTTTATCTTTAATTAATTCTTTTTCTGCACGGTCCATTCTATCAAAATTATATAAAAAAAATATAAGTGGGTGTCCATACTTTGGTGTTTTAAAATAATATTCTAAAAGATCCATGCCCCTTTCAAACCCAACACTTTCAATTACATCTTTCATAGCTGACTTATCTCTATATTTATTTAACATCGGCTTTTTGCCATATTTTTCTTCATACAACTTTTCGTACTTCCAAAGCATAACATATGGCTGCTTGTTTTTATCAACCTGTAAAATTTCTAAATTATTTTCCACTGTTTAGCTCTTCTTCTATTTCTTGAGTTTTTTTAATTAATTTTTCTTCAACAAACTTATATACTCTTTCTGTGGCTAAGTCTACATTTTCCCCAGAGCGAACATCGTCCTCCACACCAATACTAATTTTAATGCTTTCATAATTACCAAGATTTCTAGTAAATGAAAGATCCACCTTTACTTTTGTTTCTGACATTAACTGTGCTCCGCCTTAATATGTCTTCGCAAGGTATCGCTAGCAAATATTGCCCAGCGTAACTCTATTTCTTTACTACAAATATCACATACAACGACTCTATTAGACACTACTCCGCCTTCCACACTGGTACGAATCCGCTATCGGTCTTAGTATACAATATCATGTTGTGTTTGAGAAGGGCCTGTAATTCTGCCTTTGAGGGTAAATTTTTAGAATATCCAGCCTCAAGTATATACTCGTGTATTTTAAGTATACTAGATTCACTAAACATAAATTTATACCATCTGCTATCTGGATTACTTATTGGGTATACTTTCTGAGGTTTGCTTATTTTACCTTGAAGTATATACTCTTCAATTGTAACTTTGTGCCTGCCCAATATTTGTCCAGCTTGTTTCATTGTATATGCTGTTTCCATATTCTTTTGTACATCTGAAAATGAATACAGGACTCTTTTTTTATCTAGGTATGACCATGCTACTAGTTCGTCTTTTGCCCTAGACGATCTAATTACTTTATGTAATTTATCGTTTAAGAAGAAATAGAGGAACTTTTTGCGTATGCCTGATCTTTTTTTTCTAACCATTTACCAAACCTATTCGTCTCTTTGTTAATCATCCATCTTTTTCCACAAAGAATGCAAAAAAGTTCTATGTGAAGTTTTTGAGAAAACACTCTATCTACAAAAACTCTTCCTTTACATTTTTGACACCACATTATAAGGCAAACATCTTTCCATCAACTACGCATGTATAATTTGGAGATACATGTATCATTTGTACGTGTGGGTATTTTCCATTTTCAATATGTGCTATAGCAAATCCTTTTTGCCAATCATGATGTTGAGTGTACTTCATTCCTGGACCCTTTTCGTCACACATGTGACCAATTTCATATCCTCTAAGGGTTTCGCCTTTACCGTTATTTCTAAGTTCGTAGGTTACCATATGAGAAGCAATTCTATGAGAATGTCCTCTAATTAATGAAACCTGCATATCTTCCATATCTTTTCTTACTGCCCCTGTTGCCGATATTGAAAGTCCATGATGAACATGGATATCTCCAAATCTTTTCTTCGGTAAACTGTCGTAGTATATATAGTCATATCCTAAAGAATCTAAACTCCATAAAGCTTCTGGAGTAACATGCTTTGCATACTCTGGAATTTTCTTATCAAGATAATCAAAAATTCTAATGTCATGGTTTCCCAATGCCGAAAACAATTGTGCATTAGGAAGCATTTTTCTTGTCTTGGCATAAAATTCTCTAGCACCGCTTGCTTCAATCTTCATATCTTTTAGCATTAACTCTAAGTCATTAGCTACATCATCGTTCTTGTATGCCTTTAAAAATTCTGTTGGTTTGCCGTCAGTATACTTACTGTAGCATGCCTGATCATCTGTATCGCCAAGGTAATCTACAACGTCTGGCTTAAACCATTTCATTACTTTAAACCAGAGCTCAATCATTTTATCATCTTGGTAAGGAAATTGCTGATCTGATGAGAGCATCCATTTTAAATCATTTGACATTCTTTGTTCCTTAAATTAAAAAAGTCACGGTTTCGTGACTTTATATACTACATGGAATTGTAGCATATTGTTTGGTATCGTCAAGTATTAAATGTCTTTTAGTTGGGCTGCAATCCAATTTACTTTAATTGAACCAGCCTTTGCCAAACTAGTTGTAACGTATATTTTACCGTTTAGTGTTCCAGGGGTAACAACGGCTGCTACGGATATAACACCCATTGATGATGTTGGCGCTTCCCCCACGGAAGCTGTGAATGATATCTCAGTTCCAGAATTAAATGAAGAGCTGAATGTTACTGGATACGCTGTGGATGGGGTGTTTGCTTTTCCGCTAAGTGGAATAGTTTCTACATTTGAATCAATAATTGCAACTCTATTTGTACCACTAGAGTCTTTTGTTGCATTTAATAAAGACTTAGATGTGTTAAATACGTTTGTTAAATTAGTTTGTAATTGATTTAAATCATTAGGATCTAGTGGGGCACCCTCGTTAAATACTACGGACTTCCATGTTTCTGCCATTATAAATTATCTCCTAAATCATGAGCATTTGATTCTGCTTCGCTTACCTCTATAGTTTTTGATCTATCTAAACCGTACTTGGTAAATGAATCTGGGTCTACGATATGCCTTTTTTTATTTTGTGATATTAAATATATTTTACCATCTGCTATATTCTTTATCAAAGAGCCGTCTCTAAATCCAAGTTTTCCTGCAATCTTGATTAATGATAGGGCCTCTTCTGTTGCATTTGCAGTAGCAAATGACCAAGATTTTGAAGCCCTGTCTGAAATCAATTTATATCTCTTTTCATCTTTAATCCAATAAGTTGCCTTATCGGTTTTAACCGCAATTCCTGAAGGAAAATTAGTTGGTGATGTTATTAAGGGAGTCTGAGTATTCTTGAACAGATTTTTCACGTTCCTTCTTTTCATTAATAAGTTGAGTAATTTCTGCCCGTAAAATTGCAATTTGAGTTTCATAATTAGATACCAATTCGCCCATTCTTTGCTGTAAAGCTGTAATAATTAATTCTTCTTTTTCCAATTTTTTTCCTTCTGTTTATTTAGGAAGCTTATTTAATTCTGTAGTCAATGCTGTTATTCTCGCTTCAACATCATCAATTTGTGTATTGATTGATGCAATTTCATCTGATTTAGGTTCTAGCCTAGCATTTTCTTCTACTAGTGACATTTCAAGATTAAACTTGTTAAACTCTAAATTTTTAATGTGCTGCGATATTACTGTAAGTTTTTCTTCATTAGTTAATGTTATTGTCATTTTTACCTCCTTTGATATTATAGCATTTTAATAATATTAGTCAATGTCATTTACCTTAGCCTTTTCAGCCAAAAGAGCTGATTTTTGTAAACTAAGGCTTGTCAATATGGCATTATAGGGCTCAAGATCTTGTAAAGTATTGCTTGGGTTTGCTTGAGCAGAGATAATATTTATTTGATTAATATAAATATTAAACTCAATTTCTTTAAGATTTTGGTCAATTATTCCAATTTTTTCTAAATTAGTTAATTCGTATGTCATTATTCTCCTTTCACCATTTATTTAGTGGGCATGTTGAATTAGTCATTTTTGCTTTTAATCCCATAAAACATCCACACTTTTTGCATTGTTTTGTTAACTGTATTAATTCTGGGCAGGAGTTACAGATATCCATTCTTTTATCAAATAACTCTTCTGTTGTATATTCTGTAAATGGATTTAGTAAACTCCATGGTTTAGTTGGTTTAGGATTGTCTTTATTTTTTTGTTTATATTCTTCCCATTTAGACATTATTCATATTCTCCTGGAATTATAAATTGTTCATTAATATATGACCAACCAGATTTTACCATATCCCCGTATTTATGTTTTTCTTTTTCTATTCTTATAAATTTAGGATCAGACATTAAAATAGCAAAAAATCTTTCATTGCATATAATGCTATCACTATTAATATTTTGAGTCATATAATTAATATATTCAAAAGCAACACAAAAAAGATTATTTTCTTCAGATGTCACTTGACATTCTTGAAAACTAGTAGCGCTCATAAGCTTAAAACATATTTGTGGATCTATTGCAATAATGTCTGCTACTTCGGTATCTATAACAATAGCCATTAATTCAGCAGTTTTGCCTTGCTCTATTTTAATTTGCTTTATACCCTGTATAAACCAATTTTCAGAATCTAAAAATATCATATCTTGATTATACCTTTTCTAATAAATTTTGTAAATAGATTATGGGACATAGCAAGTTGTTCTGCTTCCAGCCGAGTTTGATGTAGCGGTACAGGCTCCTACCGTATAACATACATAATAGTTAGCGCTGGCTGAGTTGACAACATCATAATTTAAACAATTATATTTAGATGTTTTATATACGGTTGGACAGCAAGCTCTTGGATTTGGAGAATATGAACCAGCTCCAGTATATGATACGGTTGTTTCGCTACCACAGCATTGAGGAGAATAATAATATGAACCATAGTCTGAATAGTAACAAGTGCAACTTGTGCTTGCTGTATATCCACATCTACCAACTGTATATTGATAAGATCCATATGTTGTGCTACTTGAACATCCAGAAGTGTCATAAGAGCTTCCGTCCCACACTCCGTCAATATATATTTTTCTTCTATAAGAATATGTTGTATAGTCTCTATTTTGAGTCCCAGAACATTCATAAGAACTACTTGATGCATAATAATCACATGTTCCATAAGTAATTGATGGAACATAAGGAACGCATCCAGTAGACCTAGCACTAACTGAAGTTCCTGCTACTGTTGCGGATATATAACCGTAATGTGAATATGAAGTGTTCACCCCAGTCCATTCATAGCCAAGATCAGTTAATAAAGATGTATGACTGCTAAATGCGCTATTATCACATCGGTATAGCCTAAGAGATGCATTTGTTGATATAGGAATTACCGCATTACTTCCAGTACTAGAACTCCAGCTTCCCCGTGTTCCATCTGAAGAAACTCCCCTGACCCAATAATAATATGTGTAAGAGTAAATAGATAGCATTCCCCATGATGCCGTTAAACTTGTATTAGATGTTGTAGTCCAAACTGTTCCTGTATTTGAATTTGAAGTATTATAAGAAATTTCATAATATAAAGCATTTGTTGCAGCTGACCAAGTTAAATAATAATTTACATCGGCAGTATAATTCCATCTTTGTATTTTATAACTTGTAGAAATTGCTTCAAGACTAGTGCTTATATAACCATTTGAATAATCTTTTGTATGACTTAAATTTTGTGGAGTACCTGGGGTAATAACTGCTGATATAGTGTAGACTGGTATCGATGTCCAATTAGAGTACCCGTCATCATTTCCAGCAACTACCCATAAATAATATAATGTAGATTGGTTTAATCCATTTATAGGTGTACTAGTTGAATATACTGCATTACCCGAATTTGGAGTTGCACCATTAGTATTGTAGGTCCAAAGATAATGTGTGGCAGCCCCACCTGAGCTATTTGCCTGCCAATTAAATGTTAAACTATTACTTGTAATATCACTTGCTGATAAATTAATTGGTGTTCCTGGTTTATTTGCAGTACGAGTAGTTGCAGTTATTATGTTTGAAAAGTTACCATAATATCCATCCTCTGCTGATCCTGTCCAAGGTAATACTCTAAAATCATAAGATGTTCCAGCATTAAGAGCACCAACTCCTCCAGATCCAGTTGATCCATCAACTGCTACCCAATTTAACCATGTACTACTTGAAGATTGCTTATACTGTATTGTCTGAGATCCAGAATATTGAGATGGAGTCCATGTAAATGTTATTGCATAATTATTTGTAACTGCTGTATAAGTATTTTCATTAATTGTTAAATTTGTTATATCTCTTGGCATTTCAAATATAACAGAATCAGAACTTGAAGTTGTTGCATTACCACTGGATGATGTTGCTACTACAGAAAATCTAAATTCATTTTGTTTATTTGGATACATATTTGATTGCAATACATTATATGTTTTTGTATTAAATGCGCCAATAGAAGGATTTGTAATAGTTCCCCCATCCATTTCAGGGGTAACCCATATTGTATAGGCACTATTATATTTTTCAAATTGATAAATTCCACTAGAAAAGTCTGTCCAATGATAGTTTTTACCAGTTAATTTTATAGTTCCATTAGTATTTGTTGATTTAGAAATTGTAACTTGTTGAGAAATTTCTGGCACTATACCTGCAGACCAGAATGATTTCCATGCTCCTGCAACATTTATAAATCCATAAAGAATTTTTTTCCATGAACCATTTACATTAATAAATCCATCAACAACAGTTTTCCATGAACCATTTTTATTAATAAACGAAGGCATTATGGATTGTATACTAGCATTATAAGTCCTTCTTGAGAAGAAGGCCAGCTAGAATTTATATAAGTTGCTCCGCCAAATATTGAGTTTGATATAGCTGCTATTGGTCTTGCGCTTTGAATTTGTAAACTATCATACACTCTAGTATTTCCATAAATTTGAAAATCTGTATAAACTTTATTAGTACCATAATTTTCAGAAGTTACTTGAAACCCTCCGTAATAATTATTATCCCACCCACCAGTTTCAAATATAAATCCATAATCACTTCTCATTTCAAATCTAGGATAAGATCCATTTACTCTTGTGTCTACTGCGCTGGCGCCAGAAGTAAAAATTAAACCACCAGTAGAAGGAGAAATATGACCTACTGCATTACTATTATCATAAAAAGATATTGCATTTGTTGTTGAATCTAAAACAGTTCTTTTTCCACTTTCAGAAGATGCTGCAGTAATTTTAGAGCCATATATGTTAGAACCAGTAATTGTTCCAGATAAAGTTAGTGCACCAGTTGCTGTTGTTAAAGTAAATTTATTACTAAGTGATCCCGCTCCACTATAATGTGCAATTTGTGAAGGAGTAAATCTTATGTGACTTGAATCTGGGCTTCCTAAATACATTGTAGACAAATTGCTATTTATTTGAAATGTACCTGCAGTATTTTGTAAATAACTTCCTGTTATTTCCCATCCACCAATTTCTCCAGCTTTTGCTCTTAATACACCATTAGTTGATACTCTAAAATCTGCATCTGCGTAGTTAGCATCTCCTAGCCATATTCCAGTTGCTGGCTCTGCTTTGAAAACTGTATCGCCTGTTCCAATAGAAAGATTTCCAGTAAATGTTCCAGAGCCTTTAATTGCTAATGTTCCTGTAGACCCTCCAGTAAATTTTAATAATTCTGTTGTTCCATCTGTTCCATAAATAACTAATGGTGTAGTAGATCCACCTATTTCAACTCTTGCTCCACCACTTGCGCCAGCTTTAATATAAGCATCTGCGTCCAGGAATCCTGTTTTAATTTCGCTTGCAGGAAGCATATCTACTGTTATTGGGTTTCCGCTTGCTGATACTGGTTGTCCGTTGGATAAATTATTAGAATTAATTGTGTCTATTTTTATATAATAAGGAACTCCATATTGTAATGTAGCACCAGTAGATTTATTAATAACTGTGCCTACTCCTATTGAAACCTTATTAGATCCGTTTGCAAAGTTTAATGTATGTACCCAATTGTTATCACTTGTAACAAAATCTGCAGTGGTACCAATAAATACTTTTGCTCCCGCAAAAGACCCTGAAGTAAAGTTTTCAGTTCCGCCTTCTCCGTCATTCTTCTTTCCATCCCACTCAACAATTACTGATGCAAGTCCTGCTGTTACTTCTGGTGCGGAAGGATCTTCTGGATTTACTATTGTTTCTGCTTGTCCCGTTACAGTTACTGATCTTGAATAACTTACTGGAGAAGTGCCCCCGTAATTTGTTACTGCATACAACGCAACTATATATTGTCCAGCTGGTGCTGTTATAGTTTGTGTACCAGCAGTTTTAAAACTTGCCGCTGGTTTTGTTGCATCAAATGGAGCACCATCAATATAAATGTCTACTCTATCTATATTAGAAATCGGCTTACCAGAACTATCATTTCCGTTCCAAGTAATTTTAATAAATCCCTTATCTCCAACAACATCTGTAATTCCTAAATTTGGTCTTCCTGGTACTGTTTCTCCAGGGGTTGTTAAAATTTTAGTAGCTCCCCACAATCCATACGTTCCATCTTGATATTTCCATCTAAATTGAATTGGGTAAGTTTCATTTAAATTAAGATCTGTTACCGTTACAATAAAATAATTTCCGTTTTCAACTGCAACGGAATTATCTTTTAACAAATCTTGATATGCTGCCATCCTAGATATTCCAGTCCAAATCTAACTTATACTCAAGATCTAAAGATCTTCCAGCAAGTTTTTTAATTCCATAAAAAGTTCCACTTCCAGAAACTGTTCCTGTATTGTTTAATGAAAGGGTAATTGTTGTATCTGATATGCTGCTAATTAAAGCACCTGTCGCTATTCCAGTTCCAGATACAGGTTGTCCTATAAATAAATTATTAACAGAGCCTACCGTTATAGTACTTTGCCCAGATACTCCAGACACTGTAGTTGTTGTAGATACGACAGATCTTCCAATTAATCCAAAGTTTGGATCAAATGTATCTTCATCATTTATTCTTAATCCATCAAATCCAACGTAAGTTGTTTGCCCTGCAGATGGGGTTATAGTTATTCCTATTTTTATAATAGATGACTTATCTGGTGCTACAGCTGTTGCTCCATTAAAAATCTCTGACATTGGGATATCTGCCGTTAATTTGTTTCCAGTCCCAGATGCTGGTGTAATTACTTTTTCAAAATATTCTGTGTCTGAGCTATAGAATCTAATTTTTATAGATGCTAAATTTGCATCTTGTTTGTAATATGCCAATCTTAAAGTATCATTAGCGCTATATCCAGATAAATCTAAATTAACTGTGTTTTGAATATATTCGTTTGCAGAAGTTGCAGCTGACTGCATAAGTAGTATAGTGTTTCCAATTCTTTGACTTCCAGTTAAATAGTCTGATTTAAATCCGTCTGTGTCTGTCCAGTCTGTGTAGGTTGCAAAATCTGTTATAAATTTACTGTCAAAGTTATTTATTGAAGACCTTGTTGATGGATAAAGACCTATCTCGTTAATGTGACCTTCAACATCTTGTGGAATTGTTGCTTTAAAAATTACTGAGTATGATGTGACTCCGTTTAGTGTTTGTATATCTGTAGTTCCAAATGACACTGGAACTCTGTAGAACTCGAACCCAAGTCTAGTATCATTTTCAGTATCTGCGGTGTAATCAATTCCTATAGCAATATCTTTATTTAAGGCAGATACGTTGCCAGCCATTTGATCGGTTAAAAATCTTTTTCCAAATTTTGTTATCATTATTCTCCTATTAAATTGGTGTAGAGTAACTAGAACTATATGTAGTACCATTTGTTCCCACTACAACTGTCCTTACTCTTAGCCATCTTGATGAAGATGTAGCACTAGTATTTCCATCTCTAGAACTTACTCTATACTGCTTCATGCTTCCACCAATTCCTATTTGCTTACTTGTAGATGTTGAGTATGTTAATGTTCCGCTATCTAATGTTGCTGCTGAGGCTCCGCTTGATGAGCTAATTATCCATTGATATGATACAGAAGAATATGATCCAAGTCCAGAAACATTGTCCCAACCCCATGCAATTGCGGTTGAGTCTCTTTTGAATACAACATTTGGGACACCTGGAGACGGAGTAATAAATTCTACAGACTTTGTAGTGCTTGTATTTGAAACAACTGGCACTATTGTGCTAGGGTTAAATATTCTTGTGTCTACACCTGCAATATTAGTTGGATTTTTACTGGAGTTTCTAATTTTAATTAATGCTCTAACTTTTTGTAATTTAGAAACAGTGTCATAATATGGTTCATAAACAACGCTCTCTATATCGCTTAATGATGGAATGTCTAACATTTCATCTATTGTTATTGGATCTCCCGCCAAAATATCTTGATTTTCTAATGTGTCTGGTGTAGATATGTATGCGTAAGGATTAGAATTTAAATATTTAGAATAGTCTATTGACCCACCTTTAACTGCAATATAATCATTTGGATGTAAGTGTATAGCGTCTGGGTGGTCTACTGGAAGGGCTATTACTGATCCTCTAGTAATATCCTTAATGTCTGTTCTAATATTTTTAGCCATATTTTATTATACCATTTCGCCTATAAGGTTCGACAGGTTATTTGGGTCTCCAATCCTTGAGAATAGGAATGCTTTACATTGGTTACTATAAAATTTTCTGTTCCCGCTAATCCATGGTAAGAGTATTTAATTCCAACTATGTCTCCTACCGAAATAAGTGGGTTTCCAAATATGGACATATCTATTAATTTTCCTTTATTAATAACATTACTTTTAATCCATAAGGCAAGGGCTTTCACGTCCGCTTCGTTTTGAAGCCATGAAGATTGAAATATAACTGGCTCTGCAGTTGCGTAATCATTTAGCCCGTCTGTTTTATATTCTAGCTCCCCAGAACTTCCTAGCGTATTGCCATATATATAAAGGCTTGCTTCAAGTCCATTTGATATTGGTATGCTGGTAGATGTATTATTTAATATATATGCTTGTGCTCCAAAGTTAGATACTTTTTGACCAATAAGACTTGCATATTTATTTATACCAGTACTCCATTTAATTGGATATGACGGCCTTGTGTCGTATTTAACATCTACCTTTAAAATTTCTCTTACGACTGTTCCAAACTCGTCTAGGGCGGTTAGCTTTTTGTTTCCAATTGCTATCTCATCTTGAGAATAATTGCCCATATATGACAGGTCTCCAAATGAAGTATTAATTAAATCGTTTCCAAATTGACCTTGATATAGATTTACATCAAAGCTTGCATCTACGTACTGATAATCTTTTAATTCATTTCCGTAAACATAATCAAATGCAACTTCGCCACGGCCACATATAACTGCAACTTTATTAGTTGGTGCAAGAATAGATGTTTCTAGTAGGGCAACTTTACTTGCTGTTTTAACCGTTGAATCTTGATAGCTAACCTTATAGCCATTTATATAAGCATCAATATTTACGACTCTATTTTCTATTTTTACTTTTACATCAATATTATATATTCTTCCGCCATAGATTCCTTCTACTGTAGACTCTGTTCTTGTTCCAATTTCTTTTAATGGTTTTACTTTATTTCCTACAAACTTAACAATTCTTACTGATTTTTTATCTGCTGCTGCTGCGGAAGATGTGGATTCTATTAAAATATAATATCCAGTTTGCCCCAAACTATTTACAAAAAATCCCAGACCTCCCATCTGATTTGGATTTTCAACAGTATTGTCTAAAATTAAACTAGTGCCATACGAAAAGTATCCCACGTTGTATTCATTTCCATTTACCTGAGAAACTGTTTTTGTTGTTGGAACAACGATAGCTGGAAATTCTCTAGAAGCAATAGCGTATCTTTTTGCCAAGTAGTCTTGCTCTTTAACAGATAAAGCCATGTATGATTTTGCCACTTTAAAATCTTTTGGAGTAGATGAAAGCGTTTGTATGGAAATTCCATCAGTTGGCATTGTGTAATCTTTTTGCTGTATTCCGTAGCCCATGTTTGAATTTAGATATGGCACTACTTGAAAATCATAGGTTGCTCCCATGATTAAATTATCAATAACAAAAGGATCGGCAGTTTTGCTTAATGAAACTTCTGCAGATGACGGGTCGTTTACCCATACCCCGCCAGAGTATATCTTTTTTTGTATATAAATGCTGTACGATGTTGGGTTAACAGACCATTCGTAGGTATCTATATTTATTTCTACTGAAGTGTACGATAATGGTTTTATTACTAAATTTTTAACAAATGCTAGTTGAGTATATGACCCTCCGATTGGATATATGTCACGCATTTTGCGTCACCAAAGTTCCAGTCCAAAAATATTCTGTTGATGGCACACCACTAGCATTATGTGCAGCGGCTGTTGTTCCCAGGGCTCCTCTTGTTTTAACCCTGTATGCTCCATTTGGCTTAAAGTAAATTTCTGAGTTTATGTCTGCGGTTCCTACTTTTGAAAAATTTCTATATTTATTTACATCTGCTGAGTTCTCTATCCAAATATTTATAAAGTTTGATCCATTATTTGAAACGTTTGTTTCTGTTAATGCGTCATAAATTGTAGAAGGGGTTAGTTCTTTTGGAATATACTGGTAACCTATTGCATCAAATTCTATTATTTCTGAGTCTATCATGAAGTATCCATTAAAATTAAATCCTGATTGAAACTTGCTGTACTTATCTAAAGTTCCTAAATCTAATATTATTTTAGCACTACTTGAAGTTAGAGTTTCTTTTAGTCCTCCAGCAATTAAATATGAGGTTGGTGACTGCCACAGAGGACCAGATGCGCCTAGATAGCTAGATGATATTGGGGTAGACCAAAGAACTTTAACTTGATTTGCTGATGCTATTTCTTTCTGATTAAAGCTAGCTATGTTTGGCAAATATGTACCGTCTTTTTCATAATAAAAATTCCAAGACTTTTCAGTTCTTGAATACATGTAGTTTCTACTATAAAATTGCAGTATATTGTTTTCGTCCACTACAGCATTCATCTGTATGTCTCTACATATCTCTTGAATATTTTCCCACACAGTCTTGCTTCCATCTGTCCAAAAATAATTAATAAATGGTATAGAATTATCTGTGTCAGATGTTAAATTAAAAGAATAGTTTGTAAATCCTACTGAGTCTAGTAGTCTTCTAATTACGGCTGTGGCTGGGTAGTACTCGCAAAGAATATCTGGTGCCACGGTTTCCATTAAATACTTAGTGTTGTCTAATGCAGTTACTGTTGACTCCCCGTAGCTATCTATGTCCCAGTTGTCTACATAATAATACCCTTGAGATATTTTGTCGTACTTTTTAGATCCTTCAGTAATTGCTCCATTTGAATGGTATATTTTAAAATACGGATTAAGTATTGCATTTTTATATATATATGTTAATGAACTATCTAGCGTTGAGGTCCTATTATAGGAAATATATTGCGGTGCTGTTTGATTAAATTTTGCTAAACTTACGCTTAAACTATTAGCGGTTACTTTCCCAACTGGCAGGATGTCTTCTGAGCTGGATGAAGATTCTTTATTTATTTCAAATGATACTACATCTGATGATATATCTTTTACCCATCTTGCTGAGATCTCTATAAGACCAATTATTTTCCCTGCCCCAGCGCTTGGAGTTGTAACTGTAACAGATTTAATTGATATTGGTGTTCCAAAAGATGTTGGCTCTGGTAGTGGGCTTGATGTCCATGATGTTCCATTATAAGATAAAGATACATTCCCATCGGAAGGAGTTGACAATGCGCTTGCAATTGTAACCTGAGTATTATCTGACTTAGTTACTACTACTGTATAGGTGGATGGAAGCGTGTGATTTTTTTCAAACCTTAATACAACTTTATTTGTAAGAGCATACTTTGTTCCAGATGTAGCATAATTTATTGTTACATTTGCTCCCGTATTTATTGGAGTAACCCAATACTTATAAAAAGTTTCTACTCCTGGATAGTATATTCTAGGTTGATTGTCTGGGTACTTTACAGACCTGTATGGTGAAAATGAATTTGTGTATGTATCGGCATCTGCCATAATAAAATATTTAATTCCTGAGCTTAAAGGCCTAAAAGGTTTTATTAGTGAGTCTACGGGAAATAATTTTTTATAAGGGTTTGGTCGGCTTGAAGGCCAAGATGCTTGTCCTATTGCATTAGTAATTTGACCTGTGTATGCCGAATCGGCAATATTGTTTGTTGCAGAAATATTATCTAGCATGTGGTTCATATTATATTCAATATAGCATCCTGAGTCTATTTGAATGTTAGTATTGTTATAAAGAGTATTCTTTAAATTAGTTGAAGCTGTTATCATTTTAGACCTCTACCAGTGTTATTGATACATTCCAAAATGGCTGCATACCTCTTTTTAATACCGTAAAGTTGCAGTTGCTAAATACAACTACGTACTCCTCATAGTTTGCTGATTCCTGATTGGTTCCGTCTTTTGCTAAATTCACTCTAATATTAAATGATGATTGCCCTTGGGCACTGCTATAAAATGTTCTTAAATCTTCTGCTCCCCATGCGCCATCAACTGTTAACGTTCTATATGATGGTAGCATGTCCCAAGATAAGGTAAATGTCTTTTTATCTGCCACAAAATATTTTCTAAGTGTTCCATTAGACATTCTTTGTTGTCTTTCAATACGCTCACTTGAAATATCAAATTGAGATCTGTTGTGCTCTGAAACCTTGTTATATTTTAATGATCCATCCCCGCCATTTGCAGATGCATCATACCCTTGAATTTGAAGAATAGATCCTCTGGGCATTGTTATTATACTCATATGTTTCTACTCCTTCCAGAGGCTATCTCACGCATTTTCATTTCTCTATGAATTGCTCTTGCTACATCATTTGCATCAAGATCTGATCCGTTAAGTGTAACATTAATATTATATAAAGAGTTAGCCGATGATGCTAGTCCTCCTGCTGAGTAAGGCATTCTTGTTACGGGTCCACCCATTGAATATTTTTTATTATTAAAAGCATTAAATGTTTGTACTCCATATTTTTTAACAGAATCAGCATTTATTACGTACTCTCCATTTGAGAGCATTGCAGGAATAGAATCAGACTTGCCAGTTCCAGCTCCTGATATAAATCCTCCAGTTGCCATTTTCTTTTTAACTGACAGTCCGTAGTACCCAGCATCTCCTGTAACCTCATATGTAGATCCGTCTGACCCAACAAATGTTTGTCCAACATATCCATTCTTGCCAGGCTTAACTCCAGATTTTGCTAGCTCAGATGATTGTACAAACTGTCCAGTTGATTGATATTGAGTTCCTTTATTTAAAGTTAATGTAGTGGGTGATACCGCAGTTTGTCCAAATTTTGATTTTGGATTTGTAAAATATGCAAGAAGAGCAGAATCACTTGTTTTTAATTCTTTGTTGCCATTTATTACTTCAGACAATGCAGATTTTCCAATACTTTCTATTCCAGTTGATTGTGTACGAAAACCATCTGCGTACGGAATATGTGGACCTTGTCCACCAATAGAATTTGCTACATCTTTAAACCCAAGTCCTTTTAATTTAGTTTGCAGATTAGCTAATTGTTTTTGATCAAGAGTACCGTTTGCAGCATTTAGTGTTGCTGTAACCAATTCGTTTAAGGTAACTTGAAGTTCTGCTGCCTTTTTTAAACTAGCATCTGCTGAATCTGTTGCTTTTTTAATTGTTGCTTGAGATCCATCAATCTTTTTTTGTAAACCCTCAATAATTGCTTCTTGTGCTTTTACATCTGCCGCTTCTTTATCTCTAATAGCATTTATTGCTAAATCTTTTTGTCTTGACGATGAGAGTAATTGTATATCTATTTGAGACTGTGCTGCCCCAGACATATCTCCAGAAGCAAGTCTTTCCTGATATTCAATTTGTAGTTTCTTTATTTGTAAATTATAATCTTCTGTTGAGTTCTGTCTTTCAAGACCCTTTACTCTTGCGTCAGCCTCTTCTTTAATTTGATCAATAATTTTTTGATGTTTTTTAATTTGATCATCTAAGTTTACCTGAATTTTTTGTTGTGCTTTGACTGCTTTATCAGAAGATCCAATACTTGATAGCCTTGTTATTTCATCTGTTATCGCTTTATATTTGCCGCCTACTAAATTTTGAGTTGCTAATCCAACAGCTTTTGCAGCTAAGGTAGCCATCTCTGAACTCATTGATTTTATATCAACATCTATGCCACTTAAATACAATTTCATTTTAGCAAAAGCACCTTGAATTGTATCTGATTTATTTACAATTAATCCCATTACTTCATTTTGTTTAGATAGAGCGTCTACGCCTTGTTGGTTTAGTTTATTGTTGCCCATCTGCTTATTGCTGATTGACTCCAGTGTTAAATTGAATGCTTCCGCTTCTGTTATTAATTTACCCTGTGCATCTTTAGTGCCAACTAATGATTTTTCTGCGGACTGTAAAGATGTTATTACTGTATCAAATGATAAAGAAAGTTGATCCGTATTACCTTCTTTTAATAATGCATTAAATGTTTTAACGGATTGTACTGCTGCGGTAGCCTTGTCTTTTATTGCAGCAAATCCACTATTTGCTATTGCTTGAACAGCTTGATTTGCTTTGTCTGAAACAGAGATCATTGCGTATATTTTCTTTGTAGCTTCTTCTGCTCCCATTCCACCAGCTACTAGTTGAGCCTTTAACTGTTGTGCTTTAACTATTACTTCTCCTGGATCTGCTTTATTAAACATGCTTACATAATCTGGGAAGTCTTTTTCTATAGTTGTCTTTAATTCTTTAAGTTGTTTAATTGTTAAATTTAGACCAGGAACACCAGAAGCTTGAGTTGCAGCATAATACTCTTCAATGTTTGCTTTACTTAGCTTTGTTTGCTCAGCAAAATCTTTTAATTGATTTGTTAATGAATTATATTTAATACCCAATCTTTGTGCAGCATCTTCGCTTGGTCCAAAAGCTAAGTTAATAATTTGACGATGTTCATTGATTTTGTCATTGACTGTTTTAACGGCGGCACCTATTGCCATTAATCCGCCTAATAATTTAACTGGTCCAGGTAGCATTACTATTGCATTTAGTGCTGATTTAAATCTTCCTAGTTTTGGAACTGTATCGTCTGCTACTTTTGATGTTCTTGAAAGCATTGCTGGAATCATCATAGATCCTGCCATGCCTCCTATCATTCCGCCCATGTCTCCACCAGCCATTGAACCTAATGCTTGGCCACCCATCCATCCAGCAGTTCCACCAACCATCTGTCCTACCATGCCACCCATAGCATACTTTCTAACAGGCATTTTTAAATTAGTAACGCCATTTTTAAATCCAAGCATTCTATCTATTGGGTATCCCTGGTTCATTAATGTAATTGCATTTTGATTTCCAGATGTTGCAGTTTTTGTTACAACTGATTCTCCTGGTTCAAGGAGCGCTGGGACTATATCTCCCCCGCCATATCCTGGTAATTGTGAAACTCCATTTTTAAATGGCGTAGGCAGAAGATTGCCACGTCCCCAGAATGGATCTGATGAACGAGCAGCGGAGGCAGATGACTGGCTCATCATTGGAAGGAATGCTGATCTTATTCCTCTAATTGAAGCCTGGTTAAGCATGTCGCCAAATATTTGTTCTGTTATTGGCCCCTTACTGTTTGCAATTTTATCATTTAAAACATCTGCGGCTCTTGCTGCAATACGATTAGCTGCTTGTACGTTTACACCTTGTTCTTTTAAGAAATATTTAAGGCTTACCATATCGTCTCCAGTAACTGGTGCCCAGTCAGCAGAAGTAGCAATACCTTTATTTAAATTTTTATTAAATCCTTCTCTATTTTTAACAAATTGTGTTGGAAGAAGTTGCACATAAGGCTTGTTTGTTTTACCAGTCATATTAAGAGATGACAATTGATCTCCTGGAATCATTGGAGCAGATTGACCTGGGAGAGTTGTTAAATTTCTTGTTCTATTTCTAAATGCTTTTCCAATTCCATGAACTAGAACTTGGTTTTCATCATCTATTCCAGGTTTTGTTGGAGTAATTCCATATTTAATCATTTCTGGATCTTTGTACAAATCACCTTGTCGTTTAGAAAATTCTCTATAAGTTTTGCCAGCTCCTTGTTCAACGTGTGCTGCAGTACTCATTCCTCTGCTTCTTGATGTTACACGTTCTCCCCTTTGTGCTGCTAAATATGTTGCAGCTTGTCCAGCAGAAGGAACTCTAGAGCCACCAATTCTTCCTGCTTGTTCTGAAAACGATCTCAATAGTTTTGAAGCGCCCTTAGCCTGAATTCGATTTGTAAACCTTGGAAGCCTTAATCCTAATGCGGTAACTCCGCCAGCAAACTTTTTAGGCATTGTTGTTTCTGTTGAGTATCCGCCGCCCCAAGTTCTTACTCCTAATGTTTTGGCAATTTTATCAAGAATTCCAGACGCTTTTCTATTTGGTCTAAAGATTTCTTTAATGTTTGATTTTCCAGTATTACTTACAATTGGTTGATTAACTAAAGGAACTTGAGTTAAGTTTGCAGTTCTTCCTAATCCAGTTGCCACTTGTGATGTTGTTTGAGCCATTAATCTTTCTAGCTCACTATTAACAGCAATAATTTTTGCACGAGCCACATCTACTGTTAGCTTGCCTGCTTGAAGTTGTCTAACAATTGCTGCTGACTCTGCTGCTGCATTTGTTGTTAATTTTGTCATTGCTGGAAGAAGTTGGCTAAATGTGCTATTTATTTCTGCGCTGAATGTTCCAGTTCTAGCAATTTCTTTTTTAAGTGCAGCAACTTCTTGTTTTGTCATCATAGATAAAGAACCCATCATTGCATGCCACTTGGCTGCTTCTCCTGCAACAATTCCAGTTGAAACTTTATTAACAGTTGTTAAACCTTCATACTGTGGGAAATTGTCTCCCATAAATATTTGTGGCACAGCCCCTATTTTTTGATTTACAGGAATTGGCGCTGGTGTAACTGAGTGAATAGTTTGTGAATCTCTTTGTGATTGAGACATGCCAGATCTTGGGTTATGATGTGCTGCCGCTCTGGTTCCTGGTTTTCCAACAAGTGGGTGCGATGGGTTTACGCTTCCAGCTAATATTGTTGTTCCACCAACAGTTGATACTGCTGGATTTACTGCTACTGCGGCTGACATTGCTCTTTGTTCTAATGTTCCAAATTCTGAAGACAAAGATGCTATTGCCTGTTTTAATATAGCGGCTGCTTTTGCATCGCTATAAAATGTTTGCTCAACTAAATTGCCAGCTTTTTGTGCTGCAAGTATTTCTGGTGTTAGTAGCTTCCATCCTTCTCCGCCTTTAAAGAAAGCTCTAAAATGTGAAGCACCTTTAATAATATATCCAAAAAAGTTTCCAAGTACACCAGTTAACATAATTAGTGGACCAGCTGCGGCTGTAATCATTCCTAAAAATCCTAATGCTTGCTTAATTGGATTTGGTAATGACTGTGCAAATTTTAATATACCATCAACAAAATTAATCAATGTAGTATTAATTTTTAAGAACTGTTCTCCAATACCAGCAAGATCGGCTTTAAGGCCTTCTATTGCTCTACGGTATTTACCAGATGCAGATTCTGTAACCATTGATAATTCTCGACCAGCAATATTTGATAAATCTTGAGAACTTGCTTTCATTAAATCCATTACTTGTAAAGTTTGACTTCCTTGTTTGCCAAGGTTTTCAAACAAAGCATTCATACGGGCAAATTGAAATTTACCAAATAACTGCTCTAAAGCTTGTTGTTTTTGTAATGGGTTCAATGTTTCTAATGCTGACTGTAGCTCTAATATAGTTGCTGTTGTGTCTCCTGCATTTCTTTGAACTATATCTGTTAAAGATATTCCAAATCCTTCAAACATTCCTTTTGCAACTTTTGTTGGGTTAATTAAAGAAGCTAAACCAGACTTTAGTGCGTTTGCTCCTTCAGAGGCAGATATTCCACCTTCACGCATCGCTGTTAAATAAAGAGCTAAATCTTTTACGTCTCCACCAAGACCTTTAACAATTGGTCCTGCTTTAGGAATTGCTTCTACTAAATCATTAAGTGTTGTTGATGTCTGGTTTTCAACTGCGTTAAGAAAGTTAATTGATTCAGATAGCTGCTCTGTATTTTGTTTAAATGCTGTTTGAATTGCAAGTGTTGCTTTCATTGCATCTTGTCTATCTACTTCACCAAGAACTGCTAAGCGAGTAGTTTCTCTAACAGATCCTAATAATTCATTCCCTTGTTTTCCAGTAGCAGCAATATCGGCAGCTAATGCAATTGTATCTGAAAATGAACGCCCATAAGCCTTTGATATTTCGGTTGCAGTTTTTATTACATCTTGTCTTACTTTACCAAGTTCTTGTGAAGAAGTTGCTGCAATACCTCCGTAAACTTTTGTCAATCTAATAAGTTCTTGGTCAGCTACTTTAAATGCATCTGCGGCAGCTTTTCCAAATGCTGCAATTGGCACTGTTAGTCCTACTGTTAATTGTCGTCCAGCCCACTGTGTATTTTTACCCCAATTAATTAATTGACCAGCACCTTCTTGAATAACCTTATTCATAATCATTAATTCTTGTTTTGCTATTGCTGTTTTATTTTTAACTACATCTAAGCCTCTTGGTATATGCACGTTATACTGCATAAGACCTTCAGCATTTCTTCCCAATGGTTGAAGAATTGAATTTTGTAATTGTACTTGTTGTTTAGCTAAATCTCTTATTAGTCCGCCGTTTGATTTTATGTGTTGTGAATAAGTTTGAAAAAATTTACCAAGTTTCATCTGGCCTTTATCTAATTGAGAGCCAAATTTTTCTACGTCTGAACTTAAACTAACAAAGTGTGTTGAGAATTGACCTGTGCTTCGCATTGTTTCTGCAAAGGATCTATTCATTACAGCAACTTGTGCCGCTAATGTTTTATTGGTTGCTTGTAGTTTGTCTTGTAAACCTGTTAAGGCTGAAGATACCTTATTAAGATCTGTAATAAGATTTGAGAAATCCGATTTAGCAACTATGTTTGTTACTATTTGTTCTTCAGCCATTAACTATATTCTACCCCTTAGAGTATCCTAACCCTGCCCCAATACCAAATCCTTGCTGTGCTGCAAGTGGGCCTTGTAAAGAAACTACATCATCTCCTGATGCATCTATTCCCAAAGCCCTTCTTTGAATATCTTCGAAGGTTGGACCTTCTGTTTTTTCTTCTCCATTTAGGTTTACACCTTGTAGAGAAGCCAAGAATTTTCTTTTTTCTTCTTCAGTCTTTTGCATAGACTTAAATGTTTGTATTAACTCTGGCATTGAAAGACTTTCTTCTAGTTCTTCGTAATTTTTCCAATTACCTAAAAGAAAAACTTCTCCTAGCAAAGCGGCTAAATCTAGTTCTGACCAGCCAGAACCGCTGCCGCTAGAAGGTTTGGGTCGTCAAGCTTGATCCCTCCGCAAACGTCAAGAATGCGATTGATTGTTGGCATGTCCAAAGCTTCTTCTAGTAAATCTTTATTTGCTACCAAATCTGGTAACTGTGACTGTATTGCAATTCCACATGCGTTAATTAGAATTGTTAATGTTTCGTCTTCATTTTCTGCCGATTGTGTTTTTTGAATCTCTGCCATAAACAGGCGTAGTGCCTTAATGCTTAGTGGCTTTAATTTAATCTTTGAACCATTTTGCAGCTCAATTTCTTCTACATTGTATACGGTTGTAGCCAATTTATCCTCCTAGGATTGTCTAAATTATTATAACATATAGGCATTATCACTACAAATAGAAAGACCCCCAAATCAATGGGGGTCTCTATAATTTAATTAAATTAAATTAAGCTACTGTTAGTGTACGGTCAATAATCTTACCGTATTCTTGACCAGCGTATGCTGAATCTGGAAGAAGACGGAATGTTACTGGGAATGTTGTTGCTTGGGTACGAGCCAAAGAAAACTGTGACTGTTGTACTGACAAAACACGACGTCCATAGTAAATACGCTCAGCTGATGCGGCATCTGCTGTAGGTGCTTGACCTACGGCAATTAGCTGACGCTCTGTTGGTGCAATACCAAGAGCTCCTGCTTCAAGACCGATTGTCTCTGTTTTTGTATTTGTTGAACCTGCTGTTACTGGTGCTCCAGCCTGTCCGAAAACTACTAGAACGTTTTCTAGTGTTCCTTCGGCCATTTCTGTTGCAATCATAACCTCCATCGCAGACTTGAACAGCTTAGCTGTATCAAGTAGCTGATCTACTGTTACTGAATCGTATGTTGGATTATAAGTGATTTGAAGACCGTTGTTGGTAAAACCAACGTTACGATACTTTGAACCATTTAAAGCGTTTAATGTTGTTGTGTATGAAACTCCAGGTGCAAAAGCAGCTGCTGCTACTGATCCTGGTTCTTGTACTACATAACCTGACTGTGTTGAGTCCTTCTCAGAAATGAAAAGTGGTGATGCACCTACAAGAATATTTTTGGCATTGTTAAATGACATTTACTACCTCCTGTATTTCAATATATATATATTTAAATCCTAAAATCAAGCTGGCTAGGCTTCTTTCCTCTAGGTCAATTATACGGAACAAGTTGACTAAAAGCAACCTATAGGAATCTTCCTGCCTGGTTTGTTATTCTAGAGTATTTAACCTCTAATGTTATATCTGCTGAAAGGAACCCCTGGAGCTCTTGAGAAGGTGCCGTTGGGGATATATCTGCTATAAATATACTATGAAATTTAAATTTATCATTTATGTTATCTGATTTATTTATGTCTCCAGCAGAGTCGTCCATACGTCTAAATAGGTCTGTCATTAGATTTCGAATTTCTGATATTTCAGAAACATCTGTGGAGTAGACAGTAAATAGTATTTGCTCACAGCATATTAGCCAATTTTCTTCATACGATAATCCAACCTTGTCATATACAATATGCTTTTTCCCGCTTAAAAATTGATTCATTTCTGGGGACTGTTGAACTGGAATAATAGGGATTATGACGTCTCCAATAGAATCGCTATAATACTCTTCTGGATCAAAGACATTATACGAGCATAGGTTTTCCCATAAATACTTTCTAATTTCAAACATGGCGTCTAATTTATAATTGGCTGTCATGTCATTGCACCCCCAAATGATTGTTCTACTGCTGAGTCCGCCATAGATCTAATTGAGTTTGGAGAGAATGAATATTGAACTCTTTTAATTGGAGCAGGTATTCTTAATGCCTTGGAAATTTCTGAATTAAATATCTGTTGAAATCCAGATTTTCTAATAGCGTTATTTACTAAATTACCACTAAAAAATCTTGAATAATATAATGTAAATTGATTTTTAACACTAGGTCCTCCTGGCCTTTTAACGGTCACTGAGGCCCCTATTGGCATAAAGACTGTTCTACCATTAGATTCAAATACTAGCCTCTCAGAATGGCGTGGAGCAATTATTAGGGGCATGCCTGCTTCCATCACGGACGCTTTATTAACAAAAACATGCTTTCTATTATTTTCTGGAGATGGGACAAATGATTTAGATGGCTGTAACTCATAATTTACCTTAAATGAAATACCATCGCCATCAATTGTTTTTAATTTAAATAGCCTAGCATTTTTATTTCCAGCCTTTTGCCACTCATAGACATGGTGTAATGATTTTGGCTTTGATCTAGCTTGAGCATCTATGTGTTCTCCAAAATCTTTATTTATCTGTGTAAAGATTGTTTTCTTAAATGCATTTTTAAATCTTTTGCTGTTACTAAATTTAGCTATAACATTAGCTTCATAATATAAAGCCGCTGATATTTGCGCTACATTACTGTCTCTGATTAGGGAGTCTTTAGGTTGACCGTGCATTAACCGCTCTAGTCCAGAAGCAGCCTGCAATAACATTACGTTAGATTCCAATTTGCTGGTTCTCCGATCTTTTTAGTACGGCACTCCAAGCAAGTACATCTCCAAATGGATCTGTCATTGGGGTTACTCCGACTACTTCAAATACGGTTGGGGTATCATTAGGGTAATCTAATTCTGTCCAAATATTTTCGCCATTCCCTGTTCTAATATTTGTTATTTTTTCTCTAATTGATAGCTTTGAGTTTGTTCTAACTTCTATAACTTGAACGTTTTCGTATTTAGTTCCAAGAACTTGCCTGTCACCACTTCGTGCTGTGGCTGTGTTACTAATAACGCCTTTTGCATAACAAGAAACTGTTTTTATATAGCTCCACTCTTTTTTGATTGCCCCAGTAGATACGTCTTGAGAGTCCGATTGCTTGTAGACATCCATAAGCATAGAAAACGAAGCATCTACTACTCGAAACATCAGATTACCATTAATTGAGTTAATACATATGGAAGAAGTATTTGGTCTACGTATACATTTCCTGTTCCACGATATGCCTCTGCATTGTACTCAAACTTCCAATCAAATGACTGAACATTGTTTACGTATTTTGCTCTCCAAATAGAGTCTTTAGAAAAATAATCTTTCATTAATTCTATACATGCTATTTCAATATCATCTGGTACAGTGTCCCATCCATATCTTCCTTGCACACGATATCTGTAGTCTTTAATAAAGACTCCGTAACCATAATCGTTGATGGATGGAGGAACCATTCCGTTTGCTGTGTAGACTGTATTGTCCAGCATTTCTGCTCTGTTAATTCTTATTCCAAAACCAGATTCTGTTACTTGAGTTGAATAATTCCAATTATTTATTTGATTAATAGTATCTACTAGTAAGATATCATTTGAATATAGTTTATGTAATGTGTTTAATTTAAAAGGTAATGGGAGGATGTCTGAGCCCGAACCATAGGCAATTTGAACATCATCGTATAGACAAAACTTTTGGCCCGTATGGTTTTCTATTACTTTTCGTGCATACTTTTCTGCCATTACTAGTTCGTGATATGTTTTATAGTTAGGATCAGATGAGTCAGTTCCAAAACCCATATCCTCAATCGCTTCTGCTAGATTGCAATATGGCTGTACCACATCAACATACGTTGCATGGCTTTGAGATTGACTATTTATTTGGTATGCCCAATTAACCATAAACTTTTTTATTCTATTAGTTAAATTATATGGAATATTTATTTTATATGAACCATTATCAGTTTCTATTTTTGTTGCCTGAATAGAAAGAACTGAGGTTGCTGGATTTACTGATGGGGTGACGGCAGGATCTTCTGTAATATCATAAACTGTAGCCGTGACGTAGTCATTGTCTGCATTTATGATTTCACCACCAAAAATTATTTTTGTTGCTGTTGGTGAATTAGTGTTTATGTATACTTCTGCCATATTGAAGGTTTAAATTAGTTGTAGAAGTCTTGTGCTTCCTTTGGTGTGGCTAATCTAAAACCCTCCTCCTTATCAAAAATTTCTTGAGCTGCCTCTTCTGACATTGCTGCAAAAGGATGATCTTTTGTAAACGTGTATCCCATTGTATCGTACCTATGGTTAGATCTATCCATTCTTACAAGAACTTCGTCTTTATTTTGTTTTTTCTTTACATCAAATCTTGGTAAAACTTCAATCTCTTCTTTTGCATCATCTATATCTTTAAGTGTTTTTGAGTATACCGCCCAAGTTACACCTTCTTCTGATAGTCCCGCAATTATGTCTGTTTTGCTTTTTAAGTTTTCTAAGTCTACTCCGAAGTCTTCGGCAACCTTTTTAAGTTCAGCTAATTTTAATGTCTCAAATGACATATATTCTCCTTAGTCTAGGTTATTTAATTATAGCATTACTAAATTAAAATGAGAAGCCCCCAAAATTAATTGGGGGCCTCTATTTGGATTAATTCCTAATTAGGAAGCAATCTTAACGTTCTTTACTACTACCCAAGCATCTGCTTGCTCAATTTGAACACCAACACGAGTATACATTGTGTACTCGATTGAGTCCTTCTTTGGCCAGAAGAATCGGTATACAGTTACATCACGCTTGATACCAATAACTACGTTATTTGGGAATGTCAAGTGGACGTCACCGTGTGATCCTGTTGCTCCTGAGTATGAGCCAGTTTGTGTCTCGCTTAGTAATGGAACTTCAACGATTGGAATACCAAATGCGTATGGAGCTACGTATCCAGCTGGGCCAGATACAGGTGCTACCTCACCACGGATAATGCCAGAAGCAATATCTTGTGGGTTAACGTTTTGGATATTTTGTGAAGTTGCGTATAAGTAATCCTGGATCAGGTTTGAACCTGAAAGGAAGCGAAGGTCTGTACGACGTTGCTTGTACTTACGTGGAAGTGCTTTTAATGCGCTGTTAAATACAGCACGAGTAATTGCGGCTCCACCAGCATCTACTACATGGCCGTTTGCCTTTGAAAGTTTAACTGCTCCGTCAAATGCCTTGTAAAGTTGATCTCCAGTCAAAGATGTGTTTCCGTTAAGAACCAAATCTTCAATATCGTTACCAGCCTGTGTTGCCATCAGACGTGCAATATGATCTTCTAGATCTGCACCTTCAATATTGTCTTCTAGAGACTCAGTTGAAAGTTCCCAATCTAGACGTAACTTCTTTGTTGTCAAAGAAATTTTTGAGAATGTCACAGCAGCGTTACCGCTGTTTGCGTTATCTCCTTCTGTCGCAAGCTTCATAAGCTTTTCGCCTACGCCCATGCGATCAATTTCAGTTGTATCAGATTTCATTCTAACAGTACGTGCGACTTTACCAATTACGGTTGCATCGAACATGTAGTCTAGAAATCGAGCTGATTGTTCTGGATTAAGTAATCCACCGTTGCCATCTTCTGATCCACGGTGTATTCCTGTTCCTCCAGTGTTTGAAGCAAATGTACCAGTTGCTGTTGTATCAGCAGCTATTGCTTTTTCTAATAATTCATTGCTCATATTTATTTCACCTACCCTTTATTTAAATAGTTCGTTTACGGAACCGAGGAAAGAACCGTTCCATTTTGATTTTTGTATTACTACTTCCTGAGACCCGCCAAGGTCTGAGGACTTCTTAATTGCAGTCTCTGATTCTACTGCGTCGACACGCTTTTCTACATTATCAATCGTGCTCTTGATGTTCTCAACTGTTTTGCTGAGTTCTGTGTGTTTATCTGCCAACTCTGAGATTTGAGTCTCAACGCTCTTGCTGAAAGCTTCAACTGTTTCTTTAATAGTTGTTACCTGTGCAGCATTAGCTTCTGAAGCTTTGCTTAGAGTATCTGAGAAAAAGCCTTTTAAATCACCTAACATTTTTGCAAAATCAGGTTCATCAACAACGACCTCTGAGACGTCTGTTGCTTTTTCAACGGTTTCGGCAGAAGTATCTGCTACTACATCTTCTGTAACAGCTTTTTCAACTACTGCATCTTGTGCAGGTGCTGAAACTTCTACTAAAGCAGTTTCTTCAACTGCTAATGTTTCTGTGTTTTCTGACACTTCATTACCTCCTTCTGCGTTTGCCTGTTTTGCAATTGTTTGTCTTTCAGGCAACGTAAATCTTGAATGCTTATATGCATCAAGAATCTTTTCTATTTCTTTAGCTTTGTTTACATCATTGGTTTCTACCCAGCCAATTAAACTTGCTGGCTTACCAGTTACTGGAGAATTAAATTCTTTTTCTTTTGACATAAAAACAGAATCGCTTTCTTCACAATAAAAAATATTTTCTGTTGAAACTTCTGTTGCAATTCCTTTAAAAATTAATTGACCATTCATTTTGGAAATTGAGATGATATTACATAATTCGTTTGCTGGAGAATCTACGACTGATAACTCTAGTAAAGAATAGTTTTTAATAAAACGAACTGATTGACCTGTAGATTTATTAACCTCGTTGTCGGACTCAATAATTTTTCCACCAATTGAAAATCCTGAAAGGGTACCGTCTAAAACCTTTTCCCATGTATCTTGTGCGCCTTTAGAGATATATGCATCTACATAAACTCCGTTATAGAATTCTCCGCTTTTTGCATCAAAGTATGTTTCTGGCTTAAATGAAACCATTTTGCCAACTGCGTTTGATCCATGCATTTCTCTGATGTTGCCACGGAAGCTTTCAAATGCTTTTAGACTTGCTTCTGAGGTTACGACATCGTTTGTTTGATCTACATTGTCTAGTGTAGCAAAGCCAGATACAGTTCTCTTTTCACGGTTTACTTTTGTGAATGGAACTGATAGGCTGATATTATCGCCATTGCTGGACCAATAAGATTTTTCAATATTCATATGCTCAATTTTATCTTTGTATATTTAAAAAGGCAAATAATGGTTGCCTAATAATTAAGCTGTGACTCTACCCTCACCTTTTGGATTTCTGGCTTCCCCAGAACTATCTGGTGAATTGGCCGATCTTTCCTGAGTTCTATTTCTGGTATTTAATGCCTGAGCCTTGATTTCGGCTGCTTGTGCCTGCAAATCAACAACCTCATCTCCACCGTCCATGGGTATCATACCCTTTCTAATTCTAACTTCATTGGGGGTAATTACCTGCATTCTTAAATACCTTTCATCAATTTTAGATTGTGTATCTTCGTCCGTTAAAGTCAATTCATTAAATTTAAGCATTAATGCATCTGTTTTTTCAGAAATAATTCTATTTATTTTCTTTTCTAAAATATCTTGAGCTGGTCTACAAACTTGTTCTTTAAACATTTTATCTGCATCTCTTGCTGAAGCTAGGCTAACTCCTTCTGGAACTCCAATTTTATTTACTGGAACTCTATGCGCCAAAAGAATTTCATCTCTATTCGCTTTTCGATATACATTAAATGAAGACTCTTGTGGGTTTGCCTCAATAGGTTCCATTTTAAATTCAACTTTAGAGTCAGATGTGTCTGCTGGAAGTGGGACGTAAAGCGATCTATGGTTCTTTCCTTTTAAACCAACTTGGAAAAATTCTAGTAATTTACGTTCGGATTCTGGTGAAAGCTTTGCGCCCTTTACTGTAATTATATATCTTGGAACCGCTTTATTTTCAAAATAATCTAAGTTATATTTTCCAGAAAATTCATTTCCTGCCATTGCAGTTTGTGCAGCAATTATATCTGGGATTCCGTAGTAATTGTTCATTGGCGTATATTTCTTTAAATGAATAACTTCATTTGGACGATCTTCTGCTCCAGAAATTGGGTTAGGAGTTTCTTGATCTGCAAAGTTTCTAAAGTATACTGCCTTGCCATAAAGAAGTTGTATAAATCCGTCACGAAGTCTACGTACTCGCATTGTCTTGGATGGTATGTGTCCGATGTACCCAATATTACCAGACACGGTTCTTCCAATTTCAATGTATCCATTGCCAGTAGCCTCTAAATCTGTATAAGCTTTTACTAATGTTTCTGTAAATGTTTCTTCTTCATTTGTTTCCTCTAGCCAATAATCTAAATCTTGACGAAGTTTATTTAATTTACGTCGAGCACGTTCTAATTGTTTTTTATCATTAATATTATCTAAAGCATCATTTGCTTTTTTTGTTTCTACAAAAGAGTATCCGAGTCCAACAATGTTAGCAACTTTTGCATTAATTGCTGAATAGTTGTAAGGTGATATCTCATAAATTTTTGAAAGATATTCTAAGTTATAGACTGGCTGAACAAGGTCAAACATTGCGTATCCAGTAACTGCTTGCTGCAATAGATTCTGCTGAGTTCCAGTTCCTTCTTGTCCTATAAAACGCTTTTGAAACTCTCTAGATATTTTTCTACGAAATGTCGGGCTTAATCCATTAACTTTTTTTAACTCTTCGCCTTCAATGATAAATGGGTCATTACTTAATACAACTTCTTTATTATTAAACTTTATCCAGTCTGCAGAATTTGATATGTCAATAGTTTCTGAGACACTAGGGTCTTCGTTCATAAACTCCATTTATTGTTTGCCTCCGCTTTTTAATGAATCCTTGTAAACGCCTATGTCAAGAGGATCTGGTGTTAGTCCCCATTCTAGTCTTTGTTTTTGATGCTGAAACTCTTCGTCATCAACTTTACGTCTACCTGATAAAAATTTAGGCTGTCCTTCGTGTATGCCATATGATCTTACTTCTCTTGCCAACAAATCCATCTTTGATCTGTTGCCTTTTTTAGCTGTTATTGATAAAAAGTTTCCATCGTCATCGCCAATCCATCTTCCGTCTGGCATCTCCCACACATAAATTCCTAGTGTAGTTTCCTCTATTACTTTTTGATTAATTCTTTTAATATCCATTAGGTGTTAATTTTACCATTCTTTCTAATTAATGTCCACATTTTGTCGCTATGGTGGACAGATTTATGAATTTTGAATAACAATCCAGTCATTATTATATATTTCAGTAGATCCTTCTGTCACCGACATGGCAGATGCGGTAGAGGTATATACCGATCTTCCAGTATATAAATTGTAATGAGTTATTGCCTTATTTTTATCTAAAGCATCCCTATATAGGGTTATATGCTGATATGAGCCTTTCTTGGACCCAGTGCTCTTATAATTAAAGACTAGATCTCCAGAAACAGGTGCTTGAAAAACAATTACAATATGATTTAAATATCCTGAATTTAATACATTGGATATATTTGATTGTGCTGTTTTATCTTCACCATTTACGTATATTTTAGATATATTAGTTTTTGATATAGACCCGTTATCCGCCCAGCTAAATTCTGTACCAGCAGATGATATTAATAAACTTTTTAATATACTGCTTGGGGTATAGAAAAACTCAATGCTATTTGTATCATATGGAAGATCTACCTTGAACCCTGAATTATTTGGGACCAATACTCCATTTAATTTATTCATTGATAATATTGGATAAGCCTCTTTGCCAAGGCTATAATCTAGGTTATCTATTTTATAAACATAAGACGCTCCATTTTTAGAATAAGCTATTTGCTCAGAGTAAAAATTTACTGATAATGAATAAAGTTTTGGAATATATCTAGAGGAGTCTGTTGAAGAAACTACTATTTTTAAATGAAAAAATCTTTGTTGGTTAAAATCTGAATACTTGTATTGAGGTATTGAATATCCGTTTTCGCATTGTTCATAAGACACTCCGTCTAGACTTGTATAAACAGAAATTCCAGAGCTACCGTCCCATTGAATTTTTGAAGAATCCATTGATATACCAGAAGGCATAGATATAATATCTTTTAAAATAACTTCTTTTGTTTCTAATAAATCTGTCTTAGATAATTGAATATATTCTTCTGACCTACCTAGCGTAAGATCCTCTGTTAAAAAATATTGCCAAGATTTATCTTTTGGATAATTATAAGTAAATGATGTTCTCATTCCATTGTCATAAATATTAAAAATTTCTCCATTATCTGGATACGCAATCTGTATTGGTAAAGTATTTTGATTACTTAGATAATGATCTTTAATTTGTTTTTCTGATAAAGAGTATCTATACACTGCTGGATTATCTATTAAAAACTCGTCTGCGCTATTTTGTGTAGGCCCAGACTTTAGTAAGACCTGTGTATTTTCAAAGGGAACGCCAGTTATTGTTTTGCTAATAGCCAAGTTCCCGTCTAAATATATTGATGCTGAATTTACTGAATATTTGCATACAACATAAATAGACTTATTAGTTTCTGGAACTGTGTGCTCTAAAGTTTCGGTGCCAATAACAAATATAATATTGTTGTTTTGCCAAGCAATTCCAAGATCATTAGAAGAATCTATAAAAATTGGAGTAAGGTTTGTAGAAGATATTTTTGGTAAAATCCAACACTCTAGCGTAAATTCATTGTCCGCTGTGTCTAGCGTTCCAAATCCTCCTCCTGCTGTTTGTGCGTAATAATCATTAATAATTGCAAACTGTATATTTGACAAGGAAGTAATTTTTGCTGAGTACTGGCCTCCAGAAACCATTGGCATTATCTTAGTTTGGCTTGGAAGGCTTCCCGTATACACTCCATTATTACCGCATCCAGAAATGTCTATTGCTGTAGCCGTAGAGTCATCTAGTTGCCAGAATCCAATTGGATGGTCTTTTAATATTTTATGAGAGTATGACATTTAAAAATTATACCATCAATGTAGTTTAGTATCCACCAATGTGGAATGCTTGTCCAGTTAAACTACTTGATTTTGGGTCAAGCAAAAGCTCTACAATATTGCATATGTCGTCAGATGTAAACACTGTTCGGTTAATAATTTGTGGGCCAGCAAATAGCTTAAAAGCCATGTCTGGTATGCCCTCTGTCATTGTTGATTTTATTGGGCCTGGTGATATGCAGTTTGGTCTGATAGATGTATTTTGTAATTTTTTTGCTAAAGATTTTGTAAATCCATATACTGCATGCTTGCTTGCCCCATATATTGCAAAATCGGTTACTGAATGCGCTGATAGGCTTGCCATATTTATTATTGGTGTATGTTGTTTTTTGTCCATTAATGGTAAAAACACTTGACAAGAATTCATTGTTCCTATTACGTTTGTAGAAAATATTGATTCCATTTCGCTCTGTTCTATTGTTAGCCAGTCTACAAATGGGGTTTCTAGTATTCCAGCACAATTTATTAAAGCTTGTACTGTAATATTTTTTTCTTTTAAATCTTCAAATATTGGAGTTAAGGTATTTTTTTGGCTTACGTCTGCTTGATAAGTTTTAAAGGATACATCGTTTTGAGGTATACCTCTTGATATGCCAATGACATCATATCCATTTTTAGAAAGCCTATTTGCTATTACATTCCCAATTCCCCTGCTCGATCCAGTTACTATAATCATTATTCTGTCCCGTCTGAGTAGTATGCGTTTTTTCTATTATGATACCAGTTTGGCAATGAATATCTTGTTCCGCTTGTTACCGCATCAACTTCGTGAACGTAAACAAAATTTGATGGGAAAAACAATAGGCTTCCAGCTTCTGGCTTCATGTCAATATTACAATGCGGGAATCTTATGTTTCCACCTTCATAATCGTCATTTAAATAAAGAAGTGCCGATAAAACTCTACTGCTTATACCATGGTCTGAGTGGGCTGGTAGGAATCCGCTTTCTTTATATTTTAATAGGTGCATTGTTTTTTCTCTAGATTTAATATTTTTTTCAGCATATGGATATAATGAAAAATAATGTTTTAATCCATCTTCTAACCCATTAAATAACTCAGAAGATATTTCGTGTTGTTCTTTATAAAAATAATCATTAACATCTATATCATTTGGCTTTGGTAAAAATTTTTGCCAACAGAATATTGTTTTTTCTTTATTGCCGTGATCATAGTCCCATGCTTGCCAAGGCTTTACTGATTGTGACCTATAGTCTTTTTGCAGGCTTCTTTTTTCTTCTAAAGACTCTATTTTATTAATTAGTCCATTGGGATCTTTTATAATATTTTTATAATACACAACGCCTAAAGCCAACTCTTGATATTGCATTATTGGCACTCCCTAAAATCTGGGTCTACGAACTCTTGCTTGGTTGATTGCATATAGAGGGCTGTATACCTACTGCCAGAAGTAATTTCTTTAACCCCATGAATATATTGATAATCATTTCCTGGGAAAAATATAGCAGAATACTTTTTGGCCTTTAAGGAAAATGCTTGTTTAGGGAAATATATCTCTCCGCCCTCGTACTCGTCATTTAAATAAATTACGGTGCTATATTCTATGAATGGTTCTTTTTCAATTGCGTCTATGTGAGGACTTCCACTTTGTCCTGGCTGCCACCACGAGCCAAAAGCCTTAGTAACAATTACTTTGTCTTTTAAGTTAAAAAATTCTTTCTGAATGTGGTTTGCTCTTACTGAATATTTTTTAAGTATATCCATCACCCTATTGTTATATGGGAAAGCAGTTCCGCCGTTTCTATCTTTATAGTATTCTGGATACGGGTTTATTTTTGACGGCGATTGCATCTCTTCCATAAGAGAAAATGCATCTTGTTCTGATATAAAATCTTCTACTATTTTTATTAACATTACCTGATCTCCTTAATCCTATCAAGATATCTTAATCCGCCCATTCTATCTATTTGAGACTGGCCAGTGTCGTAAGCAACATCGTTATCTTCAAACGGTAGCTGCATTAAATTTATATTAAAGTTTTTTTGAATTTCATTTGAATATTTTTCAATAAATTGATTATAGTTATGGGTTAAAGAAAATGGGGTATATTTATCCTCTACTGAATTTTTATTAATTGATATGTATTCGTCTGGGAAATTATAAATATCTACGCCACTATTAATTAAATCTATTGAAATACTTTCTTCTTCTCCGCAGTATTTTAAGTGAGTTGGTTGATTTATTATTGCAAAATCTTCAGACAATGCAAATATAAAATTTCTGTCTATATAATTTATTTTATTAAAATTTGCAGATGGTACTCTTTCTGGCTCTAGCATGAACCAATTTTTATTTTTTAAGGTAACTGTAGAATTTCCAGATAAAATTGAGTTTTTGTTATTTTTTAAAAATTCAACTGCATGGATGTCCCAATCTTTAGCTAATGAAACATCGTCTCCAATTTGCATATAATATTTTTTATTCAGTGACTTAAATGCATCCCGCTTATATTCAATTGGGCTTTTAATAGAGTCCCACGTAACATATTTATAAACAATTGATGCATAAAAATCTGGTTGGTCTAGGGATCTAGTTCTGTCTACACTATTTTGATCAATAATGTAAAAATATAACATATTTTTTTGACTAGATTTGTCTATAATTTCAGATACAGTTTTAAATAAATTTTTATTTTGATAGCTGTAAATGCATATACCAATATTTTCCATTATTTGAATGGTATCCATTTCATAGATTTACTATTTCTAATCTCTCTAAACGGAATAATATCGTATGCAATTGTTACTCTTGCTTGGTCTTGTTGCCAATCTCCTCTAGCATGGGGGTAGCCAGTTTCGGAAACAATTGCTCTATTATTTTTATTAATATTTTCAAATAAATCATTATTATTTTTATCTAGCTTATAGTATGTTATGGATGGCTCGGCATCTACACAATAGTAACCGTGAAAATGTGGTATGCCAGTTCCTCCAAAATGATCATGAAGTTGCTCTGGATTTTTTACTGGATCAACCTTATTCTCGATAGACTTATAGTCAAAATTAAACCAGCCATGTATTACATAGTTTTCAAGATTAAAATCTATTTCATAATATTCACATGCTTTTTTTGTAAGATTTTTTAATTCACAATATAGGTTATATATCTCATCGTTTGGAAACATAAAAATATTATAATGATTTATTCCAATTTTTGTTGCTGCGCCTGGTAAATTTTTATATTTATCTAAAACCTCATTAGATAAATTTAAAGAATTTTCTTTAATAATTTCATCGTTTATTTTATATAAATATTTTGATAGTCCTTGCGTATCATTATTTAAATATGATTCAAAAAATTTTTGTGGTTTATTTAACATATTGGTATCCAATGTTGTGGATGTGCCTTGTTTGCTATTAAACTTTTTAATGGAACTATATCGTATGCAATTGTTACTCTAGGGCCTTCCCAGTCCCAAGATCCCATTGCATGTGGATGCCCCATTTCTGATATGATAAGCCTGTTGTCTTTATTGTGATTATCAACTTCTTTACCAAAAACTTTATAATACGTTGTAGATGGCTCTGCTTTTACGCAATAGTACCCGTGAAAATATGGGGCATAGGGTCCGCCGTGATCGTGCCAGTCCAGCTTTCCTTTGTCGTTATAATTAATATTAAACCAGCCCTGAATCATGTACTGTTGTTTTTCAAAATCAACTTCATAATACTCACAAGCTTCTTTAACCATCTCTACAAGGTTTTTATATAGCTTATGTATTGATGGATGATAGAATTGAAAAACATTATATTCCCTCCATTTTATAGTAGAGACGCTGTCTGATGATAGCCAGTGATCTCTCTCTGTCACCTTTGTTATGCCAGTAAGATTTAAGTTTTCCATATTAGAATATTGGTTCTGTAAAAACTCTGCTAATTGTCCTAGGTCATTGTCTAAATATCTTTCAAAAAATTTATGCTCTTTACCTGTTGGCTGATTCATTTGCATATTATTAATCATTTATTTTCCCTTATACTGTTTGCGTTGCCATACTATATTTTTATAATAGGCATAAATTGAAGATCTTCTTTTTTCATCTTTAATTTGATTCATTTCTTTCCCCTTGACCGAATAGTCTATCTCCAAAGCCCAATCTTCTCTTTTAATTGGAATCATCTGAAATAGAGGTGTTCCTTTAGGTATTATACCAATAAAGTTCCTTTTTAGGAAGAAGGATGTAAATACTGGTGTGTGCCATAAATCGGAGTCTATTATTCCGCTAAGGGTGGTAAATGGTAAATCATGTCTATTTAACGGATGGGTTATTAATAAAGAATATCCTTTTGGTGTTTCCGAATACCAGTTTACCTTCCAGCCAAAATGTAATGGGTGATGGTGTGTTGGGACTGGGACGTCTGTCATTAATCTTTTGTCTACTATCATGTTGTGCCCGTCCCAGGAAAGTACTGGAAACCCGTTTTTGTCTTGGTTAACATGAAGATCGTAGTCTAGGGTGTACATGTATCCAGAAGTTAATGCATCAAAAAATGGCATACATAGTTTTGTTGAAGCAGCACTTCCATCGGTTCCCCTATCATTAACTGGATGGAGCTTGCTAATATGGTTAGACTTATAAAATCTAGAAAGTTTTTTATACCATTCTGGAAGATGGTTTTTAGACTCTTCTGGTTCAGTAATTTTACCATTATTTAAATCGTCAGGATTAATTGAAAATCCTGGCGTAAATTTAATTACTAATTCTTTTTTCATATTCCCTTATAATTTTTTTAATAGTTTTTTTATCTGTGTTTATTTCTATATCAAATAAATATGTGCCTTTTTTTATTAAACCGCAAATGCTGTCTTCCATATGATTTTTAGAGTTTGTAAAATAAAAATCAACAAAGTTTGCTTCTTTTATTATAACATTTTCATTTGTTTTTGTAAAACAATCTTTTTTTTCAATTATTTTTAGTGAAGGATTTTCTATATTACATTTAATTAAATATTGTATGTCCATGTCTAAAAACCAAGGAATATAAATTTTAAAAATTCTTTTAGAAATTGCATTTTCATCTACAATATTATATTGATTTTCTGATGGATAGAACTGACGCAGCCAGCATTTATCGGTTGCATAAAAAAAACTATTAATTGGATTTGATTTGAATACCCCCCTATGCCCTAGCAACGGATCAGCTATTTGAATTAATATATCCCCGTAGCTATAATATCTAATTGTTAAACTATTTTTAGAATTTTTTATTATCTCTGGTGGGTTAGAAAAATGATGGGCGTACATGTTTACTGGTTTTAGAATTGATTGTTTATAGGCAGGATCAGATTTAACATATTCCCATTCTTTCCACTTTGGGAACAAATTAGACGTATTGCATATTTGTTCAAAAGTCATTGTTGACATTAGAGACCAAGATTCCGCTTCATAGGGCACTCTATTAACTGTCTTATTGGTCATTTATATGTTTTCTTTTTCCAAAATTTTAGTCTATATCCATTTTGAAATACTGATCTAACCTGTAAAGTTTTTTCTTTTATTTTAGTATCTGACTGCCTGTCATCGCTTATTGAGCTCTCCCAGTCTTCTCTTTTAAATGGTATTACTTGAATGATTGGAGTACCTTGTTTAATTATTCCCTTAAATCCTTTTTTAACAAAAAAAGATAGATATCCGTCTGACATATAGGTGTCTGTGTCTATCACTCCAGGGATAGATCTAATGGGAGAGTCCTCTGCATGCATTGGAGAAGTAAATAAACAACTGTGCCCTTCCTCTGTTTTAACTAACCACATTGGGTGAATTCTAATAATTTCTTCGTGAAAATAATCTGGGATGGGATATTTAGCCATTTGCTCTTTTAAATGACTTGAAAGAATATATTCCTTCTGCATTCCCATTATCTCAGATGTTACCTGTACCTTTATTCTATCTTCTGTTGCATCTATAAATATATCCATTGGGCATTTTAAATAATATCCAAATGTCATTGAATCAAATATAGATTGGCATTTTTTAATTGTTAGCATCATTGTTCCGTTATGAATATTTTGATCGTTATTTAAATAGCTTTCTTGATGCTTCCACCATTCTGGTATGCTGGACGCAACGCTAACTGGCTCTGGGAATGCTTTTTTATATAACCTATACTTTGGAATAAATTCTATTTTAATCATGCTAGTGGTATCCATTTTTGATAGTACTGCCTATATAGATATTCTAGAGGAGAGATATTAAATGATAGTATTGTCAAACCATCACTTATTTTTTTAAACAATATCTTTGATGATGAATCTAAAAATATTAATTGTCCAGGAATTAAATCAATTTTTTCATCATTTATAAAAATTTGATCTTTATTGCAATCTATAACATAAAATCCCACAAATGTAGTTTTATAATTAGGGGCAAAATTTAGATATGTGTCTAATGTAATAGTTTCTTTTTTAACTATATTGCCAAGTAAATAAAAATAATTTCTTTCAAAATTAACTCCGTTTTTAATGCAATATTCTTTTGTTAAATCAGATATTTCTTTATATAGAATATGAATGTTTTTGTTATACATTGCAAAAAAGTTAAATGTTTTATAATCAATTAAAGAAACTTTTTTAGGTTTAAACCCTAGCTTAATTCCTGGATTAAATTTATAAACATATTCGTGCATCTGAGAGATCATTTTATTATACTCGGAAAGCATGGTGTTGTTATTAATTGAATTAATATTTTTTATCATTTGGCTCCCAAATGCTCATAGAGTGAAATAAGGCTGGAAATATCGGATCTTTGTATATGACTAATTCTGCTGGCATATTTATTTCAGGAAGTTCCCCAGGTGTCATGCCAACCTTAACTATTTTTTCAATTTTATCTTTGTTTAAATTAAACCTTTTTTTAGTTGCTGATGCTATGAGGGAAGATCCGCTTAATGCTACAGCCTGTGTACCTTGTGTATATCCTGGGCCTAGTCTTGGTAAAATGTTAAAAAATGTACACCATATTGGATATCCAATTAAAGCTAATGATTCTATGTACTTTTTCTTTCGATGTATTGGGCTAGTGTAGAATCTATCTGTTATTGCAGTATAGTGATCTTTGTCATATCCGTCTATAATTATTGTAGCCCAAGATGCTGGATAATCGTTGTTAATAAAATAAGACATAACAATTGTGCCAGACTCATTATCATCATTTTTATAAAGACATTCTATGGCTTGAGAATTCCATTTATCAGTAAGCACTGTATATTGTGCCCAAGTACCTTTTATGTACTGTGGATACCTTCTAAATTTAGGTACAGGCTTACCTTTAAAATACCTAACTCCAGAAATTCCCATTAAGCGTAATTTCTTTACCTTTTTAAACAAATTAATTCCTGACTGCTAGGCTTGGTCTTGAGAATCTCTCCATTTTTGATACATTGCATCTAGTTTATCTGAAAATGTCTCATCGCTTGATAGCAATGCATTTTCATCTAGTGCTGCGTTATAAGAGTCGTGAACTAAAGCGTTATCTGTAAAAAATACGTCATAAGGTTCAACGTTTATAGAAATTAATAACTCTTTTTGTGTAGTTACTTTATAGTCTGTAATTTCTTTCCAGTCATTTTCGCTTGGTGAAAAAATTAAATCTGTTTCTAATACGCTTGATGATGGTTGGAATTGAATCTGTCCGTCTCTTTTTATTAAAATAAAGTGCTGTGCAGAATATTTATTTCCATTAATTACAACAGCTCCATCGTCAGAAATTCTTGCTGCCATTGCAACAATAGTAGTTTCGGCTGGGGATATGTTTGCGCTATTAACAGACCAATTTTGTAAATATTCTACTATTGCTGTATTTGAAACATCTATTCCCTCGATATTAGCAGAGTATAAAACGTCGCCAACGCTTAGGTTGTGTGCAAGAATTAATCCTTCTGGCACCTTTGATTTAATAACTGTTTCTGCTCCAACCGATTTTGGAGTAAAGCCAAATGGTGTAAAACCAAATGGTGTGAATCCAAATGGTGTAAAGCCAAATGGTGTAAATCCAAATGGTGTAAATCCAAATGGGCTAAAGCTAAATGGTGTTGTAGTAACTGAGTTTGAACTTCCGCTGTATGATGAAAAACCATTATCATTTTGAGCCCTTACTCTAACAGTCTGGGCTTCATTTCCGTTTTCTGATAGGTTAGCGGTAAATGTACTAGAGTTATATGACGTAACATCATTTTCATGATCAATTAATCCATATCCAGTAATTGCTTTTCCACCATTATTTCCTGGGGCTGACCAAGAAACAGAGTTTGTTTCTGCTCCATTATTTGAAAGACTTGGAGCGCTTGGTGTTTGTGGAACTGTTGTTGCTGTTATTGAATTACTTGCGTCTGACGGCACAGAATTACCAACTGCGTTTGTAGCTATAACTGTAAATGTATAACTAGTTCCAGATTGTAAACCTTGTACCGTAATAGGAGAAGAAGATCCAGAAGCAGTATAACTTCCTGGACTTGAGGTAACTGTATATGAAGTAGCTGGTGGGGAATCTACGCTCATTGTAAATGGTACAGATGAGGCTCCATTATTAAATGCTCTATCTGTTCCTATATCTGTTGCTGTTCCGATAATTGGCTTAAATGGCTCTAAAAAGTCATTAGCCGATTGGCTCATTCTACCTGCTTGTTTTGACATATATAATCTCCTCTATTATTTTCTTTAAGCTAAAAGATCTCCAAAAACTAACCAACCGCTTGGAGTTTTCATTGCTGTTACAACCGAATTTGTTGTTCTAAATTTTAAGCCTGGTGTACCAACAACACTGTTTGTTGAAGCAAATGACGCTCCAGTTCCTGATACTTGGTAGAAATCAATTGACTGACCAGTTGAATATCCAGATGAAGGAAGAGTTATTTGAACTGCTCCATTTAATGGAACAAACTTGTCCTGTTCTCCAGATGCTAGTGTTTCTGATGATGTTCTTTCTGTTCCAAATGTTGTTATAGATGGTACGCCAATTTTTGTTTGTGTACCGTCTGAGAACTGAATACCATTTGCTGACATATTTGATGTTCCAGATACTGTAATATTTGCTACAGTATTTGTACCAGTAAATGTAGGTGAAGCAAGTGGAGCAAATCCTGAAATGCTTGCACCTGCAGGAATTGTTACTGTTCCAGTAAATGTTGGTGAGGCAATAGGTGCTTTTGTTCCTACTAATGTAGAAAGAGTTGCTGCGGTTGCTTCATCAGCAGTAAGTGCTGCTGCTAATTCTCCTAAAGTATCTAGTGCTGCAGATGCTCCATTTACAAGAGCAGTTACTTCTCCTCTAACAAAAGCAGTAGTTGCAATTTGTGTTGTATTAGTTGCTGCTGATGCTGTTGGAGCAGTTGGTACACCAGTAAGTGCTGGTGAAGCAAGTGGTGCCTTAAGAGCAACATTTGCTACTGTTTCTTTAAGATCAAGTGCTGTTTGTGTAGCAGTTGAGACTGGCTTATTAGCATCTGAAGTATTATCAACATTTGCAAGGCCTACTGAAGACTTTGTAAGTGCTGCTACTGCAGTTGAAACCTTTGTATCAGCTGCTGTTCCTGCTGCTGCGATGGCCTCAGATTTAGCAGTAGCAACTGTTGTTGTTGTTGCAAGAACTGAAGTATCTGCAATTCCGTGTACGCTTGTTGTTACTGCTGCGTGGGTATTCTTAGTATCATCTACATACTTTTTAGTAGATGCATGTAAATCAGCTGAAGGGGCACCGTTTAAAGTTAAAACTCCAGTCATAGATGAACCAGATTTTAACATTAAATCTGCTGTGTTAACAATGCCATGAACATCTGTTGAGTCAGTACTATGATTAGTTATTGCGGTTCCTATTGCTGAATCTGCATAAGTATTT
>Ga0209500_10000137_pt1 | contig 65388 bp, 3 predicted proteins | sample S_140212_EF_Meta_FD_187323 | JGI IMG/M metagenome (GOLD analysis project Ga0209500, IMG submission 187323) | Freshwater microbial communities from Lake Simoncouche, Canada to study carbon cycling - S_140212_EF_MetaG (SPAdes) (version 2) | ecosystem: Environmental > Aquatic > Freshwater > Lake ... | reverse complement strand
GTCCGTTCGCCGGATGGTGAACGCCAAGGTAGGGGCGAGGCTACGCCGCGCCCATTTCGCTCGATAGGGCATGACGTAGTCCTGCCCCTACCCTCGGCCACCATACGGCGGCCCAGTTGCAGCTAGGACAGCTATGTTGTGACGCGGTCCCGACCCTACCCTCGAGACAAGCGGATGCGATGTCATCGCATCCCTACCCGATGCATCTCTTGCCAACTGGCCAACCGATCAACCAACGAAAGCTTACGCTTTCGTCGCCTGACGCTTACGCCTACGAATCGCCGCGGCCGCCAGGGCCAGCGCGCCGAGGCCGAAGCCGTAGGTGGAAGGCTCGGGCACCGCGGTGAGTGTCACGAGGCTGCCGCCGTCCCAATTGATGGACCAGAGACTGGCGCTGGAGGCGCTGCCGTCGGAATAATTGAACTGGCCGACGTCGAACTTGAAGACATCGCTGATGTTCACTCCAGAGTTAAGGAGAACGGTGCTATTCTGTCCCGTGAGGGTCGCGAAAGTGAAGACACGAATGGAGGCCCTTCCGCTAGGCGGATCGAAGTTCAGGGGGTTGCCTTGGTCATTGGCATTCATCAGCGACATCACGTTGATGGTGATTTTGTTGGCCGGATCAGCCTGACGGAGGTCGAAGTTGCCCGAGATGGAAAGCTTATCGTAGCCGGACGTGTGGTTGGTCGCATCCTGAACCTGCCAGTCGTAGAAGGAACCGGCGACGAGGCCGAAGTTGCCCGTACTGAGGATGCCCGGCGAGTTGCCCGGCGAGACGTGTGCGCCAGCACCGGCGACAACGTTGCCGACCGTACCAGAACCACCAAGGGTCGAACCGGAGGCCAAGCTGACGTTGCCGACCGTGCCGTTGACGGAGAGGAGGCCGGCGCTGACGTCGAGGTCCACGGTCGGGGCGATGACGGTGCTGGCGATCTTGAGCGAGCCACTACCCTGCTTCTGGAGCGTGGTGCTGCCCGAACCGGTCACCGTCGGGGCGGTGGTGAACACGACATTGTTGGCGCCGAGGTCGAGCTTGGCGGTGGAGCCGGCAGCGACCTCGAGGTTGACTGGGGTCGTATTGCCGACTTCCCAGCGCACCGTGGCGTTATTGGCGACGGCCAGGAGCGCGCCGGAAGGCAAGGCGCCGGACTCGAGGCCGATGGTGGAGCCCGCTCCGGTGTCGATGCGGATATCACTCTTGAAGCGGTTGGCGCCGCCACCGATGACCCAGACCCCGGTACCGTCGATGGCGAGGGTCGCCAGCGGGTTGCCGGTCGCCAGGGTCGGAGCGAAGCGATTGGTGCCGCTATTGCTGGCCGTGAGCGTGAGCCCGGGAGTATCGCCGGTGGTGGCGAAATTGGAGCTGGACGTGAACTCCAGCGTGCCCGTACCCGTTGCGGCGATGCCGGCGGAGCCGCCGACCGTGAAGCTACGGGCCGTGCTGGTGTTGCTCGCGCCGTTGAACTCAAGCGTCGCCCCGGAGGTCAGCGTCAGGTTCGCCGGATCGGTCAGCGAGCTGGCGCCGAGCGAGCTGCTGGTATCGGAGAGGAAGGCAGCCTTGATGACCGCCGAGTTGCCGCTGGCGGCCGTGGCGCCGGTGTAGAAGTTCGCGGTCGTCAGGGTGAGCGCGCCGCCATCCGACTTCGAGAGGCCAGCAGCTCCAGTGAGGACGGAGCTGACGCTGGAGGAACCAGTGGTGGTGACGGAAGCAGCGGACGGTCCACCCGTGATAGTGCCGCCGTTGGAAGTGATGACGTTGGTGACCGCACCAATCGTCGCATAGTTGAGGTCGAGCGTACCGCCATTGACGATGACCGCGCCCGCACCAAGAGAACCCGCGTTGCCCAAGACGAGGGTGCCGTTGTTCACGGTGGTACCGGCGCCGTAGGTGTTGGCGCCCGAGAGCGTCAGCGTGCCCGAGGAGGCCTTGATGAGGCTACCGTTGGCGCCAGCGAGCAGGCCAGCGAAGGTGCCGTCGTTGACGGTGAGAGCGGTCGTGCCAAGGTTCACCGTACCCGCGGTGAGCGTGCCGATCGAGGACGTAGCGCCGTTGAGATTTAGCGTACCCGTCGTGAGGGTTGTGATTGTGGCAACGCCGCCCACGGTGGTCGTGCCGCCGTTGACGAGCGCCACGGTCGCGGTGCCCGTGATCGTGTTGGTGCCACCCGTGACGGAGGAAGAAGAGAGCGAACCGAGCGAGTTGGTACCGTTACTGATCGCACCGGTCAGGAGACCCGAGACCGTGACCGAGCTACCGACGTCACCGGTCATGGAACCTGCGGCGACCGTACCGGCGGTGACATTACCCGTGAGGAGGCCGGTCAGGGTGACTGCGCCGCCGGTGACATTACCCGAAAGCGTGGCCGCGGTGACCGTGCCGGCGCTGACATTGCCCGAGACGGAGCCGGCGTTGACCGTGCCGCCAGTGATGTTGGCGCCGAGCGCGCCGACCACGGTGACCGTACCTTCGGACACGCCGCCGAGGATGTCGGCGGCGGCGCCGAAGCGGGTCTTACCGGCGCCAGCCAGGCTGGTGAGGATGATCTTGCCCGTGGAGGCCGAGAAGTTGAGGGCGTCCGCGGTCGTGCCCGCGTTGGCGATCGCGCCCGTGATGGTCAGGTCCGCAGTCGAGATGCTTGCCGTGGCGGTGGCATCGAGGGCGAGCGTGGCGGCGAGGTTGTAATCTGCGGCGGCGAAGATTGCGGCATTGACCGTGATACCAGAAGTGCCGGCCAACGCGCCCGCGGCGGCGGTGAGCGTGCCGGCCGAGATGAGGGTGGCGCCGGTGAAGTCGTTGGCGCCGGAGAGTGTCAGGTTGTTGGCCGAGAGCTTCGTGAAGGCGCCCGTGCCGGTGATCTTGCGGGCGAAGGTCAGGTCGTCGCTACGGCTGATCACGAAGGTTCCGTTGTTGGTCACGATACCTGCGGCGAGCGAGCCCGTCGTACCGCCGTTACCGAGCTGCAGCGTGCCGTTCGAGATCGTCGTGCCTCCGGCGTAGGTGTTGGTTCCCGTCAAGATGAGCACACCCGCGCTGGCCTTGGTCAGGGAGCCGGTCGCACCCGAGATTGCGCCGGCGTAGGTGCCGTCGTTGACCGTCAGCGCGGTCGAGGCACCCAGGGCGACCGTGCCGCCGTTGAGTGTGCCGATGGAAGAAGTAGCACCGTTGAGGTTGAGCGTGCCGTTAGAGACGGTAGTCAGCGTGGCCACGCCGCCCACGGTGGTCGTACCGCCGTTGACGAGCGTCACGGTGGCGGCGCCCGTGATCGTATTGGTTCCACCCGTGACGGAGGAAGAGGAAAGGGAGCCGGAAGAGAGCGTACCCGTGCCAGCGATGGTACCGTTGGTGGCGTTGGTCACCACGACCGTAGCGGCGCCGGAGATATTACCCGCGAGGGAAGCCGCGTTGACCGTGCCGCCCGAGACGGCCGAGCTGAGGGCGCCGGTGACGTTGACCACGCCGGCGGAGATGCCGGCGGTGACCGTGGCATCAGAACCGAAGGTCGTCTTGCCCGCGCCCGTGAGCGAGGCGAGCGTGATGGTGCCGGTGGAGGCCGTGAAGTTGAGGGCATTCGCATCGGTAGCGTTGGCGTTGGTAACCGCACCGACGGTCTGACCAACTGCCGAGATAGTCGCCATGCCGGTGGCGTTGAGCGTGAGCGTGGCGCCGGACTTGAAGTCAGCCGCTATGAGGGTCGCGCCGTTGACCGTGATGCCCGAGGTGCCGGCCAACGCGCCCGAGCTGGCAGAGAGCGTGCCTCCGGAGACGAGCGTGGCGCCCGCGTAGGTGTTGGCGCCGGTAAGACTAAGGATACCCGAACCCGACTGGGTCACGCTGCCCGTGCCCGAAATCGCGTTAGCGAAGGTAGCGGCGTTGCTACGATTGAAGACCAAGGAAGCGTTATTCGTAACGTTGCCGGACCCAAGCGTGCCCGACGTGGAGCCAGCACCGACCTGAAGAACACCCGCCGAGACAGTGAGAGCCCCGGTGAAACCATTAGTTCCGTCCAGGATCAAGGTTCCCGTCGTAGTCTTGCTCACGGCTGCGCCGTTATTAATCTGACTGACGTTCTTGAGCGTGCCGGAACCCAGGGTCACCGTTCCGATCAATGCTCCGGAGGCACCGATGGCGTTACCGCCCATGTCCAAGATACCGCCGCTGAGGTTCAAGGTCGTGTTCTCCGTACCAGCGCCGTTGGAATAGCCGAGGGTTGTGTTGATCGTGGCGACGCCACCCGTGATGTTGAATACGCCGGTGGACGTACCGCCAGCCGTCGTCGTGCTGGCCAAAGAGAAGGTCGCGGTCGAAGGTAACGTGAAGGTGCCGCCGGATAGGTTAATCGTACCGGAGCCGGTGCCGGTGGCGATGATGTTGGCGCCGAGCGTGACGCTTCCCGAGGCGTTGACCGAGAAGTCGCCGGCGGAGATGTTCAGGATACCTGTGCCGGAGCCAGTGCCGCCGGTGCCGCTCTTGGAGCCGATGTTAAGCGTCGAAGCGGACATGGTACCGCCGTCGAAGTAGAAGGTGCCGTTGGCGGTGCCCGTGCCGGCATTATTGCTGATGCCGAGGGCCAGCGTGCCGGCGGCGACCGACGCCGAATGACCGCGCAAGTCGAAGAAGGAATCCGTGAGGGCGCCCGTGCTGGTGCCGTTGTGGCTGCCGACAGTGACATTAGCCCCGCCGGTACCGGCCTTATTGGTGAGCGTCAGGGTGCCGGGGCTGGCCGCGACCTGTGAAGCGAACTGGATAGCTCCGCCGAGCTTGCTGAACCCGACGTTGATCGTATCGACGTTCAGGACGTTCGTGCCTGTACCGAAAGTAAGGACGCTGCTACCGTTGCCGTTATTGCCGCCGGAGTGACCCACCTGGAGGGTCGTCGCAGCGATGGTGTTGGCGGCATTGGAGAGCAGCACCACCCCCTGCCCCGTCGTCGTGCTGCCGACGCCGATATTGAAATTCGTGACGTTGGTCGTGAATGAACTCAGGGCGGTGACGTCGAGCTTGGCGGCGCTGTAATAAGCGGCATTGGTGGCTGCCTGATTGACGGAGACCGTGATAGACCCTGAGGTCACGTTCATCGCGCCGCCGGTCGCGGTCAGGTTCGAAGTCGAGGCGACGCCCGCGTCGAGGCCCAAGGTTATGCTTCCGTTGACCGTGAGCGTCTTACCGGCGCCGATGAGCACGCTGGCCAGGCCGGTGGCGTTCGTATTTAGCGCCTGCAGGCCGCCGACGGACTGATTGAAGGCGCCGGTATCGAGGGTGGAGGTAAGGGTGCCAGTCGTGGCATTGCCGAGCACGATCGGGGCGTTTGGCGAGAAAGTGTTGTCGGCGGAGCCGGTGACCTTGCCGGCGACGACCAGGATATTGCCGAAGTTCGTGCTGGTGGTGTTGGTGAAGGTCAGCGTGCCAAGGCCCGCCTTGGTGACGCCGAGTTTGGTAGTGCTCGTGTCAGCCAGCGTCTGGCCCATCGAGAGATTCGTCGTGGAAGCGACATCGGTCACCGACGTGCCACCGACAATGATGGCAGATGCCGTCGTGGACGAATTGGTGAAGAAGCCGGCGCCGGCAAGCTGGGGGTTATTCAGGTTGAAGCCGGCGAGATCCATGACGGCGCCCGCATTGACCGTGATGGTGCTGGTATTCGTGATGGCATCGGTGGCTCCAAGTTTAAGCACACCGTTGGCCACGGTGACGCCAGCGCCGGCCAGACCGCTCGCGGCGTTGAACTGGAGCGTACCGGCACCGTCCTTGATCAGCGCCGTGCCGGTGGCGGTGCTGCTAATGATGCCGGACATGACTTCCGTCACCCCGGGGGTCGTGACCGTAATGGTGCGGGTCGCGGCGCCGAGATTCACCGCGCCGCTCAGCGTCAAGGCGTTGGCCGCGACGGTGCCGCCGAAGGTGAAGTCGCGGTTAATCGTAACCGGGTTCGCGATGGCGGCGATGCTACCGCTGCCCATGAGGACAATCGGAACGGTGTTCGCCGTGGTGCCATCACCGATGGTGAAGGTGCCCGCGGTCGTTCCAAGGGCGGCGACGTTGGCCAGGATCAGCGTGCCGTCCTGGAGCTTCCATCCGCCGGTGTTCAGATTGGCGCCGCTCAGCGCCAAGGTGCCGTTGCCGAGCTTGGTGAACTGAGTTGCGCCTCCGCCTCCGAGCTGGATGACCGCACTGATATTAAGATCTGGCGTGACCTTATTGATGAAGGTTCCGGCCGCATCATTGCTGGTGATGGTGACCGTGGCGCTGGCGGGCAAGGTCAGGAGGCCAGAGACCGTGGCCACCGTGGCGGCGTTGTAACTATTCGCGGTAATCGCGTTCGTCGTCGTCAACGTCAGGGCATTGGTGGCGGCGGAAACGGTCGGGGTAGCGGTGCCGCCATTATTGGCGAACGTCAGGCTGGCCAGGGTGTGTGCAGCACCGGCATTAAGCGTGAGCGTCGCGCCGCCATTTAAAGTGACCGCAGCGGTGCTGGCGATCTGGGCGAAGGCGGTCGTCTCGGTCACGGTGGCCCCGTTGTTGATGACGAGATTTCCGGGGATAACATTAATCGCTGACGTAGCACTGAGCTGGAGAAGTCCGGCATCGACGAAGGTGCCGCCGGTATAGGTGTTAGCCGTAGCCGGCAGAAGGACGAGGGCGCCCGCGCCGATACCGGATTTGACCAAAGTAACTGGACCGGTCCCGGTGTTATCGGCGATCACCGCGTTGATGGTCGTGGTGGCGGCGTTATTGATGACGACGTTCAGTTCGGCCGCCGCGGCCCCGGATCCAGCCGTAAGACTGCCGCCGCCAGGCGCCTGGATGGTGGAGGCGGCCGAGAAGGTGCTCGCGCGGAGGATGCCTCCTGAAGTGACCACGAGGTTCGAACCGTTGAGGTCCAGAATGGTCGCAACTGCTACCGTCGGTGCGAACTGCAAGGAATTGACGGTGTTGCCTCCGGTCGCGAGTGTGACCGTTCCAGTGGTGGCGAGCTGGAGGCTATAGTTGCCGGTTGCCGTGGTCGTGGCGCCAACGGGGCCAGCCACGTTGATCGCGGTGTAGGCGTAAGCGTTTAAGGCAGCGATGCCGGATGCCGTGAAATCAGAATTTGCCGCGCCTGAGACGGTGGCATTAGTCGAGAAGGTGAAAGCCGTCGCGCTGCCGATAGCGGTGATGAACGACCCTGCCGGAATATTACCGCCGCTGACCGACTGGCCGACGACGAGACCGGCGGTCGAAGCCACAGTGGCGGCATTACTGAAGGCGGTCGTCGTTACAGAGACACCGGTCTGAGCGAGCACCAAGGCCGCCCAACTGTCGGCGGTAGCCGCGGTCGTGCCGGCGACAGCCCAGCCGCCTAAGATACCGTTCGTGTTGGCAGTGGCGACGCCGTTGACGTTGGTCACGAAGATCTGTCCATTACCGGTGACGGTCGAGCCAAGGCCAGTAGCGGCGAAGGTCGCGACGGCGCCCGTTGTGCGGGTTAGGTTGGTGACGGTGAGTGCGGCGGTACCGTTGGTCGTGGCGGCAGGAGGCGTGACCAAGAAGGTGTTCGAGCCCTGCAGGAGCGACACGCCGTTACCCGTCGAACCCATCGTGACCGCGGAATTAACCTGATTTGAACCGGTCAAGGCGATCGTGCCACCGCTCAGGTTGACCAAGGCGCTCGTCGAGATGCGGGCATTGATATTAGACAGGCCGTTATTGACGAAGTTCAACGAGCCGCCGCCGATATTAATCGTCGTACTAGCCAGAGTAGCGGAATCCTGCAGCGTCAGGCCGGTACCAAGGATGTTGGTCGTGCCCGTATAGGCGTTCGCCCCCGTGAGAGTCTGCGTGCTTGCGCCAGCCTTGTAGAAGTTCAGCGCCCCATTCATCGCGCCAGCAAAGGTGAGGCTTGATGCTGTATTGCTGATGAAGTTGGCGGCACCGGTGCTCGTGATGATGCCGGCCGATCCACCAATTGGATTAGTGCTGCTGAGTGCGGAAACCGACTGGTCATAGCCGTTGAGGTCGAGCGTGCCGCCATTGACGGTCAGCGCCTGCGCGGTGGCGGCAGAATTAGTCACCGCGATGGCCAACGTATTGGCGGCGCCGGAATTCAACTTCAGGGTGCCGCCGTTGACGGTCGTAGTACCCGTGTAATAAGCGGCGTTGTTCAGGTTCAGTTGGCCGGCGTCAGCCTTCACCAAACCACCGGTCGTGCTAGTGAGGAAGCCGTTGATCGCCAGGGTCGTCGAACCGCCGACGACATGGATATCATACTGCGTATTGGCGCTCGTCGTGAGCGATCCGACGGACAGCGTGGCGCTAGAAGTGGCCAGGATACCGCCGGTGTTGACGGTCAATGCATTGAGGACGCCGGCGGCGGCGAAGCGCTGGCCGGACTGCGCTGCCCCGCTGACGGTGATGCCGTTCGCGGTGTTGATCGTCAGGCTGTTGACCGAGGTGGCGACGGAGTAGCCTTGGACGGCGCTGAAATTGCCGAAGTTGGTAGTCGAGCTGCTAGAGAGCGTCGTCGCGAGTTCGGCGGAAGCCAGCGGACGCAGGAAGCCCGTGGCACTGTCCTTGGTCAGGAAGCCCGTTCCGTTGCCCGACGCCGAGGCATCGGCGATGATGTCCGGGCGAATCGCCATCGTGGTCGTGAGATTCGCACCCGTTCCTTGGGTCACGCCGGTGACACCCGTGAACGTGGCGACGGTGGCGTTGGCGACGTTGGCTCCCGAGGCGCTGCCCAAGCCGGCTCCGCGTAGCAGCAAACTTCCGCCACTGTTGACGGCCTGGGCGGTGAGCGTGGTGATCGTCAGCAATTCAGCTCCGCCGGCACCGCCGCTAAGGGTGATGACGCCACCGCCGTTCTGTACGAGCAAGGTGCCGATGGTTTCGTTGACTGCGACGGAGCTATTGCCGCCGAGCACGAACGTTCCGCCTTGGATCGTCAGGTTCTTGCCCTGCAGGCGATTCGTCAGGTACGTGGTGTTGTCGATCGTCAGCGTTCCGCCGGCGTTGATGGTGGTGGCGAAGGCAGAAGAACCGGCGGCGCCACTCAGGGCGACATTGCCCTGGCCGATGGTCAGGGTTCCGGTAGCGGTATTTGTTCCGCTGAGCGTCAGGTCACCCGCTCCGAGCTTACTTACGTTCAGGGCGTTCGTTCCTTGGGCGAACTGACCGGAGAACGTATTGGTAGATCCGTTGTTCAGCGTGAGCGTCGCCGCGGCACCGCTGTTGGCGATTAGGCCGGAGCCAGCGAGGCTACCGAAAGTGGTGGCGAAGCCACCGACATCCAGCGCACCAGCGGTACCGAGCGATACGGAGCCGGCCAAGGGTAGCGCGTTGGCTACGCCCATTTGTAGCAGGCCAGCGGAAACGGTGGTGGTGCCAGTGTAGACGTTGCCAGGAGAGGCAAGTTTCAGGATGCCATCGCCGTTCTTTGTCAGGCCGACGCTCGCCGAACCGGAAATCGGACCGGCCAAGGTAGCCGTGACCGCAGGACCGGAAACCGTCAGCGTGCGCGTCGCGGCACCAAGGGCGGTCACGCCGCCCAGCGTAAGGTTATTGGCGGCGACATTGCCGCCGAACGTGGCGTTACCGCTGAAGGTGACCGGATTGAGCACCGTCGCGGCACTGGCGCCACTCATCAGCGTGGTTCCGTCCGCGACGGTCAGCACACCCAGACCGAGCGGGCCGCCCGTCAGGCTGAAGCCTCCCGTGGAAGTCGGAGCAGTGCTGGAAGAATTGGCTCCGAGAATCAATGTGCCGCCGGTGAGTGTCAGGCCCGTGCGCCAGTTGCTGGTCGTGCTCGTCAGGACCAAAGAGCCGTTACCGGTCTTGCTGATGGCATTCGTGTTGCCGACGTTCTGGGTAACTTGGCCGCTGATGATGAGTCCCATCGGCGACAGGCCGCTGACGTTGATGGCCGGGCTCGCGTTGCTGAACTCGAGGGAGGCTCCGGTGCCGCCGCTGATGGTCGGAGTATAGGCCAGGTTGTCGTTGACCGACGTGAGGGCGGAAGCCCCGGATAGCACGATACGGCTGAGCTGGCCAGCCGACGGTGTGCCGAGGGCGAGCGTCGGGGTAGCCACGCCGCCGATATTGCCGAAGGTCAGGCTCGCGAGGGTGTTGTAGATCGGAGCCGCCGGCGCCAAGACGGCGTAGTTCGGGAAGGTCAGCGTGCCGCCGCCGTTGATCGTGACGGCGTTGGTCGGGTCGATCGCGCCGAAGATCGTGGCACCGAAGGCGACCGTACCGCCGCTGATTGTTAGTCCGCCGGCCGGGATCACGATTTCACCAGGGCGGGCCGGGGTTAAGTTGACCGTCGTGCCGTTATTGACGACCGTTCCGCCGGTGTAGGAATTACCGACAAGGCCAGCGGTGAAGAGCGTGAAGGCTGCCGTCGACGCCGCCGACATGGTGAACGAAAGTCCATCGGCGCTAATGGTCGCGATGGTCGTTCCGGCCGGGAGCGAAGTGCTGAAGATGGGCTGGCCGACATGCAGGTTGGTATTTGCCGTGGCCAGCGTGAACGTGTTCGAGCCGGAGGTGTTGGTCGCGCCGGTGATCGCAGTGGCACCCGCGGTACCGAAGCTAAGGAAACCGGTGGCCGCCACCGGTGCGGCGCTCAGGACCAGCGTAGTACCATCCGTAACCGAGCTGACCGTTCCTGAGTAGGCTACCCCGCCGAAGGTTCCGCTCACCTTCTGACCGGCGAAGAGACCGGTCGTCGAGGACACCGTGACACTCGTAGTCCCGCTCGAGGAGGCGGGCAACTGGAGGTTGGACTTACCGTTCATCAGGGCGAAGGTACCCGCACCCGAGAAGACGGCCGTCTTACTCGTACCAGTCAGGCGTGCGTTGACCGTCAAAGTGCTCGCGTTGTTATAAAGGAAGAGCTCGGAGGTGGTCGAAGTGACGCGACCCCAGTCGATACCCTGGCCGATATTACCGGTAAAGGCGCCCGACCTGAGGAGGAGACCGGTGGTAAGCGTCAACGTATCGCCGAATGCCGTGAAGGTAAGGCTGTTGCCAGTCGCGCCGACGATGAGGTTCAACGCGTTCAGGCTGGTCGTGCCGCTGACATTAGTGTCGAAGCTGCCGCTGGCCTTGGCGTTGCTGGTCGCTGAGGTTGTCAGATTACCGGCCGCGGTAAGGCTTTGGGTGTAATCAGGGAATCCCGCCGATGTATCGCCGAGCACGCCGACTCCGATCGCGCCAGTCGTCGAGGCGGTCGAAAGGTAGGTTAGGAGATCGGTACCGTTGTAGATTGCCCAACCGCCAATCAAATTATTGGTAAGGGTGGGTGCAGAAGTGATGGTCAGCTGCGGTGCCTGGCCGTTTGAAGAGGAATACCCACGGCCGATCTGTCCATCGACGGCCGTCAAATTCATGATCGCTCCGGAATTAGCGGTGCGACCCAGAGAGGCCATCGTCAGGTTGAGGCTGCCACCGTTGCCGGCCTGTGCCGCGAAAGCCAGGGTACTCGTACCGCTGGCCAAGGTCAGCGCTCCGACCGTGGCGGAAGACTCGCCTTCGAGTCGTGCCGAATAGGAGAGCGTGCCGCCGTTCAAGGTGATCGAAGACGTGCCCGTGCGAGCGACGACGTGGGCGAGGCCGGTATTAACCATCGCCAGCGTGCCGAAGTTCACGGAAACGGCGCCGCCGCCGGTCAGGGTGGCGGCATCCTGCAGTTGCATTGTGCCTCCGCGGACGACGGTCGTGCCGGTATAAGTGCTCGGGCTGTAGAGCGTGAAGGTATTGGCTCCCGCCTTATTCAGGCTCAGGTTACCCGTGATCTGTCCGGAGAAGAAGGCAGTCGGATTGACGAGAGACAACGTGGCGGCGGACGCACTGCTGTTAGTCACGATGCCCGCATTCGCCGCGAAAAATCCCCCGGTCGTATTGGTGACTCGGGCGACGGCCTGGCTGTTGCCATTGAGGTCGACCGTGCCGGAATTGACGACGAGGTCGTAGACGGTCGGGACGGTCGAGGTCTGGGCGACAAGGAGGGTATTATTGCCGGCAGCAAAAGTGAGTTTGCCTTCGTTGACGAAAGTAGCCGCTGGGTTGAGACTGTTACGGCCCAAGGTAAGAGTGCCGGCGCCGTCCTTCACGACGCCTCCCGTGCCCTGTAGGTAGGCGTTCAGGCTCAAGTCGCCGAGCGCGTGGACGTAGAGCAACGTGCTTCCGGCCGTGATCGCGCCGCCGGTGATACCGGCATTCCCCGTCTGCGCGACGATCGCGCCAGCTGATACGGTCAAAGCGTTAAACACGCCCGCGTTGGAGTAGAGGAGGCCCGACAGGCCGCCACCATTGGAGGTCAAACCGCCGCCGCTCTTCAGCGTGAGGCTGTTGACGCTGTTTGCCCCGTAAAGCGAGGTGCCGGCCGACAGGAAGACGTTCGAGGTGGTCGCCGCATTGGACACCGTGCCAGCGGCAGAGGTCACATATGCCGGAGTTGCGGTCGCGAGATAATTGGAGGCGCCCGGCACGAAGTAGCCGAGGGTGGTGTCGGCGGAGTTCAGCAGGCGGAATCCGTTGACGTCGCTGGTCACCAAGCCGGAGCCCGTCGAGTCAATGCCGATGATATCCGGGCGGATATTGTTCACCAAGGCCGGCGTGGTCGCGAGGACGTTGACTCGACCGGAGCCAGCCGTGCCGCCTAGGTAGCCGCTGCCCGCATCAAGGTACAATGCGCCACGATTCGCGGTGCTTGACGCCGTGAGCGTGGCAATACTAAGCGTGCTTGCCGCCGTGCCAGCGGTCAGGCTCCATGTGGACATGCCTTCGAGGTTCGTGACGGTGTTGAAGGCTTCGGTCACGGCCGTGGCGCCGCCCAAGAAGGTCAGTTGGCCGCCGCGCATCGACAGGGTGCGGTCAGCCGCCGTCGCCATGATGCTGGTCGTGCCACCCAGTCGGTTCGAGACGGCGTTCGTCGAATTATCCAGGGTCAGCGTGCCGCCTTCAGTCAACACGGTCGTCAAGAAACCCAGCTTGGCCGAAGCCCCCGACAGGACTACCGAGCCCCCCTGGAACTGCAAGGTGTCGAGGATTGTTCCAGAGTTGTCTCGCGTAAGCGTCCAATTTCCCGAGCCGATCTTGTCGATACTCAGCTTGCCGGAAGTATAATCGGAGCCGATTAGGCCAGCGAAGATACCGCTCGTACCGTCGGCGCCGGTGACGAGCTTGCCGGCTGCGGTTGGGCTGAAATTCTTGATCGTGGCGGTAGTGGAGGAGCTGACGATTGAGCCGATCTGAACGTTCGTCTGGCCGCGCATGTCCAGGATCGTGTCCGCAGCAAGGGCGACCTGTGCGTTCGGGTAATTCGCCGTCCCGAGCACGAGTTCTCCGGCGGAAACGGAAATAGTGGTGACGGAAGTACTGGTTCCGGCGAGCTGCAAGGCGCCGATGCCGGTCTTGGTCAAGGAGGCTCCGCCAGTGATGTTAGAGTTGATGACGAGGCCGACCTGCTCATTGGCCTGACCGAGCATGCCGACGACGGTCGAGCCGACGAACTTATCGACTGAGATTGTCGCGGTGGCGGGCAACCCAAGGTTACCTTGGATCAAGGGAATGGCGCGGAGGTCGTCGAGGCTATTGACCGTGATGCCTCCGGTGAGCGTCAGGCGGCCGGCTCCTGTCAGGACCATCGGGCCTCCGTCCGCATAGCCGCCTTGGCTCTGCATCACCAAGGAGCCGATGGTATCATCAAAGCCTGCGGTATGCACGCGCGCACCGCCGCGGACGGTAAGGACAGCGGCGTCGGCGATCTGGTTCGACCCCTGGAAAACAACCGATGAGCTGGCGACTAAGCCGGTTCCGGTACCGTTGATATTACCTCCGGTCACGATCAGGTCGCCAGTGATGGCGTTGGTGGTGGTGGTCGTGCCGACGCCTTGGCCGAGATTAAGCACGACTCCGTTCACGTAGGCCGTTCCGACATAGGAATTGGCATTGGCCAGCGTAATGGCGGAGCCGGCGGTCTGGCCGGCCGAAGTGAAGACTGGCGAAAGGGTGCCCGTGATGTCCGAATAGACGGTGAGGGTGTTCTTGGCGTTATGGATGAAGAGTTCCGAGCCGCCGGAGGTGATCTTGCCGCGCAAGGAGGTCGTACCGATGCTGCGAGCGATGTCGCCCACACCGCCCAGGATGCCGCCGCTCGAGACGGTGAGCGTATCGCTTCCGACGGTGAACGCCACGGCGGAGGCCGTGGCGCTGTTCATCGTCAACGAATTGACCGTCTTGCCTCCCGAGGGCACGGTCTGAGTACCAGTGAAGCGCAGGTTGCTCGTCGCCGAAGATGTCGCGAAGGTGGCCGTCTGCTCGACGCCGTTGATGGCGCGGATGCCGGCGACCGGATCGTAAGTCGCGAATTCGATTTCAGTCCCGACCGTGGTGCCGTCCTGGGTGCTTACCGTGGCCCAGCCTCCGAGGATACCGTTTGTCTTGGTATTAAGGCCGGCCGCCGTCGCCGTGAAGTAAGGGCTGCCACCGACCATGCCGAAACCGGAGGCGATGTTCAGGGTCGCTCCAGCGACGCGGGAGAAGGTGCCGGTCAACGCCACCGTGGCGGAGCCGAAACCAGCGGAACCGGCGGCGGCACGTAACGTGGAGGCGCCGCCGACGAGGCTGAGGTTGCCCAACGAGATCGATGTGGCGGCGGCATCGCGACCGATGAAATCAAAGGCGCCGCCGTCGAGCTCGATGGCGACGTCAGCAGAGATACGGGTGGAAAGAGTCTGGATGCCGGTGTCGCTCCAGCGCAGGACGGCGTTGCGTACGCTGATCGTATCGCCGGCGCCCATGCCGGAGAAGCGCCCTTGGTCGAGCAAGCTGACCACGGCTCCCATGATCGTCGCGTTCCCGGTGAAGGCATTGTTGTCGCGGAAAGTCAGGTTGGTCGCCCCAGTGACACGGAGGTTAAGGTTGCCGTTGATCTGGCCCGCGAAGTCGCGAGCGGTGGCATCGCCGACGTGCGTCAAGTTAACGGCTGAACCGCTGGCGGTGTTCGTGATGACGCCGCCGGAACCCGGCAACGTGCCTCGGCTGAGCAAGAACGCTGCCTGACCGTGGCCATTGAGGTCGAAGACGCCTCCGTTGGAGACGATGGCGTTGGCCGCCTGGCCAGTCGCGCTGCCGGTGATGGTGGGTCCAGTGCTGAACTTATAGAATAGGGCGTTATCCGGAGCGGAGGCTCCGAGTTGAAGCGTGCCCAGATTGAAGGTGGTCGTACCGGTGTAGCTGTTCCCCGCGGAGCTGGCCAAGATGAGCTTACCGTCTCCGGAAAGAGTGAGGCCTCCCGTGCTCGGGGCCAAGGCACCGCCCACCGGGGCTTCGACGGTGAGCGTGTTGGCCGAACCGAAGACGGAGATGACTGCTTCGGTATTGCCGCCCCCGTAGATGGCGCCCTTGGCGATGCCCGTGCCGGAGGCGGAAATTGTCGCGCTGGCCTTGGCGAGGATGCCGCCAGAAGCGTTCGTGAGCGTGCGGTAGTCGGCGATGGTCAGGCCGCCACCTGTTTCGAAGGTCAGCGAGTTGACGCTGGTAGCCGTCATCGTCGTGGCGGCGGCGCCGACCGTCAGGGCGCCGGTGAAGCGCAAGTTCTTGGCGGCGGTGAACGTGGTCGTGGTCTCGGTCGCTGCGATCAACGGGCGGAAACCGTTGGCCAATGTCGCGTCGTAAGTGCCGAACTGGACGGCGCCGCCAGTCCCATCACCGGTAGCACTTGGGTCGATCACGAGCCAAGGAATGACACGGAAGGCGGTATCGCCGTTCGTGGCCGTGGCGGAGCCCACGAAAGTGGTCTGCAGCGTCGTCGAGACCAAGGATGTGTTGGTCGAAGCCGGAGCGGCTGCCGCCGTATCAGTGGCATTAAGGCCCAGGTGCGTGCCACGCAGCAGGGCCGTGCCCGAGCCGGCCGCGCGATTCAGGAGGGTGGCCGAGGTACCGCTGAGCTGCAGGCCGGCGCCGGCCCCGACCATGGTGAAGAGATTGAATCCGTTGTTGATCTGGACGGTGCCGGTGCCGATAGCCTCGTTGACGGCCACGGAAGCGTTGCCGTTGAGGACGAATGAACCGCCCTGCAGTAGGATCGACTTATTGGCTGAGGAGCCGCCAGCGCGCACAGAAGAGGCGGACACGGTGTTATCGTAGGTGAGCGAGCTGAGCGGAACGATGCCAGTGAAGCCGGATGAATTGACCGTCGTGTCGCCGCCTGTCCCGGTCGTGCCGGCGGAGCCGGAAACGACGACGGACCCAGCGGAGATTGTCAGTCCGTTCTGGGTATTCGTCGCGGTCAGGTTGAGGGTGTTCGCACCTACCTTGGTAAGCAGGAAGGCCCCGGAGACAGCGCCCGAGAGCGTGATGGCGCCGCCCGCCGTACCGCCCGTTACCGAGTTAAGATAGCTCGAACCAACGCTCGAAGCAGCGGCCAAGACGAGCGGAGAAGAGACCGTCGCGGCCGAGGCCGACGTGTTCGTCAGTACCGCGAGTGAATTGGTAAGGGATGCAAAGCTCGCCCAGCCAGTACCGCTGATGGTGAGGTATTCCGAGGTGGTCTGTCCGTTCAGGTCGAGGATCGCCCCGGACGTGACCGTGGTGCCGTCCGTCGCCATGGAAGTAGCGGAGCCGAGCGCCGACCCATGGCCGAGCTTGACGATGCCGGTACTAATCGAAACCGGACCGAGCAAGCTGGAGGCGTTGTCCGACCCCAGGATTAGCGTGTTCGTACCGGACTTGGTGAGGGTGAAGGCCGAGCCTGCATTGATAACACTAAGGGTCAGGTCACCGTAGCCGCCGACGGTGGCACTACTCGCCAAGGTCAGTGCGCCAGTGAGGCTGGCTGGCGAAGCGCTGCTATTCCAAAGCGCGCCGGTCGAAGCGGACTGAAGCAGGCTGTTGCCGGCGCCGTTGATCGTGACTTTACCGGTGACCCCGGTCATACCGTTGAGGTCCAGGGTGCCCGAAGTGGCCGGCGTGACGGAGACACCCGTTCCGGGCGCCGTAGCAGCCTGCGAAATCGTGAAGGCTATCGTGGAATCGATGCTGACAATATAGGCGCCAGCGGGAATGCCGGTACCGCTGACCGCCATGCCGGGCTCCAGTGCGGCGGTCGAGGATGCGGCGGTCAGGCTCGTCGACCCGCCGGTAGTACTGGCCGTGATTGCGGTCGCTGTTCCGTTGTTGGCGATGATGGTACCGACCGTGCCGGTGGAAAGCGCCTTGGCGTTGTTCAGAGTGACGCTACCCCCTTGGACGACCAAGAGACCGGAGAAGGTGGCCGAATTATCCGCGCCCAAGAAAAGAGTCCCCTGCCCGGTCTTGATCAAGGCGGTGGTCGAGCCCACCCCGGTCGTCAAAACATCACCCGACTGGGTGATGGCCCCGATCAGGTTCAGGGAGCCGGCGCCCGACGTCGCGGTGTTCGTGGTGGCCAGAATGACACCGTTTCCGATGGTGATCGGCGCAGCCGAACCGAAGTAACCGTTGCCGAAACTGCCATTCGTGCCGTTGAGAACATTGAGGACCGCACCCGCGCCCAACGTGAAGGTCTTGGAGGAATCGATGACGACACCGGACACGGCTCCAAACGTGTCGATGGTCGCCGTCGTCGCAGCTGCGACGCTGTAATCGTTATTGACGATGGCGGCCCCGTTATAAGCGTTGGCGGCGGTGGGCGCGCTTGAAGCATAGTAGACATTGCTGCCCCCGACGGTCTGGAATCCGCTCGTGTCAGCTCCGGAATACAGCAAGCGGAAGCCGCCTCCAGTGCCGCTGTTCGCGAACTTATACGATATCTGGTGGTAGCCAGCCGTCAGCGGCACGGTGACGACGGCGATATCCGTGAAACCGTGGCCGAAAGTGGTATCGCTCAACACGCCCGCGCCGTCGATGATGAGGGTGCCGCCATCATCCGTACCCGAGCGGAACACGTAGTTGCCAGCATTCGTGACCTTAAGGAGTCCCGAGTAGGCCGCGATGGTGTTGGCGCCGGTGCCTGGCACGACGATGGGACGGCCGCCGAAGGCACCGTCCGACAAGCGGGCGGTCGGGACATTGGAAGCGGAGAAGCCTAGGCCGGCAGAACCGGACTGGACCACCAGCGTCGGCGCGGTCGTCAACCTGGAGATATTGGCCGAGAGTGCGCCGCCGACATGGCCGAACGTGGAGATGTCGCTGCCCAAGGGGATGACCGCGTTCTGCACGCTCATCGGATACATGCCGCTAAGCACGATTGGGTTGGTCGCCAACGTCGTGGTGGTGGCGACATAGACCAAGTCCGGGAAGACCAACGTGCCTTGGCCGATGTTAAGCGGCTTGTCTCCGGAGAAACTGAAGACGACCGCGGTGGCACCGGGCCCGATGTTAAGCAACGGCGCCGTTCCGTCCGCCGTGTCGCCGGCTAGGTTCAGGATACGCAGGGTATACGCGTTGGAACTGCTGACATTAAGCACCTGGCCTCCGGCGAGGCTAAGGCTGTCGACCTGGAGAGTGTTGCCGGTGTTCGCCCCGTTATTACCGACGTTGATATTGGCGAACTGGGCAGAAGGGTTGACGACGATGCTTCCCGCGAAAGCAACGAGGCCGTTGCTGCCCGTACCGTTGTTGAGCAGGCTGAGCATGCCGGAGTTGCCAAGCGTCGCCGTGGTCCCCGCGTAGATCGGAGCGGTCGAACCGGCATTGAGGCCCGCCAGCGCCAGCGTGCCGGCGGCGACGGTCACGCCGCCCGTGAAGGTGTTGTTACCGCCGAGGATCAACGTGCCCAGTCCGGTCTTGGTGAGGGAGAAGCCGCTACCGGTTTCGCTGATCGAGCCATTGAGCGAGAGCGTTCCGCTAGGAGCCTCGACGTTGATCGTCGTGCTGGCGGCCAGCGCCGTCGCGCCGTTCACGGCTAGGCTGTTTGTGCCGCGCATCGTCAGGGTCGTCCCTAGATTAAGCGCGTTGTTAATCGTGAAGGCACCAGTCGAAGCGAGGAACGTGCCCGAAGACATGGTCAGAGCGCCAGTGCCAATCGGGCCGCTGATGAAAGTGTCGGCGGCACCGGTGACGGCGTCACGGGTCACGATGTTGGAACTGGCGCCGACAGCCAGTCCGCCAGCGCTGATCGTGACACCTCCGCCGAAGAGGCTGGCACCGGAGAGCTGGAGCAGACCGTTGCCGGTCTTGGTGATGCCCACCGTTCCACTGTTCGTCGAACTGCCGACCGCGGCAGAGATGTTCAGCGTCGGGGTGGCATTCGCGACCGTGGTATTGCTGTTCACCGTCACCGGAGCGACGTTCACGGTGAGACTATTACCACCGAGATTTACGGCAATGGCGCTCGCACCGGCACCGGCCACGACGACGCCCGTACCGGAGAGAGTGGAGACCGTGCCAACGTTGCCGGAGGTGGCCGTGATGCCGCCGGTCAAGGTCAACACCCCGGTTCCAGTGGTCACGCTCGGGGCGGTAGAGCCGCCGTCGTTATCGAACGTCAACCCTGCGAGGGTCTGGTTGAAGTTGTTAAGCTGCAGGATAGCGAACTGTCCGCGGACGACGGGCGTGATACCGAAATTGATCTGGTTGGCCTGGAGCAGGCGGACGCTGCCGCCATTGATAATGAGGGAATCGGCCAGGGTCGCGGCGAGCGGGATCGCCGAGAAGCCGGCAGCCCCGGTCGCGCCGGTCACATTCAGGTCGAGGATACCGTTCGACTGGGAGCTGTTCGGGGTATTGACGACGGTGCCTCCTGTGTAGCTGTTGGCTCCGTTTGTAATCTGCAGGAAGCTGGCGTTGTAGCCTGTGTAGGTCAGGCGTAGGACACCGCTACCATTGTCCACGATGCGCGAGTTGATGATGGTCGAGGCGGCACCCGTGGTGATGACGTTGAGGTCCACCGCGGCGGCGCCGAGCGAACCACCTGCAGTCAGACGACCGCTATCTAGCGAGGCGCCGATAGTGGAATTGAAGGCAGCGTTACGCAGCAGCACCCCGGCCGTGAGGTTCAGGGTGTCGGTACCCCCCGTAAAGTTGATGGCCTGCGCCGCGCCGGGATTAAGGACGAGCGCGTTGAGGCTCAGTCCGCCCGACGGCAACGTAATGGCCACCGTGGCGACTTTATAGTTACCGGCGGCATCGTTAGCCGCGGGGAGGACGGTGCCGGTATAGCCCTGATAACCAGGCTGGTTGATCGGCGCGAACCCGCCCGTGGCATTGCCCGTGCTCGGCGCGACATAACTGACCAGGTCGGCACCACCATTGTTCATCCACGGGACGATGCCGTTGACGAGGAGACTGGCCCCGTTCGTGGCTGTCATACGGGCGACATTGCCGGCCTGACCGTTCATGTTGTTGAGCAGCAGCATCGCCCCGTTGCTACTGGTGATATTACCCAAGGCCAGGACCTGAGAGCGGACGGCGCCGGTACCGCCGACGGTCATAGAGATATTATTGCCCCCTTCCGCGATCAGGACATCGCCGAGGGTCTGCGATGAGTTGGTGGAGTCTCGGCCGGCCGCCGTGAAGGCACCGCCGCGCAGCGTGATCGTCGCCGCCGTATTGATGCGATCCGCGATAGCCATCGTGCCCGTATCCGAGATCGCCAGCGTGCCGCCATTGATGGCGATGCTCGTCGTGCCAGAGAGCTTGCCTTCGTCGATCAGCGTCAGTGTGCCGCCGGTGATGAGCGTGGCCCCGGTGTAAGTGTTGTCGCTGTAGAAAGTATTGTTCGGAGTTGTTCCGGAACCGGCCTTGTTGAAGAAGAGGCCAGCACCCTGGATGCTGCCGCCCCAACCACCCGCGGTGCCGGAGGAATGCGCCGAAATGAGCGTGCCGGTGCCAGTGATGGTGCCGCCGGTGCCGGCAAAGGCGGTACGGTTGGGCGAGTTAATATCCCCTACCATCTGCGCAGTGCTGCCGAGATTGAGCGTAGCACCAGGGCCGACCGCGAGGTGCTGACCGGGGGTACCGCCTTGCGCACCTTGCCAGAGGGTATTTTCACCCCCCGCGAGGGTGACGGTGCCGCCATTGATGGTGAAGTAGGCCGTGGAGGAATTGAAGAACTGCTTGGTGGCAAAAGTCAGGTTGCCAGAAAGACCCTTGGTCATGTTGGCGCTGCCAGCAATCGCCGCGTTTACCGTCAAATCGGCCGCCGTATCCACCAACAGGCCGCCTTCCACCGCGCCAAAATTGATGACGGGGGCGGAGCCCAAGCCGACCAACGTGGCGTTACCGATGGTCTGTCCAGATGCGGTGGAGAGCAGGTTACCCGAGGTGAGCGTGAGCTGATTGCCACCGGAAGCGGCGAAGATCACGTCGGTGTTGGCACCGCCGATGCGGAGGGCGTTCAGCGTGCGTCCATTCAGACCCGGATTGCTGAGCGCGGACGTGTCGCCGGTCACATTATAGGTCGTCGTCGCGCTATAGGTGCCGGCCACATTGGAGGCGTTGATCCCATAAGCGGTGCCGCCATTGGTATTGGTGAAGGCCAGATCGCCGCTGGTGCCGTTGCCATTGGAGACAGTGTAAGACGTATAGGCGAGGAGCGGCGCGGCGGCGGCGGACTGGGTGGCGAAGTTTGTGCCGAGGCCATCCTTCACGACGGCACGAGCGATGATACCCGCGGTCTGCGGCGCCAAAGCCGTGAACACGATCTGATTCGTCGTCGAGTTGAAGGTCTGAGTACTATTGAAGCTGAGCACTGAACCGCCTCCCATCGCCGCGAGGCTGGCATAGGTCAGCGTGGTGGTGGCGGCCCCGGCATTGTTCAATGTGATATTATTGCCCCCCCAACTCGAGGTGAGCGCGCCGAAGCTTAGGGCCGAGATCGATGTGCCGTTACCCGTGAATGTGAAATTTCCATTGACGAGGGTCACCGTTCTTCCGGTGCCTCCGATACGGGCCAAGGCGGTTCCAGTGTCGTCTACGTTCAGCAGCGCGTTGTTCTGGACCGTGATATTGCCCGTGGTGGCGGTAAGCTGACCGGTGCCACTGATGTTGAACGTGCCCTGAGTCACAGTCGGCGTGGCAGTGGTGGCTGACACCCCCGTGAGGTTCAGCGTTCCCGTGCCGATTTTCGTGAGACCTATGGTGACTGGTGCACTGGTGAGGTTGATGATACCCGTGCCGACCGCATTAAACGTCGGACTGTTGCCGATGCCAAGCGTGGTGATGTTCAGGGTGGCCCCGTTGGCCGCGCCGAAAGTCATCCCGACGACCGCCGAGTTGGTGATGGCGCCCGCTCCGATTGTATTCACCCCACTAGCCGAGAAGATAGCCCCCGTATTATTGACGCCATTGCCCGACGCCGTTGCCGCGGTGTTGATGGGGTTGGTGACAGTGATACCACCCGTCAGCCAGAGGGCGGTTTGGCTGGTCGCAGTGGCACCGTTGAGGATGATCTGGCCGCTGCCGAGCGCGTTGGCATTGTTGATCTGGATGACGCCGTTGACGATGGTCGTCGTGCCGGAACGCGTGGAGTTGTTCGCCGTGATGATGAGCGTGCCGAGGTCGTTCTTCTGCAGGGCGTTGGTCGCGGCACTAAACGTGAAAGCCGTATCAAGGGTCGCCGTGGTGCCGGCGGTGACGTCGATCCCGACGGTCGCGGCGTTTAGGTTGATCGTGCGTCCGGTGAGCGTGTAAGAAGTGCCGCCGGCCAGACGCAGGCCCTGGGTGCCGGAGTTGGCGCTAAGCCGGACCACGTTGGAGACCGCGCCGAGGCCGGTATTGGCGTTGACGGACAGGATGCCGGCGGTGACGTCGATGATGGCGCTGGTTCCCCCGAAGGTGTTGGTCCCGGTGAGCGCCAGAGTGCCAGCGCCCGACTTGGTGAAGACGACGTTCGCAGCGCCGGTCTGGCCGCCGCTGATCACGCCCGAAAGGGTCAGGCCAGAGATGACGTTCGACACCGAGGCGGTGGCGACGTTGAAGGTGGGCGCACCACCGCTCGTAGCCAGTGCCAGATTGTTCGAGATGAGTAGGCCGAAGCCGTTATTATTCGTGACGGTGAGCGTCGCAGCGGGCGCCGATGCATCGATGCTGAAATTGCTGAATTCGATCGTCTTGTTGACGGCCTGCAGGTTGAGCGGCGCGAACGTGGCCGCAGCGCGGTCTACCGTGACCGAAGAGGACGCCGCAAGGACGACGGAGTTGCTGAGTGTCAGTGTCTCGGGACTGACGCCGTTCGACGAAGCCGTGCCGTCCCAGAGTAATGATAGATTTCCGCCGTTGAGGCTCTGCGTGCTGGTCCCGAGAGGATTGATACCGACGGAGACGACCGACCCGGCATAGACGCTGACCGTGCCGGCATAGGTGCTCGTACCCGTGAGGGTGAGGTTGTTCGTGCCAATCTTGACGAACCCTAGCGTGCTAGACAGAAGCGCATAGCTCGCGTTTCCGGCGGTCGTGTCGATACCCACGGACGAGCCAGCCGCGCTGGTGACGCCCGTATAAGTTCCAGCCATCAGGCTATCGATGTCGGTAGTGGCGAAATAACTGGCTCCAGTGCCTAGACCGAAAGCGAGAGCGGCTCCACTGGCGACGGACACCAGGCCGGCGGAAGGCTTGGAGGCGACATTGCCGAACGACAAGATGCCGTTGGAGATGGTGGTCGTGCCGGTATAGGTATTGGCGCCAGTCAGAGTAAGAATGCCGGCACCGGTCTTAGTCAGCCCGCCCGTCGCCGCATTAGCAGTATTCAGGGCACTGACGGAGACGCTCGCGCCGGTGCCGCCGCCACCAGTAAGCGTGAGGGTGGGCACGGTGCCAGCCGTGTAAGTGCCCGGACTGGTGATGACGATGCCTGTGACTTGGCCGCCGCTGATCAACGCATAGCCTGCAGCTGGCGTACCGTTCGCCACAAGACCAGCCGAACTAAACTGAACAAAGGGAGCGCCAACGTAGCCGGAGCCGCCGGCTACAGTCAGGTTAGATTGGGTGACGCCGGCCCCCGTGGCGGCGAGCAACGGTGCGGTAATACCGACGGCGAAGCCGTTGGTATTGATGTTAGCTCCGCCTAACCAACTGAGTCCGGTGCCAGCGGCTGCGTTGTTGACCGCGCCGAAGACCGTCGTCGTCACGGTCTGTCCCGTGACGGTAACGGGAATGGCCGCAGTCAGCGCAGCGGTCGCCTTAAGGGTGCCGCCCGCGAAGTTTAAGTAAGCTTGCTGTCCGGTGCTGGTACCGACGTTTTGCGCGATATTCGCACCCGTGGAGAAAGTGCCCCCGGCGAGATTGATGAACCCGACATTATTCGTACCACTAGGGCCGTTACCGAAAGTCACCGCCCTCACTGGGCTCACGAAGGTTCCTCCCGCCATATTCATGACGCCATACTGGTTGGCGTTGTTCATGAAGATGCCGAAACTACTGCTCGCTCCAGTACGGTCGAGCGTACCTCCGGTTCCCAGCGTCAGGGAACTCGTCTGCCCACTGCCAGCGTAGGCGAGCATCATCCATTCACCGTTGAAATTGACCACTGGATTGCCGCTACCACCGATGTAGGTGACCGCGGTGCCGCCGTTATAAGCCAGATTGACGCGTCCGGGAGCGGTCAGGACGCCTCCGGTGACATTGAGGTAGCCGTAACCGCCGGCGATCGAGTTGATACGGAAGGCGACCGCGTCCGTTCCGGTGGTCTGATTGAAGGTGACGGTCCCCGCCGTCTGATTGTAGATCGCCGAAGCTCCGGCGACGGAAGCTCCGTAAAGGTTGTAGAAGCTTCCGATGGTACCGCTGACGTTGACGGTGCTGATGCCGGCGGCGCTGCCGAGATTAAGAATGCTGGCGGAGGAACTGCCATTGAGGGAGCCCGCGACGTTGAGCGTCCCAGTGTTCAGGGTGACCGAGCCGGTCGTCGACAATAGGCCCGAAGAATCGACCGTCAGGGTGCCGCCGGTGACCGTAGACGTCGAGGTCACCCCGCCGATCGAACCGGAGACTTCCAGCAATCCGCCGTTCGCCGCGATGGCACCGGTGCCGGTGATGGCGCCCGAGATGTTCATCGTGCCGGCGTAGGCCGAGATGCCACCGTTGATCGTGGAAGTACCGGAGACCGTCAGCGTGTTGGAGCCGAGCTTCGCCAGGCCGCGGGTCGTGGAGGACACGTTGCTGGCGTAGGTGAAGTCGCCCGCCGTGGTATCGATACCCACGAGCGACGTGGCGTTCATCGTGATGCCGGTCAGCGTGGTGGCGAAGAGACTGTCGACCGACGCAGAGGAGAAGTAGGTGGCGTCGCTGAGCTTGACGCCGAGGCCGACGACCGCCGAAGCGGCCGCGGTCACGGCGCTCGAAGCGGAACGAGCGCCGACATTGGCAAACGAAAGCGCCCCGGTGCTGACCGTGGTGGCGCCCGAGAGCGTATTCGCGCCGGAAAGGGTCAGGACGCCCGTGCCGGCCTTGGTCAGCGCACCCGTTCCCGAGATCACACCGCCGAAGGTAGAGCTGAGGTTGTTGGTGCTGCCTACGGTGAGGATCTGCGAGGCGGCGAGAACGACGCTTCCCGTGTTAAGGGAGCTAGTCGAGTTGCTGAGCGCGCCGATGGTCTGGGTGGCACCCACGCTGAAGGTCGCGCCATCGGCGACATCGACGAGCGCCAGGGTGCCCAAGGCGGCCGCGAGGTTAGAGTTCAACGTGCCGGCGGCAATGTTGATGGTCGTGCCGGTGACCAAGCTGCTAGCCGCGGTAGCGACAGTCATGGTTCCGGCACCGGCCTTCGTAATCGTGCGGGCGGTGGCACCGTCGGCCAGGGCGCCGAGCGTCAGCGGAGCGGTCGAACCGACCGTGAAGGTGGCGTTACCCCCGAGGGTCGTGGCGCCCGTCGTGACCGTACCCGTGCCGGTCGTAGTCAGGCTATTGCCCGCCATCGAGAGAGCCCCGGTATTGATGGCAGTCGTGACGAAGGGAGAGTTATTGACCAGGTTCAGGGTCGCGGCGCCGGTCATCGTCGCGCTGGCCATCGTCAGCTGGGCCGTGCCGGTGATGGCGTAGTAGCCCGGCTTGACCGTGAGCGTCTTGCCGCCGCCGAGCGTCGTGGCACCGATGGTGTGCGTGACGCCAGCGCCTAGTCCAGCCGGCTCGACGAGGATCGTCCCGCTCTCGTTGGCGGCGTTGAGCAGCGCGGTGAAAGTGGTGGCTCCAGCCTGCAGATCCAGCACCCCGGTAGTGTTACCCGTGCCGAAGCTGACCGTGTTGGTCGCGGAGCCCAACGAGCCCGCTACGGAGGCCCGCAAGGTACCGTTCTTGATCGCGAGACCACCCGTGAAGACATTGGTGCCCGAAAGAGAGAGGATGCCGGCCCCGTCCTTGACGATCCCGCCGCTACCGTTGATCACGGAACTGATGGCGAGGCCGGCCGTGATCGAATCATAAGCCACGCCCGCCGAGGAAATCGCCCCCACGTCGATGGTGTACGCACCGCTAGTCAGGGCGACGAAACCACCGCTGACAGTGCTCGTGAAGGCCGCGTTGCTGGCCGTGGCCGTGATGGGCGAAGCGCTCGAAAGGGTCAGGGTGCCCGTCCCGACGGCGAGGCTGGGGTTGGCTTCACCGCCGTTATTGTTGAAGGTGATGCTGTTGAGTGCGTTGTTCCCGACGAGGGTCAGGGTCGCGCGTCCATTGAGGGTGACGTTGCTTGTGCTCGCGACTTGGCCGGCGTTCGTGCTCATCGTCACCGTCGCGCCGGTGCCCTGCACGCCACCGTTGATGATCAGGTCACCCGGGATGACCACGTTCGTCGTGCCGTTGGCCGTGGCCCCGGCGCTCAAGGTCAGCGTGCCCTGGTCGACGATCGTACCGCCCGTGTAGGTGTTGAAATTCTGGAGCGTGAGCGTGTTGGCGCCGGACTTGACAAGGGTGAGCGTGCCGCTGCCGCCGACGGGGGTATCCTTGGGATCCTTGATCGCAGAATTAATAGTGATGCTGCTCTGGTTGCCGTAAACGACCAGCTCAACTGCGCCACTCGTAAGTGCCGTCCCGGCCGTAAGGACGCCAGGGATGCCGGAAGTCCCGATGATCGTGGCATTGTTGTTGTTACTACGAAGCAGGCCGCCCTTTTCGAGGACCAGCAAGTCGGTACCGGCAGTGAAAGTGATGTCGTTCTGGAATCCACCCGCGATGCGCAACAGGCTGGCGATCGTGGTACCTGCCGGCAACTGGGTCGACAAGTTGGCGGAGGCCAGCAAGTTGGTTATCACGCCGCTGCCGAAACCGAAGAGCGACCCGCCGGAGGTGTATGCCGTGGTGTACGGCTGGTAACCCGCCGTGTTCAAGGCACCAACGCCCTGCGTCGGATTATACCCAGCGAAATCGCCGGAATTGGCGATGGCCCATGCCGGGAGGACCATGCTCGACGAGACGCCCAAGCCCGAGGAATCCGTGAAGAGGATACGCGCATTCGCGCCTTCCGAACCGAGGTTGGTGCCGCTGAAATTGACCGTCGCCCCGGTCGAGCGGGCGAAGCTGGCGAAAGTAAGATCGGCGGTTGCGTAGCTGGAAGTGGTGTTTCCGTTCGCGTTCGCGGTGATCGAATTGGCGCCCTGCGCCGCCGATAAGGCGCCCATCGTCTCAGAAGCGAAGGTGCTGGCTCGTCCGCTGTAAGTGATGCTGCCGCCGCGCAGGGTGATGGCCGTGGCATCGTTGACGCGATCGTTGAGGCTGGTCTGCAGGTTGGCGGTATTGTCCAGCGTCAGGTTGGCGTAATTGATGACGATCGACGAGGTGCCGAGCAGCGTCGCGTTATCACGCAACGTGGTGACGCCACCCTGGAGGATCGTGGCGCCCGAGTAGGCAAGCGGGCTCTCCACCGTCAGGGTGTTGCCGTTAAGACGGATGAAATTGCCAGTGCCGGCGATCGCCCCGGCGAAAGTCCCGTTGGCCCCCATGCTTGAGACCAAAGTGCCAGATCCCAGGCTGACCGTCCCTCCGGTGCCGGGAAGTGTGCCGCCACTCAGCGTGCCAACATACTGGGTATTTCCGTTCAAGTTGACTAGGCCGGTATTGTTTACGGACAGGCCTTGTCCCTGATAAAGCGTGTTGCTGCCGAAACTGAGGTTCAACGTTCCGCCGTTGACGGTCGTCTGGCCGGTATAAAGCTGCTGGGCCGAGAACGTGAGTGTGCCGGGCAGGTTCTTGTTGAGGCCGGTGCTGCCGGTGAAGGAGCCCGTCATGTTCAGGGTCGCCCCAGAGGCCACGTGCATGGCCCCTTCGGCGCCGAGCGTCACCAAGGGGACGGAGAGGGTCGAAGTGCCGGAATAATTAGCGATGATGCCGCCGGAAGTCAGCGTAAGGGTGGTGCCGGTGGTACCGCTTACATTGACCGAGGGGCCAACGATGTTCAGCGCGTTCAGCGTCTTGGTCGCGGTCGTGATACTGGACGTTGTCACGAAACCCGAGCCGACCTTGATGGTTTCGGTGCTCGCGGCGCTGTTGATGTCCGCGTTGGCGCCATAGGCAGAATAGGCCACAATGCCGTTAGCACCGTACGTCGCGAATTCAAGCGCGGTGGCTCCACCAGCCGCGATACCGGAAACGACTCCGCGCGCCAAGATGCCCGTCGTCACAGGGCTGAGCGTCGGCGCTGTCGAGAAGATGATGCGATTGGTCGCTGTGCCGAGGGTCGCGCTGGAGGTCCAATTGACGAAGGCGCCGGAATTAGTCGTCAGCGTCGTGAAGTTCAGCTGGGTTGTGCCACCATTGTTGGTGATGAAAACCGTGCTCTGGCCCACGCCGAAGGTCAGCGTATTGCCGACGGTGCCTTCGGTGGAACCGCTAGCGTTTCCGATGAAGTTGATAGTCGCCCCGCTCACGGTAAGGGCCTTGTTGCCCAAGCGGTCGGCGGTGGCAGGGTTGCCGGAGAGGCTGTTGTCCAACGTCAGGGTCGCGCCGTGGTTGAGCGTGATGCTGGACGTGGTGCCTAGACGGCCGCTGCCACTGAGGGTGGTCGTACCTCCGCTGAGGGTCGTAGCCCCGGTGAAGGTATTGTCCGCCGTCAAGGAAAGCGCACCCGTGCCAAGGTACGTGAAGACACCAGCACCGCCGGTACCGTTTCCAATCACTCCATTGAGGTTGTAGGCGCCGGAACCAGCCAGCAGCAAAGTACCGATACCCGTGCCCGCCTGCATCAGGTTCACGGAGGTATTCACCGTGAAAGATCCAGCCGAAAGATTGTTAAACAGTTGCCGGGTGGCGGCACTATTGTTACCGACGTTGATCGCCAGCGTATCGACCGTGACAGAATAAGCGCCCGTGATGGTGGGGAACGCGGCGTTAGGATTATTGCTCCCTGTCCCGAAAAGGTTGATGGTCGGCAGCTGCGTATTAGTGATCGTCACGCCAGGCTGTAATACGCCCCCGGTGAAGACCAGCGTGCTGCCGTTGAAGAAGCCCGTGCTATTAACCAAGACCGTGCCTTGTCGTATCTCAGGGGTCGTGGCGGCCGCCGAAGTGTTGGCTCCCGAAAACGTGACCGTTCCGCCGGATATAATTATCGGGTTAACCAACCCACCACCGCTCGTGATTGTTCCTATGGTGGTGTTCCCGTTGCCATAAAGCACAAGACTACGAGCCGTGGAAGTTTCCGCGCTGTTAAAGTTGCCGATGGAAAGGGAAGCCGGCGACGTAAGCGTGTTAGTGATGTTCCAAGGATTTCCGGTGTTACCCGTAACCGTACCTGGGATGCTGATGCTGTTAAGTCCGGTGAATGAGGCGAAGGAGTTGTTCGAGATCTGGACCGGAGAATTGATGACCAAACCGCCGGAGTTGGTCGCGAAGATCGCTCCGTTACCGAAGATGAGGGTTCCGGTGCCGAGCGCTGTGCCAGAAGTGCCCGTCGCGCTTCCTCCGATGCCTAGGAACCCGCTGCTAATCGTGGTATTTCCTGAGTAAGTATTGGCGCCGGCAAGGAACCATGTTCCGCCGTCATTCTTGGCCAAGGACAGGGCCCCGCCGTTGTCGGCCAGCACAACGGAAACCGTGTTTGCGTCGGTGTTTGACCCGCGCAAGGTCAAGGTCTTGCTGCCTGAAACCGAGTTTATCAAGTTCGTGATGACGAGGGCTCCGCTTCCCGAGCTCTCGATAGTCTGACCTGCGGCGAGGTTGATCTGTCGGGTGGTCGTCTCCCCGGAACCGACATAGATGAGATTTCCTCCATTGAGGGTAAGGATGCCAGACCCGTCACCGAATGCGCTGGAAGTCGCGCTGCCTCCACCGATTGTGCCCACGAAGACGGTGCCAGCACTCAGGGTCGTATTACCCGAGTAGGTGTTCGTGCCCGTGATGTAGAGCGTTCCGCCGCCCGCCTTGATCAAGCCGCTACCCGTCGTGCCGGTGATGACGCCGGAGATGGTCGCGAAATCGGTCGTCGTGCTAGCATTGTCGAAGACCGTCACCGTCCGGACCGCTCCGTTCAGATTGATCGGGTTGACGAAATTGACGTCCGAGAGCGCGGTGGTGGAGTTGAGGTAAAGCTGGCCGGTACCGTTGCCGATGAAGCCGGTGCCACTACCAAAACTCACCTGCGAGGGCGTGACCAAACCGCCGAGATTGACGACCAGGGGTGAAGAGCTGGCGGCGAAGCCGCCGCCGGAGTTAGCCGCCCACTGAACTTGGTTAGCCCCAGTACCGATGGCACGAGTGAACGTGCCCGCCATTTCGATCGTAGCTTCGTTGGTGAAGGTGGTCTGATTAAATGTCAGGTTGCTATTCGCCGACAGGCTATTGATCGACCCGAAGGTCAATGCCGTGCCGGCGGCGACAGTGTTGCTGGAACTGAGGCGGATGTGCGTCGGGTCGAGGATCGCCGCGATCGTCGTGGCGGCGGCGACGCCGCTGCCTGAAACGGCCTGCCCGACGACGAGTCCGTTGGTGCTCCCGACCCAGACGTCGGTCGTGGCACCGGAAGAGACGGGGCCGAGCGTCGAAGCAGTCGTCGTGGTTGAGCCGGAGTCCTGGGCACGCAGGATGCCTTGAGAAATAGTGGTGGCCCCAGAATAGGTGTTATTCGTGTTGCCGAGGATCCACAACCCAGCGCCGGCCTTGGTCAACGAAAGCGTGGTCGTATCGGTGTTATTGACGAGCTGCAGGCGCATCTCATTATCCCCAGCCGAGTCGCCCTGCAGGGTGATTGTCTTCGCGCCGTTGGTGGAAAAGACGACGGAGCCGGTATTGGCAAAGACCAAGGCGGCGTTATTAGGCGCACGAGTGCCCGCCACGACATTGCCATAGGTACCCGAAGAATCGATAATAGCATTACCTTCCAACGTGAAAAGACGATCCGTGGACACGGACGGGGTCTGAGTCGTCTGATAGATGCTGGTGCTCGTGGATGTATTTCCGGTGTACTGAAGGGTGCCGTTATTGAAGACGAGGTTGGCGGCGGCGTTGGTTGACTGGCCGATGGAACTAGCAATGCCGCCGTTAGCGATGGAAGTGACCTGTAGTGTTCCCGTTCGGATGACCGTTGCCCCGGTATAGGTGTTGAGGCCGCTGAGCGACTGGAAGCGCGCTGAGGTGCCGCCCACGAGGACGGTCAGGGCACCTCCACCGCTGTTGGAGATCGTCCCGGCAAAGTTCTGAGTTCCCGTGCTCGTGGTATTCAAGCCGAGGCTGACGGCGGAAGCGGTAGCACTGGTGTTGTCCAGGGTGCCATTTCCAGCCAAGGCGCCGATCGTGGTCGTGTTCAGCGAGGTGGCACCGGTGTAAGGCGCGGCGCTCGCCCCGGAATTATTGACATCAAGCGTGGCCCCCTGGCGGATGGTCGTGATGTTAGCCGCAGTGGAGATGGTGCCCAAGGTCGGCGTGGTGCCGCCACCGAGCTTGATAGTACCGGCGTCGATCGTGGTATTACCGGTGTAGGTGTTGCCGCTGTTGAGGATCAGCATGCCGGCTCCTGACTTGGTTAACGCCGAAGCCGACCCATTGCCGATGGTCGTGAGCCCGAGGGGGCTGGTGCCGACGGTGCCAACAGTCAGTGCGTTGGCCGAGGTGGCGATGTTACCAGCGCCGTCCACGATGAACAATAGTTCCTGGCCCGCCGTAGAGGCACCGATGTTGAAAGCTCCTTGAATCGTAGCGGCCCCGGAACCGTTGTCGAACAGGATACCACCTAGGTTGGTGGCGCTCCCCGAAGTGATGGTGAGCGCGCCGGCCAGGGACAGGACGGTGCCGCTGCCGGTGATGCGAAGGGTGTTCGCCGCATAGACTCCCGCCGTCGCGATGCTGGCGTTGACGAGGTTGTTGGTCGTGATACTGCCCGCACCCGTGATAGTGGTCGCTGAGTTGAGCGCGACGATGTTCGTGTTGGCGGCGGGAGTGGCGACGAAGTCAATGGAGCCTGAAGCTGCGGTGATGTAGGCACCACTGACGGTGAGGCCGGTGGTGACCGCCGTTGGGACCACGGCAAATTGAATCCCCGCCAAAGTGGAAGCAGGGGCGAAGTTGACCGTGGCACCCGCCGTGCGCGTGGCGTACCCGTTGAAACTTAGGATGTTGCTGAAGGTGCTATTGCCAGAGTCCACCTGCACCTTGCCCGCACCGGCAGAGAGCTGCAACAGGCCCATGGTCTGACTCAGGTTGGCCGTCAGGTTGCCGAACGTCGGTGTGGCCAACTGAAAAGAGCCACCGGCAAAACCATTGCTGATGTTACTTACCGAGTCGAATACGAGGTTCTGCGCGGTGCTGAAGAGGTTCGCCCCGTTGCCGGTCGCCGCCGTGGGCTTGACCTGCAGGGTGCCTCCGGCGACAGTCACGTTGCCCGTGAAGTTGGAAGTGGCCCCGAAGGTCAGGGTGCCGGCCGCCAGCGCGGTGGCAACGAAGTTGCTGATTGTGATCGTGCTGGTGCCTGAATTGATCGCAGTCACCACCGAGTTGGCCGGGATGTTGCCCCCGGTGACCACCGACCCAAGGCCGATGCCCGTGACGCTGCTCACGACGAAAGTATTGGTATTCGCACCGCCACCACTGACCCACGTGGGAGTCGCACCCAAAGTGTAGGTCGAAGCCGCCGGGTCATAGAGCCAGGTGCCGGAGCCGAACTTGACGAGCGAGGTCTTGTTCGTGCCGCTGTTGTCGGTGATGACGCCCGCAATCTCATTGGCGGCGGTGTTCGTACCACCCAGCACCATATTCTTGATGCCTGCACCGGCCGCACCCACCGCGCTGGTATTGAACACCAGAGGTGTGGCACCTGACTGATTAGCCAAGATGATCCCCGCCCCGGTCGTGCCGTTGAGGTTGATGGTCTTGGCTGTGGTCTCCCCGGGTCCGCGATAGTCAAGCGCACCAAAAGTGCCGCCGCCGGAAGCACCAAGAGCAACCGAGGCGAGTTGCAGCGCACCGCCGGCCACGCCGTTAAGCATGCCTCCGGAGGCTCCACCGATGGTGGCGGAGCTGCCATTCAACATCAGGGTGCCGGTGATGTTCGTGCTTCCTACGAAGTTGCTCGCACTCCAGCCTGTCGTGTTCGTGCCAGTCAGCACCACGGTGCCGGCGCCGCCCTTGGTGAAATTCCCATTTGAATTACTATTACGAAGAAAACCCGTGACCACTGTTTCCCCGTTACCGCCTATGGTGAGCGTGCGGCGCGTCGAATCGCTGCTGACTTCCAGGCCGCCGTCCAAGAAAATCACCCCGTTGGATCCATTCGTGATGGTGAAGTCGCCGTTGGTCGCGCTGGAAAGCTTGCCGCTCGCGCTGGTCCATGAACTGCCGAAGCCATCTCGACCGCCGAAAGTAAACGTCCGTCCACCGCCCGTGCCTAATGAGAAGTTTCCGAAAGTGACGTTGCCGGCACCGCCGACTCCGGTGGTCGCGCCAACATAAGTCGGGACTCCTGCCGCCGTTAGCGTCTGGGTTCCCAGCGAAGAACCACCAACGGCTCGATCTAGGAAGAAATATAGTCCACCGTCCCCAGCCGTGGCGCTGGCTACGCTGAAACCTGCGGGTAAGTCCGTGCGGATTTCATAACCAGTGGTGCTTGAATTACCCCTGAATCTTGAACCTGCGCCCAACTGCAACCCGCTCGATAGCCGGAAAGCTCCCGCATCGACGCGAAAATCGGTCGGGAAACTATTGTTCCAATTCGTCAGGACCGTCGTGCCGGCAAGCGTAGATGCTCCATAGCGATACAAGCCAGCCTGACCTGACGTACCTCCGGTGATGACATTGTTGATGAAAAGGTTGCCCCCGCCACTCATCAACAACCCGTTCCCGCCAGCGGCTCCGAGGTTGAGGGTGCCACCTGAGAAGAAGCTGTTGCCAGATGCGAAGAAAGTGCGCGTTTCGCTGGACTGCGAAGAACCGATGTTACCGGAGAAAGTATTGTTTCCGATACTGATCAGGGCGCTGCCTGAACCATTATAACCCGATGCCCCTCGGCCGGAGAGCGCGAGCGGGGTGTTGAAGGTCAGTCCAGAAGTGGTCGTCCCTCCCTGGACGACCAAGACGCCTCCAGGGAAGCCGGTACCAGAGGAGATCCCATTCACCGCGACGAGGGGAGCCGTGCCCAGCTGGCCCATGCTGCTGATCGTCAGGGCACCGCTGTTGACGTTCACCATGCCGGAGAACGTGTTGCTATTATTGGTCAACGTCAGGTTGAAGCCCGAGTTCACCGCCAGAGAGCCGGTACCGGAAAGCACGCCGCTGAGCGTGCCGCGTAGATTCACGCCGCCGAGGTTCGTGAAACTCTGAGCCGCTCCGGCGACGTTGAGGTTGGCGCCGCTGCCGAGCACCACGGAGCCCGCGCCGGAGAGACCACCCACCGTCTGGCTGAAACCGTTGAGGTCCAGGATGGAGCCGCTGGCGACGGAAAACGCCGAGCTCGGGCTGAATGCCCCGACGGCGCCCGCCTTAATCGTTCCGCCGCTGATGAACGTGACGCCGGCGTAGGTGCTGGCCCCGGAAAGAACCGTGGTACCCGTGCCGTCGATCGTCAACGAACCCGCGCCGCCGCTGATCAGGCTGGAGAGCGTGAAAGTGCCCGACCCCACGTTATGGACGATGACATCGGAGCCGCTGACCCCGACCTGTCCGCCCTTGAGCGTGGCGTTGCCGGACCCGAGGAATTGCAAGGCCCCGCTGGAGAGCGCGAGCACGTTGGTGCTCGCGCCCATGTCCGTGACCTGTCCGCTGTTGCCGGTCGCGTTGATCGAAAGGGAATTGACCGAGCGGGCGGTGAGCGCTCCGGCGTTGGTCCAGGTGAGTGTGCCGCTATTGCCGAGCGTGGTGTAGTCCGTCGTCGAGCTATTGCTATCGGAGGCCAAGACGGCGGCGGCCGTGCTATCAAAACGCACCACGTTCCCTCCGCTGATCTGTCCCATGCTTGTGACGCCGGCGGCATCCTTCACCAAGGCCCAGCCAAGGATGTTATTGGTGCCGCTGCCCGTGGCGGATGTCGCGACAACGCTCGAGGCGGCGGACTCATCGAAGAACACCGTGCCTCCGGCGGAACGCGCAAGAATGCTACCGAGCGTAAGCGTGCTGCCAGCGCCGACGGTCACAATGTTATACGAACCAGCAGAGATCGTCAGGTTGCCGATGTTCTGATTGCCCGAAGTGAGGGTGAGCGTGCCGCCTCCCAGCGTGGTGCCGGAAGTCGAGCCGAGCGCGCCGCCCGTAATAGAGAGTGTGCCGCCCGTGATGCTCGTCGCTCCGGTGTAGTTAGCCGTGGTGCCGGAAAGCGTCCAGGTGCCGTTGCCCGACTTGAACAGACTACCGCCTGCGCCGGTACCAATCGAGCTGCTGAGGGTGCCATTACCGGCGCCCGCGAGCGTGAGGGCAAAACCCGTACCGGCGATCGCACTGGAGCCGGAAAGCGTCAGGGTGCCGACATCGGAAGAAATCGTGGCATTGGCGCCGAGGGTGATGGCGCCGCCGTAGGTATTGGCACCGCTGACGTTGACGAGCGCACCGGACATGCCCGCGGCCGCACCCGTGCCACTCAGGGTGAGCGGTTTCGCGCCAAAGTTGAGTCCCCCTTGCAAGGCGAGCGCCGCGCCAGAGGCGACCGTGACGGAGCTGCCGGCGCTGACTGCGGTAGCGTTTTGCAGATTGAGCACCCCGGCGTTGACGGTCGTCGCGCCGGTATAGGTATTGGCGCCCAGGAGGAAGAGCGTCCCCGGCCCGGCCTTCGTCAGTCCGCCCGTTCCGCTGTTACCGACCGCGTTGGCGAAGGCAATCTGGAAGCCGTTCGTATCGAAAGTCGCACCGCCGGCCCCGATGGTGATCGTGCGCGTCGATGGGTCAGCGATGTTGTTGGTCGTGTTAGCCGAGAACTGCAAGCCGCCGCCGGCGATACCAATCGCAGTGCCTGAACCGAGGTTCGCGACGTTGCCGATATTGACCAAACCGTTGCTGATCGTCACCGCGCCGGTAAAAGTATTCGTACCCGTCAGCGTCAGGATGCCCGTGCCCGTCTTGATAAGACTGGTCGTCGGTGAGCCGCTGCTGGAAATGACGCCCGCGAAAGTCGTGCTCTCATTATTGCCCCCGATGGTAAGCGTATTAGCAGCAAGGGTGACCAGGCCGCCGGCCGAGCCGCCGCCAGACAAAGAACCGATTGAAATATTGTTGGCGAGCGTCAGGCCCGTCGTCGCCGCGTTGGCGATATTGACCGGATTATTGGCGTTGCCCGTCGCCGTGGTGCTTCCCGTGGTAAAATAACCCAGCGTGATATTGATCGGTCCGGTAAAGGTATTCACCCCACTGAACGTCGTCGCAACGGCCGTCGTATTGTTGACCGTAATGCCGCCCGTGCCGGTGATGTTGCCGGAGTAAGTCTGGGCGATCGCGGCGTTAGCCAATGAGAGGATTGCCCCGTTGTTGAGGGTGATCGCGCGCGCCGTCGTTCCCCCGGTCGTCAGCGCGGTCAATGTGGCCGATCCGTTGGCGATGATGGCATTCGCGGCGTTACCTAAGGTGGCCGCAGTATTGCCTTGATAACTCAGAATGCCTGAATTCAGCACGATATTGCCCGTGAAAGTGTTCGTGCCTGCAAGAGACAGGGTCCCCGCACCCCCGAGCACGACAGCATTGGGCGTCGTACCATTGCTCTGAATAGGACCGCTCACCGTCAGCTGATTGGCGTTAACGAAAAAGTAGATTGGGTCGGCGGCGACCAAGGCCTGGTAAGCCGTGCCGCCAGCAAGAATATGCGTCGCACCCGTGGAGACGATGCCGCCGATGGAAGTGACACCTGCGCCGGTGACGGTGAGAGCCGTGCCGCCAGTGAATTTTAAGGTCTTAAGTGATCCGCCGGTACCGAGCGTAAATGTAGCTGCGTTGTAGTCTGTCGAACTGACACCCACTACGGCCGATGTAAGCGTAGTCGTCGTCGCCGCGATGACGCCGAGCGTCGCGCTATAACCGGCGAAATCCGTTCCGCCATACGTCATGTACGGCGCGATGCTCGCCGCCGTCGCGCCCTGACCTGTGATGGCGATGATATTCTGCGCGGCGGCACCGAGGCTGGTACCCGTGAAATTGGCCTGGGCGGTGTTGGTCGAGCCAGTATGTGTCAGGCCCGAAAGCGTGAGCGTCTGGGTACTCGGCGAAGTGTTGTTGGTCGAACTGTTGATCGTCAGCAGACCCGAAGTGAGTGCGACGGTGCCGAGCGTCTCGGCGTAGTTGATCGAAGCGCTCGCGGTGTTTGCGACGGTGATCGTACCGCCGTTGGAAATGATGGTCGCCGAATTACTGACACGGTCGAGCGCAGCTTCAGCGGAAATCGTATTCGTCAGATTGATGCCGCCCCCATTAAGCGTGATGCCTGTGGTATTGAGCAGGGCCTGGCTCAGGCCGGCCAGCTTGAGCGTCTGGCCGACATTGATCGTCGTGGAACCACTCCATCCGCCGGTGCTGGTGCCTTGGAATGTCAGGACATTGCTGGCGATGCCGCCGAGCACGCCGCCGGTCAGCGTGATATTACCGGAGCCGCTGACCGCGCCGGTAATCGTCTGCGTCATCGCCGTGGTCGGCGTCGCGGTGGCGGCGTTGTTGAGCGTGATATTGACGCTACTGGCAGATCCGAGCGACAGCGTGTTCGCACCGGTATTGATCGTGTAAGCGGTCGTTCCGAAATTAAGTCCGCCGACCGTGATATTCCCCGTCAACGTGGCCGTTCCGGCCGTGCCGTAGAAGAACGCGGTGTCCGCCGAGCTGAAAGTCTTGGCCGCGGCGGTGTCGTAGCCGGTGACATACAGATTGCTTCCGGAATCCGTCCAATAGGCACTTGTTGTATCCCAATTCCCCGTACCGCCCAGCCCCGCACCGCTGCTACTTACATCCCAGAAATAATTCGCGGCCTGGGCCTTCGGGGCCGTGGACACGCCGACGCCGAGCAGGGCCGCGGCCACCATGAGGGAGGCACGCGACAAAGCTCCACGAGGGCGCTTGCGACGGGGTTCGGACATCTACTGTGCTATTTTATTAACAAAGGGGGGAACCTTTGGCGGGGTGCCAAAGGGGAAGATGAGGGAGGGGGTAGTTGTCAATTTCACCTAAAAGATAGTACTCCGACAATATTATTTGTCTAAAAGTGGCATTATGGTCGTTTTTGGGCGGTGGGGGTAAATCGAGGGCCGGAGAACCGAAGAGCCGGAGTGCTCGAGGTCATGAGGGCCGGAGGGCTTGAGGGCTCGATCGGGGTTTGGGTAGGGCCAAGCATCCCTGCTTGGCCGCGCGGCCGACCAAGGATGGTCGGCCCTACCCAGGACAGGTGGAAGCGGTTAGCGGTTGGGACCACAGGCGGAGGCGATGTCATCGCCTCCCTACCTCCTGGCATTTGCTTAAAAGTAGGCAGGGGTTGTTTTATTGGTTAACTTGTTCTTAGTTATTGGTTTAGGGAATAATTTACCCCCGTACCTGTACCCGAACCTGGCACCCGACGGCCGAGACCCGGGACCTGAGAATGCGCCCCGCCACCTGCCACCCGGGGCTGCCACCCGCCACCCGAAACGAGATTACCTAGGACAGCACGTGGTGCTGTCCCTACCTCAATACAGACGGATGCGATGTCATCGCATCCCTACCCTGCTTCGCAGCATGCCAGCGTGCCAGCAGATCCCCCACGCGACTTAGTCGCGCCTGCTTCGCAGCAGATCACCATGCCAGCAGTTCCCCCACGCCGAAAGCTTACGCTTTCGGCGTCTGAGTCTTGCGCCTGCGTCGAATCGCTACCGCGGCGAGGGCCAACGCACCAAGGCCGAAGCCGTAGGTGGACGGCTCAGGTACGGCGGTGACGGTGACGAGATGATTGCCGGAATCCCAGGCGATCGACCAGAGACCGGCACTCGAGGCGCTGCCGTCGGAATACGTGAACTGGCTGACGTCGAAGGTGAACACGTCGTTGATGTTCGCATTGGCGCCAAGGTTGACGCTGGCAAAGGTACCAAGGTTGAAGGTCTTGATACGCTGCGCGGCCGGAGCAGCACTGAAGGCGGTGTCGAAGTTCAGCGGCCGGCCAGTCGTGATGCCGTCGCCAGCACCGAGGAGCGAGACGACCTTGAAGACGATGCGATTCGCCGAGCTGGCGTTGGAGAGATCCAACGTGCCGGTAACGTTGAAATGGTCATACTTGGCGACATCGGCGGCATCCTGCACCTGCCACTCGAAGATCGAGCCGCCGAACAAGGCCGCATTGCCGGTTGTCAGGGTGCCGGGTGAATTGCCCGGCGAGAGCTTCGCGCCCGAAGCAATCGTGAGCGTGGCAATGCTGCCGCCGCCACCGACGGTGCCACCGGCGTTGACGGTGATGGTGTTGGCGACGCTCGCATTGACGGCGAGCAAGCCGCCATTGACCGTCGTCGCGCCAGTGCCGAGACCGGAAGCGTGGGTGACGTTGACGGTGCCCTGGGCGACAGTGACGGCGACGGTGGTGTTCGCACCCGCGAGCGTGAGCTTGCCCGCGCCAGACTTGACGACGGTCGCTGGGCTAGCGCCATCGACGGTGAGCGCGGAGGCGAAGGTGACGTCGGACACGAGGTTCAACGTCGCGCTGGCACCATTGGCGAAGTGCACGCGATCGGAAAGGTCATCCGTATTGCCCGACTCGAAGCGAAGGGTCGAACCAGTGGCCAGGACGACGCGTCCGGTGGCCGACAATACGCCCGAGCTAAGCCCGAGGATGCCGACGTTGACGTCGATCTCGGCGTTGCTCTTGAGCGTCTCGCCGTTGGCGATGATCCAGGTGCCGACCCCGTTCTTGACGAGGAGGTTGATCTTCTCGGCATCGAGCGTGCCGCCGACCGAGAGACCGGCGCCGAAGCTGTTGGCCCCGGTGCTGGTACCATCAAGCGTGAGGGAGCGGGTGGCCGTGCTATTGGCGAACGCGACCTTGGCCGCGAACGAGACCGTGAGAGCGCCCGCACCAGAAGCTTCGAGCGTGGAGGCAGTAGAGACCGTGAAGCCGCGGGCGGAAGTCTCGCCGGCGCCGATGTAACCGAGCGTCGTACCCGTCGCGAGGACGAGGTTGGCGGGAGCGAGGCCGGCGAGGCCGAGCGCGCTGGCGGTAACGCCGTCGCCGAAGCTGGTGACCGCGAGCTTGCCGGCCGAGACGGTCGTGACTCCCGTGTAGGAGCTGGCACCCGCGAGGGTCAGCGTGCCGGCGGTGGTCTTGGTGAGGCCCGCGCCATTGTTGATCTGGCCGACGTTCTTAAGCGTGCCGGAGGCGAGCGTGAGCGTCGTGAGATTACCGGTCGCGGAACCGTTACCGCCAATGCGGTTAGCCGAAAGGTCGAGCGTACCGCCGTCGAGGTTGAGCACCGCCGTGCTGGTGCCGGTCGTGGCACCGCGGATGATGTCGCCGGTGGTGGTGAGCGTACCGCCCGTGAGGTTGATCGACCCCGCGGCCGTACCCAGCGCCGCCGAGGCGTCGCCGAGCTTGATCGCCGTGCCGGCATTGCCCGCCACGGTGACCGTACCACCGGAGATATTAAGCGTACCCGTGGCCACGGCCGAGGTACCGGCGTTGACGCCGATGCGCATCGCACTGGTGGCAGAGTTGAAGACCGAGACACCCGTACCGCTGAGCGTCATGGTAGCCGTGGAGCTGTTACCGAGAGAGGCCTTATATCCGAGGAGCAGGTCATTGGCATCGAGCGTTCCATTGTCGAAGGCGAACGTCGCCGTAGCCATTCCGCCTACCGTACCCGTGCGCTGAGCGAGCTGCATCACGTCGAAGCGCAGATCGGCGGCGTGGCCGGTGACGTCGAAGTTCGCGGTGATGGCCGAACCCGTGGTACCACCGTTGAACGCCATATTCAGGTTGGCACGACCATTGACCGGATCGGTCAGACTACGGACCTTCACCGAGCCCGTAACGCCATTGAAGATAACAACGCCCGAGGCGCGGTTACCGCCGACAGGGGCGGCGCCTAGGGTGATCGTGTTGGCGTTGAGGACGTTCGTGCCCGAACCGAGCTTGAGGGTCTGGACGGCGGTGCCGTTGGTGGTGTCACCGAGGCCGATCACGTTCGCGTTGATGACGTTGGCCGGCGAGAGGATGATTGTCGACGCGCCGCCGTTTGTACCGCTCGTCGATTCACCGACGCGGAAGATACCCGCCGCTCCGGAGTTGACGGCGAAGCTGCCGAGCGCGGTCATATCCACCGTGAGCGTGGCGTAGTTCACGGCGCCGGTGGCACCGCCGACTTGGAAGAGCGCACCGTTCGCGACGAGCGCGCCGCCATCGGTGAAGAAGACCTTAGAGATATCGTTCGCGGCGATGTTGGCACCCAGGGTGTTCGTGCCCGTGGTGGTCAGCGTACGACCCGCGCCGATGCGGATAATCGCCGAGGAGCCGGCGGTGTTCGTGCCGGAAGCGATGCCACCGATGGTCTGGTCGAACGACAGGACGTCGAGCGTGGCCGTCGGCGTCGCCGCCGTGGCGGTCGAAGCATTACCGAGCTGGACGATGACGTTCGGCGAGAAGGTATTCGTCGCGGAGCCGTTGACGGTACCGGCGACGACGACCACAGGGCCGGCGTTGACGCTATTGGTGTTGGTGAAGGTGAGCGTGCCGAGGCCACCCTTGGTGATGGCCAGCCTGCTCGCGGCGTTGAGCGCGTTGTTGTCAGCCAGGGTCAGGCCGAAGGTGACGTCGCCCGTGGTGGTGACGTCGGTCGCCGAGGTGCCGGCGACGAGGAGCGTCGAGGTCGAGGCAGCGGAGTTGGTGACGAAGCCGCCGCCGGTGAGGGACTGCGTCTGCGGATTAAAGTCGAAGCCGTTTAGGTCAAGACCGGCGCCCGCGCCGACGACGATCGCACTGGCGGTCGGGATGGCCGTAGCGATGCCATATTTCAGGATACCGCCCGTGATACTGACGGCGGCGCCATTGAAGTTGTTTGCGGCGGAAGAGAGGACGAGCACGCCGGCGCCGGCCTTGGTGAGGGCGGTGCCAGTGGCGGTGGTGATGATCGGACCGCCGAGGGTCGCGGTGACCAAGGGGTTGGTGACGGTGATCGTGCGGCCGGCGATGCCGAGATCCGTCGTGCCGGTGAAGGTCAGGCTATGACCGGGGACGAGGCCGCCGAAGGCGAAGTCGCCACCGATAGAAAGCGCGTTGGCGAGGGAGCGAGCCGTGCCGTCCGCGAGGAGCGTCGTGCCGCCGGAGACCGTGAGCGTACCCGTACCGAGAGGTCCCTTGGTGACGGTCGGGGCTGTGCCGGTGCTGGCGTTGCCGATCATCAGCGAACCCGCGGTGAGATTGAGGCCCTTGGTGAAGGTGCTTTCCGCGCTGGTCAGGGCGAGCGTACCCACGCCGGCCTTGATGATCGGACCGGTCATGCCGGCGTTGTCGGCGATCAGCGCCGAGACGATGAGGCCGGTGGCGGCCAGACCGGAGTTGACGGTGATCGTCGGGCTGGCGGCGCTGAACTGCAGCGACCCGAGGACGCCGGCGGTGGAGCCGGTGAGCAACGGCGTCGTCGAGAAGCTGTCGTTACTCGCGGTGATCGGCGTGGCCGAGGTGAGGATGAGCGTGCTGAGCGCCGTCGGCGTGCCGAAGGTGAACGTCGGGTTAGCCGCGCCGCCGTCGTTGGTGAACGTCAGGCTGACGAGCGACTGGGTGGCGGCAGTGGCGTAATTGGGGAGGGTGAACGAGGCGCCGCCGTTGAGGAAGATATTCGAGGTCGCGGCGATCTGACCAGGCGTCGTGCTCATGGTCACCGCGGCGTTATTGATGGTCAGGTCGCCCGGGATCGCCACGAAGCTCGCGACCGAGGTGAGATTGAGCGTGCCGGCGTTGACGAAGGTGCCGCCGGTATAGTCATTGGAGGCGAACTGCGGGCGCAGGCTGACCGTGGCCGGTCCGTTGATCACGACGGCCATGGCGCCGGTAATCTTGGGCTGGATGGAGAGCGTGCCTTGGTTGCCGAAGAAGTAGAGGTCGGCGCCCGTGCCGGTAAGCGTGTTGCTGGCATCGGCCGCGCCGATGGTGACGGACTGGGCGGTGTTGGTGATGATCCCTACGCCGAACGAGAGCGTCGTGCCGGCAACCGGCGTCACCGCCGTGGTCGCCCCGGTCTGGGCGATACGCCAGGAGTTGGCGGTCTTGGCGCCGGTGGTCAGCGTAGGCGTCAAGGCCGTGGTACCCGTACCGGCATAGTTATAATTACCCGTGACGACGGTGCTCGTGATGTCGGTCCCGGTGAAATCGACCGCGGAGAAGCTGCCGTAGCTGTTGCCCATCGCCACGACGCCGAACGTGTTGTTATAGGTCGCGAAGGTGGAACCGTCCGCGACGGCCCAGCCGCCGATCAGGTTGTACGTGAGGTTGGACGAGGTGAACGCGGCGCCGTTAATCTTCGAGAGGAAGATGTTGGAGGTTGAAGTGAGGCCTTGGCCGCCGAGGGTGTTCGAGCCGCTGCTGTTGTTCGTGGTGTAGCCGTTGAAGTTGACGCTCGCATGCGAACCGGCGCCACGGACGAGGTCGCCGATGGTCAGCGTGACGGTGCTACCCATGCTGACGTAAGGCAGCGTGTTGATAGTATTGGCGCCGCCCTGGGCGGTGACGGAGTTGAGCGTCACGACCGTATCGCTGGCGCCGCCGCCATTGATCGTGATGGTGCCGCCCTGGAAGGTCACGGCGTTCGCGGCCGCGATTCGGGTGGGCGTGGCGCTGGCCGCGGAGTTCAGGCCGTAATTATCCCAATTGAGGGTGCCATAGAAGAGCTTGAGGCCAGCGGTGCTGGCGATCGCGCCATCATCGCGCAACTGGAGCGAGCCACCGCGGACGATCGTCTCGCCGACGTAGGTGCTGGCGCCGGTGAGGAGCTGGTTGTTCGCGCCTGACTTGGTGAAGGCGAGGTTACCCGTGATCTGGCCAGCGAAGGTCGCGGAGGCCGACTGGGTGGAAGCGGTGAAGACCACGACAGAGCCGCCGGAATTGGTGACCGTGCCGCCCGCGCCGGGCAACGGGTTGGTGCTGGCGAGCGCGGCCACGGCCTGCGCGCTATTCTTCAGGTCGACCACGGCGGACGAGCCATTGATCGTCAGGCTGGTGAGGCCCGCGCCGGACGCGCCGGCGTTAGCGGTGACGAGCAAGGTGTTCGCGCCGCCGGAATTGAGGCTGAGCGTGCCACCGTCGATGGTCGCAGTGCCGGTGAAGTAAGCCTGACCGTTAAGATTCAGGACGCCGCCATCCGCCTTGAGCATGCCGGCGGTGCCGCCGACCGCGAAGGCTGCGTTGACGTTGAGCGTGCCCCCCGCGACGACGTGGACGAAAGGCGTCGTGCCGACCGTGGCCGACTGGAAGGCGCCGACATTGATGTTACCCGTCGCACCCGCGAGCACGAGGGTCGCGGCGGCGCCGGACTGCGACTGCGTCAGGAGACCGCCGTTGGGGCCGAACTTGCCGAAGGCGACGGTATCGAGGCCGGAGGCCAAAGTCGCGGTGCCGGAGATCGTAAGCGTATTGGCGATGGTGCTGGCCTTGATGACCTGCGATGAGGACAAGCCCGCATTCTGCGTGGACGCCCAGGTGGCGACGGCCGTATTGAGCTCGTTCGAAGCAAGGGCGCGATAGTTGTTGGTGACGGAATCCTTGACCAGGAAACCCGTGCCGAGACCGCTGACGCTGGCATCCGCGAGGATATCGTGGCGGACGCCCATGGTCGTGGTGCCATTGGCACCCGTGCCCTGACCGCCGATCAGGTTAATCGTCGTGAAGGTGAGATTCGCCACGCCGGCCGCGGAGGCCGCGCCGGTGATGCCACCGATGACAAGCGCGCCGGAGCCGTTGCCCGTGTTCAGAGTCGTGACCGCCAGCGTGAGCGCCTGAGCAGCGTCCGCCGTCAGCTCGATGCGACCGCCGCCATTCTGGATGTTCAGATTGGCGAGGGCCTCGGTCGTCGCCGCGGTGGCATTGCCGCCGAGGACGAACTTGCCGCCTTGGATGTAGAGATTGCCGGCGGCGTTGAGTCCGAGGCGATTGGCGACATTGGTGCCGGAGTTATCCAGCTGGAGGATACCGTTCGTGTTGGCCACGAAGGAGGATACCTGCTGCGCGTTCCCGACGAAGGCCTTGCCGGCGCTGGAATACTTCAGCGTACCGCCGCCGACGATGATCTGGCCATACGAGCCGTCGCCATCCTGGGCGGAGTCAAGCGTGAGGACGCCGGAACCAATCTTGGTCAGGGTCGAGTTGAGGCCGTTGTTGAAGCGCTGGAAGCGGCCGGAGAACGTCGAGGACGTGCCGTCGAAGCCGACCTGAAGATTGGGCGCGGTGATGCTGCTGAAGATGTCGCCGGAACCGGCGAGCGAACCCCAGGTGGTGTTGGCGTTATAGAGGTCATAACGCGTGCCCGCGGCCAAGGTCAGGCGCGAGAGGCGCGAACCAGCGTTGGTCCCGCTATTGCGGAGACCGCCGGCCGCGATGGTCAGGCCCCCCGTGAACTGCGATTGCGCGTTGAACTGCAGCACGCCGTTGCCGGTCTTGGTCAGGCCACCGGTCGAACCGATGACCGCCTGGAGGGCGAAGCCCGCGCGGAGCGGGTCAACGTCGGTGACGCCGTTAACGTTGATCGCGGCGACATCAATCGTGTTGGGCGACGACCCGAAGTCGACGCGCCCTTCAATGATGCTCGTGGTAGCCGTGTTCTCGGACGTGGCGACGATGCCGCCGGCGCCAATCGTAAGGACGCCGCGCGAACCAAGGCCCGTGGCGCTGTTGGTGGCGAAGGTGCGGACGCTCGGCGTGCCACCGAGGTTATTGAACTTCAAACCCGCGAGGGTGTTATCGCCGAACAAGGTAAGGGAGCCGGAGCCGTTGACGATGACCGTGTTGCCCGCGGCAATCGCGCCCGCGGCGAAGGCCGTGATATTGCCGCCGCTGATGCGCACGCCCGTGGTCGGGACTGCGGCCAGCGGGATGAGGCCCGTAGCGGCGACGTTCAGCGTGCCTTGGTTGACGACCGTGCCACCCGTGTAGGTGTTGGTCGCGGCCAGCGTGCCGGTGTTGCCGCCCGACTTGATGAACGTGAGTGCACTCGCGCCGTCCTTGATGATGGCGTTGACCGTCGGCGTGCCGCTACCCTGGGTATAGAAGAACAGTTCCGAACCGCCGGAGGTCATGAAGCCCTGGTTGACCACCGAGCTGATATTGAAAGCCGTGCTAGTGTAATTCAAGAAACCGCCCGAGGCCAAGGTCAGCGTGGCACCCATGCTGAACGGGATACTGGCGACGACGATGTTACTGGTCTTCAGGCTATTGATCGTCGTGTTCGCCGTGATGCCGGTGGTCGCCGTCGTATAACTGATGTTGATGTTATCCGTCGCGACATTCGTCGGGGCCAAAGCTCCCGTAGAATACGGGGCCGCGCCGGCCGAACCCATCGGGGCGATGCCGAGCCCGGGGATATAGGTCGCCCAGTCGCTGGTACCGATGGTGGCCCAGCCGCCAATGAGGCCATTCGTGAGGCCGCCGCCCGCCGTCGCGGTCGACACGCCGCCGATGGAGGCGAACTGGATGCGCGCGCTGCTGCCGGCCTGGCCGGCCGTGGCCGCGGTGAAATTGACCGTGGCGTTGGCCGAGCGGGTCAGGCCAGAGAACGAAAGGTCGGCCGAGTTGATACCGGTTCCGCCCAGGACCGAGTTAATGAAGGAGGCGCCTTCGGCAAGGGTCACCGCACCCATGGTCTCAGTTGTCGCAGTCTGCGCGCGTCCCCGAAGCTCGATGATGCCTCCGCGGAGAGTAATCGGAGCGGCATCGTTGACGCGGTCGTTCGAGTTGGTGGCGCTACCGGCGTTCTCGAGGTAAAGGCCGCCGGTATAGTTGATAGAGATGGCCGAGGTCGCGGAGAACGCGCCGTCGTCGCGCAGCAGGATGTTACCGCCGTTGATGACGGTGGCGCCGGTGTACGTGCTGTTCGAATAGAAGCTCAGGTTGTTCGCACTGGAGCGGGTTAGCTTGGTCGCGCCCTGGATCGAGCCGGCGAAATTACGCGCGCCGTTGTCGCTATTGATGAGCAAGTGGCCCGTGCCGGTCGAGCTCGTGACGATGCCCGGGGCGCCGCCGACGACGCTGTCGCTGAAGAAACCGTGGACCATCTGGCTGGTACCGTTGAGGTCCAGCGTGCCACCGTTGATGGCGAAGTAGTTGAGGGCGCCGAAGACATTGGTGAGACCCGTGCCGGCCTTGAGCGTGCCGTCATTAAGCACATACTGCCCGTTCATGGTGCTGTGCGCGGAGCCGGAAAGTCCGTTGAGCGAAGTCGCCACCGGGGCGAGCGTCAGCGTGCCCGCACCGGCCTTGATGACCGCCATGGCGCCGTTGCTGATGCCATTGCCGCCGTTGATCGGCGAGGTGATCGTGAGATCACCAATCGTCCACAGATTGAGCGGCGAGAAACCGTTGGTCTGATTAAACAGGCCACCGGAGATCGTCGAGACGCTACCCGCGCGGACCAAGATACCGCCGGAGCTGAGGTTGAGGATGACACCGGTGTTGAGCGCGAGGTTGGCATTGCCTTCGATGGTGAGGGAGTTCGGCGCGACATTCGCCGCAGCGGCCGTCGTACCGGTCGTGAGCAGGACGTTATTGTTCGCCGCAATCGTGTTGACCGTCGAATACTCATTGGCGGCCAACGGTCGGAGGTTGGCGGTCGTCGCGGTCGCGGCGACGGCATCACCCGTGGCAAAGGAGGCGCCCAGGCCGGTCGTGGTGACGTCGATCAGCGCCCACGGCAGGATGCCCTTGGTCGTGGTCGCGGTCGCGCCGGTCTGGCCGTTGAAACTGAAGCCGGCCGTATCCTTGATGGTGGCGACGCCCGCGCCGGCGGCGGTGCCGAGGGCGGTGCCGCGGAAGAGCACGGAGGTACCCGTCGGACCCGTCCCGTTATTCTGGGCGTTGGCCTGGGCACCGGCGGCGCCAGAGAAGACGAGGTTCGACTGCTGGCCGGTCTGCGCGGTGACGGTGACAATCGAGAAGCCGCGGCCGAAGGTCGGCGTGGCGAGGGTTTCGAGCGTCGTGCCATTGGCGTTGCCGATGACGTTCAGCTGGCCGCCGATGAAATTGATGTTCGCGGCCGCGCCGAGGCGGTTATTGAGCGGCGATGCGCCGGCGTCGAGCACCTCGAGGACGGAGCCGGGCTTGAGCGCGTAGGCCTTGGTCGCGGTAGATAGGATGCCGGCGCCGCTGAAGGAGACCTTGCCCGCATGGATGACGATGCCGGTGTTCGTGCCGAGCTGCGCCGTCTGCGCGGCGGTGATGTTCAGCGTGCCCGAACCATACTTGATGAGTTCGTAGGCGTTGGCGCTGACGGCGCTGGCGAGGTTGATCGTGCCGCCCACCGGCATGATGATCTGGAAGCCGCCCGTATTATCGATGCCGCCAGAAAGCGTGAGGGTGGAACCGACCAAGGCGCCAATCATGCCGTCCCTGCCCATGATGACCGAGCCGCTCAGGGTGTTGCTACCGGAGACGCTGAGGACATGGCCGTCTCCATTGAGGCCGCCGCGGTAGACTTCGTTGGCGACGTTGTTGACGACGATCGGGTTGGCGATGGTGACATCGCCGGCGAGCTGGAGCGCCGCGCCAATGGAGGCGTTGACGATGATCTTATTCGTGGCGAGGCCGGCCGCCGCGGCATTGGACAGACGCACCGCGCCGGCGTTGATGATGATACCTCCCGTGGCGACCGACCAATTCGAGGCGGCGTTGGAGGCCGCGAGCTCGAGCACGCCATTGTCGTTCTTATAAAGGATAGCCGTGGTCGAGGCAAACGAGAGCGCACCGTTCAGGGTCAGGACCTTGCCGGCGACGACTTCAAAGGCGTCGTTCGGCTGGTTGAGCACGAACGTGCGGCTGGTCGCGAAGGTATCGGTCGCGCGGAAGCCCGTGCCGGTCGCACCATCGACATTGATGGTCACCGTGTTGCCGACGTTGCCGAGGGCGGTGTCGGAGCTAGCGGCGAGGACACCCGAGAGGATGTCGAGCGTGCGGCCGGCGGCGCCGAAGGTATTGGCGCCGGAAAGCTGGAGGGTACCCGCGCCCGACTTGATCAGGCCGTAGTCGTTCACACCGTCATCGATAGCGCCCGAGAGCACCAGGCCTGGCTGGAGATTGGAAGCCGTGGCGTTGGCGACCGCGAAGTGCGCCGGACCGGTGAGCGTGGTCGTCCCCGTGAACTCCAGGCCGTAGCCGGAGAGGTTGGACACGCTCATGATGTTGCCCGGGACGGTCAGGTTGACCTTACGGAGCAGCTTGTTGCGGGCGAACGGAGCCGAGCCCGAGCGATTAACGGTGATGGCGGTGTCGCCGGTTAGCGTGAGGTCGCCGCCGAGGGAAACATTCTCGAACGTGCCGCGGGTGTTGCCGTCCGCCGCGAACACGAGGCCGCCGACGGCCTGCAGGGTACCGGCGTAATTACCGACGATCAGCGTGCCGAGGCCACTCTTGTTGATGATATCGGAGGTCAGCGAGGGCGTGGCGTCCGCGATGGTCAGCGTCATCTGCGGTGCGACGATCTCGACGTTCCAGGTCGCGGGGAGCGTCGTGACGCCATTGAGCGTCAGGTTATTGACGCCCGTGAAGACATGCGTACCGACACCGGAACCATTGCCACCGAAAGTGACATTGTTCGCGACGGAGTAGGCACCGGCGGAACCGAGACGGGTGCCGGTCGCCATCGTGAGCGTGCCCGTACCGAGCGGACCAGTGAGCAGCGTGCCGATGGTCGGCGTGCTATCTGCGCCGATCAGGAGGGCACCGGCCGTGACGTTGACGCCGCCAGCGAAGGTGCTTTGGCCGCCGAGCTGCAGCACGCCGTAACCCGACTTGGTGATGCCGCCGTTCTGGATGACGGAACTGACGATCAGGCCCGGCTGCCAAGGGGCGAGGTCCTTGCCGTTGACGAGCGTCGCACCGACCGAGATCGGGAAGGAAGCGGCGCCATTGAGGTCGAGATTACCCGCGCCAAGGGTCGAGACCGTGGCGGAGTTGACGTTCATCGACGTGGCGTTGAGGCCAGTCGTGAGGGTCAGTGTGCCGGTCGGGATCAACGTCGGCGCCGTGCCGCCGTTATTATCGAAGGTCAGCGTAGTCAGCGTGTTGGCGCCCGCGAGGGTGACGCTCGTGCTACCGCGGACCGTGGCCGCCTGCGAAGGGATGACGCCGCCGGCGATCTGGACGAACGTGGTGCCATCGAAGTCGATGCCACCGGTGCCGAGGCGACCCGTGGCCCCGAGCTGCTTGAAACCGGGCTGCAGGACCGTGCCGCCAGTGTAGGTATTGAGGCCGCCGAGCTCGAGGCGCGAGGTACCCGTCTGACCGTCTCCCGTCGTGAGGATGAGGCGAAGCGGGCTGCCCGACTGGTTGTCGGCGATGACGGCGTTAAGGGTGACGTTACGCGAGTCCGTGCCGAAGGCGGCATGGAAGACGTAGAGGTCAGCCGGCTGGCCGATGACACCAGCGGTGAGGGTGCCGTTCTGGAAGACCGCGTTGGAATTTCCGTTGATGGTGCCGAAGAGAAGTCCACCGCCCTGGATCCGTAGCGTGAAGCCACCGAGGTCGAGCGTGCTGACCGACGGGTTGTTGCCGCCCGAGACATTGAGCGTGTTGACCGTGACGTTGGAGAGCAGCGTGTAGGTCGCCGTCGCACCGATGCTGAACTTGACGTTGTCCGTGCCCGTCGGGCTGCTCCAAAGGCCGCGGCCGGAGTAGCCCGCGAAGCCTTGGTCGCTGAGGCCGCCGACGCCGAGGGCGCCGTAGGAAGCCCACTCGCGGTCGATGATCGCCCACGGGCCGATGATGTCGTTCGTGTTCGTCACGCCGGCCGTGACGATGAAGTTATTGACCCCGAGCTGGCCGAGGATGCTCAGGTTCTGGAAACGGAGGGTCGCGCTGGAGCCGACCGGACGCGTGAGGCTCGCCACGGTGAAGACCAACGGGTTGACGTCGTTGTTACCCCGGTTGGGGTAGATGGTATTCCAGCCCGAAGCCAAGGAGACCGCACCGAAGGTCTCGGAATTATTAATGACCCCGCGCGACTCAAACTGGATACTGCCGCTATTGAGCGTGATCGGAGCGGCATCGTTGACGCGGTCGGCCAAGTAGGTGTCGGCCCAGTTAAGGAGGTAGAGCGTACCCTTGTTGATCGTGATCGACGAGGTGGCCGTGAGGCGGCCGGCGTCCTGAAGGTTGAGCTTGGCACCGGTGATGAGCGTGGGTCCGGTGTAGTCGTTGACGCTCTGGAGGTTCCAGTCGCCCGTGCCGGCCTTGTTGACGAAGATATTGCCGGTGATGGTGCCGCTAAAGCTGGTATTGGCGGTCGTCGCGACGGTCGCCTGATTCGCGGACGTGTTGACGATCGTGCCGCCGAGGAGTTCGGTCTGGCCGCCGCCGCTGGCACTGTAGAGCGCCGCGACGAGCTGGGCGCCGCCGTTGAGGTTGAGCGTGGCGCCGGTGTTGACCGCGAGGTTGTAGCCCGGAAGCAACGTGTTGGTGGCGTCGGCCACCAGGTTGACCGTACCGCCGTTGATCATGAGCATCCCTTGCGTGAACTGCTGGCGATTGAAGTTCAGCGTGCCCGGCAGGGACTTGTTGAGCGTGCCCGTGCCCATGAGTCCGCTATCAATCTCAAGCGTCTGGCCCGAGGCGACATGCAGGTAGGCTTCGGTCGCGGCGAAGCTGACGATCGGGACGGAGAGGCGTGCGGTCGTGCCGGTGCCGTTGACGAGGACGCCGCCGGAGGTGACGGTGAGCGTGGTCGGGTTGAGGCCGGAGAGGCCGCCGACGTTGACCGAGCCGGAGGCACTGCTGGTGAGCGCGAGGGCGTTGATGGTCTGATTGCCGGTGAGCGAGTTGGCGGTGTTATACTGAGCCTTGTAGGTCGCGTTGGCGGGGGCCGACAGGATATTGGCCGCGACACTGTAACCAGCGAAGGGCTGCAGGCCGAAGGCGTTCGTGGCGAGGCCAGTGGTATTATAGGTAGCGAACTCGTTACCGTTCGTCGTGATGCGCGCCAGCAGGCCGTTGGTCGCCGCGACCGCACCGCCGGTCAGGGTCGGGGCCGTGGTGAAGAGCAGCTTGTTATTGGTCGTACCGAACGTACCGATGAGATCGAGGGTTGCGCCACCGTTCTGAGTCAAGGAGGCGAAGGTGACGCCCAGGTTGCCGCCGGAAGCGAGGTTGATGGTACTGCCGCCGTTACCCAAGGTAAGCGCGGCCGAGGAGAATTGACCGGAGCCGGCCGCGGCCGGGAGGAAGTTCACCGTGCCGCCGAGGATTTGCAGCGGCTTGTTGGCGAGTCGGTTCGTCGTGTAAGTGACGGTGTCGTCGAACGTCAGGACGGCATTCTGGTAGACGTTGAGGCTCGTGGCGCCGGCGGCCGTGGCCGCGCCTTGGAAGATCGTCGTGCCACGGTACAACTGCAGCGTGCTCTCGGCGACGGAGTTCGCGGCATTGAAAGTCAGGGAGCCCGTGGAATACTTGCGCAGCTCAGAGGTGCCGACGGACCCGTTGACGTTGTCGAGGATACCGGTGAAGACGACGTTGCCCGCGCCGTTGACTTGGAAGATCGTGTTGCGGTTCGTGCCGCCGCTGGCGTTGTCGAACTTGACGTTACCGAGCGTCAGGGTGGCGCCGGAAAGCGCGCCCACGCCGAAGAGCTTATTGGTGCCGTCCGCGCCGGGACGGGCGAAGCCGAGGATGAGGTCGGCGGTCAGGATATTCGAACCGGAGGCAGACAGGACCGCGCCCATGGTGTCGAGGCCGCTGATCTGGGCCCAATCGCCCGAGCTCGTGAGCACGACCGGGTTGGCGACGGTGATGCCGCCCTGGAGCTGGAGCACCGCGGACTGGTTGTTCACCTCGATCACGCCGGAGGTGACGGCGACCGTGCCGGTCGCGCTGGTGGTGGCGGCCTGGCTGATGACGAAGCTCGTGGCATCGGTGATCGACGTGATGAAGGTGCCGATCGGGATATTCGCGGCGGCGATCATCATACCCGGGGCAAGGCCCGTGGTGCTGCTGCCCGTGATGGTGGTGGTCGAGGCTGTGGTGACGGCCAGCGAGGCGGCCACGGTCGTCGAGGTGCCGAGCGCCGAGGGGAGGCCGGTTTTGACGACGCCACCGGCAATGATGAGACGGCCGCTCCACAGGGAGTTGGCGGTATTAAGGAAGAGCGTTCCCTGGTCCTGCTTGCGCAGGGAGGCGAACTGGCCGGCGGTGCCGTTAAGGTCGAAGGCGTTGTCGAACTGCAGGGTCTTGCCGCCGACGACTTCGATCTGGCGGACGTTCGCGGTGTTGGCGAGGCGGAGGGCGTGCGTGCCGGTGAGGGTCAGGTCGGAGGTCGCGCGGAAGGCTGCGGTGCCCGTCGAAGGATTGAGCACCACGAGGTTGGCGGCATTGCCGAGCTGGCCGTCGGCCGAGACCGAGAGGACACCCTGGGTGACGGTGACATTGCCCGTGAAGGTGTTGGTGCCCGAGAGCACGAGGGTGCCCGCGCCGATCTTATTGAAGCCGGTACCGGACAGGACGCCGGAGAACTCAAGGCCCTGGGTAAGATTGGAAAGCGACGCGGCGGAGACGTTGAAGCTCGGCGTGCCAATCAGGGTGATAGCGTCGGAGGCCTTGAGTCCGTAACCGTTGTTATTGGTCAGCGTGAGGCCGAGGCCGAGATTCGAGATGCTCGTGGTGGCGAGGACCTTATTCGCGGCCTGCGGATAAGGGATCGTGCCGCCCGCGCGGCCGATGGTGAGATTCGGGATGAGGCCGGCATCGAAGACCACGTTGCCGAGCGTCATGGTCTCGGGCGCCATGGTGCCGTTGCCGTCGTTCAGCAGGGAGATCGCCGAAGGGAAGCCGAGGGCGTTGGCGTTGAAGTCGCCCGTGTAGCCGGTCGAATTGAAGATCAGTCGACCGAGGCCGGTGCGGTTGAAGCTCGTGATGCTCGCGATGTTCGGGATCTTGCCGAGCAGGGCGACCGTCAGCCAAGGGCTGTTGATCTGGATGGTCGAGGCGCCCGTGGCCAAGCCGTTGAGCGTGCTGTTCAACGTCAGCGTGCGCATCGCACCGCTGCCAGTGTTGTCGAAAATCGGCGTGCCCGCGAAGGTCAACGTGTTGCCGACGGTGCGGTCGGAATTATTGACGAGGAGCGTGGTGCCCGCAGCCATCGTGACGCCGGCGCCGCCGAGCGGGCTGCCGGTGAAACCGACGCCTCCCTGGGAGGGCGTACTGTTGGCGCCGAGGACGATGCCACCCGCCTGCACATCGAGGCCTCCGGCGAATTCGTTCGCGGCGGAAAGCTGAAGCAAGCCTGCGCCGGTCTTCACGATGGCGACGTTCACGCCGGTCAGGACCGAGGTGATGTTAAGGGTCGGCAGGATATCCGTGTAGATCGTCGACGTCCCGGGAACCACCAAGGCGCCGACCGAGATCGTGTTGGTGCCGGTGGCGAGAATCACGCGGCCGACGTCGAGCGTCGAGACGATCATCGCATTGCTGGAGGTCGCCGTGATCGGGGACAGGCTGGTGAAGGACAGGATGCCGCCGGAACCGACGCCGAGGTAGGAGAGCTTGCTGCCGCCGGATTCGCCGCCGACATTATTGAAAGTGACGGACTTCAGCGTGTTCGTGAGGTTATCCGCATACTGCAGGCGGCCGGAACCGTTGATGACCACGTCCGTGTTGGCATGGATCGAACCGGCCGTGTTGGCGTTGACCGTGGCGAAATTGGTGCCGCCGAGACCGCCATTGATGGTGAGCGTGCCGGCGGGCACAACGGCCGTACCCGCGACGGTCGGATTGAGATTCAACGTGCCTTGGTTGACGGTCGTGCCGCCGGTGTAGGTATTGACGGCGGTGAGGTCGAGGATGCCCGTGCCGGACTTGACCAGGCTGACCGAGTTGCCGAAGCCGTTGTCGGCGATGACAGAGTTGATGATGACGTCGCCGATGCCGACCGTGAAGGCGATGCCGCTGGCGGCGGTCGCGGTGGCGGGCTTGCTCAGCGTGAGCTGGGTGGCGCTGTCGACGGAGAGCACGTAGGTGCCGATCGGGATGCCCGTGCCGGTGAGCGTCATGCCAGGGAACACGCCCACGGTCGTGCCCGTGCCAGTGATCGAGACAATCGCCGACCCAGTAGTCGTCGCGCCGTTGGCGAACGAACCGCCGGTGATGGTCTGGCCGGTGGCCGTGGCCAGAGCATTGGCGCTCAGCGTGACCTGATTGTAACCGTCAACGGAGAGAATCGTGATGCCTGAGGTGGCGATATTCGCGCCGCTGGTGACCGTCATACCGGGTGCGAGGCCGACGGTGGTCAGGCCGGTGACGACCGGAGAGCCCGTGGTGAAGGCGGCAGTGCCCCAGGTGGGGACACCCGAAGCCGCATGGTAGATGATGAGCTCGCTCGTGCCGGAGGACGCCGTGCCACCGGCGGTCAACACGCCACGCGCAGCGACGGTACCAATGCTCGAGGCGAAGCCGGTGTCATTGCTGCGCAGGAGGCCGCCGAGCTCGAGATTAAGGACCGTGTTCGCGGTCGCGAAGCCGATGTTATTAACCGCGCGGCCCGCCAAGCGGAGCACCGCCGAGGTCGTGTTGGCCGCCAGGGTCAGCGTCGTATTCGACTGGACCGGGATCTGCGTCAACTTGCCCGCGCCGAAATCAGCGTCATAGCCGACGAAGCCACCCGTACCGACCGCGCCGATACCGAGTCCGGAGTTATAGCCCAGGTAATCGGTCGAGCCCGAGATCGCCCAAGCGCCGAGGAGTCCACGGCTGTGCGTCGTCGGCGATGTCGCAAAGTAAAGGTGCGTGGCGTTACCGGGGAGGCCTTGGTTATTACCCGTGACGTTGAACGTCGTGCCCGCCGAGCGGGTGAGCGAAGCAACTGTGAGGTCGGTGGACCAGAACGTGCCGCCGGCGTGCGAGAGCGTGATGTTGTTGTCCCCTTGGGCGACCGTCAGCGCGCCGACCGTCTCGGTCGCGGCCTGATAGGCAAGCCCCTGGAGCGTCAGGCTACCGCCGCGCATCGTGATCGGCGCCGTGTCGTTCAGGCGGTTGTTGTTCTGGATGCGGAAGTTGCTGTTGTTATCGATCGACAGCGTGGCGTAGTTCAGCGTGATCGCCGACGTGTTCGTGAACGCGCCGTCGTCGCGGAGGGTCAGCGTACCGCCGGCGAGGGCGGTCGCGCCGCCGAAGGTCTGGGCGCTGCCGAACTCGAGCGTAAAGCCGCCGATACGGGTGAAGCTCAGGTTGGCACCCGTGATGGCGCCCATGAACGTCTGGCTCGCACCGTTCATGTTGGTCACGAAGTTGGCCGCCGTGGCGCTGGTGTTCGTGATCGTGCCACCGGCGTTGGAAGCCGTGCCGAGGGAAACCAGGCGGCCGACCAGCTGCGTCGTGCCGTTGAGGTCGAGCGTGCCGTTCGTCTCGACGTTGAGGAGATTGGAGCCGCCGGCCCAGAGGGTGTTGTCGCCGGCGTTGAGCTTGAGCGTACCGCCGAGGACGGTCGTCTGGCCGCCGTAATACTGCTTACGCGAGACCGTGAGCGTGCCCGCGCCCTGCTTGGTGAGGTCGGAATTGGAGACCACCGCGCCCGTCAGGTTCAGCGTCGTCGCCGTGTCGACGGTCACGAAGGCCGGGGCGTAGACCGTGGCGGTGGTGGTACCGGAGACGGTCGCGTTGCCGCTGATCGTGAAGGTGGTAGCGTTCGTGATGCCGGTGATGAAAGCGTTGGCGGGGATGCCGGTGCCGGTGATCATCTGGCCGACCGCGAAGCCGGCGGTGCTGGCGACCGTGATCGTCGCCGAAGCGTTCGCCGTGGTGACGCTCGGCGTCGTGACGAAATTCAGGCGGGGAATCGAGAGCGTGTGCGTGACGCCGCCGGCGGCGAGGATGGCGCCGGAAGAGACCGTGAGGGTGTAGCCGGACGAAGCAGCAATCGTGCGGGCGGTCGTATCGGTGACCGCGAGGGCGCGCAGGGTCCGGTCGGAAGCGATGTCGTCCACCGTGTAGCCGGCACCGATCTTCAGGACATCACCGGCGGCGCTGGCCGTGATGTCGGTGACGGCGGCGTAACCGGCGAAGGTCGTGACGCCGTTGGTCGTATCATAAGCGCCGAAGTCAGACCCGGTGACGAAGAAGCGCGGGATCAGGCTGGCCGCGCTGCTCGTGCCGAGGATATTCGTGAACTTGAGCTTATTATTCACCGCCAGGCTCGTCGTGGCCGAGACGTCGAGCGCACTGCGCGGGTCGGCGAAGGTCGAGTAGTCGAGCGACGTGAAGGTCAGGACATTCGTGCCGGCACCGGAAAGATTGATGACAGCGTTGCCGTAGGGACGGAGCACCGCCAAGGACTCGGTCGAGTTCGCTCCGTTGCTGATCATGTTCAGGCGACCGCCTTCGAGGTTGACCGAGCGGCCGGCGAGACGACCCGCCGCGTTGTTGGCGGCGACGTTGTCGAGCGTGAGGATGCCGCCCGCGCGGACGATGGCGCCGTTACCGGCGGTCGCGAGGATCGTGTTCAGGGAACCAGCCGAGGTGCTGACCGTCGCGGTACCGCGTTCGACCAGCATATTGCCCGTGAACGTGTTGGTCGCCGTGAGATTGAGCTGCGCGCTCGTCGCGCCGCGGAGATAAAGGCTGCTGGTCGGGGTGCCGCTGCTGCTATCTTTGAGCACTCCGGAGATATTCGTCGTGCCGGATCCGATGATGAGGAGGATGCGCGCGTTGGCGTCGTGAGAGAGGTTGACGGTGTTCGTCAGGTTGAGCACCGCTCCGCCCGTTAGCACGTTGTTCAGGTAACGGTTGCTGTTATAGTTGGTGAGCGCACCGGAGAACGTGAGGCTGTTCGTGCCGGTGACCGTGGCGTAGTCGCCGTTAAAGAAGACCGGGTTGGGGATTGCGTTCGCACCGGTGAGGTCGAGGCCGGCCTGGATGATGCCGCCGTTGAAGTTGAACTGGCTGGGCGCCAGGACCGTGACCGTGGCGGTGACCGTCGCGCTCGCCGTGGCGGCCGCGCTGATGATAATCGTATTGGCCGTGAGGCTGACGATGGTGGCGCCTGCCGGGATGCCGGTACCGCTGATCGCCTGTCCGACCTGGAGCCCGGCGGTCGAGGAGACCGCCGTGAGCGAGGTGCTGGTGTTGGTCGTGACGGTCGGAGTGGCCGCGACGCCGCCCGGGCCGAGGGCGCCGACCTTGTTGAGGATGAGGCGTCCTTGGGAGAGATAGGTTATCCCAGTATAAGTGTTCGGAGACGATCCGCCGAGCGTCAGGCTCGCGTCGTTGGCGATCGCGATGTCGAAGGCCGTGTCGCCACCGATGCTGGCATTTCGGCCGATGATGCCGTTCCAGACGGTCGAGCCCGTACCACGGACATTTAAATTCTGCACGGCGACGGTACCAGTGGTGGCATTGACATAATCACCGGTGACCGTGAAGACCTTGCCGTTCTCGAGGTTGTTCGAGAAGGTGGCGGTGTTGTTACCCGCGGCTTTCGTGATGTTGCCGGTGATCGAAATATTGTACTGGCCGGCGACAACGAACGCGGAGTTGTTGGCCCACGAGATCGCCTTCGAGACCGTGAGGTCGGTGCCATAAGCGAAGATACCGCCGTTGCTGACGCCGATCGTACCGATTGAACCGATGCCGTTGGCGGTGAGACCGAGGAGGCCGCCGTTGGCGTTGAGGCCGCCGCTAAAGGTGTTGGCGACCGAAGGATTGAGGACCCAGACGCCGCCATCGTTCTTATTGACCGTGAGCAGGCCGCTACCGCCGATGGTGAGCTCGTTCGTGAGCTGCGACGTCACCATATTGAAGTCGGTATTCACCCCACGGAGCTCCAGCGTCTTGGCCAGCGCAGTCACGTTCGGGAAATTCGAGGTGGCCGAATTATTGACCAGATTCGTGAGCACGAGGGCGCCGGAACCGCTGGCTTCGACACGGCGGGTGCCGGAGGTGCCGGTCAGGTAGACCGGGCGCGTCGTGACTTCGCCCGGGCCGACATAGATGAGGGTCACCGTGTTGGTGAACCCTGGATTACCGAGCTCGAGCCAGCCGCCGCCGGCATTGGTGCCGAGGCTGGTCGCCGTCGCGCCCGAGGCGCCGACGGAAGTGACGATCAGGCCTTCGTTGCGAAGGATCGTGTTGCCCGAATACGTGTTCAGGTCGCCGAGGATGAGGTTAGCCCCGCCCTGCTTGGACAGCGCGCCCGTGCCGCTGATTACGCCGGAGATCGTCGCGAAATCCAGGCCGGTGTTACCGTTATCGGTGACGTTGAAGTCATGCCAGCCACCGCCGGAAATCGTGGCGTTGGCCGCGACCGTGGTGGTGATATTCTGACTCAGGGTGAGCTGCGTCCCGTGGTTGAAACCGGTAATATAGGTGCCGTCGGGAATCCCGGTGCCGCTGACGACCTGGCCGACGGCGAGATTGGACACATCGCCCGAGGCGAGCGTGATGGTGGCGTTGGCGGTGACGATCGGGAACGCCGCGGACGTGGCGGAGGCCGGCGCGATGACGAAGTTACCCTTGATCTCGATGTCAGCGACGGAAGTCACCGTATTGAGTCCGACGGTCGCGCCGCGGAAGAAGTTAGGCGTGCCGCTGGAGCTCGCGCTCCAGACCGGGTTAGCGAGCGGGGTGAAGTCGACGGTGAACTTGGCGATATCGGCGGCGAAGGTCGCGGCACCGTGCGTAGTCCGGACCCGCCACTGACCAGCACCGAGGCCCAGGGTTCGGTTGAAAGTGCCGGTGCTCTGGAAGCCACCGTTATAATCCTCGAAGGTCAGATTGGAGGCCGCCGGCAAGGAATAGCCGTCGTTGGCGGTGAGCGCACCGCCCGAGAGGCGCGTGTCTCCGGTATAGGTGTTGGCCTGGTTGCCCAGGATCCACCACGCGCCGTAGCCGCTGCGATTGATACTCAGCTTGCCGAGCAGGTCAGGACTATCGGTCAGCAGCAGGTCGATGCGATTATCACCGGTACTGTTGCCGGCGAGGGTCAGGGTGCGCGTGCCGACGAAACTGTCCCCAAAGGAGATCGGGCCCGTATTCGTAAAGACGATCGAGGCGTTATTGTCGTTACGGCTCTGGGTGTTATTACCGTAGCCACCGTTGGATTCGATGCTGGCGTCACCGAGGAGCGTGAAGAGGCGGTCGGTGCGCACGCTGGCGGACTGCGTCGTCTGGTAGACGTTGACCACGCGGTTGTCATAAGTGGTCCCCACCGTACCGGTGTACAGGAGGCGGCCGCCGCCCAGGAGGACGAGCGAAGCAGAGTTCGTGGCCGCGTTCGTCGCATCGCCCGCGCCGATGCCGCTGGGCTGACCGATGTTGGCGAGGGTGGTGATCGCGAGCGTGCCGCCGTTGATGATGGTGGCACCGGTGTAGGTGTTGAGTCCGGTGAGCGCCTGGACGCTGTTGCCGCCGGCGGTCTTGATGACGGTCAACTTGCCCGCGCCGTCGGCGAGGACCGAAGAAAGCACGCCCGTGCCCGAGCCGTTGCTCGCTCCGCCAAACTGGATGGCCTGCGCGCCCGGGGTGAGGTTGGAGATCATCCCCGAGCCGTTAGTGAGGGCCGTGACGAAGATCGGAATCGCGATCGCCCCGGCGTAAGGCGAAGACGCCAGGCCGGCTGAACTGAGTTCGAGGGTGGTGCCAGGACGGAGGGCATTGACGGTGGCGGCAGCAGGAAGGCCGAGCAGGCCGGCCGTTGCGCCGGAGACACGGAGCGTACCTTCGTCGAGCGAAACCGCACCCGTGAAGGTATTGCTACCCGTCAGGATGAGGAGACCCGAGCCGGCCTTGGTGATGCCGCCTGTACCGTTGGCGAGGATCGCGGAAATCGTCAGCGCGTTCGCGTTCGTCGTGCCGCCCGAAACCAGGAAGAGTTCCTGGCCGGCGGTCGATGTCGTGATCGTGGAGCCGGAGATCGTCGCGGCGCCGAGCGCGTTGTCGTGCAGCAGGCCGCCGAGCGCGGTGGCGGAGGCCGACGTGAGCGTGAGCGGACCGGCGAGGGAGAGATTGGCGGAAGCGCCGGCGAGGCGGACGGAGTTGGCGGCGACGCCGCCGGTCGTGGTGAGCGCGGACGAGAGAAGGTAGTTTGTCGAGGCGCTGCCGGTGACGGCCACCAAGGCCGTGGCGCTGCCCAAGGCGGTGACGTTCGTGTTGATCAGCGTCGGGGTGGCCGCGAAATCGAGAGCTCCCGCCGGAGAGAGGAAATAGGTGCCGGAGAGCACGCCGCTGGAGACGGCGGTCGGGATGGCAGCGAACTGGAGGCCGGTACCCGTGCCCGGCTCAAGGCGCAACGCGGCGCCTGCGGCGCGGGTCGCATAGGAGGCGAGGTTCAGCGTGGGCGTGCCTCCATTGGCGGTCACGCGGAGGACGCCGAGGCCGGCCGAGGCCGAAAGCGCACCAATGGTTTCGGTGAGCGTACCGCCCGCGACGGAGCCTTGGTATTCGAAGACACCGCCCGCGAAGCCCGCACCCTGGATGGCGTCGGCGCCGAAGGTGAGCGTGCTGGCGTTCGTAATGACGTCGGAGCCGCCAGCCGTCGACGCAGTCGGGCGGAGCTGGAACGTGCCGCCCGCGACCGTGACGTTACCGGTGAAGTTTGAGATCGTCCCGAAGGTCAGCGCTGTGGCCGCCGCGACGGCCGTAGCGATGGTGTTATTGACGGTGACCGTGGTGCCGCTGACAGCCGTGACGATAGTGGCGCCGGGGATATTCGTACCCGTGACGACCATGCCCGGGACGATACCCGTGGCACTGCTGACGACAAAACTGTTGGTGTTCGCCGCGCCACCGCTGGCGACGGTAATGCCGGTGGGCGCCGTGCTGGAGTAGTTGGTCGCAGACGGATTGTAGAGCCAAGTCGAGGACCCAATCTTCACCAAGGACGTCTTGTTAGTCCCTGTGTTATCCTGGATCACACCGCGGAGCTCGTTGATCACTGCCGCTGGCGCGTCGCCGCCGAGATAGAAGTTCTTGATACCAGCGCCCGTGGCGGTGATGCCATTGGACAGGATGAGCGCAGTCGGCGCGGAGCCCGTCTGATTCGCGTAAAGGAAGCCGGCCCCTGTGGTGCCGGTCAGGTTGATGAGCTTCGTCGTGGTCTCGCCGGCACCCGTGCCGGAAGCGCCGAGGTAGCTGACGGCGGCGCCACTGAGCTGCAAGGCGCTCGAGGCGACAGCGGAGTTGAAAGCACCCATGCCACGGACGACCACCGTGCCGCCGGTGGCGTTAAAGCTACCCACGAAGTTCGCGCTGGTGCCGAGCAAGGTCAGCGTACCCGTGCCGCCCTTGGTCACGTTATGCGCGATCGTCGTCGGCGCGAGGATGCTGCCGGTGACGAGCAGGTCGCCGTTACCGCCGAAGGTAAGGGTGCGGACTGTGCCGTCGGTCTGACGCCAGAGGTCGGCGTTGAGCGTGACGAGGCCGTTGGAAAAATTGTTGAACGTAGCACCGTTCGCGCCGCCGCCGCCAATGTAGTAACCGAGCGTGCCCTGGGCCGCGGCCTGGAAGGAGGCGCCGAAGCCGTTACGTCCGTAGATGTGGAAGAGCGTATTGGTGGCGAACGCGCGGAGCTGGCCGAACTGGACCGTCTGGCCGACGAGCTCGCTACCGAGCGCGTGGTCGACGTAGAGGTTCGAGTTCGTGTTATCGCGGATGTAGACCTTGCGGGTGGCGAAGCCGGCCGGGTCGTCGGTGCGGACCTCGAGGCGGCCGTTATTGATATCAACCGCGCGGTCGCTGAGGCTGAGGCCGAGCGCGGAATTGGTCGCGACGCGGATGGTGCCACCATCGATGCGGACCGTACCCACCAGGTTATTGCCGGCATTCTGCAGCCAGAGCGTCGTGTCGTAGATCAGGCTAGCCTTGATGAAACGGTCGTAGCCGGCATCTATGCCGGACAGCAGGCCCGAGGCGATGAAGTTGCCCTCACCGAACATCACCATGCCGTTGCCGCCGGTGAGATAAGTATCGCCCTGTAAAGTCGTGATACCGCTCGAGGCGATGAGACGCGCTTCGTTCCCGTTGCCGAGGGTGATGCCGCCCGTGAAGGTGTTGTTGCCGATCGACAGGATCGCGGCGGAATTATTGATCGCACCCGGTCCGCGACCGGAGCCGGAAATTTCGCGCGCGATGGTCAGGCCGGTCATCGGCGAGGAGATCGCACCCTGGATGACGAGCGAGCCACCGCTGAAGCCGGGGTTGCCCGTATTACCGTAACCCAAGATCCCGATCGCCGACGTGCCGAGGCCGAGCTGGCCGGCGTTGGTGACGACGAGATTACCGCCGCGGATGGCGATATCGCCGGTGAAGGTATTACCGTTATTCGAAAGCACCAGCGTGCCGTCGCCGGTCTTAAGGAAGCCGCTGACACCGGCCAATAACGAGGAGATCGTCGCGCGGTTGCCCGTGTTGACGGAGATCGTCGGCGTCACCGCGCCAGTCGGCGCGGCCAGCGTCAGCGTGCTGCCATCGAGCGAGAAGGCGCCAGAGGTGACGCCCGTGAAGACGAGTCCACCGACCGTGAAGCCGGAGCCGAGGGTAACGGCGCCCCCCGTGCCGGTGAAAATGGCGGTATCCTTGTTGGCATCCGTCCACGCGATGTCGTTCGTGCCATCGAACCACTTCAGATCGGTCGAACCCCAGGCTCCCGCGCCACCGAGACCGGCTCCCGTCGTCGTATTGTTACCGGCAGAGTTGGTATCGTTATCCCAAGTGAGGTTCGCGGCCCGGGCGGAGGGAGGGAGCGTACTGCCGATGGAAAGGAGCGCCGCGGCGACCATCAGGGAGGCGCGCGAAAGAGTGGAGCGGGAGGGGGTCGACACGGGAGCAGTTTTTGAAAAGCCGACGCCACGAATTCTGCTTTGGGAAACAGAGACGCAACGATGGCTTAGGGGTGACAGGAATGTGAAAAATCCGCCCCTTCCCCACAACCTTCATATGAGTAAAAGCCCCTAATTTTTCCTGAAATGGTCGTTTAACGCCAAGAAATGTCGCTTTATATAGACTATTTCAGTAAATAGATTGTAAGTCGTTGAATTACAACGCTTTAAAATAATCCAATCTTTAGCTAAGCTTCCCGGACCTTACCTGGACCCCGTAAGCCGTGAACTTGGCTTTGATCTCGTCCCGCACGCGGCGGAATTCATTGAGAATCTGCTCTTCGGTGCCCTGAGCATGGGCGGGGTCATCGAAACCCCAATGGAAACGGGCCACCTGACCAGGGTACATGGGGCAGACCTGGTCGGCGTTGCCGCAGACGGTGATGACGACGTCGATCCGGCGGGGGAGGAAGTCGTTCATGTGCTTGGAGGTATGGGCGGAGATATCCACGCCCGCCTCGGCCATGACCTGGATCGAAAGGGGATGCACATAGCCCGCCGGCTTGGAGCCCGCGCTGAAGACCTCGGCGGTATCGCCCACCGCCGCGCGCAGGAAGCCCTCGGCCATATGGCTGCGACAGGAATTACCAGTGCAGAGGACGAGGATGGCGGGTTTGGGACTCATCGTGGCGAAGCCACGATGAGTAGGGGATGGGAGGGCCGGAGGGCAAGAAGGTAGGGGCGCGACGGCGTCGCGTCCGTTCGCGGACGGATTCGGGAGGGCGATGACCCTAGCGAAGACCCGAGGACTTACCCGACGCGGTTTCGAACGGCGGCGATGGCAATCGCCGCCCTACCCAAGGCACCCCAGCCAATCATCCGGTTTCCAGGCGGATGCGATATCATCGCATCCCTACCCTCTCCCGCCACCTGCCACCTGGGGATGCCACCCGCCACCCAGATCTTTGTCTCCCACTTTTGCACCTTTGCACAGGCCGTAGGCCGATTTGCACTTTTGCACCTAGGACAGCACGTGGTGCTGTCCCTACCTGTGCTGCCCCTACCCCCGCGCAATTTTCTTTCTCCCCCCTGCCCCCACTGCCACTGTCCCACCCATGTCCGAGTCCCTTCTGACCCTTCGTGAAAGCAAGACCTCCCCGGTCGGCTCTCGTTTCCAG
>Ga0209500_10000136_pt1 | contig 65573 bp, 54 predicted proteins | sample S_140212_EF_Meta_FD_187323 | JGI IMG/M metagenome (GOLD analysis project Ga0209500, IMG submission 187323) | Freshwater microbial communities from Lake Simoncouche, Canada to study carbon cycling - S_140212_EF_MetaG (SPAdes) (version 2) | ecosystem: Environmental > Aquatic > Freshwater > Lake ... | reverse complement strand
CGACGGCCGATTTCCGACTGGCGACGGACTCTTCGCCGGCCCGCCTGTTGCCCTTGCTTCACTCGGTCTCTCCTCGGGAGGTCATCCTCCTCGAGGGACTTGAGCCTCCCACTGAACATCGTGAAGCGCTTGAGGTCTTTCTGCAGGGGAGGTCGGTCTCACGTCTGCCCGGCTGGAATTTCGATGGTGTGGCCGGCGCCCGCCTCGTCGCCCAGACTCTCTCGGTCCATGGCCTCGCAGGCTTCGGCTTGACCGAAGAACATCCTGCCTTGGGCGTGGCGGGCGCTGTCCTGGGTTATGTCACGGATTCACTCTGCGATCGGCCGAAGAACCTATTCAGGCTTATCGAGACAAAGCTGGGTTCCTCCGTGCTGCTCGATGCGGCCTCCTCTCGAAATCTTGAACTCTTTGCTTCGTCTAACGGTTCGCGTGAAGGGTCGCTGCTAGAGACCATCGATCGGACCGAGACTCCTTCGGGTGCGCGCCTCCTCGCACTTTGGCTGGCCGAGCCCTCTACCCATCTCGCAACGATTGCCCAGCGGCAGAACGCAGTCGGCGAATTCTTTAAGCACCCCGGTGCATCTTCCCGCGTCGGTGAAGCCCTTCGGGGTGTCCGCGATATCGCCCGCATCCTCGCCCGCTTGCAGAATCGCCTCCGTAATCCGCGCGAACTTGGCGGCGTCCGCGATACGCTCCGTTCCCTTCCACCGATCCGCGAGGAGCTGTTGGCCCTGCCGGGCGGAGCGCTCGTGGAACAGGCCGGCCGTATTAATCCGGAGCCGGAGCTTCTTGTGCGACTTGAATCCGCCCTTGGCGATGAACTCCCCGTTGATCTGAGTGAGGGTGGTGCGTTGCGTGCAGGGTTTGATGCGGAACTTGATCGCCTTCGCTCCCTTGCCTCTGACAGCAAGGGTTGGATTGCCGAGTTTGAGCGCAACGAGCAGAGTCGCACCGGCATCAAATCACTGAAGGTTCGTTACAATGGGGCCTTTGGCTACGCCATCGAGATTACCAAGGCTAACCTTGCCGCCGTGCCTGCCGATTATATCCGCAAGCAGACCATGGTGAACGCCGAGCGCTTTACCACCGAAGAGCTGCGCACCAAGGAACGCGAAGTCCTACGCGCCGATGAACAGGCCCTCGCCCGCGAGACGGAACTCTTCCAAGCGCTGCTCGCCGATGTCATCGCCCGGACCGAATCCTTGTTAGCCACCGCCCTGGCCGTCGCTGAAGTGGATATCATCCGAGGCTGGGCTGAACTTGCCCGTGAGGCTAACTGGACTAAGCCTATCGTCGACGATACCGATGTCCTCGAGATTGAGCAAGGCCGCCATCCCGTCGTCGAGCGGATGCTCCAGTCGCGTCCGGGTGCTGGTTCATTCGTGCCTAACGACACGCGTCTCAGTAGCACCGGCGAGCAGATCGCCTTGCTCACCGGACCGAACATGGCCGGCAAGTCTACCTACATCCGCCAGGTCGCGCTCATCGCCATGCTCGCCCATCTCGGTTGCTGGGTGCCGGCCGCTTCGGCCCGCATTGGGCTCGTCGACCGCATCTTCTGTCGGGTAGGCGCTTCCGATGAACTTTCGCGTGGTAACTCGACCTTCATGGTCGAGATGAACGAGACTGCTAATATCCTCAATAACGCTACCACCCGTTCTTTGGTGGTGCTGGACGAGATTGGGCGCGGCACGAGCACCTATGACGGCATCAGCATCGCGTGGGCTGTGGCCGAACACCTGCATGGCGGTGCCGAAGCCGGTCCCCGTACGCTTTTCGCGACGCATTATCATGAGCTGACCAAGCTGGCTGATTCGATGAAGCGACTGCGCAACTGGTCTGTCGCCGTCAAAGAGTGGAAGGATGAGATCGTGTTCGTTCGCCGGGTAGTGCCAGGCGCCGCCGACCGCTCGTATGGGATTCAGGTCGCCCGCCTCGCTGGGATGCCTCCGGCGGTCGTACAGCGTGCCCGGGAAATCTTGGGAGGGCTCGAGGCAGGCTCAGGCTTGCCCGCCAAGGCCTTACCGATGGCAGGAGTGCCCACGCCAGTTCCGGAGCCCAAGAAGGTCGTAGCGCCCAAGCCAAAGGCCAAGGAAGCAGGTCCGGAACTCGATCTCTTCGCTTAGATCCGCTCGTTCCAATCCCGGGAGGCGAACTTAGCCCAGGTCCCTTCGTGGTCGAACTGATGATAGGTCGGTTCGGGCACGGAAACTGCCGGACTTTGCAGGACGGCACTGAGCGTTTGAATGAAGTCCTTCTCGAAACGTCCCCAATCGCAGTTGGGTAGGAAAGGACGCCAGATGTAGCCTTCGATGAGCAGTCCGCTCCGCGTGCGTTTCTGGGCGGCACCGGCCACCTTGCGTGCATCGTCGCTACGGACGAGGTCATTAGGTTCGGCGCGTTGCGCACAATCGTCGGGCGACTGGAATTCGCGTGAACCCGAAGGCATCGGCGCGAGCTTCACGGGCTGGCCTTGAAGTTGGAGTGCCTGGAGCAGGGCTTCGTGCACGGCAGTATAGCTGGCCATCGCATCGGCCTTGAACAGGGGATGCCCATCAGGAATCACCAAGGCGAAGGTCCAGTCATCCAGGTGCGAAACGAGGCCGCCACCGGTGCTGCGCCGGACGAGAGGGTAATGGGCCGGGACGATTTCACGATATTTGGCCCAGGACTGAGATACGCCGAAAGTGAACGCAGGCTCCGACCAAGCATACGCACGGAAGCGGATATTCTTGGGTGAAGGATAGGACTCTAGGAGCAGAAGATCCGCCGCCATGTTGGCGACGGCGTCGGCGGCTTGGCGCGGGAGAACGTCCATACTTAAAAGTCTACGCCTTTTTCCAGACGACGCACGACCTTTCGGCCAGTCTCTTTCTCGTACCAGTCTTCGCAGCCTCGCGGAACGCGCAGTTGGGCGAGCTGTTCCTCGAACGATTGGGCCTGGGTGCGGAGCTTTCCAGCCAATGGATGTAGGCGCAGGCTGAGGTCGCGTGGACGGGCCGCCGCTGACGGGACTTCGGCTCGGCTGATGGGGCGCACCAGAGCGTCGGGATCGAGTTTGAAATGCCGGGCAATCCTGACGCCGATCTCGTGACGGCTCATGGCTTCGGTGCCCGCCCAGTGAAAGAGCCCCGAGAGAATAGTGCGCTCGCACAGCTCAATGGTCACGTCCGCGAGATTGGAAACTTCTACGGGTTGGCGGATTTCATCTGTGAACAAGGTGGCCACTTTGCCTTCCTTCCAGGAGGCGAATAGACGTTCGTGCAATCCCCGGTCGCCGCCGATGGAGTTGCCGATAATCGGTGAGGTGCGGAGGACGGCGGCGTGCTCACGGCCGTAATGCAGGACCTCGACTTCCGCCGCCGCCTTGGTCTCGCCGTAGAGATTGAGCGGGCAGGGCTGGTCGGTCGGCTGATAGCTTCCACCGACCCCGTCGAAGACGGTGTCGGTCGAGAGGTGGACGAGTTTGGCGCCGAGGTGGAAGCAAAGTTGGGCAAGTTTCTTCGGGACCTCGGTATTGAGCAACTTGGCGCGTGTAGGGTCGGCCAAGCAGGTTTCGATTGTGGGCAGGGCGGCGCAATGGACGACGGCATGCGGAAACTCCTCAAGCATGAGGGCTTCGAGGGCGGCCTCGGAGCAGAGATCGAACGCCCGCGCCTGCGCCACGCCCGGAATCGCCGGCGCGCGGGATCCGCCCAAGGCCAAGACTTCGTGTCCGCGTCGCAAGGCGGCGAGGCAGACCTCGCGACCAAGGAATCCGGAGGCGCCGGTGACGACGAGTTTCATGGTGCACGCTTAAGCCTCGGTGGTGCCAGTGGCAAGCGGGGAGGGAGTTCGCTCACGCTTGCAAAGTGTGCGAACAGTCGCATGGATTGGGTCATTCATGGCTTCCTATTCAGATCTAGCCAATCGGCCCGTCATCACGCAGCCCGTCTACGAGGCAGGACGCCCTATCGAGGTGGTCGCACGTGAGTTCGGTCTCGATCCTGCCGCCGTCATCAAGCTGGCTTCAAACGAGAACCCCCTCGGGCCCTCGCCCCTTGGTCTCGCCGCCGCCCGTAAGGCTCTCGATACCTGTCATCTGTATCCTGACGGCGGTTGCACCTTCCTTCGTGAGAAGCTGGCCAAGAAATGGTCCCTTGAGCCTGCTAACTTTGTCATCGGTAACGGTTCGAATGAGGTAATGATCTTGCTCGCCCAGGCTTTCCTTCGTCCGGGTGACGAGGTGGTTTTTGGTTCCCAAGCGTTCATTGTCTACAAGCTCGCCACGATGCTTTTCGGGGCGACGGCGGTGGAAGTCCCGATGCCAGGCTATCGCCATGACCTCAAGGCTATGCGCGCCGCGGTCACCCCGAAGACTCGGATCGTCTTCTTAGCGAGCCCTAACAATCCGACTGGTGGCACCGATGATCCTGCCGACATCCTAGCCTTTGCCGCCTCTCTGCCGGACGACGTTATCTTCTGCCTCGACGAAGCTTACACCGAATACCTTGAAGCCTCAGCGGATCTCCGTCCGCTGATGAAATCCGGACGGAAGGTCGTGCTTTCCCGCACCTTCTCGAAGGCTTACGGCCTTGCCGGCTTGCGTGTCGGTTACCTGATGGGCTCGACCGAGGTCTGCGGCCTCCTCAATCGCGTCCGTCAGCCGTTCAACGTGAATCTCCCTGCGCTCGCTGCCGCTGAAGCTGCCCTCGATGACGAGGCGTTCGTCCGCCGCACGCGTGAGGTGAATGCCGCCGGTGTCGCCCAGCTTTCCGCCGGCCTGAAGCTGCTCGGCTTCCCTTACATCGACGGGAAAGCCAACTTCCTTGCCGCGCAGATTCCGAAGGCCGAAGAGGCTTTTACCACGCTGCAGAAGGCCGGCGTCATCGTAAGGCCTCTCCGAGGATACGGTATGACGGGGTGGCTACGTCTCACTGTGGGCACCGAAGCCCAGAATGCGCGCCTGCTGGCCGAACTCGCCAAACTTTGATCATGGATTTCGACGAAGCTGTCCGCCTCATCCGTCAGAAGGATACACGTTATCAGCCTCAGGCTTACGACGTGGTTCGGGTCGGGCTTGATCACGCGCAGAAGCTGATTCACGGCGAACCAAAGAAGGGGAAGAGCACCGTCAACCGCCATGTCAGCGGCCCGCAGTTGCTCGAAGGATTCCGGCAGCATGTCCTCGAGACCTACGGCCCGATGGCCTATCCTCTCTTGCATAACTGGGGCCTGCGCAAATCAGCTGACGTCGGTAACATCGTCTTCAATATCATCGAGACCGGACTGTTCGGCCGCTCCCCTGAGGACAACCTCGAGGACTTCAAGGACGTCTATGAGTTTAAAGACGTGTTCCAGAAGCCTTTCGAGCCGAAGTCGAATTGATCACGCGTTGACGAAGCTAATCGCCCGCACTTCCTGACACCCGCGCAGGAGGCGGATTTTGGCTAACATCGCCCGCTCGTGGAAGCGGATCTCAGACTTGATGACGGAATTCTCGCACTGCACGACCAGTTTGCCGCCTTCGAGGACGCGCAGTGGGGCAGAGCGTTTCGCCAGCTTGAGGGGGAGTAGTTCCAGCCAATGTGCCACGATGGCGGTCTCCGGAACCGGTTTGTCCAGTCGGAGCTTCTTGAAGGCATCCTGCACTGCATCGTCGATCGTCTTCATCGAGCGATCGGTAGAGCGGCCGCGGTCTTCGGGGAGACCTCGCAGGTTTGCCAAGAGATTCTGGACGGTGCGTGAGAACTTTCCCTTGAGTTTACCTTCGGTGAGCAGGGCCCGGACCGCGTAAGGCGCTTCGGAGATCTTCTCGTTGCGGAGGCAGCGGTCGGGTGTATGCGCACCGCCGACGACGACGCCGGTGGCGCCGGCATCGCGTGCGCCTTCGCCATCTTCCGTTGGGCTGTCTCCGAAATGCACCAGGCCAGAGACCGATCCGCCTAAGGCACGCGCGGCCTGAGCAAAGGCTTTGGCGTCGGGCTTCGAATTGCCGGTTTCTTCGGATAGGAAGATGCCGTCGAGGTGTCGCGTCAGGCCGTGACCATCGAGGACCTTGCGCATGCGGGCGTCTGCATTGGATAGCACGCCGACCTTCACACCGAGGAAGCGGATGGCGGAGATTGCCTGCAGTGAACCAGGGGCGAGGCGCCACGATTCCGGACGCTCAAAGGCTTGCCAGCATTCCTTGAAGACGAGGTCGATCTTGGAGGACGGGAGGGCTGGGCCGAAACAACGCTGCACTACTTCCTTCCAGAAGACTTCGGGCTTGGCGTTCTTCGGGCCGCCTTTGAAAGCCAGGGGGAAGGAGGCTTCAAGGACGGCGGCTTCGACGTCGACCCCATGTCTTTTCGCACAAGCCGCATACACCGCTCCGACCGATGGGTGCGGGAAGAGCAGGGTGCCTGCTAGGTCGAAGGTGACGGCTTGGACTCGGGCCATTGCGTGAAGGGGAGCGATGAGGACCGTGAAGGTCAACCCGTCCTATCATGTCCCTGCTTGTCCCGGAGCGAGAACGGGTAATAAACAAGTTATGCACCGTCAGCGGCTGGCTATCCTAAGCTTCCTGGGCTGTCTTTTGCTCGGGGTCTGTGGTTGTTCCGTCGAATCCTCGAGATCCGTGCACGTCCGAACCATCTATGTCGAGGAGGCCGTCGGCGCCCCTTCACCTGATCTAGCCCAGTTCGCTGACGTCATTCACGACACTTCGGTCCGGGTTTTCATGTCCCGTGGCTACGTCGCCGCTGTGGAGCCGACCGAGGCCGACGCCTTCCTTCGTCCGGTCTGGCTTGCCCGACCCTCAGCCGCCGGGATGCCGGGCGGGCGGGCGACGCTTCGCCTAACCTTAGTGGACCGCGACGGCAGACAGCTTCATGCCGTTGATCTCGTGGCCGATGTGCCATCTGGATTCCTGACTAAAGAGCGGCTCGCCGACCTCGTTCGCACGAAGCTCGGAACGCTTCGCCTTTGAGCTGGGATTAATTGCGGGCCGCGATGCGGGCTTTGATTTCGGTGACCAGCTTCTCGGTCTCGGGCATCTTGACCCCTGCCGCAAGTCCGCGACGAAGCGGTTCGCCCCAGATGCCTTCCACCTCGACATCCCGACCTTCGACGAAATCGATGAGACTGGAAGGTCGGTAAGGTCCCATGCCGATTGTGACGACGAATTGACGTTTAATATGGCTATCTTCGAAACCATGGCCGCGGGCGATTGCCGCCCCCTGGACTTCCTTCATCAGCTTGTAGGCACGTTCGTTGAGCGCTGGGTCAGCGAGGATAAGGTCGGTCGTGATGCTGCCGCCGGCGATGGCGAGACCATTGAATGGGATATTCCAGCAGAGCTTTTTCCAGAGTACGGCCTCCAGGGAGATCTCCGCCTGGCAGTCGACTCCCGCACTGGCAAAAGCCGCGACACACGTTTCGACCGAGGGGTTGATGGGGCCGGTGGCGGCGGCCATTCGAACGTAGCCTGCGAGCGTCGCATCGATTACGGCGGGTGCCGTGCGATAGATGCAGACGAAGCAAAGTCCAGCTACGATGCGTTCGACGGGGAGCAGCTTGGCTAAAGCCTCGACGTTGCCCATGCCGTTCTGGAGGGTTAGGACGATTGTGGCTGGTCCCAGTAGCGGCGAGACCAGTGCCGGCAAAGTGTGATTGGAGGTCGATTTGATGGTGACGACGACGAGGTCGCACGGGCCGATGGTCGTGGCGTCGGGCGTGGCCGAGGCGACGCGGACTACGCGTTCCGAGCCTTTGTTCCGGATGGTGAGTCCGTGCGATTGGATAACTTCAAAATCACTCCGGGCAAGGCAATGGACTTCATGTCCAGCTTCAGCGAGCAAGGCGGCATACCAACCTCCGATGGCACCAGTTCCGACGATGGCGATTTTCATGGGCGGCCTTGGGGGCGACGCACCGACGTGTGACGCGCTTCGGCGAGCTTCGATGGGTAATCGAGGGTGAAGTGCAGGCCGCGGCTTTCGCGCCGTTGGAGTGCGCAGTCGATGATGAGTTCCGCGACCTGAATCAGGTTGCGTAGTTCAAGGAGCCGAGGTTCGACGCGGAAGTTCCAGTAGTATTCCCGGACCTCATCCGAAAGGGTACCGATGCGTGTGCGGGCACGCTGCAGGCGCTTCGTCGAGCGGACGATGCCGACGTAATCCCACATCGTACGCCGGAGTTCGTCCCAGTTATGGGTAAGTACCACGCGTTCGTCTGGATCGCCGGCCGACCCATCAATCCAAGCGGGTAAGGGTGAAGGGTGAACGCGTTTAGCGATAATTGTTTCGTGTGCTGCTGCGGCACCATCATGTGCCAGTACGACGGCTTCGAGTAGGGAATTAGAAGCGAGACGGTTGGCACCGTGCAGGCCCGTGCAGGCGACTTCGCCGACAGCGAAAAGGCCGGCCAAGGAGGTCTGGCCACGCAGATCCGTGGCGACGCCTCCGCACAGATAGTGCGCGGCGGGAACCACCGGTGCGGGCTCCTTGGTGAGGTCGAAGCCAGCCTTAAGGCAGGTGGCGTAGATATGCGGGAAACGCTCCGCGAAATGCCCCTTAGCGACCTGCGTGGCGTCCAAGAGGACATGCGGTGCGCCATCGCGCTTCATGACTGAATCGATTGCCCGTGCGACGATATCGCGCGGCGCGAGGTCGCCGAGAGGGTGGAAGTCCTTCATGAACGCTCGCAACGAGACGTCGCGGAGGATGGCTCCTTCGCCGCGGACGGCTTCGGAGATGAGCGCTCGGCTACCGTCGGGTGCCTTAAGCGCCGTCGGATGGAACTGGACCATCTCCATGTCACGGACTTCGGCACCGGCGCGGTAAGCCATCGCGATACCGTCACCGGTAGCAATATCTGGATTCGTCGTGAACTGATACACCTGGCCGGTACCGCCGGTGGCGAGGACGACGGTATCGGCCGAAATCGTCTCGACGCGTCCAGCCTTCGTGTTGAGCACGTGGAGCCCGAGGACACGGTCTTCAGGGGAGCCGATCGGGCAGGCTCCGAGCTTAGCCCGGGTAATCAGGTCGATTGCGAGGTGGTGCTCGAGCATCACAACCTTGGGCGAGCGGGCGATGGCGCGGAGGAGGGCGGATTCGATGGCGCGACCGGTCATGTCGCGGGCATGCAGAATACGTCGCTTGGAGTGGCCGCCTTCACGGCCGAGGTCGGGCCTGCCATCCGTGCCGTTTTCGAATTCCACGCCCCAGGCAATCAGTTCAGCGACGCGGGCCGGACCTGATTCGATGATATGGGTCACGGCATCCAGATCACAGAGACCGTCGCCAGCCGTCATGGTGTCTTTGACGTGGCTCTGGAAGTCATCGGTCTTGTCGGTGACGCAGGCGATGCCTCCTTGGGCCCAGTTCGTGTTGGATTCCGAACTCGTCTTCTTCGTCACGATGGCGACGGCATGGCCACGTTGGGCTAGATTGAGCGCGAAACTCAGTCCTCCGATGCCGCTGCCGACGATGATTGCCTCAAAATGGGTCGCCATTCAGGGTTAGAACGTAGGCTTAGGCAGGATGTGAACAAGCGGATTTGACTGGTGGACCCGCTATCCCTAGGCCTGTTTTCGTGGAATTGTTCGTGATATTGGCCTGCTGGGCGACCATCGGTATTTTCGAGTTATCGGAAATGGCGCTGGTGTCCTCTAATCGGCGTCGCCTGACGCGTCTTGCCGAGGACGGCAGCAAGGGGGCGAAGGCCGCCTTGGAGTTACTCGCGAATCCCTCCAAATTCCTCTCGACGGTCCAGGTCGGCCTCACTTTCGGTAGCATCATTGCCGCGACCTTCGGCGGCGCTCCGGTCGCCGTGAAGCTGAAGCCCCTCCTAGAAGCGAGTTCCTTGGCATGGCTGCACGACAATGCTGACGTCATTTCCCGCACTGGTGTTTCTTTCGTGATTGGTTCGTTGACCATCGTCCTAGCTGAAATCGTGCCCAAGCGCATCGGTCTCTCGAATCCGGAAGGATTGGCGGTGATGCTGTCCCGGCCGATGATTGCGGTTTCATTCCTAGCTTCGCCTTTGGTCAGTACACTGGGCTTCTTCGCCGACATTATCCTGCGCCTCTTCGGTCGTAAGCGCACGCCTGAAGACACCATGTCGGAAGACGAACTTCGTATGATGGTCGACCAAGGGATGGCTTCGGGCGTTTTGCATGCGGCCGAGCATCGTATGGTGCATGGTGCCTTATCCCTAGATCTGGTTACCGCTGAGCGTCTGATGACGCCGAGCAATCGGGTCGTCTGGCTTAACCTTGATGACTCCGATGAGGTCAACTGGCGCAAGGTGGTGGCTTCAGGTCACACGTGGTTCCCGGTTTACCGTGGGTCGCCTGACCGTCCGCTAGGCGTCGTCTCCGTTAAGCGTCTCTGGGCTAACCTTTCGCTCGTCGGTACCGCTTCGATTAAGGACTTACTGACCGAGCCTCCGACCGTTCCGACTAACTGCACTGGTACGCAGTTGCTGGAGATGTTCCGCAAGGATAAGATTCATATCGCTTTGGTCACGGACGAGTTCGGCCGAGTGCGCGGCGTCGTTTCCTTGAACGATGTCTTGGAATCCGTGGTCGGCGAGCTCCCGAACGAAGGTTCGCCCATCGCCCAACCTAAGCCGATTCGTCGTCGTGAAGATGGCAGCTGGATCGTCGATGCGGTAGTTTCACTTGATGATTTCCGCGAAGCCACGGGCATCGTGGGTCGCTTCCCGGGTGAAGGCTCCGGCCGCTTCACTGCCATCTCTGGCTTCATCATGCGTACCCTTGGCCGTATTCCGGCCGAAGGTGACCGCGTTGAGGCGCTTGGTCATATCTTTGAGGTCGTGGATATGGATGGCCATCGCCTGGATAAGATCCTGGTGATGCCGAAGGCCGTCCCGCCGACCGTCGCTTAAAGTCTTACGGGTAGGCCGGCGGCACGGAGGTGCTCCTTGGCCTGACGGACAGTATAGGTGCCGAAGTGGAAGATACTGGCGGCGAGGACCGCGCTGGCGCCTCCTTGCTTCAGGACGTCGGCCATGTGGTCGAGGTTGCCAGCGCCGCCCGAGGCGATGACGGGGGCTTCGACGGCCGAAGAGACAGCTAGATTAAGCGGGATGTCGTAGCCGGCCGCAGTGCCGTCGCGATCCATGCTGGTGAGCAGAATCTCGCCAGCGCCAAGGGAGTGCGCCTTGCGGGCCCATTCGATTGCGTCCAGGCCAGTCGGGTTACGGCCGCCGTGGGTGAAGACCTCCCATTTGCCTGGGCCGACATTCTTGGCGTCGATAGCGACGACGATGCACTGGCTACCAAATTTCCGCGCGGCCTCGAGTACGAGGTTAGGATCCTTGATTGCGGAAGTATTGAGCGAGACCTTGTCCGCTCCGGCATTGAGCATCGTGCGGATATCTTCGACGGAACGAAGTCCGCCGCCGACCGTGAGCGGCATGAAGACTTGGTCCGCTGTACGCTCGACGACGTCGACCATGGTCCGTCGTTCGTCGCTGGAAGCAGTGATATCTAGGAAGACTAGTTCGTCGGCACCTTGTTTCTCGTAGGCTGCCGCGACGGCGACGGGGTCGCCGGCGTCGCGCAGTTCCTCAAACTTGACGCCCTTGACCACGCGGCCGCCGTGGACGTCGAGACAAGGGATGATGCGGACAGAAAGCATGGCGGACCTCAGGGGTAGGGACGGCGGGGCGGGAGGTTAAGCCTAAACTATTCGAGCACGACCGTTACCGGGCCATCGTTGACCAATTCGACCCGCATATCGGCACCGAAGACGCCCGTGGGTACAGGCTGTCCGAGCAATACGGAAAGTTCGTGGACGAAGAGATCGAAAAGTGGCTTGGCGATTTCCGGCTTGGCGGCGTCGTTGAAGGAAGGCCGGTTGCCTTTGGAGAAGTCGGCCAACAAAGTGAACTGGCTCACGGCCAAAGCTTGACCGCCGGCGTCACGGAGATTGACGCCCATCTTGCCTTGGGCGTCAGACATCAGGCGCACCTTGGAGACGTCAGCGGCCAGACGTCGGACGGTGGTTTCGTCATCACCGGTGGCAAGGCCGACGAGCAAGAGGTAGCCTCCACAGATTGAGCCAGTGGTATTGCCATCGACGGAGACGGAAGCCGACATCACGCGTTGGAGGACGACCATCATCCTCAGATTAAAGCCTCGAGAATCGTACGTAGTTTCATCTCGGTTTCGGTCGACTCGGCATCGGGATCCGAGCCGGCCACGATGCCGGCACCAGCGAAGGCGCGGGCTTCGGAACCTTTGATTCGGGCGCAACGCAGGGCCACGAAGAGCTTACCGGAAGAGCCATCCGAACACACCCAGCCGACGGCTCCGGTATAGAGGCCGCGTTGGTGAGGTTCGAATCCAGGGATGAACGGGAGGGCCAACGCACGCGGTTTGCCTCCTACGGCGGGGGTGGGGTGGAGTTCGCCGGCGACCTCGAGGAAGCGTCGGTCGGCGGGCATGGTGCCTTCGATCGGCGTGCGCAGGTGCATCACGTTGCCTAGGCGGAGGAGTTCCGCGTTGCGCGAGGTCGCGGCGAGTACGCCCACCATGCGGAGGCGACGGAGGATCGAGGCCGTGACGGCGCTGTGCTCGCGAAGATCTTTTTCGCTCGTGAGTAAGGCTTCGGCCAGGCTGGCGTCTTCCGAGGCGGATTCACCACGACGGGTAGTGCCGGCGACCGATTCGGAGCGGACGGCGCCATCGAAGAGGGAGAGCAGCGTCTCCGGTGTTGCCCCGACCAAGGCGCCATCAGCCTCGTCTACCAAGAACGTGTGGCATGGTGGGTTGCCGCGACGGAGGCGGTGCAAGGTGGCGTAGATGCTGAAGGGTTCAGCTCGGCGCCAGTCGAACGCACGCGAAAGCACGATTTTCTCGAAGGAGCCTTCCTTGATTAGTTCGGTCGCGCGGACGACCGCGGAGCGGAACCAGGATCCGCCAACCTCCGAAAGCACGGTGGGGACGGGGGCTCGGGGTGGTGACGGATTCGAACGATAACTGAACTTGCGGAAGCTTTCGGCCCGGATGGCTAGCCGGGCAGCGCAGCCTGGAGTCGCCGGTTCGCAGAGGGTCACGGTCGTCAGGCCGTCTTCGCTGACGACCTGCCAGCCAGGCAGGAAGAGCTTGGCTTCCGCCCCATCGGTGTCGTTACCCGGATAGAAGGGGAATGTCGCGATGATGCGCGGGCGCGGGCCGACGCAGGTCAGGCTAGCGTCCAGTTCGCGAAGCCAGCGGTCGGCTTGGAGGAAGCGTTGGTCGCCCCGTCCGGCCCATTGGCGAAGCGGCGAGCCGGCCGCATGAGAACGTTTGCGGGAAGGATTCTCGAAGTAGCCTCGCGGGGCCGGTTCGTTCAACGTCTCGAGGACCGCGAGCGGATCGAGTTCCGGAGCCGTAAAGGTGTAACTGACGAAACCTTCGCCAGCGGCACGCTTTTCAGCGTCGGCGAGGAGGGAAGCTTCGTCGATGATCTTAACGGAATCCACGGCGGTGAAGGTAACGTCTCCGCGGGAATTGTCCAATCAGGCCGAAGGAGTTTCGGTCGGAACCTCGATCGGCGGGAAAAGGATGCACTTTTCGGCGACCTGCGAGCCCGTGCAGACGGCCGACCAGGTGAGTTGGCCATCGAAATGCGTGGCGACCGGGCGGCCGATATTTGTCAGCAGTTTGTCGCAGGTGGCCGGCATCACGGGGGTTAGAATTGTTCCGACGAGGCGAAGGCCTTCGGCGACGTGCGCAAGGCAGGAATCCAGACGCGCGCGATCCGCAGTGTCGGCAGACTTGGCGAGCTTCCAGGGCGCTCGGGCTTCGATGTAGGCGTTCATCGCGCTGATGAAGACCCAGAGGGCCTCGAGGGCATGGCTGACTTGGTATTCAGCAAAAGCGTCGGCATACTTCTTGGCGGACTCGCTCCAGAGCTGGCGGAGGTTCTTTTCAAGGTCTTCGTCGGCTCCGGCGGGAGGGATTAGGCCGGCGTAGTTACGGCCGACCATGTTGAGCAGTCGATTGACTAGGTTGCCGAGGTTGTTGCCGAGGTCCGCCTTGTAGCGGTTTTCGAAAGTCGTCGTCGAGAAATCAGCATCTTGTCCGACGACCATCTCGCGGCAGAGGTAGAAGCGGAAGGCGTCGGCACCATGCGAAGCGGCAAACCCAAGGGTATTGGTGGCGTTCCCGGAGCTCTTGGAGGCCTTCTGGTTATTGACGGTCCACCAGCCATGGACGAGCAGCTGGCGCGGCGGTTCGATGTCGAGGGCCTTAAGCATGCAAGGCCAGTAGACCGCGTGGGGCGGTGACAGGATATCCTTGCCGATGACATGGACGTCGGCGGGCCAGAGACCCTTGTCGGCTACGGCGGAGTAGTAGTTGGTCAGCGCGTCGAACCAGACGTACGTGACGAAGGACGTGTCGAAGGGCAGCTCGATGCCCCAGGTGAGACGGGACTTCGGACGCGAGATGCAGAGGTCGTTCATCGGTTCCTTGAGGAACTCGAGGACCTGGTTCTGCCGGAAGCGGGGCGTTATGAAGTCCGGATGGGACTTGATATGTTCGACGAGCCAGGGCTGGAACTGTGAAAGCTTGAAGTAGTAGTTCTCTTCGGTCGTCTGGGTGACTTCGCCGTAGATCTCTGGCCATGAGCCGTCCTCGGCGCGATCCTTGTCGGTCAGGAACTGTTCCTGGCGCGTGGAGTACCAGTCCGTCTTCTGTCCCTTGTAGATTAGGCCTTGGTCGAAGAGCTTCTGAAGGAACTGCTGCACGATCTTTTTGTGACGCAGCTCAGTCGTGCGGATATAATCGTCGTGCGAGATGTTTAGGTCGCCGAGCATGCCCTTGAAAACCGTGGCAATCTCATCGACGAGGACTTGGGGTTCGACGCCGCGCTTGAGGGCGGTCTGCTGGACTTTCTGGCCATGCTCGTCCAGGCCAGTGAGGAAGTACACCTTGCGGCCACTCATGCGCATGTGTCGCGCGATCACGTCGGAGAGAACCTTCTCGTAGGCATGGCCGAGGTGCGGCGAGCCGTTGGCATAGTCGATGGCCGTGGTGATGTAGAACGAACTGGGCATGAAAAGATACCCTAGGAATAGGGCACGGAAACGGCCTAGGACAACCCCGAAGGCTGGCCAGATGGGTAAACCGACCTCAGACCGCGTCCCCGGCCCGCACGACGTGGGGCTGGTAGGCGATTTCGAAGGTGTAGGTCATGCCCGCGCGAAGGGGCATCGCCTTATCACGCTGCAGGGTCTGGTAGAAGTGAACCTTACCCCAGCAGGTGCGGTGCTTAGGGTTGTCGCTGACGACCTTGGTCTCGGCCCAGGTGGAGTGGAAGTCGTCCTTAATCACTTCGCAGCGATGGGATTCGGCGCCAAGAACGAGGGCGTTACCTGGAGTCATGCGCGAGTGCGTCGTGGCGATCGGGAGTACGAGGCGGAATTCCTCGAGCGTGACGGCGGACTTAGCGGTCAGGGTGTAGCGGGCGACGATTCGTCCTCCGTTGAATTCCCAATCGACCTTCAGAGAGGCAACGTTGGTAGAGAGCTTTTCGTCGCGATCGATTAGGTCGGGCTGATCGTAACGGAAATGGTAAGTTCCGGCCTTGGTACCCATGGCGACTTGCGCGTTCTTTCCGTAGAAGGAAGGCGTGAAGACTTTGCCGGCGATGGTGTACTCAGGGATGAATGGACTGGTCTGCTGGTTGGACGGCCAGTCGAAGACGCCGGGCATGTGCGGGAAGGCCAGCGAATCGGAGAAGCGATGGGAACCGGAAGAGACCAACGGCAGGATGATATGCAGGCCGGAAGCGGGATCTTGGTAGGAGAGTAGGCCCTGCTCCTTACGCGGAGACTTGTCGAAGGAGAAGAAGCGGCAGACCGGTAGACGGCTGGCCGGTTTGACGACTTCAAGGTCGCCACCGATGGTCTTCGCAAGGCGCGACCACTGAGAGAGGTAGCGGGCGGCGTCGAAGTTGGCCATGCGGGTGGTGTGACCCGGGATGGTATCGCGTTCGGCATCGCGGATGATGATCAGGCCATGTTCGGCGTCGAAGAACGTGGTGAAGAAGTTGGCGTAGAGTCGGCGGACGAGGTCGCGTGCCTGGGCTTCCTTATCAACCGGCACCCAGCGGTCGCGCAAGGCTTGGAGGAGTAGGGTGATGCAGTGCATCTGGCCGTAGGCGCCAATGCCGCGTCCGTAGCACCAGCCGAGACCATCGTCGCGGACGGTATCCATGATTACCCGGATGTATTTTTCGGCCAAGGCGCGAAGCTTCGGTAGCTTGGAATCCCGAAGCTGGATGTTGGCGTGTAGCTGCAGCGACTGGCGGATGAAGATCAGGGAGACGACGCCGTAAAGGTCGAAGGCTCCGCCGAAGTTTTCAACGTTGGCGGCCTTGGAGGCTTCGTCATGGAAACCGCCCGTCGATGACGCGGCGATGCGATCCATGAAGCGATCGACCAGCGGACCCGTCTCATCCTTCTTGGTCAGGCCGAAGGAGAAACGGCAGACAGCCTTGGCGATGTCGAAAGCTTGGACGTGGTCGTGATGGTCGTGCTCGACGGCGAGCCGCTCGTCGATGAGGGCCCGGGTGGCTTCGTCGAGTATTTCCCAGACAGGATTGCGCTCACGCGTGGGGCCGAAGGCGAGGAGACCGAGGCAGGCGAAGGCCATTCCATTGTCGGAACCTTTGCTGACGCGTACCTGGGCCGTGATGGTCCGGGCGACGATTTCAGCGATATTCTGACGGTCGAGGTGGAGCTCGCCGGTAGCACGGAAGTACTCGCCGAAAGCAAGGGCGGCATGGCCGGGTTCGTCCGCTCTGGAAGTTTCCCCGGCGACCGGCACGACAGTGCCGTCGGCTGCGAGGGAATTGATGTTGAGTTTGAGGAGGGCCTTGGTCTGGTCCAGGCACTGGCTCGCGAAATTCTGCATGCGAAAGGTTTGGATTGGGGGCGGGGGGTCCCTCAGTCAATGCCTCATCGTAAAAATTTCGTAATTTCAGCGTCGCCTGCCGCGGTCATAAGCGCGGAACAGCCCCATTATTAGGCCTCAAAGACCACTTCGACGGGACACCGAGATAGCCTTGTCAAGAGCCTGCCATGGGCCTTCAGCGGCCACCAACGATAGAGGTGGATGTCGATGGGCTTCCAGAGGCCTACCCAGCCGCAGATGGTCAGCCCTTCGCGCATGAAGTCTGACCAGCGGGCACCGCTCGGGATTAGGTTCCGGAGGAGCAGGGTGGCCGCCAGGAAAAGCAGGCCGATCATCAGGGAGGTCCGGCCTTCACGGAAAAGCCCACCGAGGTCCTGCCGGGCGATGCGAGCGCGGTATTCGAAATAGTGTTGGATCGACTCGCGGACGAGGCGGGTCGCTTCCGGGTCCTCAGCTTGATGGAGCACCACTCGGATACGCAGATCAGAATCCCTTTCGTGTTCGCGAGCCCAGCTCAGGATGAACTCTTCGGCATCATGGTCCAAGTCGCGCTCATGAAAGGGCGAGGGGTCCATGGTATTGAACAGCTGGCCGACGTCATTAAGCCTGAGTTCAATCAGGCCGGGAGCAGGGGTGGTCATGTTCAGAGAGGCTTACCAAGGGCGGATTCGAAGAATCTTGCCCGTTTCTCACGCATCAGGTTGGACTCTCCGGCGCCATGGTTGGCGCCTGGGACGATATGGAACTCTAGTTGGTCTTTCTTACCAGCCGCGAGTAACGCGTCGCGGAAATCGTAACTGCACTTCACGTCAACGTTGGTATCAGCTTCGCCGACGGAAAGGAAGAGGCGCCCGCGCAGGTTGGCGGCGTAGCGTGCACAGGAATTTTCTTCGTACCAAGGGCCGATGGGGTAGCCCAGCCACTGCTCATTCCACCACAACTTATCGATACGGTTATCATAGCAGCCGCAGTCGGCGGCCCCGGCCTTATAGAAATCGCCATAGAGTAGCACCGCGTGCGCGGTGTTCTGTCCGCCGGCGGATCCGCCGAAAATACCGACACGACTGAGGTCCATGCTAGGTTCGGCCTTGGCCAAGGCCTTCATCCAGGCGATGCGATCGGGGAAGCCGCCGTCCTTGAGGTTGCGCCAGCTGTACTGATGGAATTCCTTACCACGGTTGTTCGTGCCACGCCCGTCTATCTGTACGACGTAGAACCCTCGTAGAGAGAGTTCGCGGTGCGTTCGGTTCCACCAATTAAAAGAATGCGGCGCGAAGGAGCCGTGCGGCCCGGCATAGATGTTCTCGATGACCGGGTACTTCTTCTTTGGGTCGAAGGGATGGGGGCGGGTGACGACTCCCCAGATATCGAATTTACCTTCGCGATCCTTGGCCACGAAAGGTGTCGATGGTATCCAGCCCGCCTTCTTTAAGGGCTCAAGGTCGCCCTCGCCGAGCTTTGCAATCACGTGCCCATCTTGCCCGCTGCGTAGGGTATAGGTCGGCGCTTGGTCGACCCTCGAAGCTGTATCGATGAAGGTTCGTCGATCTGGAGAGAAAGTCGCTTCATGATGACCATTCGAAGGGGTGAGGTCTACGAAACCCTGTCCATCGATGCCGACCCTGCAGAAATGCTGGTGGTAAGGGTTTTCGCCGGGATTACGACCGAGGGCGAGGAAGGTTATCGATCCGGCCTTCTCGTCCACCTTGACGACTTCTTTCATGACCCAGCGGCCAGCGGTGACAGCGGCAGACGTCTTTCCGTTTCGGAGGTCCACCGCATAGAGGTGGAGCCAGCCGCTCCGCTCGGAGAGCCAAAGGGTGCGTGCCTCGCTGAGGTCGTAACGAAAGCGGGTGGCGAAGGAATAGACGAACTTGGGGTCTTCTTCTGTCAAGAGTCGGCGCCAGAATTGACGGGATACGTCGTATTCGACGATGCCATGCCCTGTGAAGCCGCGATGGATGAACTCAGTCAGGAGTCGTCGAGAATCGCTCGACCAGTCGAGTCGTTCGGTGCTGAAGGTCTGCGGCAGTACTTCCGGTGGCGGCTGGCTGCCGGACTTACTTTCGACGGAGAAAATCCATGGGGTGCGCTCGGTCCGGTCGTCGCCAGGTTTGTCGTAGTTGATGGTCTTCTTAGTCTGTTTGAGGCTGTCGTTGACGGTGTATTGGCGGACAGCAACGGTGCGTTCACGCCAAAGCGCGAAGTGTCTTCCATCGGGAGCCCAAGAGATTGGGCCGACCCAGCTGTCTTTACCAGCGACCCCGTCCTGGGTGAGTTTGGTCTCAGCGTCGGACTTTTTGTGTTCGATGAGGATCACATTACCGTCGCGCAGTTCGACCTTGAATTCGGCGCCTGGCGATTCGCCTCCGATCTTAGAGAAGGACAGACGTTTGGATTCTCCCGGGCCTCTCCCGGTCTTTTCCTGGGCCGCAGCCGCTGTTTTATTAACGGTCGGTACCTCCGTCAGGCGTTGGCTGGGTTCAATGACCCACGCGGCGTCGTCGGCCTCAAGGCGGATGCGTCCATCGTCGAGCGGGATGACCCGGGTGAAGGGCCATTTGCGAGGGGTCACGGTGCGCTTCGTGAGGGTCGACAGGACCGCCGCCGTCTTCTGATGGTCGAAGGCCGGCTTGGTTTCACCGGTCGCGCAATCGATCAACTTCCAGGCGGTAACCGGACCTTCTTTCCATGAGTATACGAAGAGTCGACCTGAGTCAGACCAGCGGACATTTTCTGGGCGCGATAGTTGGGCAGGCCAAAACCATGCATCGTACTGTTTCTGCCACTCGGTAGAGAGGTTGTCTTGGGCCAAGGCGACCAAGGGCGCCAAAAGCAGGAGACGAAGCAGCATGCTGGTATTTGATGGCCGATCGCTGTCGGACTCAACCCTGCAGAGGCTATTTCTTCGTCTTCTCGGCCTTGGCTTTGGAGGCCTTGGGCTTCAATCCGGAGAGATAGGCCACGACGTCGCGGATTTCTGCGGCGGTGAGAATGCCCAGCATTGGCGGCATGACCGAAATAGGCGGAGACCTTGAGGCAATCAAGATGCTAGCGACTTTCTGCAGCCTGCCGTCCGGTAGCCGTAGGTCGATCGATTTGGGGTTTTCCTTGAGGATACTTCCGGATAGGGTGGTGCCGTCTTTGAGCACAATGGTCTCAATGCCGAAGCCAGCGACAATCTTGGCTGATGGCTCCACGAGGGATTCGGTAATCTCCTCCTTGGTGCGTTGTCCGCCCACAGTCTGCAGGATCGGCCCGACCTCGCTGCCTTCGTTTGAATCGACACGATGGCAGGCAATGCAGTTGGCGCCGAGATTGCCGTTGATGATGGCCTTGCCGCGCGTGACGTCGCCGCCGTCGGTCAGGAGTTCGTAGGGCGTTTCGGGATTGGCCATCTTGAGGCCGCCTTTGGTTCCGGGGTTAAGATATTTCTTCAGCGAGGCGACGACGCCGACGTCGGTGGATTCCTTCGCAAGGTCGAAGACGTCCAGTTTCAGTCCGGCGTCGAGTTTGCGGGTGGCGAGGCGGTCGACGAGTTCCTGGAGCAGTTTGACCGAGACGGCGTCCGTACGTCCGCGCAGCGAGGCGACGACAGCCTGCTTCTCGGGTACCTTTGCCGACTTGGAATTGATGATCATGCGGGCGACATCGAGGGCGACGGCGGCATCGCGCACGAACAGCTGGCCAAGGGCTTCGATGCGGACTTCGGACGGATTACCTTCGCCCGCGGCATTACGCAGGGTGCGGGCAATGGCCTCAGGATGGTCTTTCTTGTGTGAAAGAAGCCGCAAGGTCTGCAGGCGGACTCCCGGGGATGCCTTGAGGTCTTCGGCCAGCGCAAGTAGCACGGGGAAAGGGATGTCCAATTCGTACTTTACCAGCAGGCCTAGGGCGAGGGCTCGCTCATCAGGTTTCTGGATGGCCAGCAGGTCGTCCTGACGGGCGCGCAAGACGCCGGCAATCGACGCCATGGGGCGAGCGGCGTATTGCTTGGCGACGCCATCCACCAAATCTAGCACTGGGGGCTGATCGAAGAAGAGGATAGCCTTAAGCGCTTCAGTGCGAAGCGGGGTGCCGGCCGGCTGATTGAGCGCCCAATCAAGCAGACGTTTTAGGGAGGTTTCGTCGCCTTGGCGAAGATTTGCGTTAAGGGCGCGGCGGGCGGCGTGGAGGGGCAGGGTCTGGGCACCGAAGGACTGCGCGAGCCCTTCCTGGGCAAAGGGGATACCTTCGTCGTCATGGATGGCGCGAGCGGCTTCAACGACGACTTCCGGGTTCGTGTGCGAGAGGAGCTTAGCCAAAAGAGGGGAGCGTTGTCGGGCTAAAGCCAGCGTGGCGAAGACGGCTTCGGCACCGGATTTGGACTGCGCAATGGAGAGGAGTTCGGTCGACGTCTGGGTTCCAGCCAAGCCGCTCACGAGACCATGACGAAGCCAAGGCAGGCGGAGTTCGCTTTCGGCGTCACGCAGGAAGGCCGTGAAAGGAACTTTGCCACCTAACTTTGCAAGCGTGATGCCAGCCTGGGTGCGGACGCGAAGGTCGGTCTGCGCAAGTTGCTCTGCTGCTTTTTCCGTCAAGGACTGCCCGGGGTGGGCTTCGCTGAGCACCTTGAGCGCCTGGACTCGAATCTCACTGTCGGCATCGTCAAGAAGCGAAAGAGAAGACGTGATGTCCGTGACTTGGCCATGCCGGACGCCCATGCCGTAACCCCAGATGGCGTGGATGCGGGCAAACTTTTTAGATGCGGGATTCTTCGCGACATCGAGCATCTCCTGCCAGGCGCCCAGACGATGGAGCCGGATGGAAGCATTGACCCGGACCCGTTGGTCGCGGTGTCCGAGCAAGCCGAGGAGCTCCTCCTTAGGGACGGCGGATGAGAACGGCTGCGATAGGATAGTCTCGGAGGTTTTGTCGACGTTGGGGGCTACGTCTATGCGCCAGATTGCACCCTTGCCGTCGAGTGGGTAGCCGCCGATCCAATCGGCAAAGTAGGCTCGTCCGTCAGGAGCCCATGACATGCCAATACCCATGATGCCATTGCTGATCGTGCGTAGGTTCGTTTGCCGGAACGAATCCTGATCTGGCTCCAAGGTGAAGGCATCCATCTTTCCCTTTGGAAATTGATTGAGGAAGAAGTTTCCGCGGAGCTCGCCGTCAAGGGCGTGACCGGGCTCATGCAGGAAGCCGGCTGGGCCGTCCGAATAGTTTGCGATGGGGGGCGTGATGAAGAGGGGTTGGTCGACGGCGCCCTTCGGTAGCCACATGTTCTCTCGCATCCAGCGGCTGTCGGTCTTCTGGTATTGGTGCTGATTACGCCAGCCGGAGTCCGAACCTTCGAGCAAGTAGATTAGACGTTCGCGTTCTTTCGGCTGGTCGGCGTCGTTATCCACTCCGATGACATTACCAAAGTCGTCGAAAGCGATTTCCTGGGTGTTGCGTATGCCATGGGCAAAGACTTCGAAGCGACTGCCGTCAGGCTCGCAGCGCAGCACACACCCTTCGTGGGGATAGGCGAACCGCCGCCCTTCCTTGCTCGTGACATTCACGCCCTTATCGCCAACGGTCCAGTAAATCCGCCCGTCTGGTCCGAGTCGGAGGCCATGCATGTCATGTCCAGCGTAGGCGATGTGTCCGCCGAACCCGGTGGCGATGAGTTCCTTCACGTCGGCGATGCCATCTCCGTCGGTATCTTTGAAGCGCCAGACGTCGGGAATAGCGGTCACATAGACCCAGCCATCGAAATAGAGGACGCCGGCAGCGATACCCGAGACAGGTGAGTTGAACCCTTCGGCGAAGACCGTGATCTTGTCGGCGACCCCATCATGGTCGGTGTCTGAAAGCTTGTAGATACGCTCCTTGTGGAAGGTGAGATCTTTCCAGTCGATGGAGCCGTCTTTGTTATGGTCCTTCAGGCTGCCGCGGGAGGCCTTTAGCTTACCGGGTGCCAATTCGCGTTGGTAAAAAGCCAACTTATCCGCCGGCGAGGTCAGGGCGACGTCGTCAGGAATCCAGAGGGTGTGTTCTCGGATATCGAGATCTCCGACTTTGCGACGGGTGGTCGAGGCTACGTAGGCGTTGCCAGCCTCATCCATGGTAACGGAAGTAGGGTCGGGAACGTTGAGGTCACCTGACCACTTGAACGGCTTTGGATCTTCGCCCCTACCGATGCTGGCTACGAGGAGCAGGGCGAGGACGGCCAGTCGCATGGTGTCAGCCGATGAGGATGAGGTAGAGTTCCTTCGGTCCGTACGCACCCAGGACCAGGATTCGCTCGATGTCGCCGGTGCGGCTTGGCCCTGTGAAGAACGAAAGCATGCTGGGCATCTGATTGCCATGGCGTGCCACCTGGTGGCCGAGGCGCTTCGATACCTTGGCGGCCGCCAAGCCGACCTGTGGGGTCAACTGGTCGACGAAGCAAGGGACGAAGAGAGAGACGCGCACGGGATCAGCGCAGGAAGGCTTCGTGGAGGCCGCCGTCGACGGTGATGACCTGTCCGGTCGTCTTGCTGAGGCGATTGGTCACGAGAAGGAAGTAGGCTTCGGCCTGGTCGGCGGGGGTGATGGGGTTCTTCGTCAGGGTGCGATCGGCGTAGAAGCGGGAGAGCTTCGTGGTCAGCGAATCGGTCGCCTCATCATCGGTGTAGGGAATGTTGTACTTCGCAAGCGACGCGATCACTCGGTCGCGCGGGAACATCGCCGAACCCTGCACGACGGTGGCCGGGGCCACGCCGTTGACGCGGATGAGGGGCGAAAGCTCCATGGCCATCTCGCGGACGAGGTGGTTGGCGGCGGCCTTCGAGGTGTCGTAGGCGACGGAACCCTTCTTGGCCACGGCAGCGTTGGCGCTGGTGGTCAGGACGAGGTTGCCGCGGAGACCCTGCTCCGTCCAGGTCTTGAAGGCTTCATCGGCGACGAGGTAGCTACCGGTGACGTTGAGGGCGAAGGTGAGGGCCCACTTATCGTCCGGGATATGACCCGTGGTGTCCGGGGAGACGAAGATGCCGGCGGTGACGCAGATGGAGTCAAAGCCGCCGTAGGCGAGCGCGACCTGGTCGAGCATCTTGCGGATCGAGGAGCGATCCATGATGTCGCCCGAGAGGCCGATGGCCGGGCCGCAGTTGGAGAGGCCGGTGCCGGCGACGCCGATGCCCGTGCCGAGCTTATCGGTGATCTCTTTGGCAGTGCCTTGCGCAGCCTCCACGTTCTTGTCGACGCACACGATGTGGGCGCCTTCCTTGACGAGGCGATGGGCGGTCTCCTTGCCGATGCCGGAGCCGGCGCCGACGACGATGATGATCTGACGGGCGAGTTCCTTCTCGGCCGGCATGCGCTTCAGCTTCGCTTCTTCGAGCAGCCAGTACTCGATGTCGAAGGCTTCCTGCTGAGGCAGAGCGATGTACTGGTCGATGGCTTCGGCACCACGCATGACTTCGACGGCGCAGTTATAGAACTCCGCCGTGACGCGGGATTCGGACTTGTCCTTACCCCAAGCGATCATACCGAGGCCGGGGATGAGGACGACGGTCGGGTTCGGGTCGCGCATCGCCGGAGAGTTCGGGCGCTTGCAGGCGTTATAATAGGTGGCGTAGTCCTTGCGGTACTGCTCGAGGGCGGCGGCGAGCTTGGACTTCAGCGCGTCGGCGTCTTCGGTCTGCGGATTCCAATTCACGTAGAGAGGCTTGATCTTCGTACGGAGGAAATGGTCCGGGCAGGAGGTGCCGAGCTCGGCTAGACGCGGAGCATCCTTTGAGTTGACGAAGCGGAGGATCTTCTCGTCGTCCTGGATGGTGCCGATGAAGCGCTTTTCCTTGGAGACCTGGCCGCGGAGCCAAGGTAGGATGGCGGCGAAGGCCGCATGGCGCTTCTCGGTGTCGAGGGTCTGGTAGAGCGCGCCGCCGAAGACCTTGGCGTCGCCGCCCTTGGCCTGGTACTTGGCGTCGATGTAGGCCGCGGCCTGCTCAATCATGGCGAGGGTCAGTTCATAGCAGGCCTTGTCGTCGTCGGCCCAAGAGATGAAGCCGTGCTGGCCCATCATGATGGCCTTGATGGCGGGCTGCGCACGGGAGATATCCTGCATGGCGAGGCCGAGTTCGAAGCCCGGGCGCATCCACTTCACGTAGGCCATCTTGCCGGCGAAGATCTGCTGGGTGAGGGCTTCGCAGTTCTTGGAAGCGGCGATCGAGATGATCGCATTCGGGTGCATGTGGTCGACGTGCTTGCCGGGAAGGAAGCTGTGCAAAGGGGTGTCGATCGACGACGCGCGGGGGTTGAGGTTGAAGGTGGCGTGGTTGTACATGCCGACCATATCGTCTTCGGCCTGGGACTTCAGTCCCTTGTCGGCGCGGGCTGCGTAGGACTTCTGGAGGCCGACGAGCTTGTCCTGATAGAGGGACGAGAAATTCTCGCGATTGCTGGTGCGGAGGTCGCCGCCGGAGCCCTTGACCCAGAGGACCTGGGTGTCGGTGCCAGTCAGGGGGTCCTTCTCGACGATCTTGGACGAGGTGTTGCCGCCGCCGGTGTTCGTGATGCGCTGGTCAGCTCCGAGCTTGTTGGAGCGATAGACCAGACGGCCGACCGGATCGAGCTTCGCGGCTTCGGCATCGTTCCAGAGGTGAGAGACGTACTTGTAGTTGGACATGTTTGTTACGTGGAAAGGGAGGGTGTTGAGTAAGGGGTTTTATGACTTCTTTAAACCATTAAACTTGGCTTGGGCGGCCGCCCACGCGGGCGTCGAATTAGGTTTGTAAGTCACTACCTCAAAGGAGTTTCGGACAACCTTCCGGAGTTCGTCGACGTTCTTGAGCTCCTTCATGGCGATGGCTTGGACGAGAATGTTGCCGGCAGCCGTCGCTTCGACTGGTCCAGCGATGACCGTGCGGCCCGTGGCGTCAGCCGTGGCCTGGTTGAGTAGAGCGTTGCGGCAGCCGCCGCCAACGATGTGCAGGCGCTTCAGTTTTCGACCAGTGAGTTTTTCCATGCCGTCCAACTCGACGCGATAGAGCAGCGCGAGCGATTCGAGCACGCAGCGGGCGATTTCACCGTGCGTCTTCGGCACGGGTTGTTTGGTTTCGCGGCAGAAGGATTGGACCTTCGCGACCATGTCGCCGCGCTTGGCGAAACGGACGTCATCAGGGCGAATGAAAGAGCGGAGCGAAGGGGCTTTGAGCGCAAGCTTCACGATCTCGCCGTAATCGGAGACCTCGCCTTTCTCCATCCATTCACGGCGGCATTCCTGGAGGACCCAAAGGCCGACGAGGTTTTTGAGGAAACGCGACGTGCCGCCGAAGCCGACTTCGTTGGTGTACTTGGCCTTGCGGACGGTCTCGTTGACGAGCGGCTTGGGTAGCTCAAGGCCGATCAGCGACCAAGTTCCGGAGGAAAGGTAGGCCCAGTCTTCGCCCTTGGTGGCGGGGACCGCGGCGACGGCGGCCGCGGTATCGTGCGCACAAGTGGTGACGACCTCGGCCTTGGCTAAGCCGGTTTCCTTGGCGAGATAAGGCAGCATCTTGCCGAGCTTCACACCGGGGGCGATGGGCTTCGGGAAAATGTGCTTTGGGATGCCGAGTTTTTTAAGCACCGGCCAAGCCCAATCGCGCTTGCGGGTATCCCAGCACTGGCTGCCGGAGATCAGGGTCTCCTCGGCGCGGGCCTTGCCGGTCAGGAGCCAAGTGATGTAGTCGCCGATTAGTAAGAACTTATCCGCGAACTGGAGCATCTCCGGACGGTTCTCGGCGTCGTCGAAAAGCTGGTAGAGTGTGTTGATTGAGATCGAGGCGATACCGGTACCTTCGAAGATCTCTTTCTGGGAGAAGCGGCGCATCGCCAACTCGTAGGACTTGAAACTGCGCTCGTCTCGGTAGGTGAACGGTAGGGAGAGCAATGGACCATCTCCCTTGAGGAGAACGTAGTCGACGCCCCAGGAGTCGCAGGCGATGGACTTGATCGGGCCTAGCTTGGCGCCCTTGGCGAGGCCGATGCGGATTTCGCGGAAGATGCGGATGATATCCCAGCGAAGCGTGCCGTTGGCGGTGATGGCACCGTTGGAGAAACGGTGCACCTCCTTCATTGTAAACTTACCGGCCTTAAGCTGGCCGAAGATGACACGCCCGGATTCGGCTCCGAGGTCGATGGCGAGGTAATTGGACATGGTCTAAGGGGGGCAGGGGAGGGGAAAAAGATCACATTCCGAGCATCTTCTGCCGATAATGCTCATCGGGGCGGCCAGCAATGCGTTCGCACTGGGCGGCGGTCAGGAACACCGGTCCGCCGAGGGCGGCGGCACCGACGAAAATCTCGGCGGCTTTCTCAGCCATGAGCAGGGAGCCGAGGACAGCCTTCGGGGAGGAACCGACGGCAATGATGCCATGGTTCTGGAGCAGGATGATTTTGGGGTCGCGGCCGGTACGTTTGACGAATGAAACGACTTCGCGACGAATGGCCTGCGAGAGTCCTAGTCCAGGTTCGGCGTAGGGAACGAAGACCGACTCGACGCCGCACATCACGATCTCGTCCGGACAAGCTCGTTTCTCGGCAAACTCACGAGCACGCGGCGAACACAGAATCTGATTCACGGCGATTGCATGGACATGACCGACGCAGCGCACGCCGGGCAGGGTGAGCAGGTAGGCGTGGAAGAGGGCTTCAATTGAAGGCTTCTTGGAAGCCGAATCGAGACGAGCGGCGAGCAAGGCTTGGTCGACCTCGACATCGGTCGCAGCGGTGGCGTCCAACAATGGGAGCAGGCGACCAAAGACGCACTGGGTGACGTCGGCTTCCTTGAGCGAGGCGAGATTTGAGCCGGATGCCTTGACCGCGAATGTCGCGTCATCGAGGCGCACGGAAGTGTTTCCTTCGCCGAGGATAGCCATGCGTAGGCGCTCACCACCCAACTGATGGGATAGTTCTAGCAAGGACTGGATCGCGTCGGCGGACATGCCTCGGGCAGCGAGGGTGCTTAGAGTGCGGTCAGGACGCGTTCAGGCAGCAACTTGACCTTAGCTTTCTGGACAGCGGCGGCATCGGCATCAGTGACCAGGAAGAGCGAGCTCACGTCACGTGTGACGGCGCAAGGTCCGCCGCGGCCAAGCTTGACCTTGTTCATGCAGATGAGGACTTCATCGCTGCGACGAATGACTTCGCGCTGTTGATGCGAAATATCGCGCTGGGAATTCCAGAGGCCATTCTCGTCGATGCCTTCGGCGCCGAGTAGGGCCACGTCGAAGTTCCAGCGGGCGACTTCTTCGAGGGTACGATCGCCGGCGACCATTGCATGTCGCGTCAGGAAAAGTCCTCCAGGAATGTAAACCTCGACGCCGGGCAGGCACGAGATGAGCTGTGCCGTGGGCAGACAGGTTGTGACGATTTGGAGGTCGGGCACGCCGGCGGAGGCGATGGCCTCAGCGGCAAAGAAGATGGTCGAACCAGAATCGAGGTAGACGGTCATGCCGGCCTTGATTCGCGAAGCGGCCATATTGCCGATTTTACGTTTGGCTTCTGCGTCTTCAATTTTGCGATCGTCGAGCGGCGGGAAGTTGCGGTTGAAGTCCGAGAGCGCTCCGCCATGAGTACGGGTGATGCGTCGCTGGTTCTCGAGTTCGGTTAGGTCGCGACGCGCCGTCGCCTCGGACACGTTGAACTGTTTGCAGATCTCCAGGACGGGTACGTACCCGACTTTGGAGAGAAGTTTAGCAATCGCTTCGCGACGGGCTTCAATGATGTGTCGGGCTACTTTCATAAAGTCGGGGTCTCGGGGTTAGGTGAAGTCTGGTTATGAGCGTTCCCAATCGACCAATCAATAACTCAATTCCAATTGATTGCCATGTGTAGGTATATTTCGCACAATATACATTATGTCTAGTAGCATAATGAACAATGATAACAGCCTTTAAATACGTTAAAATGGTTTTATCTTGGGTTAAATCACCCCTTTCTTATCTTTCCGCTTATTACCCAATGAACGCCCCCATTCGCTCATATTGCCGTTTAGGGCTGGCTTTGGCGCTGATTTCTACGGGATTTATCGGTTGCAGTACGACCACCAAGCCGGAATTGATGCCCGCGATCATAGAGCCGAAGTTCACGGGTCTTCAGATCGTGCAAGGTCCGTTGTCCCTCGGTTCCGAACCGCGCAAGGAACCGGTGACCTGTTTAATCCTCCACCATACCGCGGGGTCCCTACCCTCCTCCCTGGAGATTCTCCAAGGCAAGGACCCTAAGCATAAAGTCGGCGTCCATTACGTCGTGACGGATGAACCCAAGCCTCGGGTCATCCGCATGGTTCCTGAGAACTTGGCCGCTTATCATGCCGGCAAGAGCTCCTGGGGTAAGTTCGTCGGTCTTAACCAGCATTCAATTGGTATCGAGATCATCAACTATGACGGCAACGTCTACCCGTATTCGGAGGCTCAGGCTTCGATCATCTTTGCGCTCTGCGATGAGATCATCCGTCGTCATGGCATCAAGCCTTGGAACGTGCTGGCTCACTCTGACATTGCGGTGGGTCGTAAGGTCGACCCAGGTTCGAAGTTTCCTTGGGCTAAGCTGGCATCACTCGGCATTGGCGCTTGGCCACTACCCAACGAGGTCACCGATAATCTTTCCAAGAAGTCCAAACTCGCTCCGAACTATGTGCGCAGCTTGCTGACGGCTTACGGTTACGTCCTCGAGCCTGGCGATGCCGGACTCAAGCTCGGGGTTGAAGCGTTTCAGCGGCACTTCCGTCCAAGTAAGGTTGACGGTATCATTGACAATGAGACCGTCGCGATCCTTGAAGCCCTGCTCCGCCGGTATCAGCCTAAGGCTTACCGCGAGACTAAGTTCAAGTCTTGAGCTGAAGTCCGAAGAAGCGGAGTACCTTGTTGGCGTAACCCCGCAAAAGGTCGCGTTCGGGATAACCTAGTTTATCCAGATAGATGGCGTAGAAGACCATGCCGGCCATGCCGGCGATGCCCATGGACAGGATGAGGTTCAGTTTATCTCCGAGATGTCCCTCGAGTACGTTATGAAGGAAACTGTAGCCCTTGAACGCGATCATCGCGAGGATGACAGCACCGACGAACACCTGGATGGCCGGCTTGAGGAGGCTCTCGGCCAGGAACTCCGGCGCATATTTTTTCAGGTAATGGCGAAGGACCAGGTACTGCCAGATCGTCGAGATCGCGTTAGCCACGGCGAGGCCTTCGACGCCCCAACCGAACCAGACTGCGATCAAGGAACCGATGGCATTAACTGCGAGCGCATGGAGTGCGGCGATGAGCGTGACCTTGGTCTGGCCGGCGACGTTCAGCGCGCGGGTGACAATTGAGATCATCGCATAGAAAGGCATGGCGGTTGCAAATAAGACCAGGAGAACGGCCGTCGCCTTGCAGTTATTCAGATTGAAGCGTCCATATTGAAAGAGGAGCTGGACGATGGGCTCGGCTAAGGCCGCCAAACCGAAGGCGGCGCCGACGTTAATCGCCAGGACAAGGCGCATGCCGCGACCATAGTTACGGGCCAATGCCGGTACATCGCGGCTAACGAAGGCCGTTGCGAGCGCCGGGAAGATAACGACGGCAATTGAGGCCGAGAAAAGTCCAATCGGCAGCTCGACGATTCGATTGGCGATATAATAGTACATCAGGCCGGCATCGCTGACGTTGTAAGCCATCGCTCGTGAAATCAGGACGTTTACCTGCAGCACGCCTGCGCCGAGCGCGGCGGGTAGGAACGCAATGCTCAAGGCCTTCCAGGCGGCCTCATCGGTATGCGTCAGGCGATGATGCCAGCCTTCCTGCCGCAGCCCCCAGAGAGGAATCAGCAACTGGAACGCACCCCCAACCAGTGCCCCGGCGCAGAGCCAGACGGCTTTACCCATATCGGTGGTGGCGAGGTTATCGCCGAACACGCCGAGCCCGACGATCATGCAGAGGTTGAGCACGCCTGAGGCAATCTCGGCTAGGCCGAAACGTCCGCTGAGGTTGACCGCCGAGGTGAATAGCGCCGCGACGCAGATCAGCGGCATGTAAGGCATGCAGATCGCGGTCAGGATGGCCGCCGCACTATCGGTTGGTCGGATGAGCGCCCAAAGCAGCGCCGAACCGATGCTGACCATCGTCAGACCGAGCATCCACGGGAAGACCTTCCGCAGGACGAAGTTTAGGAATCCGAAGGCGGCAGGCTTGCCTTCCTTGACCGATTTATCGGCGAGCGCCGGAACGATAGCGGCGGTCAACGCGCCCTCGCCTAGGAGACGCCGGAATAAGTTCGGAATCTGGAAGGCGAAGATGAAGGCCGACCCGATGGCCGACGCACCGAAGACGGCCGCGGTCAGTTGGTCGCGGAAGAGGCCGAGAACACGCGAGACCATCGTCCAGGAGGCGGTCTTCGCCATGGCCTGGTACTGGCGCGTCTGCTCGGTCATGGCCTCAGGGCTGGATGGCGCGCATGCCTTCTTCGAGCACGGCACGGAGAGCTGGGATCAGGTCGGTGCGTGGGACTTCCGCTTCGGCGCGATCAGCCAAGCTACGCACCTTGGCGACGCCCTTGGCGACTTCCGTCCCGCCATAGACGAGCGCATACTTCGAGCCAGCGACTTCGGCAGACTGGATGAGCTTGGGGAACTTGCCGTCCTTAAGATTGTATTCCACACGGAACCCCGCGCGGCGTAGGTTAGCGATGTCCTCGAGCGCGGCGTTACGGGCGTCGTCACCGAGGATCATGACATAGAAATCGGGCCCATCAGCGTAAGCGGGAATCAGCTTCTTGAGTTCAAGGAGGTCTCTTAAAGTGACGTCACCCATGCCGAAGCCGACAGCCGGTAGGTCAGGTCCGCCGAGCTTCTTGACCAAGGCATCATAGCGACCGCCACCGGCGAGCGCGCGCGCCTCGCCGCCGGTTTCGAAGGCTTCGAAGACGAAGCCGGTGTAATAGGCCAGGCCGCGGACGATGGTAAGGTCGATGGCGACGCATTCGCCGAAGCCCATGGTGGTAAGCGTACCGATGAGATGCTTCCACTCGGTGAGGCGCTCGGTCATCGAGGCATCGCCAACGGCCAACTTCTCAAGATCGGCCAGGGACTTCGTGTTAGCGAAAGCCCGGGCGGCTTCGAGGGTCTTAACCGGATCGACGGTGGTTCCGGCGAGGGCCGCGGTCATGGCGTCGAGCAGATCCTTGGGCGCACCACGTTCGAGCTTATCGACGACGCCGAGGACGGCGGCGGCCTGGGTTTCGGGTACACCTAGGCTGGCAAGGTAACGGAACCAGAGCGTGCGATCCGAGACACGGATACGGAAATCATGCTGCGTCAGACCGAAGCCCAACAGGCAGTCCGCGCAGAGCGCGATGATCTCGGCGTCGGCCGCAGGACCGGCTTCGCCGAGCAAGTCGGCGTTGAGCTGATAGAAGGCGCGGAGCCGACCCTTCTGGGGCTTCTCGTAGCGGTAGTTTTCGCCGATTGCGAACCAGCGGATCGGCTTGGGCATACCGTTGGCCTTGGCTCCGACCATGCGGGCCAGTGACGGCGTCATCTCGGGTCGTAGGCTGACCTTTCGGCCCCCTTTGTCTTCAAAGTTGAAAAGCTGACGGACGATTTCCTCGCCCGACTTCTCGGTGAAGAGTTCGAGCGGCTCGAGGACCGGAGACTCCCATTCACGGAAGCCATAACGACGGCAGGCGCGGCGCCAGACATCCATGACATGTCCGAGGACGGCTCGGTCTTCAGGATAAAACTCCCGGAAACCGGGGAGCGTTCGAATGTCGGACATCGCGAAGCGGAATTACTGAGCGGGCTTCTCGACGTCGAACGACTTCAGTTTGGCTTTCAGTTCCTTGCCGGCCTTGAACTTGATCACCGCACGCTTCGGGATGACGACATCCGTCTCAGGGCGATTCGGGTTACGGCCGATGCGGCTCTTGCGAACCTGCACTTGGAAAACGCCGAAGTTGCGGAGCTCAACGTCACGACCAGCGAGCAGCGCTTCGCTGATGGCATCGAGGGTCATCTGGACCGAGTCGCGGATATGCTTCTGGGGGTAGCCCTTGTCCGTGAAAATCTTGAGGACGATGTCGCGCTTGGTGAGGTTGTTGGACATGACGTTGCGTAAGTGTTGATAGACAAAGGCATGGGAAAGCGGCCGTGGCAATACCGCACCCGAAAAACCTTACTCCAGGTTCTGGACCTGTTCTCGGATGCGCTCGATCTCGGTTTTCGCCTCCAAAACCAGCTTGGTCGTGGCGATTTCCGAGGCCTTGCTGCCGATAGTGTTAACTTCACGCAGGAGTTCCTGAATGAGGAAATCGAGCTTTCTTCCGCCATTAGGCTGTCCGAGCTCTGTCGAAAACTGAGCGATATGACTTTTTAGGCGGACGACTTCTTCCGTGATGTCCGAACGGTCGGCAAAGAGCGCGAGTTCTTTGAGGACGCGCTCATCGGTCACGTCGAGCGTCAGGCCAGCCTCCTTCAGTCGCTTGAGCATCGCGTCTCGGTGGCGGACCGGCGCGGCCTTCTCGGCCTGTTCCATGCCCTCGACCATGGCGCTCATCTTGCTGAGTCGTTCGTTAAGATCCTTCGACAAGGCAGCCCCTTCGGCCAGGCGCATGACGACGAGATTCCGCAGGGCTTCCTCGAAGGCGGTTCGTACCGCTGCTTCTGCTTCGACGAAATCGGGCAGCACGTACGACGGACGCCGGCTATTCTCAGCAAGGCGAAGTAATAGTTCGCCGTCGGCTGAAAATTTCACGCCACAACGGATCGCGATTTTTGAAAGTTCATCAAGATTGTTGGCCACCGCTTCGGCGTCCCACTGACGTTGGGTCGATGACGCTGCGGCTTGGGTCACGCGGGCGGTGATTTTACCGCGCTGCAGACGGGTGCGGATCCAGCTGGAGGCAGCAGATTCAAGAGCCGGCCAGGCTTCTGGGCCAAAGACGGAGACCTGGAGGTTCTTTTGGTTGACCGAAGCAATCTCGACGGAAAGGCGGACCCCAGGGAGATCAATCTCCGCTCGGCCGAAGCCCGTCATCGAGGAAGCGGCCATGCTCAGAGCTTGATCTCGGTGCCCATGGCGCGCGCGGCGCTCCAAACATCCTTATCTCCCCGACCGGAGAGATTGATGATTACGACCTGTTCCTTGGGTAAGGATGCCGCGAGCTTCACGCCATGGGCGACGGCGTGGCTGGTCTCGAGTGCCGGGATGATACCCTCGGTGCGGGAAAGGAGCTGGAAGGCCTCGAGGCATTCGCTGTCAGTCGCGTGAGCGTAGTCCACGCGACCCTTTTCGCGGTAATAAGAATGCTCCGGACCCACGGCGGCATAATCCAGACCAGCGGAAACGGAATGCGTTCCTTCGATCTGCCCTTCTCCGTCCATCAAGATGTTCGTCATGCAGCCTTGCAGCACGCCTAGTCGGCCGCCGGCGAAACGTGCGGCGTGCTCGCCTTTGCTGATACTGCGACCGCCGGCTTCGACGCCGATGAGGCGGACGCCAGGTTCATCGAGGAATTCAAAGAAAGCCCCGATGGCATTGGAACCTCCGCCGACGCAGGCGACGATGGCGTCAGGCAGGCGGCCTTCAGCGCGTAGAATCTGCTGCTTGGATTCGACGGAGATGATACGATGAAAATCGCGAACCATCATCGGATAAGGGTGCGAACCATAGGCCGTTCCTAAGATATAGTGGGTCTCACGGACGTTGGTGACCCAGTCGCGCATAGCCTCATTGACGGCCTCCTTCAGCGTGCGCTGACCGGCTTCCACGCCGCGAACTTCGGCACCCATGAGGCGCATGCGGTAGACGTTGAGGGCCTGGCGCTCCATGTCTGTCGCGCCCATGTAGATGACGCACTCCAGGCCAAATCGGGCGCAGACGGCGGCGGTCGCGGTGCCGTGCTGGCCGGCACCGGTCTCGGCGATGATGCGCTTCTTGCCCATGCGGATGGCGAGCAGCGCCTGGCCGATGACGTTATTAATCTTATGGGCCCCGGTGTGGAGCATGTCCTCGCGTTTGAGGTAGATGCGGGCGCCGCCGGCGTGCTTGGTCAGGGACTCGGCAAAATAAAGTCCGGTCGGACGGCCGGCATAATCGCGGAGCATGTCCGCGAAGGCCTGCTGGTAGGCGGGATCACGACGGGCTTCGTCGTAGGCCTTGGTCAGGTCCAACAACGGGGTCATCAGGGTCTCGGGGACGTACATGCCGCCGAACTGACCAAAACGGCCGCGGGCGTCCGGGACGCGGAAGCGAGGTTCGGTGGTCGGGATGAGGCTGGAGGCCGACATGGTAGTGATGTCCTGCATAAAGCGGGAACCTTACTTAAGGGCAAGCGACAAGGGCTTTTCACGGCTTTCCTTGCCCCGGCATGGGCGGAAGCCTAATGCTGGCTTATGCTTCGTTTCGTCTTCGCTCTGTGGCTGCTCTCCTCCCTGCCCGCTTTCGCCGCCGGTGAGACGCGCACCCAGGAGGAGGTCCGCGGTGCCTTTACCTACGGACGTGCGCTCGTCACTGGCACCGTCGAGGGCGTCACGGAATATCTTCCCGTCAGTTCTACCGGACACATGATTATCAGCGACCGTCTGCTGGGTGTTGCGAACGACCCGCATGTCACCGTTGCGGGACTTGAGGATCGAAAAGGGCGATCCATCTCCATCGAGCGTATCGCCGACGACTACATCGTCATCATCCAGATCGGAGCGATCTTCGCCGTTTTTGTCGCGTTCTTCGGACGTATCCGCGGTCTTCTCTCCGGTCTATGCCGAGGAGATCGTCGCTCTCTCGACCTCGCCAAGGCCATCATCGTGGCGTTCATTCCAGCAGCCTTGCTTGGATTCCTGTTCAAGGATGTGATTTCGGCTTACCTATTTTCGGTCGAAGTCGTTGCCGCAGCCTTACTGGTCGGCGGAATTGTCATCTTGGTCTTCGAGCACTTGCTTCCCAGGAAATCAGCCGAGTCCGCTGACGAAGTCGCCGCGATCGGTTGGCGCTCGGCCCTAACCGTCGGCCTCTGCCAATGCTTCGCGCTGATTCCGGGGACGAGTCGCTCTCTAGCGACGATTCTTGGCGGACGCTTGGCCGGGCTTTCCCATGCTGCCGCCACGGAGTTCTCCTTTCTCGTAGGCCTGCTTACCCTTTCCGCTGCTTCCATCTATAAGATGTGGTCGCTCGGCCCTGCCCTCACGAAGGTCTACCCAGCCGGCCCGGCGAGCGTCGGGTTGTTGGTCGCGGCGGTGACGGCCTTCGTGTCGGTGAAGTGGCTGGTCAGCTACGTCTCGCGGAATGGGCTGGGCGTGTTCGCCTGGTACCGCATCGCGCTAGGCGGTGCGATACTTGCGACCCTTGCTCTAAGGTAAGTCGGCCTTAAGCGCCCAGCTCGAAGCCCTTACGGTATTCGCGGCGGACATAGGCGTTGGCTGCCTTGTCGTTGGTGACTTCCATCTTCGCGCCATCCCAGAGCAGCTTGCGGTCTGGGAAGCGAGAGGCGAGATTACCCATCAGCACCATCTCGGAGAGCGGGCCGGAGTAATCAAAGTTCGAAGAAGCGGCGACGCCGCCTTTGCAGGCGCGGATCCAATCCTTCTCGTGGCCAGAGGAGTTACCAGGGATGCGCGGGATGGTCTTGGCGAGCTTCTTGGCCGCATCGCGGAGGTCGGCGTTAAGGAGACGGGGCTTTTCACCGTAGCATCCGCAGACGATCTTGCCCTTGTCACCGATGAAGTAGCAGCCGCCGTTGGGGTCGCCGAACGGCATGTCGTCCTCGAGTTCGTCCGGTCGCTGGGGCATCAGGCCTCCGTCCCACCAGGTCAGGGTCACCGGAGGCATCTCGCCGCGAGCAGGGAACTTGTAGCGGACGATCGAGGAACGAGGATAAGATTCGTTCTTTCCCGAGGTCTTCTTGCCGAAGGTCTCATACACCGTGGAAACATTGCCTTCGACGCTGACGGGGTAGCGGAGGTCGAGAGCCTGGAAGGCCGGATCGATGATATGGCAGCCCATGTCGCCGAGGGAGCCGGTGCCGAAATCGCACCAGGCGCGCCACTTGCCGGGGTGATACGAAGAGTGGAAAGGACGGAGGGCGGCAGGGCCGCACCACTGATTCCAGTCCATACCGTCAGGGGCTTTCTGTGCGTCGAGGGGGCGATCCATCTCGAGGCTTTGTGGCCAGATGGGGCGATTGGTCCAGGTGTGGACTTCGCGCACCTTGCCGATGAGGCCGGCGGCGATCCACTCGGTGACGAGGCGGATGCCTTCGCCGGAGTGACCTTGGTTACCCATCTGGGTCACAACGTTATATTTATGCGCTGACTCGGTGAGGATGCGGGCCTCGAACACAGAGTGGGCAATCGGCTTCTGCACATAGACATGCTTTCCGCGGCGCATGCACTCCATCGCGATGTAGGCGTGCGAATGGTCAGGCGTGGCGATGATGACGGCGTCGATATCCTTCTGCTCGTCGAGCATCTTGCGGAAGTCGGTGTAAAGGGCTGCCTTCGGCTGCTGCTTAATCGTACCGCCGCAGCGGCTCAGGTCCAAGTCGCACAGCGCGACGATGTTCTCGTCGGACGAGGCGCGAACGTTACTCGAGCCGACTCCGCCGAAGCCGATTGCGGCCACGTTGAGCTTCTCGTTGGGCGAGATCGTCCGGCCGGCGGAATTAAGCCAAGGACGTGTCACCGCGAAAGCGGCGGCGGCCATGCCGGTATTACGAAGGAAAGACCGACGATTGAGCTGGGGTGTCATAGGTGGGGTGAGGTGTTCTTATGACCACCTGCGACAGTCGCAAGTTCCATGCTCCCCTTACTCTTGTGCTCAAACGACCAAAACACCCATCAAGGCGTCATGGTCTGTCACAGCGGGTTAGGAGTTCCGTCTGACGAAGGTGCTGATGTGAATAGCTTTCGTGGTCAGCTCATCGCCGCCGCCTATCTCACTGTCTGGTTGAATCTTATGACGCCCCTACCCTGCCCGGGGTGGCCGAAGATTCAATTGACTAAGCTGTGAATAAACTGTTCATAAAGGAAACCACCACGACCCTGATGTTTAAGCGCTTCCCCGGGCTATTCACCCAAGCCATTGGCATCGACCTTGGCACGGCCAACACGCTTGTCTTCCTTAAGGACCGAGGTGTCGTCCTCCGCGAGCCCAGCGTTGTCGCCATCCGCACCAGTACACGTAAGCCTATCGCGGTCGGCAATGAAGCCCGCATGATGCTCGGTCGTACCCCTGGCGACATTCAAGCCCTGCGTCCGATGAAGGACGGCGTGATTGCTGACTTCGAGATCAGCGAGCACATGCTCCGCTATTTCATCGGTAAGGTTGCCCGCAAATCCCTTTTCACTAATCTCACCGTCGTTGTCGCCGTCCCTTACGGGATTACCGCTGTCGAGCGTCGAGCTGTCATGGATTCGGCCTATCGCGCCGGTGCTGATGACGTGATCACCATTCCTGAGCCCGTCGCTTCCGCCATCGGCGTCGGCCTGCCGGTCGAAGAGCCCACCGGTTCGATGATCGTTGATATCGGCGGTGGCACCACAGAAGTGGCTGTGCTTTCCCTGGGTGGCATCGTCCATGCCCGATCTATTCGCGTCGGCGGCGACGAGTTCGATATGTCGATCATCAAGTATATCCGCAACTCGTACAACCTGATCATCGGCGAACGCACCGCGGAAGAAATTAAGATCAAGATTGGTTCCGCCTACGCCCTCGAACAGGAGCTTACCTTCGAGGTCAAGGGTCGCGACAATGTCACCGGCCTCCCCCGTCAGCTCCACCTCACCTCGCAGGAGGTCCGCGAAGCGATGGCGGACAATATTAACCTCATCATCGAGGCCATCAAAGGATCACTGGAGCGCATCCCGCCCGAACTTTCGGCTGACCTCGTCGATCGCGGCATCGTGCTTGCCGGTGGCGGTTCCTTAATCCGTAAGATCGACCGCGCCATCTCGGAAGCCACTGGCCTCCCAGTGTTCGTCGCCGAAGACCCGCTTTGCGCCGTCGTCAACGGTACCGGTAAGATTCTCGCCAACTCCTCCCGCTGGAGCGGCCGAGACTAAGCCCGCCTGCGGGCCGCCCCGCCATGGATCAAAATCGTCAAGGTGCTCGTGCGTCGTATGTCGCCCTCGCGATTTTTGTCGCGTTGTGGATACTGATGCCTGCCGCCCTACGCCGCCTCAACCGGGAGGCCTTCGCCGAGTTCCAAGCTCCGGCACTACACCTACTGGGCAAGTCGCGAGACATGGCGACCTTTTGGGAGAAGAAGAGTCGCTCCACCGAGGAGATGGCCGCCGCCGGCAGGGATCTGGCACGAATCAACGCAGCGTTAGAGATTAAATTGAACGCCATGGACGATGTCCGTCGCGAAAATATCCGTCTCCGCGAGATCACCCGTTACGCCGTCCCCGCCGAGTATATGTCGGTCGTCGCACGCGTCGCTACGCGCGACAGTTCCTCTTGGTGGCAACGCATCGTGATCCGCAAGGGACGTAACGATGGCATCCGTCCGGGCGCGCCTGTCGTGTTTGGCAATAACGTCGTCGGCCGGGTCACCGCCGTGCACCTCACGACCAGTGAGGTCGATCTCGTGACCAGCCCGGGCTTCCGCTGCACGGCTTACCTGGAGGGCGATGACCAGAATCGTATCGCGCTCGTCAATGGCGTGGCGGCGAATTCGCTCGGGACCGCGAAGGCCCGCGTCAGTGTGATTCCGCACGACTACACTCCGCCCGCAGGACAGTCGGCCCGAGTCTTCACGACCGGTATGGGAGGCGTCTTCCCAAGTCGCCTCCTCCTCGGTTATCTCGATGGTGGCACCTACTCGACGCAGGTCGGTAATTTCAAAGAAAGCCTGCTCGTCCCATCTCGCGATCTTTACAATCTTCAGGAGGTCTCCGTGCTCGTGCCTTTGCATCAGAATCCCGGAGAAGCGTTGATGCAGGGAGATCAATTCCAGTGACCATGGGCTGGGCATGGCTGTTTTTGGTGCTCGCGACCTACCCTTGGTTGCTTGGTGCCGACCTTGCCTCCGATGTCTTTGCATCGTCGTCGCTTACAATCTTCGTCTCCGGTGCCTGCCTAATCGCCCCCAGTCGACGTTTGCGTCGCTGGCAGGCCGTCCTCTTCGCAGCTTTCCTTGGCTTCCTGTTCGAAGCCCGCCGGCCCGTCCCCGATGGCTCCGTCGCCCTCGCTTTGGTCGCCGCCGTGATCTTTCTTTCATCCAATCGCCAGTTGCTTCGGAATACCCCTGGCATGCTCAGGGCTGCCGTCATCGTGAACGTTCTCGCCTGCCTTTGCTGGTATCTTGGCGCAGCCTTCGCCGCTCCGGTCGCCGCCAACGTACCGTCCGGTCAACTCATTCTGCAACTATTGGTCGCGGCTCTTGTCGGGGTCATCATCCTTCTTCCGGTCGCGCTGACGCAGAACGCCGCGATGGACCGACTTGGCGTACCGCCCACCCCTGAGACCCCATGAAGGATTCGAACGACATGCGGGTGCTACCCTCTACTCCAGTCGAGCGTCTACGCCTTTATGGAGTCTTCGGATTCTTCTTTGCTGGTTTTCTCTATGTCGCCGGCGGCCTTGCCTATCGTCAGCTGGTTCAGGCTGGGGATCTCAAAGAACAATCCGATACGCAAAGCCAGCGGGTAGTCCTACGTCCGCCCGCCCGCGGACGTATTTACGATCGTAACGGTTTCTCCTTGGTCGACAGCCGCGCCCGCTGGAGCGTCAAGGCAGACCTTGCCGCCTTGCAGAAGGAATTTCGCGCGGAATATCTCCGGCTCGTCGCGGCTGAGAAGGCACGTGAAGCCGTCCAAATCGACCGCGAGCGACTGATGGAGGACGCCAGGGTCCGCGTGCTCCAAGGTTGGCTGAACAAGGTTTGGTTCGTCATTGACGAAACGAACCGTAACTCGAAGTTGCGTCGTCCAATGGCCAAAATCGTGCCCGTCAGCGCACCACGCGAGCGACAGGTCAGTGTGGAAGATCTTCAAAAGCATCTCCGCGAACGACGCGCTCTTCCCTTCACTCTCGTTTCTGATCTCGCCTTCCCGGGGGCAAGCCAATCACAAAGCCCCGAGGAGGGTTCTCGGTCCGTGGCGCGCTTCATCGAGCAGTTCCCGGTCGAAGGACCTATCCGCTTGGAGCAGGATATCGTCCGGACCTACCCCTTTGGCGCCATGGCAGCTCACGTATTGGGGTACGTCAAGGACACCGATACGCTGCCGGATAATGTCAGCGATATCTCGGAGGTCCGCATCGAATCGTTACAGAAGCTTCATTACACTGGAAAGACCGGCGCGGCGGGAGTCGAACTTAGCTACAATCATGTGCTCTGCGGCCGCAGTGGCTGGGAGCTATGGACCAAGACATCCTCCGGCTATAACCAGACTCGACTAAAATACAGCGAACCAGCTCAAGGAAGCAATGTGACCCTGTCGCTCGACTATCGCATCCAGCTGGCCGCAGAAAGTGGCCTGGCTAAGCTCAAGGACCCGCAAGGCAAACTCCTCCCTGCGGCTGCGGTGATGATTGATGTCCATAGCGGCGAGATCCTCGCCCTCGCCAGTCAGCCTTCGTTTGATCCCAATCGGCTGGCTGATCGCGTTTCGTCCAAATATTACGACGAGATTGATTCTGTTGGAGGATGGTTCAATCGAGCCACGCAGGGACTCTATGCGCCGGGCTCGACTTTCAAGGTGATTACCGCCACCGCCGGAATGCGTAAGAAGGTCGTCGATTGGGATGATGCTCTCGACTGCGGCGCCTTCTTCCGGGTCGGTAACCGCGATTACCCTGAGCATGAGCCCGTCGGCTTCGGCGAGGTGAATCTCGACAAGATGCTCGCGGTCTCTTGCAACGTCTGGAACTACCAGGTCGGACTGCGCACGGGTATCGATGCGCTGGCTGCGGAAGCCCGTCGTTTTGGTTTGGATGCGCCCCTTCTGCAAACCGTTAGCGACTTAGAGACGGGGGGGCAGCCGATGACCGAACTGCCTTTCGCCGCTAATCGTGGGCTGGTTATCCCGGATCGTGAATACAAGCTGCGTATCGGCTCTGGTGCATGGAATGACGGAGACACGGCTAATCTTTCCATCGGCCAAGGGTATCTACTGACCACGCCATTGCATATGGTTTGCTTGGCCGCTTCCATCGCCCGCGGTGAGACCCGTACGGTTCCGTCAATTATCCACTCGGTGGAGCGTAACGGCCGGCACCTCGGAGCCCAACCCATCGGCCTCACACATGATCAGCTCGAAGCCCTTCGTGGTGGCATGGTGCGCTGCGTGGAGGAAGGCACCGCCCGTGTCGCGCGGATCCCAGGGCTGCCCTATGCCGGCAAGACCGGCACTGCCGAATATTTCAAGAAAGGCGAAAAGGCCCACCTTGCTTGGATGATTGGCTATGCTCCCGCTGATAATCCCGTGGTCGCCTTCGCGGTGCTCGTCGAAGGCCAGCTGGATACAAACACCTGGGGTGGCAAGACGGCGGGGCCGGTTGCCAAGGAGATGTTAGAAGCCTGGGCGGCGACGGCAGGCTCGACCTCCCCGGTCCAGTCCAAGCCGAAAGCCGAGCCTGAGCGTTAATCCCGGATTAGTACCGGTGTGCCGACGAGCACTTGGTCGAATAGGCGAATCACGTCCGCATCCGAGAGTAGGACGCACCCATGGCTGTTTGGTTGACCAAGCTTGTCGGTTTGGTTGGTACCATGGATATAGACGAAGCGTCGCCGCGTGTCGACAATCCTGCCCAGCGTGTCCATGCCTTGATTGTGCCCAGCTTCTAGACCGTCCAGCCAGAGGATGCGCGAAGTGATAAGGTTATCCTCCGGCGTAGGCCATTCGGAGGCGAGCTTGCCGGTCGGCTGTCGGGCCTTGAAGACCATGCCCGTAGAGGCGCCTGCCCCAATCTTCTCGCAGACCAGATGGAGTCCGTCTGGGGTCTGAAGGGAATCCTGGACGCAGCCTCGGCCTGCCCGGGCGGTGCTCACGACGAAGGTTTCGCATTCATCACCGCGGAAATGCCATAGTTTTTGCTGGTCAATCGACACAACGATGCAATCTTCCGCTGAAGGCAGGCCCAGCCCTTTCAGGCGTTCGGTCGCCTCCTTCTTCAAACCTAACTCGAACTCAGAACATGGCATATCGTATCGGCATCGTGGGCGTGACAGGCGCGGTGGGTCAAGAACTGCTGGCGCTCATGGCCAAGCGGAACTTCCCCGTGGCTGAACTCCGCCCCTTGGCTTCGGCCCGTTCCGCCGGCTCCAAGGTTACCTATGGCGGCAAGGAATGGACCGTCCAGGAAGCCAAGCCCGAGGCTTTTGAAGGCCTCGATTTCGCCATCTTCAGCGCCGGTGGCTCGATCTCCCTCGCCCTCGCCCCCGAAGCCGTGAAGCGGGGCTGCATCGTCATCGATAACAGCTCGGCCTTCCGCATGGTCCCGGAGGTCCCACTTGTCGTCCCGGAGATCAACGCCCACCACCTCGCGAACCATAAGGGCATCATCGCCAATCCGAACTGCTCGACGGCTATCGCGCTCATGGGGCTCTACCCCCTCCATCAGGCCTTCGGCCTCAAGCGCTTCTTCGCTTCCACCTATCAAGCCGTGTCCGGCACGGGTGCCGAAGCGATGCGCGAACTCGACGCCCAAGCCCGGGCTTGGGCCAAGGGCGAGACGCTCCCCCCGAAGGTCTACCCGCATACGATCAATTTCAATGTTATCCCCCAGGTCGACTCGTTCCTCGAGGATGGCTACACCAAGGAAGAGATGAAGATGCTCAACGAGGGCCGTAAGATCATGGATCTCCCAAGTCTTAAAGTGACCACCACCTGTGTCCGCGTCCCTGTCTTCCGTGCGCACTCCATCGCCATCAGCGCTGAATTCGAAAAGCCGGTCGATCTCGCCGTCGCCCGCCAGGCCATCAGTGCCTTCCCTGGCTCTGAACTCTGCGATGATCCGGCCAACAAGAAATATCCGATGCCGCTCGACTACGCCGGTAAGGAAAAGTGCGGCGTCGGCCGTCTCCGCAAGGACACCCTCTTCGATAACGGTATCTCCCTCTGGGTGTCCGGCGATCAGCTCTGGAAAGGTGCTGCGCTCAATGCGATCCAGATCGCCGAAGCGCTCCACGCTCAGGGTCGCCTGGCCCGCAAATAAGCTGACCATGGCCCGGAGTAACGATCGCGCCCCGCGCCACGCCGACTTACATAAGCCGGTCCGTCTCTACGACGAAGCGGACATCCCTGCCCTGCTCAAGGACGTCAAAGACCCGCTCATCCTCGTCTTAGATGGCGTCCAGGATCCGCATAACCTCGGTGCCTGCCTCCGTAACGCCGAGTGTGCCGGTTGCACCTTCGTGGTCATTACCCGGAAAAACTCGGCTCCCGTGACCGACACGGTCCGGAAGGTCGCCGTGGGCGCCGCCGAGACGATGCCGATCGTTCAGGCCAACAATCTGCGTAATGCCCTCGTCAAACTTAAGGACGCAGGCGTCTGGCTGGCCGGCACGTCCGACCATAAGACAAGCCAATCTCTTTACGACGCCAAGCTGAACGGCCCCTTGGCGATCGTGCTCGGCGCCGAAGGCGACGGGATCCGTCACCTGACGGCTGAGACTTGCGATTTCCTGCTCCGTATCCCGATGCTCGGTCAGGTCCCCTGCCTCAATGTCTCCGTCTCCGCCGGCGTGTGCCTTTTCGAGGCCGTTCGCCAGCGCGGTCATCGCTGAGGTTCAATTTTTCTTTACCCCTCCCTCTGGACGTGTCGTAATCGAAGCGTTCGGCAGGCCAGATAGCTCAATGGTAGAGCAGTTGACTTTTAATCAATTGGTTCCGGGTTCGAGCCCCGGTCTGGCCACTCCGAACACTTGCATTGACCCGCCGAGAAACTCTCTGCCGATTAAAGTGCATTTGCTCTTGAAATCCCGTCCGCGTCTTGCACTCATTCACGTCCCGCTGTCTGGCTGGATAGCTCAATGGTAGAGCAGTTGACTCTTAATCAATTGGTTCCGGGTTCAAGTCCCGGTCCAGCCACCAGCGGGAAACCTTTTCCATAACGTCACCGTTCGCCCTGCAGGCGACGGTAACGTTCGGCCATGTAGGCCGCGTGGCACGGCCGGCAATAGCTGTGGTAGTTGCCGGAGGCCCTCAGCCAATGGAACATCTGCACGGGGAGCTCTTGTTGGCAATGGGCGCAACTCCGAGTGGTATCCGTCCGGCGGGCCGTACGCATGGCCGAGCGACGCTTTGCTGCCGCGTCTAGGCATGGGCGGCAGAACGGATGTATGGCGGCGGTGCCCTCGAGTCGGTGAAATAGGCTCAAGGGCTTGGTCTTATGGCAGCAACGGCATTTCTTCTTGGTACGTTCGTTCATAGCGCTTTGAGCAAGGCCCTGTTCTGACCTCAAGCAATGGCAAGGGTCTGGGGTGTATCGCTAAGGCGATAACCTTATTCGACCGTGACGGACTTCGCGAGGTTGCGGGGCTGGTCAATCGGGCAGCCTCGGAGGCGTGCCACATGATATGACAGCAACTGTAAGGCCACGGCGGCCGGAATTGTCGCAACCAAGGGATCACAGTCGGGTATCCGAATGACTTCGTCTGCAATCGCGGCTTCCGGACCACCTTCACTGACGATGGCGATGATGTGCGCCCCGCGTGCTTTGCACTCCTCGGCATTACCCAAGGTCTTGTCGAAGACCGGCGAACGGTTGGCAATTACGACTACCGGCATGCCAGGCGTCAGCAAGGCGATGGGGCCATGTTTGAGTTCGGCCGCATGATACCCCTCGGCATGGATGTAGGAAATCTCTTTGAGCTTTAGCGCTCCCTCCAAGGCTACGGGATACATGGGCCCCCGGCCGAGAAAGAAGGCATGCTCATGCTTTACCATGGACTCGGCGACCTTAGCGATGGCCGCATCCTGTGCGAGGACGGCGGTGATGAGTTCCGGGAGGCGGGTGATCTCAGTGGCGAGGGCCAATCCCCTTTCTCTGGAGAGTCGGCGACCGCGGCCGAGCTTCAGTGCCATGAGGAGGATCACGGCGACCTGGCTGGTGAAAGCCTTAGTCGAGGCGACGGAAATCTCCGGACCAGCGTGCAGATAGACTCCGCGGCCAGTTTCCCGTGCAATGGTCGAACCCACGACGTTCACGAGGCCCATGACCATCGCCCCTTTCTCTTTCGCTTCCCGGACGGCAGCCAAGGTATCGGCGGTCTCGCCTGATTGCGAGATGGCAACGACGAGGTCGCGACCGTCGACGAGCGGATTACGGTAGCGGAATTCAGCCGCCGGCTGGACTTCCGCCTGAATGGCGGCGAGTTCCTCGAAGGCAAAATCACCTACCATGCCAGCGTGCAAAGAAGTCCCGCAGCCGACCATGACGATACGTTGTAGTTCGAGGAGCTCCCGAGCGGTCGCGCCCATCCCTGAAAGCACGGCAGTGCCGTTGAGAATATCCAGCCGCCCGCGCAGAGCGTTCCGGATGGATTCAGGCTGCTCGTGAATCTCCTTGAGCATGAAGTGGTCGAAGCCGCCCTTCTCCACGGCTCCCGCCTCGAACTCCAGTTCCGCGACGTCCCGATCCATCGGCGCATGATTCAAGTCGGTGATGTCGACGCTGTCCGCCGTGACCAGGGCGACGTCACCGTCGTCGAGATAGATGACCCGGCGGGTGTGCGAGATGATAGCCGATGGGTCAGAGGCGATAAGGCACTCCCCTTCGCCGACACCGATGACCAGCGGGCTACCTTTGCGGGCTACGACGATACGTCCGGGTTCATCCGCGGAAATGACGGCGATACCGTAGGCGCCTTCGACCTGACGCAAGGCACTGGTGACAGCCTTGCGAAGGTCACCTTTGTAATATTCGCCGACGAGTCGTGCGACTGCTTCCGTGTCGGTCTCGGAAGTGAAGACGTGTCCCTTGGCTTCGAGCTTGGTTCGGAGCGCTCGGTAGTTCTCGATGATGCCATTGTGGACTAGTCGGATGCGGCCGGAAGCGTCCGCATGCGGATGGGCATTAGCCTCGGTGGGGGCCCCGTGCGTCGCCCATCGCGTATGGGCGATGCCGACGACACACTTAGCCTGCGACGATTCTGGCCATTCCGCACGGACTTTGTCGGACAGTCGAGCGACCTTGCCGACGGCGCGCAGGGTTAAGAGCGTCTTGCCGTCTTGGACCGAAAGACCGGCGGAGTCATAGCCGCGGTATTCGAGCCGACGCAAACCGCTAAGGAGTACGGGGGTAGCCGCGTTACGACCAACATATCCGACGATGCCGCACATGGTCAGGCGAGGATGTCCTTATCGACAATCGCGCCAGGTAGCGTCGAGGTCTTGGGCCAAAGTTTCCGGCCAGGATAAATGGAGGTATGAATGCCGGTATGCACGCCGTCGCCGACGATCGTGCCGAGCTTACGGCGCCCAGTGTCGACCATGCGTCCCTCAACTGGGCTGCGATGAGCACCGCCGTCATGACGCAGGTTCGAAGTTATGGTACCAGCACCGAAGTTCACCTTCTCGCCCAGGATGGAATCTCCGAGATACGATAGGTGTCCGACGTTAGTCCCTGGCAAAAGAATCGAATTCTTGATCTCGACGGCCTGGCCGACGTGGCATTTGTCACCGATGGAAGTGGAACCGCGGATATAGCAGTTCGGACCGACCTTACAGTTATCCCCGATGATGACGTCGCCTTCAATCACGACCCCGGGCAGGATTTTGGTGCCTTTGCCGACCTGTAGACGGCCATCGACGTAGAGCGAGCCGTGCGCTCCAGACTCTTGGGTATAGGCCTTACGTGCGGTCATGGCCTCGACGTTGGCCCGGAGGAGATCCCAGCTATAGCTAATGGCGAAAGACTGGGTCACCCGGAGGTCGCGTGTGCCGGTCGGTCGCGACAATAGGACGATATCGTCAGGCGTCGTCATCTTGCCGTAAGAACCGTCCGCGATGAAGGTAGCCAGTTCGGCCGGAGCAAACCAAGCGGCAGGATGGACGCTCAGGTTGGCATCAGGCCCTACGGCTTCAGTGAGGCCAGCGGCAATCAGAGCGGCTTGCTGATGACGACGCAGCGAGACGTTGGCCAACGGAAAGTCGCCGAGCGAACGCGTGATAGTTAACGGATGACAACCTTTCGATTCGCCAGCATCGGGGATGTGGAAGGTGGCCATCTCAGAGGGATGCAAAATCCGTTTCGACTGCAGCCTTAAAAGCCGCCGACCAGCGCTCGACCTCCGACTTGTCTTGGTGTTCGACGAGGATGCGTAGCTTGTTCTCGGTGCCGGAGTAGCGGATCAGATGACGACCGGCATTACCGAAGGCGGCGTCGGCCTTACGAATCTCTTCCTGCAGCGTGTCGAGCTGCAGGAGCGGCACCCGGGCGCGGACTTTCATATTGACCAAGGCCTGTGGGTATTCACGCATCCCCGCAGCGAGATCCGCCAAGGTAGCACCCTTATTCCGCATGAAACGTAAGACTTGCAAGGCACTCAGGATGCCGTCGCCGGTCGAAGCGTAATCGGAGAAGATCAGGTGTCCGGAGTTTTCACCGCCGAAAGAATAGCCGCCTTTGCGAAGTGCCTCAATGACGTGTCGGTCGCTTACCGCTGTCGTGATCACGCCGATACCCGCTTTGCGCATGGCCTCGTGCAGTCCGAGGTTCGACATGACGGTGCAGACCATTGAATTACCGGAGAGTTTACCTTCTTCCTTCAGGGCTAGTGCGCAGAGCGCCAGGATACGGTCGCCCGAGACACTGGCGCCGCTGGCGTCGCTAAAGATGACGCGATCAGCGTCTCCATCCAGCGAGATGCCGACGTCGGCTCCCTGTTCTTTGACCACTTTCCCCGCGAACTCGGGATAAAGAGCACCCACACCGGCATTGATGTTGATGCCGTCGGGGTCGACGCCGAGCTTCACAACCTTTGCGCCGAGCTCCTTGAAAATGAGCGGTGCCAGGAGGTAGCCTGCGCCATGACCGCAATCGACGACAATCTTCATGCCGTCGAGGTGCGCATTACCTAGGCTCTGCTTCACGAACTCGATATAACGTCCGCGCGCGTCGTCGATACGGTAGGCTTTACCGATTTTGTCGCCGGTCACACCGTTTGCTTTTACGTCGTAGAGGACTTCCTGTTCGACGAGCGCTTCGAGGTCGTCCGTAAGCTTGAACCCATCCGGTCCGAAGATCTTCAGGCCATTGTCTTCATAGGGATTATGCGAAGCCGTCAGCATGATGCCGGCTCCGCAGCCCATCGACTTGGTCAGATGCGCCACCGCCGGCGTGGGCATCGGGCCGACCAAGAATACGTCCATCCCGCTGGACACCAATCCGCTCGTCAATGCCGTCTCCAGCATGTACCCCGAGATACGAGTGTCCTTGCCGATGATGACGCGGTTATGATTGGCGCCGCTGGACCTAAGCACCCGGGAGATCGCCTGCCCGATACGCAGGGCGATTTCGGGTGTGATTGGGTATTCATTCGCCTTACCGCGGATACCGTCAGTGCCGAAGAGTTGGGTCGCCATACCGTTATTGGGGCTTTTCCGAGGATTTTGACAAGTACAAATGACTGAAAACCTTCTTTTATGAATGATATGACTAAATCGGTCATTAATAGAGTAAGACAGGACAAGAGAAGCCAGTAAGCCTGATTTAACGCCCCACCAAACGATGGAAAGACTTCGAGCGAGCAAATGAACCACGGTGATGCCTGACATGAAGTTTAATGAATGAATATGAGATGAGTATTAATCCTGAGGCCTGATTCGCCATTCGACAGGAACTGCCGGGAGAAGTTGAGTGTCTTTACCCCATGCGTTTCCACGCGCTCGCGTTCCTTTGCCTCTCGGTCTCCACCTCTGCGTGGTCGGCCGAAGCGACCGTGGATTTCAATCGCGAGGTGCGCCCCATCCTGTCCGATCGCTGCTATGGCTGCCACGGACCGGATGCGGATAAGGGCCGTAAGGCTGGTCTGCGTCTGGACGAACTCGCGGGAGCTACGAAGAAACTAAAGAGCGGCGAAATCGCGATCGTCCCAGGTGATCTCGAGAAAAGCGAAATGGCCCATCGCATTATCTCGACCGATCCGGAGGAGGTCATGCCGCCGCCAGAGCTCCATCGTCCGCTATCCGCTTCCGAGAAGGATATCCTAAAGCGATGGATCAAACAGGGGGCGAAATATGATCCCCACTGGGCATTCGTCAGCCCACGTTCGCATCCGGTTCCGACCATTGAGGATGCAACTTGGGCCAAAGATCCGCTCGATGCCTTCATCATCGCCAAGGCGGACAAGGTCGGGCTCAAGCCAACCGTTGCAGCCGATCGCACCACCCTGCTCCGCCGGGCTTCCTTCGCCTTGACCGGCCTGCCTCCCACCAACGAAGAGGTGTCGGCGTTTCTAGCCGATAACTCCTCTGATGCCTACGCCAAGCGCGTTGACGTGATGCTCGGCTCACCTCGCTTCGGCGAGCACCTCGCCGTCGGCTGGTTGGATCTCTCCCGCTACGCCGACACCTGGGGCTACACGGGCGACGGACGCATGTTCGCTTGGCCATGGCGTGACTGGGTGCTCAAGGCCTTCAACGACAACAAGCCCTATGACCAATTCCTGACTGAGCAGCTTGCCGGTGACCTACTGGCGAACCCTACCCAGGACCAACGTGTGGCCACTGCCTTTAATCGTCTGCATCGTATGACCTTCGAAGGAGGTTCGATTGCCGAGGAATTCCGCCAGGATGGGATCAATGACCGCGTAATGACCGCCGGCTACGGCTTTATGGGCCTGACGATGGAGTGCTCCCGCTGCCATGACCATAAGTACGATCCTATCTCCCAGCGGGACTATTACTCGATGGCTGCGATGTTCGGCGACCAGAACGAGAACGGACTCTTGTCTTACCACGGCGAAGTGCCTCCTCCGTTTGTTCGCCTGTTCAATACCGATGCCGACCGACAGAAGGAATCCGATCTGCGCACAGCGGTCGACTCCGCGGATAAGGCAGTAGCCGCCATCGGGCCCGTCGCCGCAGACATCAAGGTGACCGTCCCCGCCCCTGCCGCCTATTTCCCGCTGGAGGCATTTACGAAGACCGGCGTCGACGACGCAGTCGCGGGCGGCAAGCCAGCTAAGTTCGAGCGTCGTGGCTCGGCCGAAGACCTTCAGCTTGTTCCCGGCGTCAAAGGACAAGCGGTGAAGTTTGATGGCGATGCCGGCTTTATCCTCCCTGAGTTTAAACAGCTAGGTCGCTTCGATGCGTTTACTTTCTCGGCCTTCCTTCGCCTTGGCGAGAAGAACGCCCGCGCGACGGTTCTCCACGCCACCGGCTTCTATACTGGCGATGGCGACGCCTCGGGCGTGGAACTGCTTGTCGATCACGGCAAACTTCGCTGGAGCATGATTCACCTTTGGCCGAATAGTGCTGTTTCTATCGAGACCACGAGCGAACTGCCGGTCGGAGCCTGGCAGCGCGTGACGGTCACCTACGACGGCTCCTCCAAGGCGTACGGTCTTCACATATATCTGGATGGGCGCGAAGCGAAGACGACGGTGGTCCGCGACACGCTGCACGCCAAGCCGCGCGATAACGCCCTCGAGATTGGTTCGCGCTCCCGTGACGCCGGATTCCGCAACGGTTCCCTCGACGAGATTCAGCTATGGCGCACGGCCCTCAGCGCGGCCGAAGTCGCCCAGCTCCACGGGTTGGACGTTTCTACCCTATCGGCCTCCGTGTTGGCTGAGCATGCGAAACTTCGCGGTGACGCGGCCTATGCCGAGGCTTGGGATAAGCTCCAGAAGGCCCAACGGGCCCTAGCTGCCCATCAGGAAAGCGCTCCGGCCTTCTTCGCCATGGAGCACTCCGGCCTCGCTCCGAAAAGCTACGTCCTGACGCGCGGCGAGTACGATAAGCCTGACCTCACTAAGCCCTGCGAACCCGGTGCTCCCGCTCGCATCTTCCCTTGGAACGAATCCATGCCGAAGAACCGTCTGGGTCTCGCCCGCTGGCTGACGGATTCCCAACATCCGCTCACTTCCCGTGTCATCATTAATCGGCTCTGGGCGCAGGTCTTCGGCGCCGGCCTCGTCGCGACCAGCGAGAACCTTGGTATGCAGGGCGATCTTCCGACGCACCCTGAACTGCTCGACACCTTGGCCGTCGACTTCGTCAAGGGCGGCTGGAATACCAAGGCGATGCTACGTCGTTTCGTGCTGAGCTCCACCTTCCGTCAGTCCTCGACCCCGACGCCTGACGCCCGCGAGAAAGACCCTTCCAATAAGTACCTCGCTCGGGGTCCGATTCTACGACTGACCGCCGAGATGGTCCGCGATCAAGCTTTGCTAGCCTCAGGCAAGCTCGTCGAGAAGGTCGGCGGCGAGAGCGTTCAGGAATCGGCTAATCGACGTAGCGTCTACACGTATCGTAAGCGGACGGCACCTCCCGACAATATGCTGATCTTCGACGCTGGTTCGCGCGAAGTCTGCCAGCCTAAACGTCTCAACACGAACACCCCCTTGCAGGCCTTGGTATTACTGAATAACCCCGGCTTCGTCGAGGCGGCCAAGAGCTTGGCCGTCAAGGTGAGCAAAGCATCCTCTGACCCTTCGGCGCAGATCACGGCCGCTTTTCGTCACGTCTGCACCCGTGACCCGCGCCCCTCCGAAATAGCCGCCTTAACGGAGTTATACGCGACCCGAAAATCTGATCCACCTCAGTTCGCACCTGTCCCGCCGCCGGCGCCCGCGCCAAAGGCAGACCCAAAGGCTGACCCCAAAGCCAAGAAACAACCGACGCCGCAAGCGGCCCCGTCCGGCCCCAAGATCCCGGCCGACCCAGCCTTGGCTGCCCTCACCCTCGTCTGCTCGACCATTCTGGCAAGCGATGCTGCCGTCACCTCCCGCTAAACATGACTCCCGCGAAGCCCAGTTACGATAGCTTGATGCAGTATACGCGTCGGCACTTCCTTGGCACTTCCGCCCTAGGCTTAGGTGCCTTGGCGATGAGAGGTATCGTCGGTGACGCCCAAGGGGCGCCGTTACCCAAGGGGATGCATTTTCCTGCCAAGGCGAAGCGAGTCATTTATCTCTTCCAAGCCGGCGGTCCATCGCAGTTCGAGACGCTCGATCCCAAGCCGTTGCTGCGTGAGAAGAATAACCAGCCGTTGCCTGATTCCGTCCGCCAAGGCCAGCGTCTGACTGGGATGAGCGGATATCAGGCGACGCTTCCGCTCGCCGGCTCGTTCGTCGACTTCAAGAAATACGGCAAGAGCGGCGTCGAGTATAGTGACTTGCTCAGCCATACCGGCGAAGTCGCCGATGATGTTTGCGTCATCCGTTCCATGCACACGGAGGCGATTAATCACGACCCCGCGATCACGTTCTTCTGTTCCGGCAATCAGGTCGCCGGCCGACCTTCGATGGGCGCCTGGGCTTCCTACGGCCTCGGCAGCATGAACGAGAATCTTCCGGCATTCATTGTATTGGTCTCGCAGGACGCAACCAAGGACCAGCCGCTCTACTCGCGTCTCTGGGGTTCTGGTTTCCTTCCCTCGGAACATCAAGGCGTGCAGTTCAAGGCCGGCAAGGAACCCGTGCTGTTCCTCACCAACCCTGAAGGCGTCTCACCGCATGCCCGCCGCGGGATGCTCGACGCGCTCGGTAAACTTAACGCGGATCAGCGTGCCACTGAACTCGACCCGGAAGTCGATGCACGTCTCGCCCAGGCAGAGATGGCATACCGCATGCAGACCAGCGTGCCCGAGGTCGCCGATCTCTCCAAGGAGTCGCCGGCGACCCTCGCAATGTACGGTGAGAGCGTAAAATCCCCCGGCTCTTTCGCCGCCAACTGCCTCCAGGCTCGTCGCCTGATCGAGAAAGGCGTACGCTTCGTGCAGCTCTTCCATCAAGGGTGGGACCAGCACGGCGGACTACCCGGTGGTATTAAGCGACAGTGTCAGCAGACGGACCAAGCTTCGGCCGCGCTCATTAAGGACCTCAAGCAACGTGGCCTACTCGAGGACACGCTCGTCATCTCGGGTGGTGAATTCGGTCGCACCGCCTACAGCCAAGGTAAAATCACCAAGACGAATTATGGCCGCGATCATCACCCGCGCTGTTTCAGCCTCTGGATGGCCGGAGGCGGCGTCAAAGGCGGCCAGGCCTACGGACAGACGGACGAGTTCGGCTACAATATCGTCAAGGATCCCGTCCACGTGCATGATCTGCACGCCACAATGCAGCATCTGCTTGGCGTTGATCACGAACGTCAGACGTTCAAGTTCCAAGGCCGCTATTACCGTCTGACCGATGTCGCCGGTAACGTCGTCAAAGCGGTGATTGCCTAAAAGGGCCTCGTCCATCAGAAGGGGTGGCGATGTCCATCGCCCCTCAGGCACCCGCTTCAGCTATCGGCTCCAGGTCCTTTCGGCTCTATTTGGCGGCAATTATTCTTGGTACGCTAGCCATCCAGATCCAGACCGTCGCCGTTGCTTGGCAAGTCTTTCGTCTGACCAAGGATGAAGGTGCCAATGCCGCGTTGGCGCTCGGTGCGATTGGCCTCGCCGAGGTGATTCCGTTTGTGAGCGCAGTACTCTTCGCCGGCCACGTCGCCGATACCAATAATCGTCGACGCATCGCCATCGGTGCCTTGATCGCGATGATGACGCTCGGGCTGGTCCTTTTTCTTCCGGAGTTCCTGGCTGCCCGCTGGGCCCAGCTCACGGTTATTTACGGGGTGATTATCCTAGGTGGCCTGGCGCGGAGTTTTCTTACGACGGCCCGTCAGGCACTCATCGCCGAGATCCTGCCACGTGAGCACATCCCCGGCGGCGTTCGATGGCGCAATACGCTCTTCGAACTTGCCTGCGTCATCGGCCCGGGTCTGGCCGGCCTCATGGTCTGGCTAGGCGAGAAGTACTCCCTCGGTCATGCGGAGAACTTAGCGTATGCGGCCATGTCCATTTGTTTTGCCGCTTCGCTAGTGCTTACGATCGCGTTACGGCCGACCCAGACGTTGCAATCTCGCCGACCTGAACCGATCTTCGTGAGCTTACGTCAAGGTATCGATTTCATGCTCAGCCAGCGCATCATGCTCGGCGCTTTCACGTTGGATCTCTTTGCCGTTCTGCTCGGTGGTGCGGTAGCGTTGCTGCCGATCTTCGCTGACATGCTGCAGGTCGGCGCCTTCGGCTTCGGAGTGTTACGCGCCGCTTCTTCGGTCGGTGCGGTGCTGATGTCGCTCTATCTCATCGTCCGTCCGCCCCTGCGGAACGCTGGCCCCGCACTCTACGGATCTTTCGGCGTCTTCGGCCTCAGTACCATCGGCTTCGCCCTTTCGATTGCCTTGGCCGGCGCCCTAGGACTTGGCCTGCAGGCCGCTTTCATCTTTTCCTTCATCTTCCTTCTGATCGCTGGTGCGGCGGACGCGGTGAACGTGATTATTCGTCAGACGATCCTCCAAACGAGCGTCCCGCCCGAAATGATGGGCCGCGTCTCGGCGGTTACGGCGGTCTTTATCGGCTGTTCTAATGAACTCGGCATGGCGGAGTCGGGTCTGGTCGCCCGTGTCATGGGAACCATCAACTCCGTCGTCTTTGGTGGCGTTGCGACCTTTGGCGTGATGGCCCTGACCCATTGGAAGTTCCCGGAACTCTGGAAGCTGAAGAAAGTCAGCCAAGAGCCCTCTTCCTGACCTGCTTGGGCTTGTGTCGGCCCCTATGGCGGCTTCATATCGGAATACCCCTATGAAGCTCCTCCGCCTCCTCCCCTGCCTGCTGGCTATCAGCCTGCTTGGTGCCGAACCTAAGAAGCCTGATTACGATTCTCAGTACGTCCTCGGCCCCGACTCTCAGGAGAAGAAAGGCGTACCGAAGGGTACGGTCACCGAATACGACATGGACGACTCGAAGGCCTTTCCGGGCTTTGGCCGTAAGTGGGCCCTCTACGTGCCGAAGCAGTATGACCCCTCCAAGGAAGCTTGCCTGATGATCTTCCAGGACGGCCTCGGTTATTCTAACGCCAAGGGGCAGTGGCGCGTGCCGACGGTCTTCGATAACTTAATCGCTCAGGGCAAGATGCCAGTGACCATCGCGCTCTTCATTAATCCCGGCTTCATGCCTGACCCGAAGAAGCCGAACGCCAAAGACTCCAAGGGGAAGCCGCTCGGCAAATCCAACCGTTCGTTCGAGTACGATAACGTCACGGATCTTTATCCGCAGTTCCTCGTCGAGGAGATGATTCCGCTCGCTGAATCTAAAGGTGTCCGCTTCTCCAAAGACCCGCTTCGCCGCGGTATTGCAGGGGCCTCTTCGGGTGGTATCTGCGCCTTCAACGCCGCTTGGCAGCGTCCGCAATCCTTCAGCAAGGTCTTCACGACTATCGGCAGCTTCACCAATATCCGGGGCGTCCTCAGCCAGCGCGAACACGAGAAGGATTCCACCCGGCCCATCGAAGTCGGCGGTAACCTCTACCCACAGATGGTCTTGGATTCCCCTAAGAAGAACATCCGTATCTTCTCGCAGGACGGCTCGCATGACCTGACCAACGAGTTCGGCGTCTGGCCCGAAGCCAACCAGAAGATGGCCGACGCCTGGAAGGCCAAGGGCTACGATTACAAGTTCGTCATGGGCGAAGGCACCCACAACGGTCGCCACGGCGCCCAGCTCCTCCCGGAAGCGTTGACCTGGCTCTGGCGCGATGTCCGCTAAAGCCGATGCGCCTCGCACTCCTCGCTTTCGTCTGTTGCGGCACCTTGGCCGTAGCGGCGGAACCGTCTTTCCAGCCGTTACTCGACCCCCAGCTCTCCCAGTGGGAAAAGTGGCTCGGACCGGTCCATCGCGCCTATGACCTCCCGGGCTATGTCCGTGGGGCCAAGCCGAAGGATGACCCGGTGCTCGGCCTGAACAACGATCCACTCAAGGTCTTCACGACCCGCCAGCTCGATGGAGAGACTATCCTCCATATCACCGGACAGGTCTTCGGTGCCCTGACGACGCTGAAGTCCTACGACAACTTCCACTTGAAGACCGAACAACGCTTCGGCGAGAAGCGCTGGGAGCCCCGCACGAATGCCGTCCGCGACAATGGCCTCCTTATCTATTGTGTCGGCGAACACGGCGCCCAAGGGAAGTTCTGGATGCGCAGCCAGGAACTTCAGGTTCAGGAAGGTGACATCGGCGACTACTGGCCGCTTGTCGGCGCGATCGCGGACATCCCGATCCGCACCGATGACCCGGTGAAGAAGCGTACCTATGACCCGCAGGGTAAGCTGACCGTGGTCGATGCCCGCGTCTGGCACGGCTCCGACTACCACGAAAAGCCCACGGGCGAGTGGAACCTGATCGAATGCTTCTCCCTCAACGGCGACGCCGTTTTTCGTCTCAACGGCAAGACGGTCAACGTGATCCTGAATTCCCGCTATCGCGAGAAGGGTTCGACGGTGGACATCCCTTTAAAGGCCGGCAAACTCCAGATTCAGTCGGAAGCCGCCGAGTGCGAATACCGACGCCTGCTGATCCGCCCGCTGACTGCTTGGCCGACCGACGTGGCCAAAGACCTCCCTTCCCGATGAAACTCTCCCCCATCCCTCTTAGCCTCCAACAGCTCGTGGAGGTTTTGAATAAGGCGGATGGACGGATTGTGCGTTTCGAACTCCCGACCACGACGCTGCTGAGCCCTCACGTCCACGTGACAGAGGTTGCGCGCATCGATAAGAAGTTCGTCGACTGCGGCGGCACCCTGTGGACCGACTCGAGCTGCCGTCTCCAAATCTATCAAGCAGACGATACGGAACACCGCATCACCGCCGCCAAGTTTGCACAGATCCTCGCCAAAGGCGCCGGCGTGCTCGACTCAGCCGCCCTACCCGTCGAAGTCGAAGCCGAAGCCCCCTATCTTTCGGTCTTCCCGGTCATCGCCACACGCCTGGAAGAAAAGCAGATCGTGCTTTCGCTCGGCATGCGCCACACGGCCTGCCTGGCCGAAGACGTCTGCTTCCCGGCCAATCTTCAGGACAAGTCAGCCTGCGCGCCCGGTTCGGGTTGCTGCTGATCGCCCCCAATGCTCCGAGCCCTCGAACTACGCAAGGATTTCGGAGGGCTCACCGTCTTACATCCGACGTCGATCGACTTTCGACCGGGTGAGGTGCATGCTTTGATGGGCGAGAATGGCGCGGGTAAGTCGACCCTGATGAAGGTGCTCGCAGGTCTTTATCGTCCTGACGGAGGTCACGTTGAATGGCGCGGCACTCGCGCCAGCTTCACGTCCCCGCATGACGCCTTGGTTTCTGGTATCGCAATGATTCATCAAGAGCTGATGCCAATCCCGGACCTGACCGTCGCGGAAAATATCACTCTTGGCGCCGAGCCGTGTGGTCGTTTCGGGCAGATCAATCGCCCCGCGCAACGCCAACGTGCCTTGGAGCTACTGAAAGAACTCGAAGCCGACATCGAGCCAGGCCGTTTGATGCGAACCCTGACGGTGGCGCAGACGCAGGTAGTTGAGATCGCCAAGGCCCTCGGCCGCCGAGCCGACGTGATTCTAATGGACGAACCGACCGCGGCACTATCAGAACAGGAAGTCGCCGCCCTCTTTCGAAGCATCGCCCGTCTGAAAGCCCGCGGCGTGGCCATCGTTTATACGACCCATAAGATGGACGAGGTCTTCAAGCTGGCCGACCGCATCTCCGTTCTACGCGACGGAAGCTTGGTCGGAACGTCTCCGGCGTCCGAGCTGAATCCCACGAAGCTCATCCAGCTGATGGTCGGGCGCGAGCTCGCTGACATCTTCCCCGTCCTTCTGCCACCGTCGGACGAGGTCCTCCTCGAAGTCTCCGGTCTCACCTGCGAACCGGCCTATCGTGATATCAGCTTTCGCCTGCATCGCGGCGAAGTCGTCGCCTTAGCCGGATTGATGGGGGCCGGCCGGACGGAAGTAGTCAGCGCAATCTATGGATTACAGCCTGCGACCAGCGGGGAGATCCGCTTTAAGGGCAACCCGCTTTCCCTTCGAGGTCCACAGGATGCCTTGGCGGCCGGTATCGGCATGGTCACTGAGGATCGCAAAGGTCTCGGCCTGATTCCCGCGCTCGGCCTCGGTCAGAACGTCACCCTGACGGCCTTGCGCGACTTCTGCCGGGGGCAGATCATTGACCACACTGCAGAGGCCGTCGCGATCCGTTCCCGCGTGGATGAGTTCACAATCAAGGCCACCAGTCCGTCCCAACCCATCGCTCAACTGAGCGGCGGCAACCAACAGAAGGCCTTACTCGCCCGCTGTCTCCTCGGCGACCCGGATCTCATCATCCTCGACGAGCCTACCCGGGGCATTGATATCGGCGCTAAAGCGGAGATTTATTCCGTAATCCAGGGTCTAGCCCGCTCGGGTAAGGCCGTGCTGCTGGTATCGTCCGAACTCCCTGAAGTCCTTTCCCTCGCCCATCGTATCGTGGTACTCCGCCGCGGCTCCATGGCCGCCACGCTTGATGCCGCCACGGCTGACCAGGAGACCGTGCTCCGTCACGCCATGCCTTTATAACGCCATGCCCGCCCTCGACCGCAATCTCCTCCACCGCTTCGGCCTCCTCCTCGTCATCTTGGTTGTCGGGCTAGGACTCTCCCTCGTGACCGATACCTTTCTGAGTGTCGCGAACCTGACCAACGTCGCTCGACAAGTTTCCATCAACGGCATCCTCGCCGTGGGCGTGACGTTCGTCTTGCTCACGGCTGGGGTGGATCTCTCCCTTGGCTCGGTCGTCGCCCTCAGCGGCGTCGCCTGCGCCACGTTCGCCCATCCCGGAGACCACACGGTCTTTATCCCGATTACCGTCGGTATCCTTACCGGCCTCGCCTGCGGACTCGTTAACGGTGTGCTCGTCACGCGAGGTGGGGTGGCCCCGTTCATCGTGACCCTTGGTATGATGACTATCGCACGTGGCTTGGCCCTTATTTTTAGTGGCGGGCGTCCCGTGGCGAATATGTCGAGTGAGCTAACTTCGCTCGCTGGCGATTTCCTCGGGGTGCCGATACCCGTCGTGTGTTTCGCGAGCGTGGCGATGGCCGCCTGGTTCTTCCTCCGCAACTTCCGCCTCGGGCGCCATATCTACGCGGTGGGCGGGAACGAGAACGCCGCCCGCGCGGCCGGCGTCCCGGTGGAACGCGTGAAGCTCTTCGCATATGGCTTGTGTGGACTACTCACTGGTCTCGCAGGGGTGGTGCTGGCGGCACGCATTACAACTGGTCAGCCCAACGCTGGTCAGGCTTACGAGCTCGATGCCATCGCGGCCGTCGTCATCGGGGGCACTAGCCTCGCCGGCGGCGTCGGCACCATCACGGGCACTCTCCTCGGCGTCCTGCTCATCGGCGTCATCAATAATGGCTTAGATTTACAGGGTGTTTCCTCGTATTACCAGGCTGTCATCAAGGGCGTCATCATCGTGGGTGCGGTTTGGCTCGACCGACGTCAGGCCCGTTCTTAAAAGTCGGGGATGCGTCTTACCCCTCGCAAAGCCGTTGCGGCGTTTCTGGCTGTCTGCGCCCTCGTCATCTCGGCCTTCTTCGTCTCTGGCTGCAAGAAAGCCGAAGCACGCAAGGAAGGTCAGTTCCTTATCGGCTTCTCTTCCCGCGACCTCTCGGCCGAATACACCGCGAAACTTTCCGAAGCCATCGTCGACTACGCGAAGTCGAAGCCGGGTGTTAAGCTGGTAATGGTCGACGCCCAGTCCGACGTCCAAAAGCAGTTCAGTCAGGTCGAGAACTTCATCGCCCAAAAAGTTGATGCGATCATTCTTAATCCGTGCGAACTCGAGGCTAGCACTCCGGCCGTAGACCGCATCAAGGCGGCAGGCATCCCACTCGTACTCGTCAATCAGGTTACGAAGTCAGCAGGCGATTCCTATATTGGCTCCAATGATTTCGACGCCGGCCGTATCGCCATGGAAGCGATCGCCAAGAAACTCAACGGTCAGGGCGGGGTGCTAATGCTCCACGGGATCATGGGGACCTCAGCCCAACTCCAGCGCGAAGCCGGTGCCCGCGAGGTCTTCGCAAAGTATCCTGGCCTGAAACTCGTCGATCATCAGACGGCCTCCTGGGATCGCGCCAAGGCTATGGCCTTGACGGAGAACTGGATTCAGGCCCACAAAGGCAAGTTCTCGGCTATTTTCGCTCATAACGATGAGATGGCCATGGGCGCGCTGCTGGCCCTGGAACGTGCCGGCCTAAAGAAGGACGTCTATGTCATCGGTATCGACGCCATCGCCCAAGCCCTCTCAGCCGTAAAGGAAGGTCGCCTTGACGCGACCGTCTTCCAAGATGCGGTTGGCCAGGGCAAAGGCTCGGTCGACGCCGCGCTCCTCCTCGCACGGAAGCAGCCTTGCCCGAAGGAAACCATGATTCCCTTCCAGCTCATTACCCGCGAAAACCTTTCCCAATTCCTCAAATAACATGAAGTCCCTGCTCTCCCTCCTCACCTTTGGCCTACTCGCCGTGACCGCCGTCGCCGCCGATAAGCCCGATACCCGTCTCTTCGAGATGCGCGTCTACTACGCCGCTGAAGGAAAGCTCGACGCCCTCAACGCCCGCTTCCGCGACCACACCATCAAGTTATTCGAGAAGCATGGCATGACCAATCTCGGTTACTTCGTCCCGACGAAGAACACCGACAACAAGTTGGTCTACTTCCTCGCTTACGCCGACCGGGCTGCTCGGGACGCTTCGTGGAAGGCTTTTGGCTCTGATCCGGCTTGGAAGGCCGCCCAGAAGGCTTCCGAACTCAACGGCAAGCTGATCACCAAGGTCGAATCCGCTTTCCTCACCGCGACCGATTACGCCGTCTTGGCCGAAGCTAAGTCTTATGGTAAAGGCGTATTCGAGCTGCGCACCTACACCACTGAAGCCGGTCGCCTCGAAAACCTCAACGCCCGCTTCCGCGATCATACCCTGAAGCTCTTTGAGAAGCATGGCATGACCAATATGACCTACTGGAATCTCTCGGTAGACCAAAAGGGCGCGAAGAGCTCCTACGTCTCTGGGAACACGCTGATTTACCTCCTCCACCACCAGAGCGAAGAAGCCGCGAAGGCTAGCTTCGACGCCTTCCGTGCTGACCCAGTCTGGATCGCCGCCAAAGAAGCTTCCGAGAAGAAGGCCAGCGGCTCGCTCACGATTGCCCAGCCCAACGGCGTGAAGTCCGAGTTCCTTGTCCCGACCGACTACTCCCCAGTCAAGTAACTCTTAGGAATACCGGCCAAATAAAAAACCCCTCTTTTGAGGGGCTTTTTATTATCGGGTGTACTACGCCTTCCCGGGGATCGGCGGGACTTCGGCAGGCAACTTGACGTTGCCGGTTTCGAAGTCCTTGGGGCCGATGGCGAACTTGAAGTTATAGTGTGGAGAGCTTTCGTTGGTGAGTAGGTCAGCAAAGCGTACCATCTCGCCGGTGTAGGCGGACATACGACCCATGATCACGGCCAAGGTCGTCTCGGCGATCTGACGGGCGTCGTTCAAGGGCTTGCCGCTGAAGGCGCTACGGATGAGGTCGACGTGTTCCTGCACCATGGTGTCATTGGTGTCCATTTTGACGTCCGGGACGGTGATACCCTTCTTCGAGAAGACCTTGCCGGAACCATAGCACGAACCTTCGGCTCCGGTGAAGAACTCGCCGACGCGACCGGTGGTGGCAGTGATTTGGCGGCACTGGCTATGGATATGGACGGCGTCACCGAAGTCGTAGTCGACGCTGAAGAAGTCGTACATGTTGCCGGTCTCACGACGGGCGCGTCCACCGAAGCCGAGGGCGCTGACCGGCGGGCGATCGAGGAACCAGATGGCGACGTCGACGTTATGGATGTGCTGCTCGACAATATGGTCGCCAGAGAGTTCTGCGAAATTGAGCCAGTTACGGTTCATGTAGTAGGCGTCGGTTTCACCGCTTTCGCGGCGCTTCAGCCAAGGCACGGTGCCATTCCACTGCACGACTCCGCCGCGGATGGCGCCGATGGCGCCGGCATCGATGAGAGCCTTGTTTTTTAGGTAACCGGCGTCATGGCGGCGCTGGGTGCCGGCGACGACGGCCAGGCCCTTGGCTTTGGCCTTCTCGCCGGTGGCGATGATGGAGCGAGCGCCGACCGGGTCGACGGCGACAGGCTTCTCAATGAAGCAGTGTTTGCCGGCTTCGATGGCGGCGGCGAAGTGCACCGGGCGGAACGCCGGCGGAGTGGCCATCAGGACGAAAGTACAATCGGTCGCCATGACCTTCTGGTAGGCGTCGTAACCGACAAAGAGCTTCGTGGCTGGAAGGTTATAGGTCTTGCCGAGTTTCTGGACGCGATCCTCAAAGGCATCGCCGAGCGCGACGACCTCCGGTTCGATGCCGAGAATCTTACAGGCCGCGATAAACTGGCCGAGGGCGCCGGTGCCACGTCCGCCACAACCGATCAAGGCGACCTTGATTTTGGAAGGAAAGGCGCCTTGGCCCTTCAGGACCGCTGGGGCGGCGGCCAAAGCGAGTCCGCTCAAGGCCATTGTGGATACGAATTCGCGACGTTGGATGGGGTGTGCCATGGTTTGAGATTGTGAGAGTTGCCGACGGGTCTCAAAGGTTTTCTTACGCCCCAAGATGTCTGCCCTGACCCCAAGAAACACCCTTCGCTGGCTGCTGATTATCGGCGGGGTTTCCTTGGTCGTCGGCGCAGCTGGGGCCGGCTTCCTGTTTGCCCTCGACTGGGTTACGCATGTCTTTAACGCCCACCGCTGGCTTTTGTTCACCCTGCCCGTCCTCGGCCTGCTGATGGTCTGGGTTTACGAGACCCCCGCCAAGGCCTCTGCCGGGGGCGTGAAGGCCCTCATTGCCAACATCAAGGCTCCGACCGCCCCCCCGCCCGCCTCGATGGCTCCGGCGATTGTCGGCACGACTTTGCTTTCCCATCTAGGCGGCGCCTCGGTCGGGCGCGAAGGCACGGCCCTGCAGATGGGCGGTGCCTTCGCGGGACAGTTTGCTCGCTGGTTCACCTTTGACGAACAAGAGCATCGCACCCTGCTTCTGTGCGGAGTCTCCGCCGGGTTCGCCGCCGTCTTCGGGACGCCGATTGCTGCCGCGGTCTTTGCCCTAGAATTCGTCCGCCTGCGTAGCTGGGCCATCATCCCTTGCCTGGCGTCGGCGTTCCTGGCCGAGCTGGTCGGGCGGAAGTTCTTCCACTCTGCACACGCCAATTACAAGCTGCCTGTCCCTGCCGAATTCTCGTTCGGTGGACTGGGCGACGCCCTAGTTTTAGGTGTGGCCTGCGGACTCATCGCCAAACTCTACCTATTCCTCCACCGCCGTGATAGCGCTGCCAAGTCCCTGCCCAACCCCTACGGACGCATCCTTTTCGGAGGAATCCTTTTCGCGCTGCTTATCCAATTCGGCCACCTTCACGACTTCACGGGCCTTGGTCTCAACGTTATCAACGAATCCTTCCTCGAACCGATTCCGCCGGTCGTCTTCGCCATAAAGTTCCTGCTCACCTTCCTTTGTGTCAGCTACGGCTTTCGCGGCGGCGAAGTGACTCCCCTATTTTTCGTGGGCGCCACCCTGGGCAGCGCCGCGGCCGTCATGCTCACCCTTCCTCTCAGCATTTGTGCTGCCCTCGGCTTTGTCGGCGTCTTCGCCGGGGCCGGCGCCGTGCCGCTGGCCTGCGTCGTGATGGCCTGCGAGCTCTTTGGTACCTCGATCGGTGGCTACGCACTCTTAACCTGTGCTATCAGCTGGCTCGTCGCCGGCCGTAAGGGCCTTTACGACGAAGCCTGACCCTCGCTCAGACGGTGAAGTCGAAGACCATCACGCGCTCGAGATTCGGAACGACGATCAGTTTCACGCGCTCGTGTTCAGGGTGCGGGAGATAAGCGTCACGGCTCTTGGGCGTATCGAAGGTCATAACAAACCCATGCGTGAAGCCGTCGTTGAGGCCTTCGTCGCTCTGGTAGACGCCGTGCTGCATGGAGAGCAGTCCCGGGATCTTGCCGACCATACCGCGCATTTCGGCGAAGCACTGGTCGATCTGGGCTGGGGTGACGCCCTGCTTGAAGACGAAAGTTCCGTAGTGGTAGACCATGGGATGGAGAGAAGATGGATGATGAGGGATGGAAGATAGACGATATAAAGGAAACGAAAAGCGAATCGAAGGGCGTGGGTGGCTTTATGGTTTATTCATCATCCATCCCAAATCTTCTATCCTTCATCGTATCATCACTTCTGCGCGACCCAGGTGAGTGAGTTGAGTAAGAGCTGCTTGTAGGCGGGGTGTTCGTGCGACTTCTCGTCATGACCGAGGGCGATGCAGGCGACGCGTGAGCCGGGGTACTTCACGGTCCAGACCGACGGCAGAATCGCCGACTGGCCTTCCTTTGGGTTCTGGCGAGGGATTGTGCCGAGGACCTCGGCGCCTTCCGGTCGGCTGAGTTCGACGTTATAGCTCTCATCGTTAACTACGAAGGTGGCGGGGACGCCCTTCATGATCGGGTGCTCTGGCTTGGTGACGGTGAAGGTGAAGTCGCTATGGCCGTGGCCACGGGAACCGCCGCAGACGAATTCGTCATTATACTTGGTCGTGAGAGGCCAGTTATACCAAGTGGCGGCATGCAGGAGAATGATGCCTTTCCCGGCCGCCGCGAAGTCGCGGATGGCCTTTTGGAACTCCGGCGTACCGAACTGGCCGTGGTTACCGCTGAAGACGAAC
>Ga0209500_10000135_pt1 | contig 65883 bp, 93 predicted proteins | sample S_140212_EF_Meta_FD_187323 | JGI IMG/M metagenome (GOLD analysis project Ga0209500, IMG submission 187323) | Freshwater microbial communities from Lake Simoncouche, Canada to study carbon cycling - S_140212_EF_MetaG (SPAdes) (version 2) | ecosystem: Environmental > Aquatic > Freshwater > Lake ... | reverse complement strand
TAATGTTTGTTGTGCTCTTTCGATATCAACAGCTTTCCATAGACCATTTTCACAAATCCAATCTGCAGACTCATAAATGCCTTGAACGAAAGCATCATGTGCGGAAGGATCTGCTACGATGTCTACAGTTGCAAGATGAAAATCATCCTGAACCTCATTAACACCCTCTTTGTTCATTTTTAGTGAACCCAAACCTCTAGATGAAACGCCAAGTCTTACACCATTCTCAATTAAATTGCGAGCAATGTTGCCCATTGGAGTTTCTAAAATCTTTGCTCTACCGAATACATTGTTGCCGTCAAAACGAAGGCTTTCAATAAGGTGAGAGACTTTATCCAAATTTAATGTTGGATTTGCAGGATGACCCAATTCACCCAACGATCTTTTTTCGTCAATCAATTTCTGATAACGAGTTAATTCTTTTTCCATAATGTCGCGCTTATATAAACGGCCATTACGATTAGGTGATTCTGTTTGAATAAAGATGCCTTCAATGAAGACATTCTTGCCGCCAGATTTTTTATCTTCTACAAGATAATTAAGATCGTGTGCGACTTCTGTAATTAATCTCATTTTATTTCTCCGTATTAATTAGGTGATAATGCGTTAAAATCTGGACCTAAGTATCCCGACGTTTTACCCAATACCATATATACCATTCCACCAGCAGGGGGAATAAACACTGTTACATTTGAATCTGCATTTGCATTGTCAACAAATCCGGAGTCTTGTGCCAAGTCCCAAGTTGATGCTCCTCCGTATAATATCATTGCATTTGTGGCAACTGCAGCATTAACACCGCGTTGAATTAAAATAGGAGAAGCTGAAGCATCCGAGGTACTCCACATAACAGTTTTAATTGTTACATTTGTGTTACCAAACCCTTGAAATGTTTCTTCAGGTTGCGTCAAATCTGCACGCAAATCTACATTGGCATATCCATTACCAATAAATTTAACAACTGCTTGTTGTCTGACATTTTTAAGAATTGTTTTTGTTACCGGCATTTTAACCTCTTATTATTTTGCTTTAGTGTGATACTTATCAGCTGCTTCTTTAGCGCTACTGTGGAATGTAGTATTCGCATCTATTTTATTAGCATAATACTTACCCGTATCTTTGTGCTTATAAATACTGGCACCTTTTAAACCCTTAGCATTATATGTATTGCCTTCAAAACTATGTCCGTTAGAAGTTTTTACAGTGGGTTTGTGTGTTGCTGGCTCAAATGTATGTGGTGATGTTTCCTCATCAATTTCACTCGCCATGTAATTTGAAACGGTTGAAATATAATCTTCTGCAAGAGTAATCTTAGATTGAACCCATTCAGGAAGATTATCATTGTCTTTTAACATATCATGCACTCTTTGAGCATTCATGATAATACTTTGTAATTGACCACGCGCCATATCGCCTTCGTAATCATATTCTGTTTTTTCTTTAGCTTCTTTAACTTCTGAAGCATGATGTTTAGATAACTCAAATGTGAATTTGCCTGCTTGTACTGCGCGATAACTATGAATAGCTTGATGCTTAACATCCGTACCATGAATAGCATTGGCCACAGAAAGATTAGCATGAGTATGAATATTACCGTCTGAGTCTTTTGTAACCACAAGCGGATCTTCATGCGTGGTCTTAATCTCTTCTTTCATTTGCTGCTTCATTCCCTTTTTGGCAAGGTGTGCAGCAATGCTAGGACCAATTCCGTATTTACCAGCAACAGCAGAAGGATTTTTCTTTGGTGCATCTGGTTCAAATGGGGGATTATTATTTTCAGCTTTTTTACGAAGGGCAGTTGTTACGCCGCCAATTGCTTTTATACTTTTAGGAATACCTGTTTGAGTATTGCCTCTAGACGGACCTGTTGCAACTTTATCAATATAAGATGTTAAAGTAGATGATTTTAATTCATCAAGATTTTCTTCAGCAACTTTTTTGGCCGTTGCTGTAGCAATAGCCATCTTTTTACCCATTGGCATGCCAGGATTCTCACGTTCCATAGCCATGGCAATTTCCTCTCGCTTTTTCTTTTCAGCGGGAGTAAGAGTTTTTTCTGCTAAATCTAATCTTAGTGAATTAAACTTCTTCATTTTCCTTACCTATATTTGAGGCAATTTCTTGTTTTTTATCATCCAATGCCGATGATAACTTAAATCCCAACGCATCGTTAAATCTATTAACAGCGTCATTCGAGCGATCTGCAAGAATGTCATCTACCATGTGTCTAAGAACTTCTGATGTATCCATAATTTTTACTCCGATTGATTATTTATAGGCGGCTGAACTGGTTGTCCATCCACTCCAATTACGGGCGCAGGCTCTGATTCAATCTGCGCTTCCATTGTTTCAATTTCTTCATCAGTAAAACGCAATACACTTTTCATGATATATGCTTTACTAAAATATGTTCCAACAAACGGTTGCATCTGATTTACCAAATCAATACGATTGCGTAAATTTTCTGCATCCTTAATTTCCTCAAAATACTGATCTTGAGCAAATTTATATTGAATGTGTTCTTTTAACTCAACCCAATCTTGTTCGGTAATTACACCTGTTAAGATTAATTGTGTCTTTAAAATATCATTAAATAACATGCTAAATTTCTTACGGAGTCTTCCTACAAATTTAGCAAATTTTAATTCATCACGAGTAATCTCTGTTGCTCTACCAAATGAAATACCCTGTTGAGGTTGCATTCTTGATAGGGGAACATTCAATGCCTGATATAATTTATTCTGAAAATAATTAATATCATCAATCTGACCTAGGTTTTCGCCGCCTGGCAATGTGGTAATTTCAGTACCACGGCCACCCTCTCTACGAGGCAACCAAAAGTCTTCAAGCATTGACATAAATTTACGATCATCTCTGATTTCACCTGTGGCAGAATCATAAACAATCTTATTACGATACCGAGCCATAATATCTTTTAGATATTGTTCAGCTTTTAACTTTGGCAAATTGCCAACGTCAATATAAAATATTCTTCTTTCAGGTGCTCTAGCCAATCTATAAATGACCAAAGCATCTTCCATCATCTTTAACTGGTTAACTGGTTTAATTGCCTTGTGCAAATAACTCAGTACCACATTCTTCTCAGAATCATTTAGCCCCGAAGGAATATAACTAATTGAATCTAATGAAATTTTAATTCCCTGATTTGCACCAGTAGTGGCTGTAGAATAATTTGGTTGATAATTAATACCTTTTTCATTATAGATGAAAAATTCTTCAATTGATTTAATTAAATCTACACCTGACTTTTGATCTTTATCCTTTTTAATTTCGCGAACTTTGCGAATTTTACGAGGATCAATCTGTCTTAACTCAATAATACCACGTTTTGGATTCTTTTCATCAATAATCTTTTGATAATAAATTCTACCATCAACATACCATCTACGAAAAATGTCAAATCCTTTGATATTAAATCCAAGCAATCTAACAATAGTATTAAATTGATCTTGCATTGCCTTTTTAATATTATCAGGCAAATCAAGAGCATCTACATTAAGTTGTACTGCCGCTTCGTCATCCACTGCCGCGATTGCTTCTGTTACAATTTCATCAATTGCGGTAGAACAATCAGCATACATAGATGCTTCGCGATATCGTGTAATCAATTCTGATTCAGATTTTGCAGTAGCATCCATTTCAAGATAGGTGCCAAAATAGCCGCCGCCCTGAACTGTTGCTGTGCCATCATCAGTAGTAGGTGGCACGAACGATTGTGTTCGTGCCAACTTGCTCACATCGTCACCTCGGGTAATAGTGTACCCAAACAAATTTATTGCCATTATTTAAATTCCAAAAATATTATATGATTACCGACTGAGGGCTTAACACGTCAAAATGTTGGTATTGGAATGTTACGCCAAATGTCGATAGTTGATCGTTTGCGGAAAAATCTAATCCCACAGGAGATATGTCTGTTGGGAATGATCCAATCATACGATATCTTCTTAAAATATTACCAGATCTATCCAACTGATTAACAGTTAAAGTTGCTTGATATTGAGATGGATCAGAAACACCTGTTTTTAGTGAGTTGCTTTCTATAGCGTTCATCCATTGCTCTAACCCATCTCTTAATGTAAAATCTGTATCATTAAGAATAGTACAGGTAAACGGTGCGAATACTTTATCACCGGCCAATTTAATTTCACGGCCTCTGTAATATACAGGGGTAATGCCAATTGTTTGCCCTGGTAATTCAGCAACAGTAACTAAAAAACTACTTGATCTTGCATATGCTGCGTTCAATGCGGCGATTGCAGGAGGAAATGTGAACTGAACTTCAAACTGATTGGGGCGGGCGCCACCATTCTTTAGTCTGGTTCTAAACTGATTAATATCGAATGTCGTTGCCATTTATTTTCTCCTTATTAAGCGCCAATTTCTTCAAAAGAAATTCCTGATCTTGCAGCAACAAACGTTAGAGATATAAAATTAATAGAACGAGCAGGTTTAACAAAAATGTCAGCTCTGAATTCATTTCTATCTATTACATCACCAGTGTTGTTTGTTTCGTCACAAATAACTTTAAAGTCTGAAATACCGCGACGACCTTGAACATCTCGTAAAAATGGTTCTACTAGATTTCTAAATTGTGCTCTGGTAAATGGATCGTTAAATTCAAATAATTGGAATTTTGATGCAGTTGCAATAGCTTTTTCTAAAACAATAAACAATCTGCGAACATTGATTCTATCAAACGCGCTAGGTTTTGCTAACATTGTTTTATCTCCAAACAAGACTGTTCCTTGTCCGGGGAATGCTACAACAGGATTAATACCTGCTTTGTATAAAGTATCTCTATCTGTTTTAGACGGGTTAAATGCTAATTTAACAACATTTCTAATTTGTCCACGATTGAAACCACCTGGGCTAAACCATGGCTCGGAAACATCGTCTGTTCTTGCACAAATACCAGCAATATCACCATTCAATGGAATCCAACGATATTTGTCGTTGTAACGATCATACTGATATTTCCAACCTGAATCCATAACAGCATAACTTGAATTTACGCCGCCGGATGTTGCAGATGCATTTCTCCATGCCACAACATTAGATGCTTGAGATGCAGGAGTTACATTAACAACTGACTCTAAGCTAGGTGATAAGAATACCACACAATCTTTTCTGTCTTCTGCAATAGAAACTGCTGCACTAACAACTGCTGCAACATTGCTCCATGGACCTAACGGCAATAAACTTACGTCATATAATTCGTCATTTGAGAATAAATTAAATCCTGCGATTACGTTACCTGACGCAACATTTGCATCGTCAGAGATACCTTTTGATAATGAAACGTGTAAGTTTGCGTTTAAATTCGCAAATGCTTTGCTTGCAGTTGTTGTTCCCCAGTTTGTACCAGTAGAAGGATGATCTATAGACCAAACATATTCAGATTGATTATTAATTACATCTTTGTAATAATTTGAAGAACCATCGGTGTTCTTTGCATCCGATGCTTTTGAGACATACGGATATTTTTCTAACACAGTATTTCTAACACCGGTCCATGCACCGTCTTCATCAACAACAATAACGTGCAATTCGTCATTACTGCCTGATAACGTATTAGCATAAACAGAAGTACTAGGAGTACCGTTAAATTCTGCTTGATATGGCCATGCGTTTCCGGAAAACCCATTATAGGCTCCCCACGTGTTTCCGTCAACCATAGCAACTTTTAATGAGTTGCCTAACGCGCCAGGGTATTTAGCAGCGAATTCGCCTAACCCATATCCGCCGCTTGCTCTAGTACTGATAAAATCGTCATAATTTTTAATTACAATTGCGTTTGCACTTGCGTTTGCAATTGCGTTTTTAGCGACGCTTTCGTTCACAACACGAACTAGTTTTAAATTATTACCATATGCTAAGAAATTTGCTGCAGTAAAAAATGATGTAAAATTAGCGTCAGTAGGTCCTCCGAAATATTTTACTAAATTATTTTCGGAATCAACAGTGGTAACTTCCCCAACAGGTCCCCATTGGAAGGCGCCAGCGAATGCGCCGGCAGAAGTAGCAACAGAAGGGACTATTGCAGTTAAATCCTTTTCTTGTACTAGTACGCCAGGTGAAAGCTGAAATGCCATCTTATTCTCCTTAAAGATTTACATAGTTTAATAACTATTTTGATTACTATTTATTTATAAGTATAAGTTTTTAGACATTTTCCATCCATTTAGTTTTAAGTTTTTCCATTTCTTTTGCTGGATCTGCTGAAAACCATAGATCGTCACCCATCACTACCGGCTCCTCCTTTTGAGGAATCCCATCATTAATTATACCAAAAGGAGTTAGATTCTCCTCGATTTGTTTAAATTGTTCTTCATACAATGCTTTTCTCAGATTTGAATCTGTTAGATCTTTAAAGAACGGCTCGTTTGTTGCCCATGAGAATAACACCAAACACATTACCAAATCGTCATGGTAACCCTCATCCGCTTTGTGTGTTCCTCGAACTTCAATGAATGTGGATATTTCCTCAATAATTTCAGGGTCGTGTATTAGAAGTTTTGTTCCTTCTACCAAACTCTTGAATGTTGTGCATCCTAGCCGTTTTACCTGTTTTGTGGTTCTAACACCCAGTGTTGCCCCAGGAGTGAATCCACCCGACAAATATTGACCAGATTTGCTGCTACTTCCCACAAAGAATACATTTTCATATTCTAGATCGGTATACAATGAATCTGCTACTTGTTGGCCGTTGTCGTTGATCTCTATCAAACAGTATGCCTTGTGGTAATCTTTAGCTATTTTTTCTATAATGTTGGGAAATAACAACGGACTTATTCTATTGCTTCGATACTTAGCAACTACCGTAAATGGATAAGATGTAATATCCATCACCGCAAACGCTGAGTAATCTCCGCCGACTCCGCGAGAAGTATCTGCCACAAGCATATATACGCGATCTTCTTCTGGTTCTTGAAGAACATCCAAACCATCCTTAGTATAGACAAACTGTTTTGTAGACATTCTGCCAATAGTGTCGGGGTTAATTAATGTATTGGAAGAACCTAGGAATCTACATAAAACTTCCTGATTGAACTTTAATTCGCCCAACATTGATTTTTGTTCATTGGCCCATTTCTCATCTCTGCCCGGGATTCTACTATAAGGAATAAACAACGGAGTGAATCCGTTTAATCCTTGTTCGGCCTCATTCCAAAATTTCCAGAAATGATTATATCCAAGTGGAGTTGAAGTAAGAAGAATCTTTGTGGTGTTACCCGCAGAAATTGTTGGATAAACAGATGTGAAGAAATCTTCAGCAACATTATTTGGAATAATAGCGGCCTCATCAATATACAACCAGTTTACAGATTTACCACGAATACCGGATGAGCTTGTTGCTGCAGTAAATACTTTAGAACCATTCTCAAGTTCAATATCACCCTTGTTAAATGTTTTAACACCCTGTTGCATCCACATAGGAAGCATCTCATACATTAGTTCGTATCTAGAAAGAACCTCGCGCGCGGCAGATGATTTATTTGCAAGAATAGCAACGGTTTTGTTTTCCTGAAATAATGTGTACCATAGAATACATGCTGCTGCCGTAATGGTCTTGCCCTGTTGTCGACCTTCCATCAAAATAACTTTACGATTATTTAATATAACGTCTACTTTTTCTTTTTGGCAATCGTAAAGTTTGAAATCAATTAGACCTCGATCTAACGAAACAATCTTACAATAGTTTTCTATGAAATAGATAGGGTCACCCATACACTTCATAAGCTCTTTAACTTGCTCAGCGGAGTATGATTCTACGGTACCAATTGGTTTAAGATTGGGGTTGCCGTTATATGATATTTGTTTATTGCTCAATTGTTTTGCCGTCGTCTTTTTTACCAAGCAACTTCATTAACTCTGAAGTAGATCCTGCAAACACTACATTATTATTTGTAATATTTTTAATATTATCCGGTTCATCTTTTTTCAAATCTTTAACCTTCTTTTGAAGGTCCATTAAATCTTTTGCTACATCAGAAACGGTCTTAATTAATTGGCCAGCAACTTCATATGTTCGAGGATGCTCAGAATTTTTTGCTAGCTCAATCATTTGATCCAATGTATCTTCACTTTTATGTATAAGATTTCTTAGTGTGTTTCTGGCTAACAAATAATCATCTTCCTGGTCCATGTTTTTTCGTTGATTATCGTTTACAATCGAGGGAACCGCGGCCATGTGTTCTGGCTCTGCAGAGGTTAAATCGAACAATGTATCTAATTCAGGAATTTTTTTCATTAAAAATCTTCAAAGGTATCTGTAAATCCAATATCATCACCAGGTTTAGCAGTTAATGGATTAGGTTCAACGGTTACTTTAACTTGTCGTTGTGTGAGATCTGCGTTATTATAAGTAGTTGTAACAACCTTTTTAATAATGCCTTGTTTATTAACAGGTCCATAAAAATTAAGTTTCATAGTAAAGGATAATGTCCAGATTATAGTTCTTCTATCGTCAAACTCCCCCTCATAATTATCCTCAAACGAAACCGTATCTAATATAATAGGTAGATCATTTTTAATATTTAACTGCGGAATTGCTTTCATAGTTAAATTATAATCGGGATTGAAATAAGGTAAAATTTGTTCTACAATTTGTAGACCATCATCTTGATTCTTAACGTATATATACAACTGTACGTTGATATTATACGGAGTTGGTGCATATTGCGCATCTAATGTAGATGTTGAAGAATTTACTGATCTGTTTTGTTGTACCGGACTTATTTTACGATTATAGTCGTATGTTAAAGTAGACATTTCAAACGCCATTCTTGGCACAATAATTTGAACATTTCTGTCGTCAACATTTGGGCGTTGCTGAATTCTTGCTAATGCCTTTGCTTTACCTGCATACGATAGCGGCACTTTTAAAATTTGTATTACATTGCCGTCAGCATCTCTGCGTTCAACGTTAATATTGTTGAACATATTTCCAAAAGCAATAATTGATTTACGAATGGTTCCCCAATAAAATCTTTGATCTAACATTATTTAAATGCCTCTCCGAATGGATTTCGTTCGCTAAAATCTAAAATGTCTGTAATGTTAGTATCAAAATCTTCGTTTCTTGCGCCGCCATCATCGGCGTGTATTGTGGAATATGATTCGTTGACAAGCGGAGATTCGCTATTGTATTCAAGCAATATCTCATCGCCATCTTCTTGTAATATCTTAAAGTTGCGAATGTCTTCATTTATTCCGTCTGGATAAGTATCAATTTCAGGATTACCAGTATTAATAACTTCGCTTGAGAACTGCATTAATTCGCAAGTTAATCTGTAAACATAGAGTTTACCAACCTGATAGAACGGTTTATCGCCTTCTACTTTGCGTATTTCAAAATATGATTTTGTTAATGGGAAGAATAAGATATCGCCCTCAGCAGGTCTGGCCAAAACAGTATTACCGGTATTGCCGGCAATTTCCAACCAACGTTTTCTTGAGACTACAAAATTAGCATTCTCAACCGTTTCGACACCAAACTTAGATAAGAACTCGCCTTGGCCTTCAAACCCAGTATTGCTTTCCAAATACATCTCAATTGGATACGCATGTTCGTAATTGTTTAACGGATCTTCGCCCAAAATACGATCTTCATTATACGCTTTACGTGGTAGATAGTACAGTTCAAACCCATAAATCTTCAAGCACTCTATAATTAAGTCTTCGTACAGGTTCTGCTCCGAACCGCGTCCCATTGGAATGCCGGAGTGAAAATATGGATTTACGGTTGCCATTTTATATTATGTTTCTATTGACAATCTATTGACACGATGTTAGTATATGCTATGAGGCTCAGTGATAAGTATCATCCAACAAACATATCTACAGGTAATTCAAATCTTGATTGAATCTCTGTTTCAATTTGTCGTATTTCTTCTATTGCTTCCTGATATATAATTTCACCGTTTAGTGTTACTCCTCCAGGAAGTTGTACACCTGCAAACTTCTTTAAATTGTTACCCCATTGTTTTTTAATTTGAGCAGTAGCATATCGTTTTAAGAACATATCGTTATAAACATTTGTGAATTCATCTGGATTTAATATCCTCCAACATTCTACAATAATATATGTACCCTGGGTAACATCTGCACTCCAGTCCATATCAATCATTAACCTATTCATGTGTCTATTAAACCTTATGGGTTTTTGTCCCACAAGTATTTGATTAATTAATTCCAATTGTTGTCTTACTGCTGTATAATAAATTAAATCTGTTGACATTAAAGTGTATAGATCATTAATTAAGATCTGATATTTAATATCGAATATGTCACTTCCAGTAGACTTATTCATAAAGGGGAATATTCGTTCAACTCCCACAATTGCGTCGGGCAACTCTACATATTGAGCTGAAATATTGTTAGCAGTCATCTCATGCTTTAGATAAACTTTTTCTACAGCATCAAAGTGATACTCACGATAGAATTGAAATGAATCATCAATGCGATCTTCAACTTGATCGTCATCAACGTTTATCTCAATTACAGGGGCTCCCAATTGGCGCAAACAATAATCTTTTAATTGTTCTCTGGATGTTATGCTAGCCATTATCGAGTTGCTCCTGGGTTAACTGTTACAATGCCTTCTACTATTCTTACAACAGTAGCAGCCACATTTGCTTCTATATCATATATGTATCTACCCGCAATTAAGTTTGCAGTTTGTCCGGAGGTTAACGATATTGATACGTTACCTGTTGAGGTGTTAGTAATATTTGCAGTAAATGTTGTAGCATTTGCGCTAGAATACGATCTACGCATTTGGCTTTTAACATCGTATCCTGTTAGAGAAATAGGATTTTTACTGTTGTCTAAAAATTGGACATTGGCAGTAAACGTACTACCTTGATCTATTACTAAATTTTTGGTTGTTGCCATTTGTTATCCGCAGTGGTAAGTACAAGCAATCATCTTAACTTCTGTTGGAGATGAGAATGTAACATTTTCTCTAGATTTTGCTACAGTATAATTGCGCATTAAATCATCGCTTTGTTTCATACCTTTACCTGGTATTGAAGATGTTACAATGTAATCGCCAATTTCAATATTTCCGTTTTCTCCGCAAACATTAATTAATCCTTCGCCTAACGCATTAATTAAACACACTTTACTATTATTATAAAGCTCCTCATATTCTGCTTTTACTTTAGATCTAACAGGTAGTTGTTCTGTAACTGAAGGATTATTATGATCTATTATATGTTCTTTAGTCACAATTTCGCTAATTTCAAAAGGTATAAACCCGGTATCTTCGCCCACATATATACCAAGAACAGCTTTTTGCATCGTTGTTGTAGATTTTGTAACAATTGATAATGCATTATTAATATCTCCGTGTATCATAGTAGGAGTATCTATAACAATATCGCCGGGTTCTATTACTTCATCTTTATTATATAAACTTCCGTGTGCGCCTGTAAAGTTTGCAGTTTGTCCGTTTGTATATACAGCACCTGCACCTGCATCAAATACAGTTATGCCTTTATTTACCCAAATAGCCTTACCCGCTGCTGTTCCTCCATATGAATCATCTTGAGCAAATCTAACAGAAGCTGTAGTTGGAGGAGTATTACTTGGCCAGACTGCAGAATTTAACGCAAGACATTGGAACTGCCCTGCAAAATTACTATCACCAGTACCGGCAGTGCCCGTTCCTTGTAAATAATTTAAAAGTACTGATAATACAACTTTAGGATCACCGCCGCTCTTTGAGTATGCTGCAGTGCTTCTACTGTATCCATTAAGTGCTCCGCCTATTGTTGTTTGTGTAGATGCGGTATTAGTATAATTGGCATCTAATCCAAATGTAACACTATGGTCAGGTGGATGTTTGCCTGCCCAGACCCCACCTGTATATGATGTTAATGCATTAATACGAGAATAGTTAGTAAAGCCTGCAGAAAATCTTCCATGTGCCAGAAGAGCTGATTGATTCCATTGTTGCGTATAATTAGAATCTCTACCCCTTACTGCAATAAATGGTTCACATTCCCATCCTTCTACTCCATAACTTGCATCTCTTCCGTACGATGCAGAAACAACAGGTGTCGCGCATACCAATGCAGGGGAACCGCTTTTAGATTCAAACAATCCTGCAAACACCGGAAATGCAGAACTTGAAGCTACAACAATTGCATTAGCTTGTGTTGAATTAACAGGAATTCCACCGTAACCTAATGAGAATTGATATCCTGAGGCCAAAGACGCAGTACTTTGTTTTAATTTATCTACAGTTACTGCCCCGGCTGATATCTCTGAGGCAGTAATAGCGCCTGCTGCAATTTTATCAGATGTAATGGAATCTGCAACCAATGCAGTTGCAGATATTGTGCCATTCACAAGTAATCCGCCATTAATATAAGCAGCGATTGAAGACCAAGCGCTGCCTGTCCAAAATCTTGATTCTGAGAATGAAGATGGACTTGAAGAATTATATAAAGTAACTTGATCGCGTGTAACTTTTGTTAATCCTGCAGATGAAATAGCTGCATCTGCATACCCATCATTCCATGCACCCAATCCTGCAACGCCATATGGAATTTGAACACTGCCACGAGAACCATTTGTTCCGTTGGTTCCGTTAGTACCATTAGTTCCTGCAGTACCAGCTTTTGCTTTGGATAGCTTATATACTCTTGTTTGATTAGGATATCCGGATTTAGTTGCTGTAAATGTAACTGTTGCAGTATCTGCAGACATTGCTGTTACAGAAATATTTCTTGTATTTGTACCTGTAACAGTACATCCTACTACTGCAGTTGTATACGTCCACGTTGTACTAGTATCATTTAATCCTTCATATATTACTGCTTGTGTGGATACTCCGGAAAATGAAGATACTGTGCCGGCTGAATCTGCAACTAATGTTCTATTCTCATCGGTTAAGTACATTACCGGTGCACCATTTGACTGGTATGTTTTATATAAACTAACTAAATCGGTATATGTTGTTCCAGAATCAACAAGTGTTGCAGTAATTGCAACCGTGTCTGTTAACATATTTGTAAAGAACAATCGTTTTGCGTTTGGATCAGATGTAGCTGTTAAAGTTGCTGTACCTGATGTGACTGTAAAAGTTGCAGTGCCAGTCATACCATAGATATTAGCAGTTAATAATATGTTAGATTGATTTGTTGGATTTCCTGCAGTATCTACTCCAAATCCTGGAGCATTATTTTTTAAATCTAACCATTTAGGTGTAGCATTTGCTGCAAGAGTAGCTAATGCTACATTGCTAGTGCCAACTTGAACTTGTGTATTTCCTGATAAAGAAACATTATTTAAGAATCCTATTCCTAAACCAGCCGCAAATAATATGTTACCATTTAAATCTCTGATTGTCAATCCTCTTGAATCAATCATAGCAGCCGTAATTGCATTTGCAGCAACTTGTACGCCAGTAATAGAATTTGCAGCAATTGTATTAGCGGTAACTGCGCCTGCTTGAATTGCGCCTGCATATACCGCATTAGCAGCAAGTTCTACAGACGTAATTGCGTTCGCCGCAATTTCATTTGCAGTAATAACATTTGCCATTAATGCGCCAGCATAAATAGAATTTGCAGCTATTTGAATTGCTGTAATAATATTTGCGCGCAACATTCTAGTTTCAATTGAATTAGATTGAATTGCGTTTGCATATACTGCATTTGCTGCAATTTGAACTGCGGTAATTGCATTAGCGGCAATTAGATTAGCGATAATTGCGTTTGCTTCAATTTTTAAAGTTGTAATTGCGTTTGCAGCAATAGCAGTTGCGGTGATTGCACCTGCAGCAATTTCAGCAGCTGTTATAACCCCTGCATCAATTTTACCGGCAATAATTGAATTGGCTGCAATCTTATTTGCTGTAATTGCATTTGCTTGGATTTCAGCGGCACTAATTGCAAGTGCACCAATTTTGCCTGCAATAACAGATCCTGCTGCTAATTCTGTTGCTGTAATAATTCCTGCTGATAAAACAGGAGTGCCTGAACCAGTGATAAAACTATTGTAGGATGACCATGATCCGCTTGTTCTAATGTATAGATTACTATTATAAAATCCTTGTCTACCATCAAAGTCTCTACCATCACCTGGGCCGCCAGGTAATGCAAAATATGTAAATATTTCAACTCCGCTAATAGAATTAGCAGTAGGAGTAAATGCTGCGCCTGGACTTATCCAAGCATTACCGCTCCAAATATAAAGTCCGCCATTTGTAGTATTATAAACTGCTTGGCCGTTTGAAGTTCCATTAGCTGAAAGATTTGATACCAACGCCACTTTAGTATTAGAAGAACTAGCGTTAGCAGTTAAAGTATTAATTACGTTTGTAAAATTAGTTAATGATGTTACGTTAACAGTTGCAAGCGCATTGTTTAATGCATTTAAATTAACTGGTTGTACGTTTGCCAATGCATTTGCAAGAGCACTTAAATTTGTAGGTTGAATATTTGCTAACTTACCGGTTAATATGGTCAAATTACTTGTTGTAATATTACCCCATCCTTCAAACCCGCCACCGTAAAAATTTGTTACATTTGTTATGGTTACATTTCCGCCGCCATTTCCACCGGCATTTCCACCTAACCCATTATAGTATGCTAAATTTGCGTAAGCATATACGTTTGACAAACTTTGATTTATTTTTATAAATGCGGTGCGTAACGGATCGCCTTGGCTATCGTTAGGATACGTTCCTACATTAACATTACTGATTGAATATGATGGCATTTACTTTTCCAAATTCTGTTTTACTAATTGTTGCAAAAGAGATTTTATATCAGACATCTCTGACTTCATATTATTTATTTCACCTGAGATGTCATTTACCTGACGGGCTAGTTCTTTTTTATTTTTATAATCTTTTAATCCAACAACGTCAGTATTCAATAATGCTCGATTTCGAACATTCTTTATAAATCTATCTTCACCTTCGAGTTTTACAAACATTTTAAATTACCGCCGTTGCTATTAAATTTTTAATTTTTGGTACTATTGTTGAATCAAACGAATAGAAAACAACTTTAACTTGAAATTTATTAAAATCTTTAAATGTTGTTAATGTGTCTCCTACCAACGCGGTATAATATAGATTGTCAAATCCAGTTGTTGCTTGCGAATCTGTTTCTAAAATTTTATAAATTTCTGTAGAAAAAGTGTCTGAACTTCCTGCATATGTTTTCTTTCCCTCTATACTATCGGGAGCAGTTACGGTCGCGTCTTTATTGTATAAGGGCATTCGCTTCCATGGTAAATTATCTATACTATTATTGGTATTAATATCAGTGGAACTCATTACTCTGCAGAAAACATCTATATCAGTACCAATTTTTCTATTAACATCTATTTTTACTTCCAATCCAGTTGAATCAAATCCAGATGCAAGTGTAACTACTTTACTAATATATCGGCTATGCGCAATGCCGTTAGAAGGTAATAATTCAGCATTGCGAGTATCAACCTCATACGGATCAATTTCATTAGCAAATGTATATAATGATAATCTAGATTTATCTAATACAGGAGATACATCTAACGAATCATTTGTAAATGTTACGCCTATTTTCATATCTCCTGTTGCAACTGCTTTTTTTCGTCTATCTAATGATGTAGATTGATTAGGATTTAATCCTACTGCGCCAGCCAAATTGCCTGGGGCAGAAAATTCATTTACAGTATTAATAGTATATGCAATACCACTTATTTCGCCTTCGCCTGTTGTTGCTGAATCTAAAAATACTGAGTCATATAGTGTGGAAGGAATTGCTTCTGTTTGCAACTCAAAAAATGCAGTACCTTTATAGAATTGCGCCTTATTTACAGCAAAACACAATGATTTATTTGATTCTTCTAACCAGGTATTTGTGTTTTGGGATTTAAATAATTTTCCAATGTATGGTTCTTTTTGTGCAATACCGGAACCACCTGGGCCAGGTTGGCCAAAAACGGAAGAATATATAGAATAATTTTTTGAATCTGTTAGAATAGAAACTCCGTATTCTCCAGGCGGCAATTTACTTAGTATAGGAAATCTTGTGTATGTAGATGCACTTGTTAATGCTGTTGTTAGTATCGCATTCGCAGGAACATTTACATTTGCTGCATTAACTACACAAACCGAACCAGGTATAACTTCATTTGATGATGGAACACCTCCTATAACTTTTCTTAATTGAATTGCTACCGGTGCGACATCGTCTTTTGTTGCAAACCATAATTCAACTGACGATAAAAATAACCCTTTTGGATATTTTGTGCCATCAACAAAAAATGTCTGAGTAAATGGTGTTAATAACGTTGTTACTCCTCCCAATTTTGCAGCATCGGCAACATCTGTTTCCGTTGCCGATGATTTAATTGATGATATGGTTGAACTGCTTCTAGTACTATCTACGGAAGTATCTGGAGCAGAACTAGTACCTGCAATAGTAAATCTTGTTACGGTTGTTTGTGTTGTTGGATCATAAAAAGACACATCCAGCGATCCACCCACACCCAATCCGCCATACGTTCTTATAATTGTTATTTTACCAGATGCATGGCCTGTTCTATCAGTTACTAAACCATCTTGCACTAGCCCTGTTGAATCAGGTGCAACTAATGGGCTATAATCAATCCCATTAATAAATGTTTGTAATTCGGTATACGGTGGCGCACCGTTAATTGTAAAATTATAAACGCCTGCAACACCGCCTGGTGTAAAACTACTTAAAGCACTCATTTTGTTGACCCTTAGTCTATAAATCTATTATTTGCTAATATTGTTTTAAATACAGCTAATCTTCCTTCAGCAATACTTTGTAATTGATTTGTAATGCCGGAAGTATCAAAACTTGTTGAATCTATTGAAGAATAGTCGGATACAAATCCATTATCAATAGAATATTGTTTAGAAGAAACTACATTTGCCGAAATATATGTGTTATTATTGCCCAATGTATTTGCTATAAAATTTTGCAAACCAATTGCATTTGCAGTAACATTTCCATTAAAAGATTTTGATGGCAACATAACATTATAATGAGGAACAATTACTCCGCTGGACGTACTAACATTTCCCCCAACATTTATATAGTCTACATTTGATCTGTCGGAAAAGTGTGTTCTGTTATTAACAATTGAATATGCCTGATATAACGATGTATCTGTAGAATCTAATCCCACTGAACGCAAATGATCAGCATATATAATATCGTCTAAATCGTTAATAACATTTAACCAACCATCAGAGTTTGTGCCATATGTTGTTTGAAGTCCTTGCATAACATTTCCAAAAAATGATATTGTGCCATTAGACATTCCTTGTATAGCTAAATTGTCAAGTTGTATCATTTTTTAAATTCCTTTAATTTTTCTTAAGGTTTCATATTTTGCATAATCTACCATATAATACCCAGATTTATGAATTTTAACAGCATCCGCATATTGTGTGTTTAATAATTCATTTGCCATTGCTCCGGAATATTGATGCGTCTTATCCCACACATAATTAAATGTATAGACATTTATACCATCTATTTCGCCAACTTTGTTTATATTTTCTTTTACCCGAACATCACTAAAAAAGAATGCAAATATTTCAGCACCAACTGCTATTACACTTTCCCATAATGTAGTTTCTGCAACAATTGCCAGACCTTCCGCCGCAGCAACTTCTATTGCATAATCTACTGCTGCATCTGTTAACAGTGTTTCCACACCAATGCCGCTTAAGGCTGCCAAATCTGAACCAATTACACCTACTGCTTGTTCTGATAAAACACCTTCAATGTAGCCTGCGGCCAAATCTGCTGTTGCAGCTGATGTCGATGAACTCCACGCATACGCTCCAGCGGCAGCTAAAGCTAATGGGAAAATAGAAGAACTTCCCGAACTTTGTAAAGTTCCGCTAGGATTAACTTGAGTAAATCCGGTAGGCACAGTTTGTCCTGTAATTACTTGTTCGTCATATGGCATAGTAATTAAATCATCTCTATAACTAACGTCTGGATCGGATATAAAAAATAATTTATGTTGAACTGCAGAAACGGCGGGTCTGCATTCTTTTTTAACGGTATTAATTGTTGCAGTAAACCCCGGACTTGTAGTTAATGATGCAGAATGATTACTAAAATCTTCAACAAAAATACCGGTAGTATATAGCACATTGCCTTGAATTCCATCTCGATCAAATACCTTATTATTTAATGCAGCAATGTCAATCCCTTGACGCTTTACTCGTTTTTCTAAGGCAGTTAATCTAGAATCAATACTACCAATATTTTTCATAGTATATCTTGAGTAATCCGAATATCTTACTTTAACATCGCTTGCCGAGGCAGTATAAGGTGGAGAAATCAAAGTTGCTATCAATTGTTGTGTTCTATCAGATTTATCAGCTGGAGCTTTGGGAGAAACTGCGGAGGTTCCAATATCTAATCTAAATTTATTACCAATCTGTCTAGGATTCACATCTGTTGTTTGCGCATATACTCGATCTATTCTTGGTAAATAATATGATAAATCAACCTGTGTTCCTGGCACGTTAAATGGATCGGGTCTAGAAACAATCGTTGTTGTATATGAGTCACCTACACTAGGATCATATGCAATTCTTGCTGGTCTAAAATCTAAACAATCTCGTAAATTAAATGTTGAAGCATCTTCTATAGATTTATAGGTTGGAATAGTAGAATATAACGTATTAGCATAAGAATTTACTGTAAACGGGCCGGTGCCTCCACCATGCGTAAAATAATCTACAATAGCAACAACATATCCCACATTTGCAGCATTTTGTCCTAAATATTTTATTCTACCCCAGTCATAAACAAAATCTCGTTGGCCATCATCTAAACTATATAATAGTAAAGGTTCGGGAGTAAGTCTTGTCCATGAATTAGTATTACTTACCCCTTGATTAGTTGTTGCAAGCGCACGATATGCTTTATCATCATTTGTAACAATTTTTCCTGTAGTATATGTGTTGCCAGAAACATATTTGCCCGCCCAATCTGTAGGGTATACTGCAGTATTAAATTTATATACTGCCTTTAATGCTGTTATATCAGAATTTAATAAATTAACCCACCCACTAGAATTAATATTTGCAAGAAATGGAGTATTTTGAACCAACGTTTTTGTTCTTATTACTTCCTCGTTATTTTGTAATGTTGCTATAATATCTAATTTTGCAATTACTTGACTATTAGCATACGTAATAGTCATGTTCGTTTTATTCACATCTAAATCAAATGATAGATTAGTAGAATCTACAAACGCTCCACTATAATAATTACCAATTCCGGAGGTAGTATCTATTTTTTCTTTAACCACAACAGTATAATATTGCTGTGAAAAATAAGTAGATAGCGTTGCGCCAGCAGTTCCAACAAACTTGTTAGGGGAAGATGTTGTAATTGTAGCAACTCCTCCGGTCATAGAAACATTTGAATATAATTTTTGATATACGGTGTTTATATTAGTGACATCTTTTACATATGATTTGCCAACCGGGAACACATATCGACTAGGTCGTTCCCACTCGTAAAAAACAATTTTATTATCTACTACTGCGCCTGCATTTGTTGCAATGTTTGCAAAGAAAAGAGGTGCCGCATATGTTCCGCCGTTACCACCAAGTGTAGTATAACTATTCTGGACACTAATAATTGAACGAATTGAATCAACATTTGATGTTAAACTGGTATGTTCATAGTTAAACCAATAAAATTTATAAACAGCTTCAAATCCTGATCCGGAATGATATTTAATGAATTTAGGAGAAATATAACCAACTTTAGTATTTGCAGACATTGCATTTCTATTAGTTGTGTTATGGCATTCCCAATAATCTTTTATTGTAAATTGTTCAGGATTATATAAACCAAATGTGGGTGAATTTATTAAAGTATATCTACCAAAATATGAATCTACGTCCGTCTCTGGGAGAGATTCAAAATCTCGTGCCTTTGGCACTAATAATTCAGTTTTATCAGATGTTTTGATCTGATATCCGCCGATATATGCCTTGCCTTTACTAACAAAAAATCTATTGTTTAATCCTGAAGTAGTTGTTCCGGCAGGAGTTAATTTAAAGGGGTCTATACTATAGTTACCGGATTCATCATATGTTCTTTCTGCAAGTTTATCCGAAAGAGCAGAATATGTTGTATCAACCGCTGAATAGTTTAATAAAGTTTTTCCGTCAATAAATCTTGCAAGCTCAATAAAATTATCAGTTACATCTGCTTTGAGGTAAGTATCTAAATCTACAGTATCCAGCGTTAAAGTAATTTTTAATCTGTCTGCACCTGGAGCAAGATAGTTTGAGCTCCCAAAAGCTGGATCTAACAAACTAGAATCATCGTTATAATTTACTGCAGATTCATCATATCTATAAATTACTGATTTTTTATCGGGATAAGGTGCATATTTTTGAGGTACTATTGATTGCTCTGCAACATTTATAAAAAATCCATTTTTATAATAAATACCTGCAGATGCATGCAATACGCCGGTAGTACTAGAACCTTTTCTCTTAAATTGTAAAGAAATGTTAGTTCCGGTTGTTTCAATATTTTCATTTAATCTTACGCTAGTTGCAGATACAACTTCAATCACATAAAGCGGAGATGTTGTAACCCCCTCAACCGCATATAGTTCGTCCCCTACTTTTAATGGAGCAGAGGCAGATATACCCGTAATTGTTTCTGAATATTCATCCGTTGTTCCAGTAGTTGATATAAAAATGTCGGCTGCTAATGTTTCCGTACCAACATAAATGTTGGATTTTGTTTCTGCCAAATCTATATCGGAATAAAAATATAAAGTTTCTCCGGATAAAAATTCACCGGTTCCTTTTAATGGTCTAAAAACTACAGTGTGAGGGTCACCTATTGTGGGAATATCAACATTAAATGCGAATTCAACTTTTCCATAAGTATTAGACACTGCGCCGGTTACATACTTTCCCAAATATGTGTCTATACTTGCAATGTTTAATCCTGCTAGTTTAAGTGCTTTATGTTTATCATTTGTTATTGTTATTGCACTTGGATCTTCTTTTGACGCTCTAGTGCCATCCACAAAAATGTGATTTGCAAATGATTTAATTTGATTTTGCAGGATAGTTTGAAGTTGTGTCAATTCCCTTGCTTGTACAGGAACGCCTGGTTTAAAAAGAATTCTATAAAAATTCTTTGTAACATCAAAGTCATCATAATAAGGAGAAGTTGTTAAATTTACACTCATTTTTTATATCCTAGAATTAAAATTCTATAACTATGTGAATATTCTCTGCCTGATCCGCTTGCCTAGTTATTTTGTTGCGGTTCTCTACATATAATACCTTACCGGTGTTATGTTGAATTTCTGGAGCAATTATAGATGAAATATTGCCTGTTGCTAAAGATGTATTTCCCCGTAAAATCTCACCTGCAATGAAATTAACGTTTCCGTAATATAAATTCTCTGGGGTTATATATCTTAAAATAACATTTGTTCCGGTCACATTTGCACTGACAACATATGCATTTGCAGCTGTACCGTCACCCTTTACCAATTCGTCTAAAGCAAATGTGCCTGATACATTTGTTAAATTCAAGGTATATGTAGAATCCAATGTTACTTCTGTTGCAATATTACCAGAAGATCTAGAAATAGGATCTCGTATAACTGCAAGCTGCCTATAATCATTAACAACAGGAAAATCGCCACCACCTTCTGCATAATCTAACCTATTATTTATCATGACATATTTGGCACCTAATTCATATAAAGGATCTGACCCATGCCCTAATTTTGGGCTTACCACTGCATATGCAGCAGCATTTGATCCTATAGAATCAGATATAATAACATTTGCAAATTTATAATTTGTTCCTATCTGCGACGGATCAATTGAAATTGCTGCAAGACTATTTGAGGCGTTTTTAGCAATATTAGAAATACGCGCGCCCGTGCCATTACCTGTTATTTTAACAGCTGCAGAAGTTGAATAGCTGTTTCCTGCTCTTATTAATACAATACTATCTATAGTGCCAGGAATTGCAGTGTTAACAACATCATCATTTATATTAATTGCCATATAATCGGTTGTTAAAAATTTTAATAAATCTGCATCAGTTAACGAATACATATATTTCCATCTGTATCCATCCGCGGTTTGAAATATTGCGGTTGGCCTACCTGTAGGTTTAACCGTTGATACTGCTCCAAAATTATTAGAAATACATTTATATACGTTATATTCTTGGCTAGTTAACACATAGAAATTTGTAGATAATATATTGGCTTGTGTATGGTCATATTGAGTATAAACTACACCAACCGAATAATCATATCGTTTAATTACTTGTTTTACGTCTGAAAAAACAACTCGTTTTGCAGCAATAGAATCTGCCCAATAGTTATAATCTTGATTAATAACATTAATAGGAGTAACAGGCGTAGGCTCATAGGGCCACGCCTGTGGGCGGCCAATCAATAGATAGTAATTACTATCGTAATTACTTACAAAATCGGTAGCGTTTTGTATACTAAAATTACTTGTAACAATCTGTGTCATTAAAATATCCCGTGTCTTTTATTATTTATTACAGATAACCGAACAACGTATAGACCATATCTGTAGTAACACTCAAATTAGTTACCCTGCTATTTGTATATGTTGTCAAACTTGCATTAAAATTTGTAGTATCCGCAGTAAGTCCAAAATAATCCCAAACCTTAGTAAGGCCAGTTGCCTCAGAGTTACCTGATATTTCCTTGTTTATATCAATCTCGCCAAAAACTTGAGTACCGGCAGGGTGAATTAATTGAAATGCAGTTGCACCCCATTCCCCTATTGAAACATCACTTTTTACAACATATGAATATGGTTGATAAAATATTTTACTACGATCTATACTATTTAATGCAGGACCCTGCACATAAACTAGTTCAGATAATTTACCTTTATTATTTAACCAATACCCTGCAGATTCTTTTACAATGTTTATATTCGCAAATAAATTTGCAGGTTGTGTGTATCTTATATTAGCATTAACTTCAATTTCTACTACAGGATTTATATTTGGATCATAAAAATTAAATAAAAATCTTTTACTATCTAAAATTGAAGTAACCGTAAATGTTTTTTCCGAAACATTTGACAAATTTGGAAAATATATGTTTGCATATCTTCCTTTTACTAGTCCGTGCGGTATATCTGAGCTATAAGATCCAACATTACTTAATAGGATTACTTTACCGGATACAATTCCAGTTGGTAATGGTACTATTATGGGCGCCGCAATTGTATTTGACGCAGCAGCAGTAGAACTTAATATAGGATATCTACCAGATTCAATAATTCTTACACTTTTAATTTTGCCTGAAGAATCAACACCATTAATTCTTCCAAGGCCACCGCCAGAAATAGTGATTAATTCGTCATTTTTATATCCCATTGCGCCGTCAACAATCTCTATTTTAGATAGTTGAGGAATAGTTAATGCAGTTACTGTAATAAGAGGAGAATTTAAATCTACTAATTTCTTACCAACAATTGTTTCTTGAACAAATATGCCCTTAACATTTTCAAGAGTCAATTCGTAAACTTCAATTCCATCTATAAAAAATTTTAAAACATTATCAACGGTTGCTGTTGCATTAGATGATTGTCCTGTTATTTTAGTATTTTTAAAATCAAATGGGGTACCCTGTCCCTCAATTACTCGCAGGGTTGTATCTTTTTTCCAAATACCATCTGATGGTTTTAATATTACTTCACTTGGATAGAAAAATTCCGCATTTGAATTAAACATAACACGGAATAACAATTTATATGCCTCTTCGGTGCCTTTTGTTTTATAGATATCTTTAAAATGTTTAATGAAATTACGTTTATCTGTAACAATATTTCTTGGGATATCATTCCCATAATTTTTAAAGAATTGATCTATTAAATCGTCGGTAGTATATTCGCTATCGCCATATTTTCTTACATTTTGTAAAATTTCTTGTGGACCTTGGTCTTGCTCTAAAAATTTATAATATGCCTCCAAGAATTTTACAAATGTTGATGTAGAATCTGCTCTAATAAATCTTGCTGTTTGATTTGTTAATGTAACAGCAATTGCATTACTTACTTCAAGTTTAGTAGTAGATAAAATCTTAGTTACAAACACAGTATTTGTAATTGCAGGGTGTTGTAATCTGTCGCCTGCAATAATATCAAAAGTATCGCCGACTACAACAATTTTAGAAGATGTAGTTGTAGATACAATTTGTATATTTGTTACAGCATATTCACCTGCCCGAATAAATTCGGGAATTTGCGATGCAAATATCTTTGATAATTTTTCTCTTATTCTACTCATACGGTGATTACATTAACTGTAAGTCCAGGTAATCTATTTGAATCTATATTCAATGTGCCTTCATCTAACAAAATAATTTGATTTCTGCTAACAGTCACATCTAAGTATGTATCCTGAACGGTTGCAGTAATTCTCACATCTGAGGTATCTGCAGGATAACCTAACAGGTCCAAACTATTAATAGACACTTCTCCAGTTCCGTAATCTATTGAACCATACGCAGTATTTAATATATTACTATTGCCCGCATCTATTAATTGAATTCTGCCTGTCCCCTTATTGTTAGGAACCGCATCATTTGGCACATCTTTCATTTTTGCTAGAACAGAATTGCCTTTATAATTAACTACAAAAATTGTAGATGATAAACTTCCTGGTAATAATCCATTTTTAAATTTAATTGTACTACCTGTCAAATATACATTTAATGGACTATTCAGAATAGGTTTAATTCTTCTTTGTAGTTTAACAGTCATTAAATTACCAATAATATATTCGTTTACAGTATCTATATTTCTTGATAATTTTGAAAATACAAAATCTTTGTCAAATTTTTGTAGATCAGACGTAAAATAATTTTGTATCTCACTTACAACTAAATTTTGTATGTCGGTTGAGGAAAGAGACGTTTTAGCGGCCTCATATTTTACATTGACCGATAGATTAATATAAAAATAATCAGGATCAACAAATTCTGGCATTATAGACAATACTTGTTTATTTTGTAATATAGTATTTTTAATGTCGTTTTTAACGCCTTGCGTAATTGTATATCCTTCATACGGATTTAATGATATGACAACTTTGCCATATAACGGAGGGACATTATCTTCTCCTCCCCACACTGAAACAGATTGAACCAATGGATAGTTCTTTGAAATTATAGCTTTGTAATCATCGCCGGTAACTGCTCTGTTTGAAGATGAAGAAAATTTCGGGGCTCTAAATTTGATACTATTAATATCTTCTTGCTCTAATCCCCCTCTTGAATTTGTAGAGGCAATAATTGTTCCGGCAACCGTTCCTCCACCAATACTAGATCCGCATGCAAATTGTTGTGAAATTGTGCCTGCGACATTACCAATCGTACCATTTGTTATTAGATAATCAATTGTGACTAAATTATTTCTTGCTAATTTTTTACCAATTACTCCGTCACCAAAATAAATTTGATACAATCCTGTGGGATTTTCTTCAAGGAAAAAGACTTTTGATGTACCATCTAAATCTAAAGTATCTTCAGATAAAGTGTAAACAAATTGGGTTGTGTCTGATACAGAATTTTGAACCACAACTTGTATAGTAGTTGTATCTATGTTATCATTTGGAATAACATATTTTTCCATGGGCCCAGGAGAATCCACACTATACACATATTGCAAAGGTGTACCTTCTACAATTTCAATATCACTAAAGGTATAAATTCCACCTACAGGTTGTATTGTTTTTGATACTAAGTTGACAAAGGTTAATGTAGTATCATTAATAAAAGTTGTAAATGGAGTATACTTGTCTAAAGTTAAAAAATCTGGAGAATTTGCCAATCCAGATACTGCGAATGATATTGTTGCTCTTGCCCCTACTGCTGAAACTGGAGTATATCCTAAATGTTTAGCAATTGATACTGCGGATGATCTTTTTACTGCGGAATCTAAAAACATGTCATTAATTACCATACTTGCTAAATACGCATTATAATGTGTATTATACGACAACAAGTCTAATAATATAGATAATCCCGACCCTTCAAAATCAAAATCAGTAAAGTATGGCGCACCATCAGTATCGGTATAATTTTTAAGGAAATCTTTTAGATTAGATTTTATTGTATCAAAATCTAATTCTGCTATTCTTAAATTTGCCATTATCTTACTCTGCTAATTGTTGTTGTGACTGTTACTGGCAATGCGACATTATTAATTGTGAATGTTACCTCTATGTCAACAGCATTGGAATCGGAGTTATCTACAATTTGAACATCTAATATATTTGCTCTAGGTTCAAATTTTTCTACAGTATTTCTTATAGATCTTTCGATTGCAACAATCGTAGATGGCATAAGATTTTCAAACATTAACGCATTTACCTGACTACCTATTTCAGGGTGAAACGGTCTTTCGTAATTTTTTGTTAATATTAGATTTTGTATAGACGACTTTACAGCATCAATATTTTTTCGCGTAAGAATATCTTTAGAATATGGATGCGGGGCAAATATTAGATTTAGGTCTGTAAATCGTCTTACAATTTTAGAAGTGGTAGCCATTTTTAATATTTATTATAATTTTATTGCTAGATGGAGGAAATAATAAATAACATCTTTATTTATTACACCAATTTTACAAATGCGCCGCGTTGTCCAGGGGCATCTGCACTGTGATTTGCTAGTGTTCCTATTGGCATTGCAGATTTTGCCCCACTCGCGGCCGCAGCAACATGAATCCACGCAATAGTTCCAGATGGTCTTGTTGCGTATTCTAACAATACTTGTTTAAATGGCACATTTGTTCGTATCCATTCTGCAATACTGTAATAATCTGAGAATGAATGGGATTTAAATTGTAAGTCCACCGCCTGACCAACATTATGATCAGAACTAGAATTACCTACTCTAAACCCGCTAGTTATTACCATATCAGGATATTTATCTTTAATTTTATCAATTACATTAACTGATAAGTATTTTAAATTTCCTACAATCTGAGCACCAGTCAATCCATTTTGATCTTGTACTTGAAACGAGGTTGCAGAGGCCTTTGTGGTCACATCTCTCAAATATACGTGTTTAGATAATCGTAATGAATCTGGGAAATTATTGTAGCTTTGAAATTCTGTAATATCTACAGGAACCGCCGCAGCATTCGAGACCGTATTTGTATCTGTTGCTGTTCCTGATAGATTTTTAACAGAAGAATTAACTTCCCCTGATTCTAATCGTTTCTTTGCAAGATCTGCTGCTTCAATTTCTAAACCATCTCCTAAAAATATGCTAGCTCCGCCTTCCGGTCTAGTTAATTTTGATTTGCCAGAAATTGTAGGAACTGTTTTTTCTTCAGGTGGATCATATACTGGCAATAATGATGTTGAAATATTAAGACCACCCATTTTTGTTTTTACTGTTGTAGCATCTAATAATAGTTCTAAGCCGCCTCGAACACTTGTTTTTGATGCAGAGCCAGACTGAATTGCAACATCTTTACTGGCTTTTGCTGCAAATGTTCCAGATTTAGCATTTATACTGACACTACTTCCCTGAATATTTACAGGCCCGTCACTTGTTAATTCTAAACTAGATTTGCCTGATACTTTAATATCTTTAGCAACTATTTGAACAGTCTTTGCAGATTGTACTAATGTTGATCCGTGCCCTGTAACATTTAAGGCACCGTTAACTTCTATATCCGCATTATTTTGAATTAATATTTTTGTTGGGCCACCAACAGTTAAATTGTGCGCGCCTTTAACATAAACGTATCCGTTGTTATCACACACCTCGTAATTATCCCCGATTACTTTTTTTACCATTGTACCGTTGATGTCAATTTCTATATAGGTACCTGTTTTATGATAAATGTGAATTCGTTCGGCGTTTGGACTGGAATCTAACTCTATTACATGGCCTGCTTCAGTTTCAATAACTTGATTATATGGGTATAATGCGTTATATGCAGGTGTTGGCTCATCCCAGTTACTCCCACCGGAGGCAGTAAGTATATCTTTTTTTCTATTATATTCTTTAGTTTTAAAAGATTTATGAGATTTATCTTCAGTTGCTAATTTATTTGTATCGGGCAATCCGGCATAATCAATCTTAGGATAAATTTTATTAGGGTCACTAAAACCTTGTTGAGACGCAAAAGACGGATCATTTAAAGGACCCGCTGGATTTTGTGTTGGATTTAATGGATGCGGTAATACTGCGGGAATGTCAACATTATTTGGCAACACATCGGTATTTGAAGAATACCCTGTACGTATAGGATTGCCCGACCCGTCATATACGGGTATGCCAGAAGCAGTTGTTACTACATTTCCAGCTTTAACTTCTTCATTAATTAATAGTTTTGCTATGGTAGGAGTTTTATCTGATTTTCCTGCAAATGTTCCCATCATTATTGGTTGTTGTTTTTCGTCACCATCTAAAAACCATCCAACTACCCATGTTCCCTCAACAGGTCCGACCGGAGCGGATCCTACACCGGATGTACTTGCAGATGTTATGGGCATCATAGGAGTTGCCCAAGGCAAATCTTTGGTTGGCAACAACCCTACATCATCGGTATGATACCCAAAAATCCTAACCTTACATCTTCCTAGTTTTTCTGGATCTTGCCTATTTTCAACTACCCCTACCCACCATGTGAAGTTTGATATACCGTATAAATTATTCATGATATTATCCTGCGGAATTTCTTAAAGAATCTGTGGGTGACGATGATAAAGAATCTCGTACAACTTCCATAGATATCATATGTTTTAAAATGTTAATTTTGTGATGAATAGATGTTATTAAATAACTACCGGAATATCGTCTATCCAAATGTTCGGATGTTTTGTCTGTTGCATCTACCGGAGACATATCTGGAAATTTAATATCTATTATGCGACCAGCTTCAATATCTGTTCTACCATATATTGAAATGTTTAATTTTAACGAATTCAATTCGATTAAATTTGATAATCGATTACCATAAATTTCACCCATTCGTTCGTTATAATTATTTTCTATACCGGTATGCAAATTTGACAATGTGGGATACACTCTAGTATGACTATTTAAATTTCTAATAACATTGTTTGGATTAAAAAGAGGAATTGGATTGATACGGGAAATGTGTTTATACGATGAGAATTTACTCACATGATCGTAATCAGTAATAACACGTTGTTTTTTAAATAGATCTAATGAAACTAATTTACTTGCAAAATATCCATTGTCCAGATTTTCTAAATGATCTAACCCATTTAATACTTGTACTGATTGTATTAAGGCCATTTTTTCAACTGTATCATCCGATGGACCTAGAACACCAATTGCTTTATACTCATAACTACCTATGGAATCTCCAAATTCAAATATATTTTCAAGACTTCCAAAATAAAACGCCCTGTTTGTTTCCCAGAATAAGAAATTACAAGATTGACCTGATTTGGGTATTGCTTTTTTAGCAAGCCAATTTAAACATTGAAAAGGAGTCCAACTAGGGCTTACAAATTTTAACTTATTTGCAGCTTCAGAAAAAACAACCAATGGGGTAGTTTCTTTTCCCTGTGTCAGTTTAGTATTTGTTTCGTTATAAACAAAATTTCTAGGAGTCTGTAAATTGTCGGTAAAAATTTTATCCACAATCGTGCTAATTTGTCCCGAGAACGAATTATATAAAGGACTTAAAGAATCTATAAGTGCTTCTTGGGATATAAATTTAAATTTATAGAGTTGTGTGTTTTGGTCTCTTACTAAAATGCGATCTTCAATTGATGTTATTTTAAAAGTTTTATATATTGTATTTTGTAGTCCAGGGGTAGTAACTTTAATAATTAAATATTCTTCACCCACTAATCCAAACTCTTTTACTAAATTTCTACTATCAGATATTAAAATATCCCCGGATACAACATTATTGAAAATACTTTCATAGATATTTAATTCAACAAGGTAATCGGCTAAAGAAACAGATCCTTTATTTGAAATAAGAAACAATTGTTCTATATTTATTTCACCCGCAGCTTGCAGGTTTGATTGCGTAGTTATACTCATTGTTGAATAATTGATGTAAAGGTGGTATCAACGGTTGATACTATTTCAGGTTTTAAAATATTGATTCTTCTTCGCTTTTCATTTTGCTCAGTTTCATACATAAGATTTGAAACTGGAAATAGTGCTCCTGTTGGAAAATTTTGTAATACCATGTTAACTTGCTGTGTTCCGGTAGTAGACTGTAACTGCAAAGACTGCGGATTTGTGAATGTAGAATTTTGAGACATGCTTCTATATCCAGATACAATATATTCTTGCGGATTTACATAATGATGTAAGCTGTTTACATCATTTTCTCCGTATTTTCCTTTTACAAATTCTACGAGGTTATTATAATTCATTGGCCAGTCAAATCTAGGATCTATAATATCGTTTGATATTAAGATTAACCAATGTAAGTTAGAATCTCCATACCAATAATCGGCAACAATTTCGGGAGTCTCCCCGTCTTTGATGTCATATTGCTCAAAGTATGCACTGTTATTTTTTAGTTCTGCAGATAAGACAGCTCTTCTTAAAATGTCAGGTACAGTTTGTACCGACTTGCTGTCATCTAAAGTATAAACTAAAAGAGGAAATTTCTCAAAAAACATTTAGTATCCTCTGCTTCTTATAGATTCTTTAGTTATAAGTTCAAGTTCTCTAAAACTTAATGTTAAATTAATTTCAGTAGGCGCACCGTTTGAAAAAGATGAAAACTGTTCGCCCCCATAATCTACTTGTAAATCTGTTAATGCACAAGTTGCAATTTTATTAAAATATCCATTTTCTTTATTATTATAATAATACGCAATTTCAAATTCAGAAGGATATAGAAAAAATGCTCCGCCCGCAGCTAACTCCGGATGCATATGTTCTTTGAATGTTTCTATTATATTATATACAGCAGATACTTCAGTTTCATCTTTTGGCATAAATTTATACTTAAAATTAAATTTTCTATAATCTATGCCTTCAAAAAATACTTCTCTAAATGGGTTAGTTTTAACTTTTCCGCCTAGTTGAACAATATCGGTAATACTGCCTAGGCCGGGTAATATTGACGGAATTTTAGCAATTTGTAATGCTAACGATTGTGTTAGTCCTGTTGTTCGGCCTGCTTCTGTAGAATTTGCCAACGACGAATCTGCACCTAAAAATCCACCTAATATTCCCAAATCTTTATCCTGATAGTTTATACCATAACTTACACTTGGACGTTCTTGCATATGTAATGTTATTACGTCTCTTAATCTTCTGGTTTTATCTTGTTTTAAGGTTTGCGTACTTCCTAACAAATTACCAATTGTTGCACTTGCAATGCCAAATGCTGCAACTTTTGCAACTGCGCCTCCCAGTTTGCTAGCCGTAGATGATACAGTTTTATTGGGAAGTGCGCCGGTTTTTTTATCTTGTCCCGATGATCCTAATAGCGCACCAAGGCCCTTGCCCGCAGCAAGAACTCCGCCCGCAACAGATGCCCCAAATGCTAATGCTGTTGCGCCATCTGTATTATCTAATGTATTTCGTATACTGCTACCAGCAATTCTTGATGGGTTTACTTTATTATTAATATCGTACTCAAATTTAGATTTACCTCGTACATTTACAAAAAATGTAACATAATGCTGTAAATCAGGATACACACCTAATCCGGTGGGATAGCTAAGTGTTCCTACTTTATACCCCTCTGATTTTAGCTTTGAGTCAAAGGGGTTTGTATTATTATACTCGGTGGCTCTATTATTAATATAGCTTTGTCTAGTATCTGCCATTTGTTTCCTATAAATATTATAGTTATTAATTATTTATATGAGTTATGTACACCAAAACCTATAAGGGCCGTTTCCGAGTGGCAAATGCCGCAAAATATAAAGGAGATATTACAAATATTGTATATCGTTCCCTGTGGGAGCTCAAATTCATGAAATGGTGTGATAGCAGCATATCTGTAGTTGAATGGGGTTCAGAAACAGTAATAATTCCTTATATTTCGCCAATCGATAATAAGGTACATAGATATTTTGTAGATTTCTATATAAAAGTCAAAACAAAGACAAATAGTATTGAAAAATACTTAATAGAAATTAAACCTGAAAAATTTACAAAACCTCCAGAAATACCAAAGAAAAAGACAAAAAGATTCATAGATGAGGTATTTCAGTATGGGGTAAACGATGCTAAATGGAAAGCAGCGTTTGAATTTTGCAAAGATCGCAATATGAAATTTATTATTTTAACAGAAAAAGATTTGGGAATAAAGACACGAAATGCCAACAAAGAGCCCGTTTGAAACAATACGCCTAAATGCTGCAGGCCAAGAAAGATCTTACCAGTGGTATAGACAACAAATCTTAAATTTAGGTAAGATGGCAGGATCCACTGGACAAGTATTAAGAGATACTCCCATGGTCACCTCAATAATGCCAGGGGAGATGTATCTTTTTATGTACGACCCCAAATTTAAAAACGAATTGCCCTATTATGATAGATTGCCGTTAGTATTGCCTTTTAGGAAAGTACCCGGCGGATTTTATGGTATTAATCTACATTATTTACCATATCTAATGAGGTTTAAAATTTTAGAGATACTAACACAATATGCAGTATCAGCAAATGAAGATACAAGAATTAAACTTTCTTGGAAATTGTTAGATTCAACTTCAAGATTAACCCCTGCAAAATTTGCAGTAAAGCATTATTTAAATGATCATGTGCAATCAAGATTTTATAAGATACAATATAAAGATTGGGTAACAGCATCCCAATTACCTGTTGAAAAATTTGTTGGCGCACAAAAGACTGCGGTGTGGCAAGATGCAAATAGATATCAATAATAAGGAAAAGAATGTCAAATTTTAATTTAAATAATTTTATGACAGAAGTACGCAGATCTAGTATATCTCGTTCTGATAGATTTGAAGTACAAATTATACCGCCTGCATCATTACAGGGGTTTGCAAAAGATAGTAAATTAGTTAGTTTATACTGCGATATTAGTAATCTTCCTGGCATGTCTGTAATAACAAAGGGATTGCGATTATACGGGCCAGCATATCAAAGACCTGTCTCATCAGAATTTAACGGAGAAGCAATTAACATGACATTCTACTTAGATAGAGATATGAATGTTAAAGCATTTTTTGATGCTTGGATGTTTAAAACTGTAAATCCAAATTCTTTTAATGTTAGTTATGCGCAGGAGTATATATCAGAAATTAAAATTTGTCAGTTGAATGAGAACGATGAAGAAACATATGCTATCTATTTAGAAGATGCGTTTCCAAGAGCAATGAGTTTAGTTGACCTAAGTGCCGGTGCAGTTAATCAAGCTGGCAGATTGAATATGACATTTGCATATAGACGTTGGTATTCAACACATCCTAGCTATACTGGTTCAAGAGCAAAAACTAATTTTAACCCATTATTAAAAGACCCTACCGTAAATAGACTTATAAGTCCAAATAAAGTAAGTCGAGTACCCAATAACAATGGAACAACTACTATGCCTTCTCTAAATAATCTTGGAGATTATTCCGGGTATGATCAATAATTTTATAAGGATATATTATGGCACTGCCTATATTAGAAACACCAACGTATGAATTAACACTACCATCTACAAATAAAAAAGTTAAGTATAGACCATTTTTAGTAAAAGAATATAAAATACTTTTGACAACTGTAGAAGCAGATGTTGCAGAAATAACTAGAATTGTAACAGAATTAGTTGATAATTGTACGTTTAACAAATTAGATGTCGCAAAACTTGCACATTTTGATGTTGAATACTTATTTTTAAACATACGAGCAAAATCAATAAGCGAAACCGCAGACATTGTAATTAATTGCGAATGTGGTACAAAAATAGATTATACATTAGATATAACAAATCTAAAAGTTCAAAAAGATGAACATACCACAAATAAAGTAATGTTGACTGATGATATAGGTGTTGTATTACGTTATCCGCAATTTGACGAAATGTTGGGTATAAGAGACAACGCAAATAGTGCTCGTATTGTAGAATTAATTACAGATTGTGTTGATGCAGTATTTACTAAAGATGATTACTTCGATAAAACATCGTATACAAATGAAGAATTAAATACGTTTGTTAGTTCTTTTACTAAGAAGCAATTCGATAAACTTGAAGAATTTTTTAGAAATATTCCAAAAATTGTACAACATATAGAAACGGATTGCCCCAGCTGTAATAAGAAAAATATTGTAGATTTAGAGGGCCTGCAAAATTTTTTCGTCTAACTCTTTCTCACGAAAGTTTAGTTAGCTATTTTCAATTAAATTTTTCGTTGATGCAGCATCATAAATACTCATTAACAGAAATCGAAAATATGTTACCGTGGGAAAGAGAAATTTACGTATCATTGTTAGTAAACTATATTAATGAAGAAAATGAAAAAATAAAAGCTAAAAAAGCAAGGAGTTAATATGTTTGGTAAAGATAAAGATAAAAATGAAGAAGTTAAAGTAGAGAAAAAACTCGATGAGGATTGGATGACGAAAAAATGGCGTCCAATGATGGCAATGATGTATATGACTTGCTGTTTATTCGATTTTGCGTTATTTCCTATTATGTTTACTGTTGTACAATTCTGGGAGACTGCAATTGCGAATGATGCATTTAGACAATGGGTTCCAATTACATTACAAGGCGGTGGATTATTCCACGTAGCTATGGGCGCGGTATTAGGAGTTTCTGCTTATGGTAGAACACAAGAAAAAGTTGCCGGTGCGACAAATGTATCAACCAATGTACCGACGCCAGAGTTAAGTAGTGCAACTCCAACGCCTAGTTCGTTTGGTGGCGGGTTTAATTCGACTCCAGCACCAAGCACAAGTTTTTCACCTGCACCAAGTTGGGGAACAACACCGGTCTCCGCTGATCCAATCTTAGCAGACAACAGTTTTGGATCAACACCCACTAAACCAATAGTTAGAAGACCTGTATAATGGCAAACGCAATACAAGATCCATTAGATAGATTATCCACTATTATAGAAGGGGAAAAAAGTCCCTTTGTACAATTAACGGAGAGGATGAAAGAAACATCTAAGGATGTGAAGAGTCTCAATCTTTCTATTTTGGATCTTGCTATTGCACTTGAAAAACGTGCAGGCGGAGTCAAGGAAAAAGTTAAAGAAGACAAGCAGGATAATATATCGAGACCATTGGGCGTGGATTTAAAAGCTGATTTTGCAGATTTTACAAAGGGATTTGTATCTACATTTACAAAACCATTTAAAGATTTTGCGGAAGTTATAGCGGGTAAACCCGAGATGCCTGCAAATGTTGAAAAACCAAAAGATATTGAATCTAATATTGAAACTATTTCCCCGGACACATTGATTAGAAATAATGACCAAGAAGAAAAAACAATAATAGAAGAAAATAAAGATCAAACAAGTAAAGTTTTGTCTGATATGGTAGAAGTACTAATTGACCTGCGAGACGATAAATCTCAAAAACAATTATTAGGTGAAGCAATTGCTATTAAAAAATTAATAACAGATCAAACCACCTCCTCTAAAATGCCTGGCGGCATAGAACCTAATACCGAAGAATCAAAACAAGAAGATCGAGAAAAACTTGCAGAAGCAATTGCAAGAAAATTGGGTGAAGTAATGGAAGGAATCGGATCCAATTCTGGATTAGGTATACCCGACTTAGATATAGATAAAAATAAAAAAGGTAAATCTGGTAAAAAAACTCCTAACAAACTAAAAGCAACGAGCGGCACTGGTTTTAAAATACCTCCGGGGGCGGGTAAAGCTGCAATGATAGGAGGTAGTATATTAGGTGGTGCCGGTTTAGCATTAGGTGCATACGAAGCAAGTGAATTTCTAGATGAAACTGATTATGGTGGTAAAATGAAAGAAGGTGCTGGTCTAGATGCGGAAAAAGCATTTAGAGAAAATGTTGCACCTACAATTGATCCTGTTAAAGCAGGAGTTTCCAAAGATGAAGCAATTGCAGCATTGGAAAACGGTTCTAAACGAGATATTGAAAAATTAGGCGGAGTTGAGGAACTTAGAAAAATTGCAGGCCTTGCGCCGGTTGATATGAAACCTGTAACGAACGAATTAGATGTTGAACCTCCTAAAAAGTTTGAACAAGCATCGTTAAGAAAATACGATTATGTTCCAGAAGAAACATCTCCAAAAGTTACACCCAAAAAAGAAGAAACAAAAACTATACCAGCAGTTACTCCAAAATCTACAGAAAATAATGTTGGCAAAATTTTAAATCAAGTATCAGACGAAAATACAGAATTAAAAATGTTGAACATGGGCAAACCCGAAACACAAATGCTAGCACCTATTGTTTCGCAACAAACAATAAACAATACAGAACAAACAATGATCACATCCCCGCCGATACCTCATTCAAGTTCAAATTCGTTTAATAAATGGCAAGGTAAACGAAGTAGTTATACAGATTGATACATTAAAAAAGCCCGGTTTCCCGGGCTTTTCTTTTACTTCTTAGCTTCTTGTTCTGCTTTTAATTCCTCGGGTCGTTTAACCTTTGGTTTTGCCGGCTTATCAGTTCCTGCGTCTGCAGGTTTATCATCTTTCACTTTCTTTTCGATTTTGCGAACGCCTGGTGTTGCTGTCGGCTCCGGTGCTTTCGCTTTCTGCGTCTTCACCGGTTCCTTCTTTTTTTCTACTGGTTTATCCTCTGCAGCATACCCAGAATTGGCCATTGCTAAAGCGGCTAAAAAAGCAATTAAAGATTTACTGAATTTCATAGAATTCTCCGATTAATCATCGCTTGCAAGTTTTGCAAAATATGATAATGATTCGTCATCGTTATCAAAGTCTACATCCTTTTTAGGAGTAGGAACTGCCGCTCGCGATGCTTGTGGTTTAAATGAACTTTCTTCATCTAGAGAAACATCTTCTGCCGGTTTCACTGGAGGCGCACCTGCAGAAAGAACCATAGAAAGTTTCTTTTTCAAATCATCATATGCCTTGAAGTTTTTAGCATCAAGAAATGCTGTTAAGGAATGTTGTTTATTCCAGATTGTTTCAATTGCCTCGTCGTCATTTGAGATTGGACTAGGTGTATCAAATTCAGACTTATCGTAATTACGATAGCCCTCAACATTGCGAATCTTCAACTTGAAGTTTGCCCCTTCCCAGAAATCAAATGGGTTAAGTGGTTTCTCATCTTCGAATTGTGGCTCGGCAACATCTTTAATCTTATCAAAGATTTTCTTACCGAATTTAAACAGAAACACCTTGCCTTCATTTTCAGGACGCTTAGAATCCTGTACAACAAGAATGTTAGTGTAATATGTTAGCTTGCGTTTTTGTTTGCGAGCTACTTCTTTATTTGCTTCTGAACCTGAGTTCCATAATTCAGTATTAAGTTCTGAAACTGGATCTTGTTTACCGATAGTGGTCAAAGAGTTTTCGATGTACCATTTACCAGTAGGGCCCTGAAAGCCGTGATTCCAAATACGAACCCATGGTAAGTCCTCGCCCTTAGGTGGAGCTAAGAAACGAATAACCGCATAGCCGTTGCCTGCTTTGTCAACCTCAGGTTGCCAGAAGCGATCATCGTTGCGATTGTTAGATTCGGATTGGGGGTTTGCGATCTTTTCGACTTCTTTCATTAATGAATCGAAGCCTCCGCGAGATTTGCGTAGATCAGATAGTGAAGTATAAGCCATAATATTTCCTTTCGTATTGGCGTAGTATAAGCGTAGTATTAACGTCGTTTATTTTTTTGATTAACGTATGCATAATCTAGAAATTCATCAAACACATCATCGTCTTTTTTCAATGATGCTACATTATATATAATCTTTCGATGCTTGTCAATTTTGGAGGTACCCTTTTCAACTCGGCGTATCTTTTTCTCGCGATCGTACCAATCGCCCTTATTAGTTTTATTCATTTTAAAAAATAAAAATCTCCATAAATTTAAACATCTTTTGCTCTCCTTGCCTGAACCCTAACATAAGGCCAAGACAATACCCTCTTACTTAATTCTTGTTGCCCGTGAGCAAGCTTAATTAAATATCGTTGCGTTTCCAACATTGTTTCCTGTTGTTGCTTAATTATTTCTTGTAGCATGGTTATATTTTCTTCAAGCTTTTTAATTTTTTTATTAGATTGCACTAATTCTGCGTCTAAAGATTCCATCGTATTTGTCCAAGTCTAAAATTAGAAACGGTTTATATTTTTTAATGAGTCTGGATACATCAGGCCACACCACCGTGTCACTAATTTCTTTATCAAAAATTTTAACAAACCCATTAAGTTTCTCAAGAATTACTAATGTCTCCAGACTAATAGTGTTTCTTAAAAAGGCTTTTATTATATATGGATGTTGCCCTTTAGATACAATAAAAATATCTTTAATATTTAGCTTAGATTCTTCCATTTCCTGAATCAAATTATCCAAATCTTGTGTAAAATTATAAGATAGACTTTCGATCTTTTTCTTCCACATTTGGTATCGTTGACCAGCTTCAGAATCAAACATTCCGCCCCATCGGTCACCTGACACAAAATTGGCAACTAGAAAATTTGCAACTTCTTCGTCAGAATAATTCTTTGATATTTTTCTAATTGAAAACAAATCTGTTCTTTTAGCAAATGCTTGTCTGCTTGCACGTACTCTGCCTTTTTGTTTAATAACATCATACGCATCTGTTGTAAAATGTAGTTTAAGCGCAATGTACATTTTGTAAACTGAAAATTCATCCATTATCATAACGGCAATTTGCCCCTTGATCGCATATAATTTTGATCTTCAGCCTCAATTTGAATTTTATCTTTAAGTGATTGATTAATTAATTTTGTAACTGCTTCAACATCGATATCGACATCGTTACAATACGCAATTACTGCATCCATATATCCAATTGAGTCTTGTAATACTTTTTCTTCAATGTATAATGAAAATTCATTTGGAGATCTAAATCTCTTAGTAATAATTAGAGCATCGGTTAATGTCTCTTTTGTTTCTGGTTCTAACATTTCTATCATTCGATTTCTGGAAATAAGATTTCATCCATAAAGTTTCTAAACACCGTTTCGTCGATGCCCAAGTTAATCATCATTGCGGGGGTGTGAGGATTCATCTTTTGGAACTTACAATAGTTGTTATATCGTTCTTTATATGATTCACCTGTTTTCTCAACACATCCTACATTATATAGGTAAACGTGCAAGCTTTCAATAGCTAGATCGGATAATTTGTCCAATTCTTCTTCTTCAGATATATTGCCTGCCGCAATCATACCGGGACTAAAAATTTGAGTCGCCCAATCAGGCAACACCCTTGGTTTATTCCATTCTAATTTAGATGAACGGTCAATGAACCACGTATATAGATCACAATTTCCGTTTTTAGAAAAATCATGGAATGCGCCTGTAATTTTATTAGCCCCGCAAACTACGTCAAATCCAAAGATTGGAGTGGGATCATCTAACTCTGGAAAAATTGTCATGTGCATAACCCAGATCTTTTTTGCTTCTCGGGCATCAACAATTTCAACGTGTGCTCTGCGATAATTTCTTGATGTAAAAATATAATTTTCCCAAATATATCCGTTGCCTTGTTCTGCGGTATATTTTAGTTCATCATCCGTAGATTGTTCCAATGTATCAAGTATTGTCTGAGACAATGGAAGCATTTTATCCCATACTAAAGACATTAGTTAAATTCCTTAGCAATTGCAATGTTATAGTCAAAAGCAATACAAGCTTCTGGCCCCATATTGTCATTTAGTTTAACGCGAAAATTATTTGTTAGTTCTTCTTTGTTTTCAAACTCAAACATTTTACCCGACCCCGGAACAAGTTTAGCAAAGATTTGGCCACCATTTAAATCGCCTAAATATCGTACATACATATGTGCGATTAAATCATCATGCTTAGTAATATCCATAATATACTGAATATACTTTAATGTAGGTTCTTTAATTGTATAAGTTTTATCGGGTGTGGCTAATTCTTGGAAATCTTTAAAAATTGCTTCTGCTCGATACAGACCCGCAATACCTTCATACGTTCCCAATTTGGGACCTGTTATGTTTTCCATTGCATGATAGATCAAATATAGCTGATACAAATATTCAGCATATTTACTTTTCTCAACTCGTTTTTGAAAAATCTCTTTAATAAAAGGTTGCGTTTCCGCTTCTTTATGTTTTTCGTGTGTTTGTTCTTTTAATGTAGCCATAATTATTTAAATAATATTAACGCAAGAAGTGTTGAATGAATAATAAATCCTAATCCAATGGTTACAATGTGCAGGATATCTCTAAGGATTACCGCTCGTACAAATAACATTGAAAGCCCGCCCCAAATAAACAAAATAAGATCAACCGGAGGCATCTTATCTGATAGACCAGACATGATTGAAATCATTGTAGGTATGGTTGCAGCATGAACAAGGACAATTCCAATCCATGCAATTGTTTCAGCTGTTGCAACTGTTAATGTTGTTTTGCAGTATTCAATTACATCTTGTAGTGTAGGATATTTCATAATTTATCTGTAGAAAATGTGGTTACCAATTTTTGCGATTTGTTGACGTTTCCATCCAGGGGAAACATATGTTGCGTGATAATAAAGTGCGTCGGTTAGGCCTGCCAATCGGAATCCTTCAAGTAAAACTTTCTTAGCTACCTCATAAGATTCTTTATATGCAGATTGGTGAATTGGTCTTGTTTTTGTAGAAGTCTCGCAGTACCAACTGAATTGACAAATTACCTTTTCATATACCACATTCTTTTGATAAACTACTCTGCAAATATCATTTGGAAATCCTGCGTTTGCTGCTCTATTCATTGTAACTTGCGCTACAGCAACTTTGCCTTCAAACGGTTCACTTCTTGCTTCGTGGTAAATGTTTTTTGCCAAACAGTCTAATTGCTGTTCTCTAACTGCAACGGTTGCAGTTGTATCGGTAAAGTTGGATTGTTTTAACTTGTGTAGTTTCGATGTTGTTACTTGTGTAAGTATTGATACTAACAATACTGCAGATACTGCTACTAAAAATGTTTGTGTATATGTTTTCATTTATCTACGCAAGGGGATTTCTCCCCCTGCCTTCAGATTACTTTTTACTAATAGTCTTTATATTATCTTGAGGAATGTTAGAAACAAAGCCATTCAATACATGGGCCTTTGCAATAATATCAGTTTCTGATGGGTAGGCAGGATAGCCCGGGTGCTCTGGAGGTGTTTGACCAGCATGTTTAGCTGTCTCTACCTTAGTGGCCCAATCATTAGATATTACTTCACGTTTACCGTAGTAATCGTCCCCAAGCATATCTTTGGCCATTTTTAAAAGTTCTAATCTAATTTCGAACGGTGTCATATTACTCATGTTAATCTCCTTGTGTGATGAGTGTTTGTAAATGGTAGGTTATTCTGTTACGAGGAAACCTACCGAAACCCTAAGCAGTGTTTAGGCTGCTAATGCGAACTGTTCGTCGTTTGCGTTTACGTTGTTTTCTTCTTTTTACATCGTTGCTGATGTGCTGTCCACTAATTTACTTATTGCCCTGTCGAATCTATTTCAGGCCCATCATAAAGAAACTAAGTCGTCATTTCGTGTAAAATGAAAAGTAAAATAAATACTATCACTACCCACTTGCTTAAATTATCCATATATTCCTTTATGGTGGACCTGGCGGGATTCGCACCCGCGTCCAGAACACTTTTCTCTTTGCTTCATACAGCAATGCTGTTTATATGCTTATTATATATTAATATGCGCGCTGTGTCAAGTATTAGTTGTCCTTTTTAACGGTATAAATAAATGGTAGGTTAATAAATAACTATTTATGGAGTCATAATAATGAGAAAATTACTCGCAATGCTGTTTTTGGCGGTTTCGACATTTGCAAATGCACAAATGCCGGCTTCAACAGTACCACTACCCGCAGATATTGCAGCAATTAAGAAGGCAAATGTTCTTATTGTAGCGATGACCAAAAAAGATGTTCCCCCTTTCTTCTCCGGAGAAGGTGATAATATTCGAGGTCTTGACGTTGAGATTGCTCGACGAATTGGTGTCCTACTCGGAGTCCCAGTACAGTTTAGACGAGATGCCGAAAGTTTTGCCGAAGTTGTAGAACAAGTTAGAGATGGGAAAGCCGACATAGCAGTTAGTAAACTATCCGTAACTGGTCCTAGATTACAGGTTGTTAGATTCAGCGATCCTTATATTAAACTAAGACAAAGTCTGGTCATTAACCGTTTATGGTTAAGTCAAAACAGCCAAGGCAAAGAAGTTTATCAAGTCATTAGAGATTTTAACGGCAAAATAAGTTTTATTCGCAATTCAAGTTATGACACATTTGCTCGTATCAACTTTCCAAATGCCACATTCCTTCCAGAAGATAAATGGGATGTAATCATTGACAATGTTACTAAAGGTACTATTGCAGCTGCTTACCGTGACGAATTTGAAATTAAGAAGATTGCTTTTGAAAAACCAGAAGCTGCAATCAGCACCAAAAGCATTACTATCAGTGACAGTGTAGATAATATTGCCATAGCAGTAAATCCCAAAGCTATTCAATTGTTGAGCATTGTTAATTACGTTATTAAAAATGAGTACAACAACATTGACACTAAGAAGTTGATGGACAGATATAAAGCTGAAAAGAAATAATTAGGAAACAAAATGAAATTTAATTTAAAAAACTTCTTATCAAGTCCGTGGACTATTTTAGGATCAATCATAATCGGAGTGTTGGCAGGAGTATATGCACCTGCACAAAGCATGAACTTTGAAAGTGTTGGGGGAATTTACATCAGCTTGCTTAAAGTTGTTGTAATACCTTTCTTACTTGCTACTATTTTGGTTGGTGTTATTAGTCTACTACAAAAAGAAGGCAGTGCCGCAATGATACGCAAAATTATCATTGGCTTTGTTGGTAGTATGTTCTTGGCTGCAGTAATTGGTGTTGGTACTGTTGCACTGACTGGCAGCGAGATGACTCCTGCAAAACAAGCACAACTTGGTGCAATTGTTAACGATAAAGAATCTGGAAGCGATCTTAACATTACACTAAAAGAACCAATGCCTGTTGCACCACACGTTGACCCAATGCAGATGGCACAAAAGTTTATTCCAGAAAATATCTTTAATACACTAGCCGCTGGTGAAAGCTTGAAGATTGTTATCTTCTGTTTAATCTTTGGTATTGCATTAGGTAACTTAAAAACGACTGGTCAAGAAATGCTAGTGGATATACTAAAGAGTGTACAACAGGCTAGTATCAGTATTTTTAAATTCTTAAACTACTTTCTACCGTTTGCATTATTGGCAATGATTAGTAGCCAAGTTGGTAAGGTTGGAGTTGGTATTTTCTTAACCATGGTTGAGTTTATCATGCAACAGGCCATTGGTGGATTGCTTGTTGTTATTGCTGGTACTATTGTTATTTGGCAACGTTCAGGCCTAAGCCTAATGACTGTTATTAAAGAAACTAAAGAAACATTGATTGTTGCTGTTAGTTCACGCAGTAGTTTGGCCTGTATTCCATATGCACAAGAAGCACTACACAAGTTACACTTTGATAAAACAGGGGTAGAGCTAACCGTACCATTAAGTTTCACAGTTAACCGCATTGGCAGTATTGTTTATTATGCTATTGCCACAGTGTTTATTGCCAATATATACGGGGCACCAATGGGACTAACTGGTTTGTTGGTTGTGTTATTTGGTAGTATCTTAGCTGGTTTAGCAAGTGCGGGTACAACAGGTATTTTAACAGTTGCCACAGTGGCAGTTGTTTGTGATTTGTTGAAGTTACCAAGCGAAGCAGTATTAGTATTGTTGATTGCAGTTGATCCATTAATGGATATGATTCGTACTGCGAGTCATGTGCATGGAAATGTTGCAGTAACAGCATTTGTATGTGACAAAGAACCGGCACATGGATAAAGTAAAGCAAACATTGCTAGATATATTGGGGTGGATTGGTTCTAGCCCATTTAGATTATTTGCAGTAATAATCTTATCTGTATTTGGCTTTATTGGTTGGGTAGCTTATACGGAAAAGGATGCCTTTATGGCATCCTATCGTGCTCAACAAGCATTGCCAAAAATGAATGGTAATTATCAAGCTGCGAGTAACTTTATATTTAAAAATTCTAAAGCAGAACTTATTGCTATATTTGAAGTTAATACTTTATTAAACACTCGAAAATTAGTTTTCTTATCCACTCGATCTAAAGGTAGAATATCAGATCACGATGGTGCTGATGTTGGCCTATTAACTAAAAATTACGACAATAATAACGATGTTATTGGATTGATGTCTGGTAAAATTCCATGTAGTCCTTATTTAAAACCTCAAAGCTATATTGGGTTCACCTATAAAGAACAAGGCACACAATTTATGTGTCGTATAAGTGTACCGGTTGAACCTGGTATGTTTATAGGACAAATAAGCGTGGGTTGGAAAGAAGAACCCGAAGATTTAGAAAATGCGCAAACAGTAATGGTAGTTGCTTCAAATTTATTGTATAACAAAAAACAGTAAAATGAAAAAATTAGGCATACTTGGCGGAATGGGCCCAGCAGCATCTGCAGAATTTATAACTAGAATAATTAGTAAAACGCCCGCAAATTGTGATCAAGATCATATCCCATTTGTATTGTGGAATGAACCTCGCATCCCGGATCGCAGTACCAGTATGCAAAGCGGCAATGATTTACCGCTACCTTGGTTACAAGAAGGTATAAAAGGACTAAAACACGCAGGTTGCGATCGTATTGTTATACCTTGCAATTCTGCACATTTTTGGTACTCGCAATTATCTAAATTAGGTGTGCCTATTTTACATATTGTGGATAGTGTTGCTGAAGAATTAAAAAGTTTAAATCTTTCAGATAAAAAAATAGGAATTTTAGGTACTCAAGGAACAATTGAATCTGGATTATATCAATATCACTTAAATCGTCTAGGCTGGGAGTGTATTGTACCATGTAAAGAAGAAATGGTGGGACTTGTTACCCCTGCTATTAATTTAATTAAGGCAAATAAATTTAGAGAACCTCAAATGTTACTAATGAGAGCAATGCATAGTTTAATAGACAGAGGCGCAGAAGCCATTGTGCTTGGTTGCACGGAGTTACCGTTGGTAATTCGATTAAGTAGCGAAGAAGGCATACCGATAGTCAATAGTATTGACAGTTTAGTCAATATTGTGGTAAAAACCTATAAAGCTTGACTATTTTCGTAAAAATCTCGGCATTTTAGAAGTTCTTTAGCCCAATTATCACGTTTTTCGACAAAAACTTGCGGATCTTCGCCTTCAACTGCTATAAGTACTACCAATTTGTTGATAGGTACGCCGGTTCTTTCTTCATACATAATGGCATAAGCAGCACATTGCATAAAATAACTACTAATCCATTCTTTTTTCTTCAATTTGCTTGAAGTTTTAAAATCAATGACTGCCAGTTTTCCTTCGTACTCACCTATACAGTCAACTGTGCCTGCTAACCGCAAATAATCCGAGTAAAGTTTTTGTTCCTGCACATGGATGTTGTCAATTTTGTGCAATTCAGGCAAAATACTTGTGAATAGTTCTTTTTGAATAAAAGACATTTCATCTATAGCATTAACATTGTTTAGATAATTTTCTACGTATGCGTGTAATTTTGTTCCTCGGCTTGCTGCAGCCTTAGAAATTTTATTTGCCTGCTCTTCCCCTACTTTTTTGCGCCATTCTAGTAAACCTTGTTTACTTTGCGCACTTAAAATAGTAGTGATTGAAGGATATTTGTTACCAGATGGTGTCTTATAAAATCTTACACCATCTTCTTGCGTAATTTGCTCTAATGTTTCGAATGTGTTCACATTTACATGATTAAAGATCATTGTTTACCTTAATAATTTATTTAATTCTTCACACGACTGAAATGCATCGTTATATAATGTATCTCTAAGTATTAAATGGTCGGATACTTTTCCAATTGGCATAGTTGGTGATATATTTAACGGAATATGAAACCGTTTCATTTTTTCTGCAAGCGCAGTTGAAGATATCTGATAAACGCCGTTTTCTAATGATTGCAATTCTATTGTATGCATCTTAAATGAGGCTATATCAATTAATCTTTTCTCGCTTTTAATACAAGAAGAGATTTCTTCGTCAGTTAATTCTTCAACGCGTTTCATGCTCGTAAAAGTTCATTTAATTTATGACCAGCTTCACATACTTTATCATAATACGTATTAAATTCTGTTTCCCATTCAGCAGTATGTTCGGCTGAGGTAAATGTATTTGAAATCTCTTTGCAATACGTTGCCGCAGTATGACCATCGGAAATAAGATATCCTTGATTTCCATTGCCATCATAGTTAGGAATCAAAAGTTGTGTTGACAATGCAATTCTTTTAAATCTTTCAAGATCAATACCTTCGGTCAAGCAACCTTGAATTTGTTCGTCGGTTAAATTTTCCATCATTGACATTTTTTATCCTTGTAAAATATCTATTGCGTGATTATAATGTTTAATCCTGTCATCAAGACCAATAAAACCACCATTAATTTTCTTTGTCATCATTTTAATGTCTTGTGCATCAGCAAGTTCATTTAATTTATTTGCATTCCAGAACCAACATGCTGAGTTTAACGCATAGTAGGGTTGCACTAGAATATCAGGTTGTTCTAATAATGTATGATCGTCAAAAAACGCTTCAGAACATTTTGTATAGTTATGTTTACCGGTCAATTGAATAAGACCGCGCCCCCTAAACTTCCAACCTTCGCCGCTTGCCTCATCTCCGTTACCCATCCTATTTGCGTAGACTTTGTTAGCAATCTTTTCAGCTTGCCTTGCATACTGTTTTGCAATATCCGCATTAGGAAAATACTTACCAAAGATCTTTTGTAGACCATCTGCACTATAGTTCAGGTTCTCTTGCATAACTGTAAATCCGCCAGACTCATGCGCGCACTGCGCAATAAATGCCGATACCCGAGCAATATCATTAATTCCATACTGAGGTAAGGTCTCCACCATTGCGTCATACCACTCAGTAACATTTTTTACTTTGGGTAATAGGTGGTGTAATTGTTCTTCTGTGAAATCGAAATCAAATCCGTCAGCCATTTTTTATCCTTTATTTTTGATAGCACGTTCTTTCTCTTGTTACTGTGCCATCAGATTGTTGTATTTCTTTCCACGGAGTACATTCCATAGTTTGTTCTATAACTATATTTGGTTGTTGAACAATTACAGTATTTGTACGAGATTTATTTAATTCATATCCAATAACACCCCCAATAATTAAAGGTGCAACCCATCTGTCGTGACTATAATAATGACCGTGTCTAGAATGCCAATGCGTATACTGAGCAGAAGCAGTAATTGAAAATAATGATGCTACAATAAAAAATAAGAATTTTTTCATCTTTCCTCCGGTAAAAAAGAGCCGAATTATTAGCCCGGCTCTTATATTTATATTAAGTACAATACCTTGTTTCGTAATCTAATCTTGCTAAAATGTATTCTTTTACAATAGCAGATCTTACAATATCATCCACGCCGAATTCGAATGTTTTAAATGAGGGCATCATATCGGCGATTGCCATGAACTTTTTGAGTCCAGACATGTCTGTTTTTCTGTATAAATCTGTTTGTCTAAAGTCTCCACAAAATACAATTTTGGATCGATTTCCTACTCTTGTAATAACGGAATTTAATTCCATGTCTGTCATATTTTGGCATTCATCTACGATAATAATAGAATCTTCTAAAGTAATACCTCTGACAAACGACGTTATTAAAAACTTAATTGCTCCTTGTTCTTCTAATCTTTGATACGAGTCATGTCTTCCGAAAAGATCTTGACAAACTTCGACATACGGTTCGGTGTAAACCTCTGTCTTTTCTTTTTCGTCTCCTGGTAAATGACCAATTTCCCTACTAGGTACTGCTGATCTAACTATGATTACCCGCTTGAAAGGATTTGACTTATCAAGCACTTCTTCTAAAGCATGATATAAAGCAATAAAAGTTTTTCCTGTGCCTGCTACCCCATGGAGTAACATTATACTGGAATCTTCGTATGCGTCAAAAAATAGTTTCTGGTTGTCCGTTAATGGCTCTATTACTTTCATATCATCTAGTCGTAACCTTAAGCGATTGTTTGCTAAAGTTATTTGTGGTTGATCTGGCTGTAAATGAGTATTATTTTTAGACTTTGCCATGTATGCCCTCTTAAAGAAAAAGGAGGACAAATAGACTTTCGTCTATTCATTCCTCCGTGGGGTTAAAGTTATTGGAAGCATTTATCGTCTACTTAGTTTGTCTGCCAAGTTACTCTTATAATTATTTGAGTGAATCTTAGACAAGACTTCGTTAAAACCACCATCTGGTTTAGTGACTCCTAGACGTACAGAGTCTCCTAGTACAGGTGCACTAGTGATGTGGTTCTCGTGATTTGTTGATTGACAGGATGGGCATTGTTGTTCTGCTCTTACCTCATACCGGCAGAGTACGTTGAACATTGTATCACAATCGTTGCATTTTAATGTATAACTAGGCATATGTAAACCATTCAGGTGTTTGTCTTTTTTTCCAGGATGCTAGATGCTTTTTTGCACCAACATAATAATTTATATATGATCTGACGGAATTCCCGGATACCTTAAATTCATCTGGCATTGCAGGAGTAGGTTCTGTAAATCCTACGCCTTTAGGTATATGTGTTGGGGGTATTGACAATGCGTCAATTAATCGCGCAGTAGCGTGTATTCTACCATATCTATAAGTATATTCGTTTAATACTGCAATGAATAATTTATATAACCATTCATAATTTTCATATGAATGTCTTACCCAAATAGCCGAGGGATGATTGATGTGAGTAGTAGCGTAAAGATTGGTGTTGCGGTTATCGGCAAGTAAGTATATTTTCTTTTTACGACCAGACGGACTCTGGCCGTCGATAAGAACCCCATCGAGAACCCGATGAGCGGTTGAGAGTAATTGCGCATATTCAAGTATCATTTTTACAACGTGTTTATCGTTGTGTAGTTCAGCACAAGTTTTAGGATCATTATGTAGGTAAAATATATTCATGTTTCAAATTTTTCAACAGCGTTAAGAATTTCAATGTATGTAAATTTTGCGGAGTTTGAAAATATGTCAGAAGTAGATGCTTTAGTTAATGCTGATAAAACTATTTCCGAATCACAATTTTCTAATGTGGATGCTGTTATTTTGTATGAAAACAAACTAAATATATTGACTGCTAAAACAGTAAGAAATATTTCCTCATCCGTATACAATGGAATTTTATAAACAATTCTTTTTTCCGGAAATCTAAAAATTTTAGCGTTCATAAAGAGGTCCTTCTCTTTATATATTATTTTTACGTTCTAGTTCTTTCCATGCTTCTTCTTCTTCAGGCGTAACTTCTGGCATCTTTTTTATAGTCCATGAGCCATTTCCGTTATCGGCCCAATCTAAAAGATCTCCCTCTTTCCAGCCTGCTTCTTCAAGCATTCTTTCGGGCAATGGTAATATTAAATCGTCACCATCTTCAATTAGTGTAACAATATAACTATTTGATTCGTTTGCTAGAGTCTGCTTCATTTTTGTCCTCTCGCATTTCAATAAATGTGGGTAAGAATAGACGTTCTACTCCATCGCCTCGATCTTTAATTCGTGCATTATACTTAACAGTTACGATTTTACCGTTTGTATATTTTTTAGTATATTCTTTACGTTGTTCATCCGAATATCCGGAGCCAACATTAACTTGAATTAGTCCATCAGATGATTCGCAAACTAATGCGCCCAATCGACCAACGTTTTTGCCTGTGCCTTCTTCCCAACCAACAACGACAAGATCACACTCCAATTCACCTTTGAATTTAATTTGTTCCTTAGAACGCTTATCTTCCCAGATGTTTGTTTTAGATTTAAGTATAGTACCTTCTTGGCCGTCAGCTAAGAATTTCTCAAAAATGGTTTGAGCTTCAAGTTGCGTGTTAATTTCTTTGGTCCATACGATATCTACAAGATGCCCAATAGCAGATACACCTTTTAGGAAATCTATATTCTGCATTAATTTCATAAAGCGTTCGTTGTAAGGTATTTTATATACGCCTGCTTGAAATCCTGTAAATGGAATAGCATCCCACAATGTTACCCTCACCATAGATGCTTCTTTATCTGACATTGTACCTTTAACGCCTTTGCTTAAGATACCATTGCCTGTTTTACGATCAAGCGGTTTGCCTGCAGAATCTACTACAAGTAATTCACCGTCAAACACATAATCGGCGCCATAAAGATCAGCCAATTTGAGTAAAGCGTCACTAAACAACTTACTTGGAATATTAAGTTCTTTGCCATTGCGGCTCCTATATTCTACTATACCATTGCGAACAATTGCGTTAAAACGCATGCCATCTAATTTTAGTTGACAATATGCTGGGAATTTAATTTTGTCAACGAGTTTTTGGTCGAATCCAGAAGCCAACATAACTGGGTATGTTGAAACAAGCTGCGGCCAGATTTTATTGGCTGTTGCTTCACTAACCCCGCATCGAAGGTCTTTCTTGATAATTTTTTCAATAACACCGGCATCTGCTTCATATAAGCTTTCCAATACATTAGTTAATAATTCAATCGCCGCATTGCCTGTTACATTGCGGGTGGCGAATTCATTTTGGATTGTATCCATTGCCCAAGCTAAAGTTCTTGATCCTTTTGCTTTTTTATTGTATACAGGAATTTTACGGATGTAAAAACTAATTAGCGGATCTAAAGCAAGCTTGATTACTTGTTGTAATTCTTTGTTGTCTTTATTTGCAGTAAGAATTGCTTCTTTTGCAAGACGGGAATTGTCAGAAGCGAGTGAATCAAAAATTGTAGATATTGAAGCCATTTGTAGTTCCTTATTTTCTAATCTTTATTATAACAGAAAATAGTATCCTTGTCAAGCATACGGGTATTATGCTTAATTTTTAAGCAAAAAATGGATGTTCTTCAGATTGGACATTAAACGTCACACTCTTATACTTATGAGGTTCTTTAGAAATTGTTTTCTTAGCAACTTCAATATCTTTCAATGTAGCGTACACACCAATAACTGATTGCTTTTTATTGCGACCAATTTTATCTCGCCAAGTCGCTTCTAGAATGTATCTAATCATAAGTCTAAGTCTTTAAGAATCTGTTCACGAATCGCAGCGATTCTAAAATCAATAACAGAAATTGCTGTTCTAATATGCCCAGTATCTTCTGGACGAACCAATGATTCTAAAATTGTTTTTTCTTTTTTAAGAAACTTTAAATGTGTGAGTAATTCTTCGGTGTTCATGCTGTCATTCTTGTTGTATTAGTAATTGTCTCATACATAGATTCGAACTCTTCGTGTTCTTCAATTTCTTTGTTGAAATTTTGCTTGTGATATACTTTAGCCATACGACGAAAAGTCTTCTTACTAAGTTCTTGTTTCTCACAAATATCTTTAATAGCTTCACGAATGAATTCGCGCTCACCTTCCATGCGAGCCATACTATTTGAGATTTCTTTCATGCATTCTAAAATTGCTTTACGATCTGCGGGATTGGATGGGATACCTGCCATAATTTATTTCCTTTCAATATCATCTTCAATACAATTATCGCCATACTGGATTTCGATAATCTTCAATGGGTCATCAGTCTCATTACAAAGCTGATGCCACTCTGTTTTACTAATATGGAGACTATCAAATTTATTATAGACTCCTCTTAGGTCAACATCTGTACTATGATCTAACGTGTAGACCGTAGCTGTTCCTTCTGCTACAAACCAATGCTCGCCACGATCTTTATGTCGTTGCATACTTAAACATTTGCCTGGATCAACAGTTAATTCTTTCACTTTAACATCTTTACCTTGTTCATGTAGAACCCGATAATATCCCCACACGCGCGAGGTCTTTGGTGCTTTCCATTCTTGAAGAATCCAAGAACTAGAATTCTTTTTATCCTCACCACCTACACCAAACGCAAAACTTAGACGAGGATCCTGTATATCCATTTCTGGAATATTCTTATCAGTTCTATCGCCGCCATTGGCAAATATAACTTCAGCATCAGGCCAAATATCTAGTGTTTCTTTTATAAAGTGTTTGGCACTTCCGTCAGCATCTGCACGATCATCAAAGAATACAACTTGATCAATACATTTAAATTCTTGTAATAACGCAGTACGTTCCCATACAGGCATAAAAGGTGCACCCTTTTTACGGGTTAACCATGCATCAGAGTTTATACCCACTACTAAGTAGTCGCCTAACTTTTTAGCCGCTTTGAAATAGGCAATATGCCCAGAATGTATAGGATCAAATCCGCCAGTAACTAAAATTATTTTTCTCATTATCGCCTCATTGTCGAAATTTCTTTTGCTTCGTCATCGCTAAAGATTGGAACTGCATTGGATTTGTGCATTGTACCAATACCTAGCACCTTTGTTCCAGTATATACAGGCGACGGCTTACTAGAAACTGCGCCGGTTGTTCTTGAATTTAAACTCTGGATATTATTAGTAACACCGCGAGGATTGGATGCTACTGGGGGAGAATAAATCTCAGCTGCCATTGCGCGGTTACGCTTTGACTCTTCAATCTCTACACCCCATTTTTTTTTCATAGAAGACCACTCCTGAGCAAGAGCTCTTGCATTGCGTGCATCTTCCGCACTTTTGAATTTAACTTTGCCCTTTTTCTTACCATTTGTAGATAACCAAGGTCCAACGATGTGCATTGTCATATTAAATCTCCCATACTATATTATAACATCTTTTTTAACGTTTGTCAAATGCTCTGTATTGGTGGGTGTTCAAAATTCTAGGGTCGTGTTTTGGATCATCCGGTATTTCACCGTGATATGTCCATTCACTTATAACCGGTTCGGGTACGTCTCGTTTGAAGAACCGAGTCAACCTTTCAAAGAGACTTTCTCTTTTTTTGCTGTTGGCTCTTTCTTAATTACTTCTTTTGGTACAGGTGGAGGTAACGCATCTGGGAATGCTTCTCTAACCAAATCTTCTGTAATTGTTTTATATTTGGTTTGAAGTTTTTTATCTTTGCATAAACAAAGATCATCTGCTTCTGTCCAATGAATACCTTCAAGTAATTGAACAAATAAAGTTTCTTTTTTAACTTTTGACAAATTACTAGGTTGTCCCCAAATATACATTCGTCGAAATTCTGCAAAAAGATTTGTTTCGGAATATCCAACCGGGATTTTTTCATCTCGTTTGTAAGGAGGCATACCGGAAGGTAAATCTAATTTAAAATTTGGATTAAAATTAATTTGAAGCATCCCTCGTAATATGGGGTGGTCGTACGCCCGTAAGCAATTGATTTTTGCTTGTTTAGTTGGCGTTCTTTCAATCTCTTCAAAAATTTGTGGGATCAGTGTTTTCATTAAAATTCCTCAATCAATTCTAGCATGTTTTTCATTTTATGCTCAATGAAAAAGTTCAAAAGCATACTCTTATTTTTATCAGGTTGCCCTGTATAGTTATTTATAATGGCATCTTTTATCTCTTCTGGGATAAAGGTAAAATCAACTAATTTTTGATTACGATAAAAATTACGAATAAAATCTGTATCATTTGGCATAGACGTTTTATCTTTGTACCAAGCTTCTAATTTCTTAGTAGTAATAGGTTTTTGTCTTTCGCCTGCAACAATACTATCATCTGCAGATAATACATTAGGGATGCCATCGCCCTTATCGCCTTTAATCGTATGTTCAAAAACATATTGATTTGCAGACATTTCCGGTTTAACAAATTTCTTTTGTGTGGGAGAAAATTGTTTCACATTCTTATACTTTTGTAATTGAATAAAGTCATGATCGCCTGATACGATTAAGAATGGTTTTGGATCATCACTAAAGACTCCGCCCTCTGCAAAGTCATTGGTTTGAGACCACTCTGCTAATACTGCAATTACATCGTCGGCTTCTGCGCCGTCAACATTAACTACTTTATATGGGAAGAACTTATCAATTTCGCTACGAATAAGATCAAGTGCTTCAAAGATTGTTTTCCAATCTAGACCAGAATCCTCACGCGCTTTTTTGCGGCCTGCTTTATAATATTGGAATTCTTGTCTCCTCCAATAGTTGCGGTTATCAATAGCAATAACAAGCTGTCCGTAGTCTTTACCGAATTTTTGTTTGTATCCACGAATAGAATTTAAAATCATGTGACGCAATAACGGCACTTGAATCTCAATATCTTTTCTACCACCAATTTCTGCCATCAAATTTGAAATTGCCGTTTGGCTGTAATCAACAACGATCATAATATATCTTTCTATTTAAATTGTGGTATCGGTTGCACCTGGAGTTGACCCATCTGCGTTTAAAGTGCCTGCTAAAATCTTTTGTTGATATGCAACAAAAGGCGCCAATGCTGTTGCGGCCGCAGGTTTAATTGTGGCATTTACTAATTGGTTTGAACATCCTGATAATAAACTAAATGCAAGATTTGTAACATATGTTTCAACTGCTTGTTTAATTACTATCTTGTTTAATTTAGATGTAACTGTAGTGTTGAAACTTTGAACACTATTTTGAAGCGTATTAATAGATGTAAGAATTTGGGCAAAGCCCGTACCGGTTGCAACTAAAGTTGTCAAATTACTTTTAAGTTGAGTTAATAATGCTCCAGATTTAAATCCATCAACTAATACTTGAAGATCAACATCGGGGACATCAGCTGCAGGGGAACATCCACTGCCCAATAAATCTGCCAATGTACATCCTCCGAATCCGCCAGTTGTTGTCGGTTCTGTAAATCCTGATAACTGATCTGTGTACGTAACAAATGATGTTAGATCAGTTTTTAATGTGGTAAGTTTTGCGAATTCTGCCTCATTGCCAGATGTTGCTACAGGTCCGGCGCCAAGATCTTGTGTAATTTGAGTTAGTCTAGAAGTAATTAATGCAATGGATTCATTACTAACTGTCTTAACTGGATTTTCAAAGAATTGTTTTGTAAGTTGTTGCATTGCGTTAATATCACCACCAACACCATTTAACGCAGTTGTTACTTGATCAATAAATGTTTTTAGTTGTGCAAATTCGCTAGGGATAATTCCGCCCTTAGTAATTTGTTGTAGACCCTGAGACAACTGAGAATAAACTTGTTGTAACGGACTACCACCAATCTGCGATAGAACAATTTTAATTAATTGGCAATACGATAATTTTAACGCCATTTGAAACCTTACTTAATAACTCTAAGGATTAGAGTATCAGTATTCATTCTGCCATTTGCAGGGGATGCTTTAGAACTGATACCATCCATATATTTTCTTAATTGTACTTTTGTAGCACCCATCAAATCTTTAAGCTGATCTGCAGGTTTACGCAAAGTCTTCTGACAACCCAATTCCGGGTCGTAGTTTTGAAAGCTAGAACCTTTAACAAAAATACCTGTAGCTGAATCTGTTTTGTACAGAGCCAACTTACGAGTTTTACTATTAAATACCCATACCTGTTGTGCACCAATAACCTCTGCAGGATCAACTGACGTAAGACCTAATTCAGTATCTTCTTTTTTATACTTGAGATTTTTAACTTGAACACTTGCAGGCTTTGCCTTAACTGCTCGGGGTTTACGATTTGCTTTCTTGAACTCTGAATATTTATCACAGTCTTCAATAAATTGCGCAAGCATTTTTACAATACTTTTTAATTCTCGTTTTGTAATATTGGAATAACCTTCTACAAGCTGCGAATCCTTACCTTCATATACCTGAATATATTCGCGAAGTTTATTCTTCGACCATTCTTGAATATCAGCAACATAGGGTTTTGGAATCTGATTCGCTTGCATATTTTTATACAACGAAAAGTCTTCTTTGTTCTTAACTACAGAATCAAACGATCCTTCTAATTCACCTAGATATTCTGAAATCTTTTCTTTCATTGCATCTTGGATTGACGGTTTAGGTGCAGACACAACAACCTTTTGTTGTACTGGTTCTGGAATATAAATTGTAGAAGCTAACGTATCTTTTAGATAACCTGTAAGTTTTGTCACATGCTTATCTGAAATTTTACCATTACGCATAATGATACGAGAAATCCAACCATAAGTATTTACAATGTTAACATCTTTAACTTGGTCAAATGTTTTTAGTTCACTTGGCATTTTAGCTTTAACATAATCTCGCATATACTTGCGAGCATCTGATTTTGCTTTCTCAGCAGAATACCAGTTCATGATTCTCATCAATTGAACATTATAGGTATTCTCTTCTGGAGATAATACAGCAATGCTAGGTTCAGCGTCAAGTGATACTCGTGCCATTATTTTTCCTTAATAACTAATTTTTTAAATTCTCTAAGATCGCGTTTATTTAATAACGGATCAGGTATGAATTTTCTTTTATTTAAAAGCAATGTGTTTGCTTTAAATGTCGAAACTGATTTCTTTGATTGAGTCATATCGAATAGCTCGCCAAGCACTTTTATCTATATCCCATACTGCAAGAACTTCTGTATTTTCTTTTCGTTTGATTTCTTTTATTTCTGTTACCGGCAAATATCCCTCGCCCAGGGTACAATTCATTTCTCGTATTGTATTATCTTTTTTGGTAAATTTAATTTTCATATTGCCCATTGCAAGATGACTCTTAATCCAATTTTTAAAAATGTCACGTTCTCTGTCTGAAGCAGTAGCGTACCATGCTCCTGTATATTTTTCGGTATCAGTCATATTTTTCCTTTTCATGCTATATTATAACATCTTTTAGTACCCGTGTCAACCGTAAGGGTACTATACCACAGCAGCGGTAAATCGATATTGATTAATGACATTAATTTCTTCAGCAATCAATTTATCTTTGATTTTACCAAATTCTTGTTCCATATAATATCTAGCCATTTTCTGGGTACATTGATCCATTAAACTAGATGTTTCACCTTCTAACCAGAAACGAACCGGAGATTTACCCCAAGTATTATGTTTTAATGCTGTATGGAAAATCTCACGATGTTTTTTATCGCTGGGATTAAATGTTACCCATGGACGTGAATATTGCTCAACTTTACTCATAATATAACTCCTTAAATTTCATAAATGATATTGGGATTAAAAATATCAGCTTGATGCTCGTATTTAACATATCCCCTTGGATTACAAACTACTCTAGTACTACCCACAAGATAATCAAAATTATCATGCATGTGCCCGTGTGTCCACATTTTAATTTGCGGATGATCTAAAATGAACTCAGATAAATCAGATGAATATGCGCCATTCATAATATACTCATCTTGGTATTTTGGTTTTGTAGATAACTTGCTTGGGGCATGGTGCCCCACAACCACAAACTTTTGATCGTATTTACCTTCAATGATTATACGAATATATTCCAACATCTCTTTATGGTCAACTACTACATCATCCGGGGTTAATTTATTAATTACCTTAAATGGTTTATCTCGATTATCAATTTCACCATTAGCGACTTTTATAAAGTCATTCATCATACCCCTAATAGAATATAATGTAGATGGATCTTCTTTATTCATATCAGTCCATAATGTTCCACCAATAAATGTAATATCATTGATAGTAACAACTGATTTATCTAGAATATGTAGATTCTCCAGATAAGAACATAGGTGTTCTTTTAAATGTGGAATGGTACGTTGAAAATCGCCATTATAATGCTCGTGATTTCCTACCACATAAATCACATTATCATATTCGTTGCAACACATCTCAAAGAAGTCATGTATCTCTCTGGACCTTTTATCATCGTCATCTTTATGTGCTAGATAAGCGGCAACACAAATATCACCAGACAGAATAAGAAGATCTACTCCGTCTGTATTTTTAATTTCAATTGATCCGAATTCTAAGTGAATATCAGACACCAGGTTAATCCTCATAATCTATTCCGTCAATCTTTTTAACAATAACTCTTTTGGCCTCATCGTCGCCAAACGACAAATTTGAATGAAATACTTGAACCAATCCTTTTCGGCCAAGATTTTCACACGTAATCATAATCATAAAATTGTTTACACGTTTCATAAGAACTGCGTCATCTTCTGAGAAAAGATCTTCTGCTCTTACTAACATCTCTGTAATTAGAACTACGTCAGCAAGTCCAGGATTAGTGACTTCATCGTCAGGATCCATACCAGTACTTTCCTCAACGATGTCGTTTAGAATTTTAAGATCGGCATCTGAAATATGTTTTAAGAAATGTCCAACGGTCATGTATGGATTTGATTTTAAATCAGCCGCCAGTAAGCGTGTGACATTTAAACATTCTTTGCATTCGATTACGTTATCGTAATTAATTTCAAATGCGTCATCGTTATCTTCGTATTCTTCCATTATAGTTCCTTGGAATTAAGTTGGTCAAGTTCTTGTTCTATCTTGGGTATTAGCTTCGAGATTTCGACTCGATCTAAAGACATGCAGACCCATTGTTTTCTAATTAGGATTCTGTCCTTAGTTAGAATGTAATGGATTTCTTCAAGTAGCTCTTTTGTGGATTGTAAATCGTTATCCATATTATATTATAACACCTTATTCTTGTTGTGTCAAATATTAGATATCCGTTTTGTGCGTAAATTCATCCTGTAGTTTTGGCTGAAACATTCGTTTCTCTTGAGTAGTTAACTCCTTGAACATTTTGCGCGGATTTGCACACATGATGCAGTGTGGATTGCCGCAATTAACAGCATGGTGCTTTGCAAATTTGTGAGGAGTGTCAACGGGTATTCCGTATTCTTTTGCAATGTGTACTTGCTTCTTTACGGCAGTATCCTTTTTGTGAATACGTTTGGAATGTGCAAATTTTTGTTCTTCTGACGACATAACGACTCCTATTCATTGGTGATATTTTATATATTATTTTAGGAAGGTACTATCTTAGGAAGGTACTATCTTAGGAATGAAGGGAACATTCCTAGGACCATGTAGTTCTTTTAATTTTTGATGTGCTTCAAATACATCTTTGGCATAAACATTAACTACTTTACCTTCAGTGGTGGTTGTCTCAAAACACTTAAGCCTATTGTTCATTTGCATTGTGTGATTAATCATTAGTAGTTTACCATGATGTAGAACTTGAAGAACCAGAACGTAATCCAGTCTCCGTCGTAGTAGCTATGTCTGAATCCAAATTTGTGTCCGGAGGTATAGCTATCCCACCCGGCTTCCCAGGTTCCATAGCGCATAGCATAATACATATGTCTTAAGACACTCATACATTCCCCTTTTCCAGGTTTTCCCAACGGCCGAAATCACTCTTCATATTCTATCCAAACAATCTTAGGATTGGTCTTTTCATATTCAGTCACAAGCTCTTCCAAGCTCAACATAGTCTCAGAAGTAAAGTCATCCAACCAGTCACCGAGACGACGCCAGTCTTCGGTTCGCATTGGTCTAAGTCCGATCTCGTCACCGTACATGGGATCAAGTCCTGTACCTCGGCAATCGATACGTCCGGCAGACCAACCAGTTCCGTGCCTGGCAATCCATTCGGAATTAATCGGACCCATCCAATTAGTAGAATACCTTACTGTCATATAGGAACTCCGTATTTTTGTTTAATCTTCAAAGCAACGATGTTCGCGGGATACATAGGTTCCAGGGATAACATATCGTCACATACATCGTCGATCAGCATTCCAGCGAACTTCTCCGGATCGATCAATAGAACGGATTGCATCTGCCCGTCGACCAATATAGTCTTATAGGTTTTAGATAGTTCGGCGTACTGTTTAATTTTATCGTTCATGGTTCAACTCCAAAATGCTTTTTAATTAGGTCAGAAGATTTATAGGGTTCCGCGGTATCAGCAATATCGGCACATTCCCGCACAATCAACTCGGCGAACTTTTCTAGTTTAGTTGGAATACCTTCTGGATTGTACGTTGGCAATCCAGCCTTGTTGGCAAGTTCTTTAATTCGTTCGTTCATATTTAGCTTTCTTATTTGATTAAGTTGCGCATCAGTTAAAGGGCCATCATCGGGTTCATAGGCAGGTTCCATATAATCTCCTGCGGTAGTAAATTTTAAATCGTTCACAATTATTCCAGTAGGGTACGTCCCATTGGTCTGAGCCTTGTTCAATCATTTCTATCATTTTTTTCCTTAACCCAAGTGCAATCAAAACAAACTTTCATCATCCATCTGACAAACCAGTTAGGTTCACATCCTTTTTTTGGAATAAATGTAATGCCATCATTGATTTCTGGTTTGTTGCCAAACATATAGCATTTCCAGTCAGACCTTTCAGGCAATATCCAAGAATATTCACCCTCTGCTCTGTAAATGTCGTCATCAAAACGGATTGTTTCGACAGTTGGTTTATCCATTGTTCTTCTCCTTGAGTTTGGCTTCAATGAAATCAATGCACTCACGCCATAAATCTATTTTGTAATAAGCTTCTTCGTTCATGATCGTACGTAATCCAGTTCTGTAGTTTCTTCGACAGCAAGTATAGTGAATGTATTAAAATTTATATCCCAATGTTTGTATATCTTCTTAGCAACCATTACAGCTTGAATCTTTTGTGTAAGTTCAGTAACGGGCTCGTTTACATCTACAGAGAAAGGAATCTCCCATATAACTCTGGCGGTATCAGCATATCCGTTGGGATCGTAAGTCTTTAGAGTTTGATTGTAGACTTTCTTACTGAAGTATATCTTATTGAGTTGCGGCCCGGCGGACTTGGGAATCTTGCCCGTTACTGTGGGCCAGGACGCGTTGGGGATTTGTCTGATCGTTGGGATAGTGGGCATAGGGGGAAGCGCGTATTGTTCTAGAGGAGTGGAGATAGACATAGAGGGTGCGTATATTAAAGATGACATATTAGAAGGACTTTTTCTGGTGCAAATTTTTCTGGGGGAATTTTTTTTGGGAGAGGATTTAAGACTGGTTGGACACGATGTTAAAGAACTAGGCACATATACCCCTGATCTAGCAAGCACCCTGTCTGTCTCATAATTTAGGGTACCCCTTGCTCAGGCTCCGTAATACTCGCCGTAGCCTTCGATCAGATCATTTTGCATCTGTTCTGTCTCGATATCGTGTGCTAAAACTGCTACGGCCTCTTTGGGGAGACCCGTGATCTTAGCAATCGATTCGTTACTGAGACCCATTGCTACGCACTCTACGAGCTCTGCGTATAGATTCTTCATATTGCTCATGCTGTTTCCCTCTGATCCATCATTTCAAATAACACAAACTTAGCAATATTTAGCTGTTTGCGGATAAGTTCTTTCGATGCTTTGCTGTTGATGTCAGCCGCATGCTGGTATGCTGTAAGCTCTTGCACATCACTTAAGATGCCTGCTACGACCATTTCGAGACCCGTCATGCGACCGATGGCCATGTACTGCTCTCGGATCTGGTCTGTGGTCATGCCGTACATGTTCATCTCACGCTTGTATGTTTCGTTGCTTGTAATCATCTCGCCCATCGCCTTATAATTAAGTGTCATCTCAAACCTCTGTTAAAATGTAGTAGAAAAACGGACCAAATGCAACTGCTACGAATAGCGCTGCTTGGGATACTTCTATCGCTAGCTCTTTTATCATCTGTTTTCCTTTGTTCATGTCTCAATTATAGCACGAAATGGACAACCTGTCAAGCATATTCAAAAAGACCCTTCAGAGTGATGGGGTATTGACTTCTATAACGAAAGATGTTATAATAGAAAGCTAGGGTATATAGACACATGGACGGCTCCTTTTAGCATGCTTTACAGAAAACGGCGTAAAAAAGCTAATGCTGACAACGGTCTACAAGCGCCGTTTTCGAGTTCTCAGCGCCAGCAATCACTCAAATATAGTGCCAGCATACTGCTCATAGTCATAAAACGCTACGAGTTTATCTTCTTTGAAGAATACTGTGAGACCACCCAAATCATCTCGAGAATCCCACTTGCCAGCAACGAGTACTTCGAATCGATGCTCGAGTTCGCGCTCATAGTCGTATTGTTCTCCGGACAAATGATTGTCAGTATCAATGCCATCAGACCAATCTACAGTGTATTCTGTGTTGTTGATAAGATTCGATTCAGCTTCAGTTAACATACGCATAATATAGACCTTTCTGTTTTGCTACATAGAGTATTATAACACCATATAGCAATCTTGTCAATAGCTTTTTGAACCATTTGAGGGGAATCTAGCCGTTGGATCCGCACGCAACTTCATGCCAGAATTCGATTTGCCTCTGGCTGAAACCGGTTTCGGATTCTTACGGCCTTTGAGTTCTTGAACCGAACCACCCTGAGCTAGAAACTTCGCCAGCGCATCCTCTTGCATCTCACGGGCGACATCTTTTGGTACGGGTGCTAGTTCTCTTAGATCGTTATTCATGCTACTTTGTCCCATGCTTTTTTACTTTCGATTGCGAACACGGCGTAGGCCTCTATGGTCTTAGCGGTCTGCGCCATGGGATTTGCTTTAACAAAAGCCACGAAGTCGAAAAACTCCATTCCCAAGAAGTCTGCATCTGCTTCCAAATGCTTGATTGCTGTCTCTATTCTCATACTGATTCCAATAAGTCTATAGCGTCCTGTATAGCGAACGTTGCGTCATCGAGAGAAATGAGCTTGTCTTCGTCTGTAGTAGCATTCATCTCTCTACCAATCTGATCCATCAAATCTCTTAATTGCGCTGCTATAATTTCTGTTTGTGTCATTTACTCTTTTCCTTCTTACTATGTCTATATTATAACGCATTTTGATCGTTTGGACAAGCAATAACCCTTCAGGGCGCTGGGATACTTAGGGCGGTTGACAACTATTTGAAATGATGTTATAATAGTAGATTGCTTTAAAGATTATAATGATTTAATTAAAACGATTATCATCTAGTTTAATCTGGTCATAATCACACATCTACAACGCTATATAGAGCTCTATAATAGGCTCGATTATTCGTCGATTTTCTTCCTCTATAAATAGACTTACTAACAGGTTATCCCCCGATTAATCGACGATTATGTGATACTTATACGCTACTACGTGGTTATTATATAATTCTGTTACTGGTTCTGCAACGTATCCATTAGTATTCTTACTCATTTTGATTATGTCTTTAATCGCTACTATATCGTGTCTCTTATAATAAGTACCAGTATAGTATCCTTCTATATTAGTCATTCCTTTTAGTTGTGTATAACTATCTACATATACGTATACTTCATTGGGATTATCTCGATGTCTAAACATAAACTCGTTATATTCCTCGTAATTACCCGCTACAATATATTTCTTTTTAATCATGGTCGATCTTTATCAGCAAGTACTATTGCTATTAGCAGGAGCATAAACAGAACAAATGCGAAATCTGGCATATTAGTCTTTATCCCCGATTATTGCTATTGCACATGCTATTAATGACAAAATCAAGTAGTATACATCGTTACTGGCAATAGCAAATAGAGCATAACCAATCGCGCAAATATACGCCAGAACAATCATAACGCACCGACATATTCTTTCATTAACCATACCAGATCTAATTCTGGGGGATGATCGTCATTATGTTCTGGGTCTTTTAAATGATTAATCTTGGTCACGATAATAGGCATCGTTCCTTCTATAACCAATTGTGCAAATAGTGTTTCTATATCGCGATTAGCTTCGGGTTCTTCTGATAATACTTTTGCCTTATCCCAAAGTGCTTGTAATCTATAATCCATATCGTTCTCCTATATTAAACTAATAATATATTTATCCCACTTCTTCTTCGAGATTTGAGCAATAATCGTTATACCAAACATCGTATCTAATTGGATCGACTTCTTTGAGAATATACCCAAAACAATATTCTACACCAGCTAGATTAACCGGCGGATAACAGTCGTTCAGCATATCCATAAACTCTTGATTATTCATACTTTAATTCCTCCCAAACTCGTTCTCTGACTACTGTATCTCCCGCTTCTTCATATGCGGGATTATCTGCTAATTGCTGTAATAATCCCGATACTTGATGCCAGGTTAATCTGGCGCGTTTAGCTAAATCGACGATTCTGAATACTTCATAATCACCTTGTTCTGTGAACATTCCATATTCTGGAACAACTATATTAGTCATCGTGATTATCTCCCTTAATAAATTGATTTAGTTGATATATAACTTCTTCATAAGAATCAGTAATATCTTCATCTAAATGGTCAAAATTTTCTTTTATTGATTTTAGACCAGCAACAATATCTGTTCCGAAACCTGATTCTTTTGTATATTTAGCAATAATATCGAATTCTGACATTGAATTATAAGTGATAGACATAATGTTTCCTTAATAATTGTAAATAGAGTTTTCGGCAGACTCGATTAATTCTTGAGTTTCAGCAAATAATTTAGTATCCTCAGGTTGAATAAGACCCCTATAATTGGTTTCATATAAGCAACTTAAAAGCATTTGAATTTGAGCATTATTTAGCTCGACTGAAATTGTGTTTTCTTTTTGCATTTTGTTTTTCCTTCTTACTATGCCTCTATTATAGCACATTTTGGTCAACCTGTCAACCGAAAGTATAGTAACCCTTCAGGGTACTGGGGTATTGACAACGCACTTGAAAGATGTTAAAATCATTCTTCTTCTGGGTTATCAGTTTCGTACTGATACATATTGTCACTGATACCAAACTCCGCATCTAGCTCTTCAGGAATCGTACGCTCGACCTCTTCTGCTGACATGGTGCCAAGTTCATAGTAATCGTCTGAACCATTTGAATACATTCCAGCATAGCACATACCAGACTCATAGTATTTTGCCTCAACCTGAAAACCCATACGTTCTAGCTTTTCATAAAACTGAATCGGGGGTGCCCATGCTGTATCAAATACTGCTTCGAGTGTATCAGGGTGCTCTTCATAGATGTCAACGCTATGACATTCCGTGTCCCATTTCGTTCCCCATTCATTTACGCAAAAATCATACCAAGAAGCATAACCAAACTTCTCGATGTTTGCCTTTGTCAATTCCTCATCTGTCTGCGATGATGCTACTGTCTCAACTAACTGTTTCGGTACTGGAACAAACTCATTAAAGAAGGTACCATTTGTCAAAGCGTCGCGCGCTCGAATAATCATAGCTGGATCTTCATGAGTGAGGCGAACTGTATTACTGCACCAATTAGGCATATCTATTCCTTAAATCAAATCAATTTGTACTTGCTTAGCAATCTGAGTAGTATTCATACTCTTCATACTAACCATCGTTGGTAATTCTTTGTTTGCTCTTTCAGCAAAATAGCGATCGCTACTCAAACGCAACAACCCATCCCATGCTGCCTGCTTTAAGCTGTGATGAGCATATACATTGAATATATTGCCAACCGTAGTATAGATTCCAAAACCATCTATAATAACTCGAATCTTCTGCGAGTTCTTCAAACCATCAACCAATGTCTTTGTACGCATATTTTCTCCTTACCAAGCCAACTCTTTTGCTGGGAAACGAATCTTACCCTCATAGTCAAGCTGTGACTGCTCGAACTCTGTCAAGTAGTCGTCGCCGACAATGTTCCAGCTCAGGATATACTCACGATAGAACTCGTCATCGCTCTCGATCTTTGGACGTAAACAAAAGATTGCTTTGACAGCTTCCTCGTCGCCACCTTTAAAACGCTTGATAACGTAATCGCTACCGCCTTTGGCCTTCCAGTATTGAGGACACTCGCCGGTGCCGTCCCAATCATGTGCGCCATAATTTTCATATACTTGAGTTGATATTACTAATTTC
>Ga0209500_10000134_pt1 | contig 66527 bp, 44 predicted proteins | sample S_140212_EF_Meta_FD_187323 | JGI IMG/M metagenome (GOLD analysis project Ga0209500, IMG submission 187323) | Freshwater microbial communities from Lake Simoncouche, Canada to study carbon cycling - S_140212_EF_MetaG (SPAdes) (version 2) | ecosystem: Environmental > Aquatic > Freshwater > Lake ... | reverse complement strand
TTTGAATATATTGAAGTGTTTTATAACCGGCAACGAAGACATTCCTATCTGGGCTATATAAGCCCAGTAGAATATGAGAGAAGATTTGCCTCTCACTAAATCAATCCGTTATTTTGGGGGAACCTCAACTCCGCAGAGGTGTCCTTATAAGTTCTCAATATCTAAAGGTATAACTGAACTTCGCTGTAGCACTAGTGAAATTAGATTCAAAGCGATTGTCCCTATTAAAATCTTCCATGTTGTGATTGATCACAAAGAAAAATTCCTGACCTTCTTCTGGTATCCAATTCAGACGGATATTAAACCCCGCGATCTCGCTGACGTTGTCGTATTGCAGCAGGTTAACCAGCGACAGGGTGGACGAGAACACATAGTCCAAGCCTGCCGACAGTACGCGCGTGGTAAATTTTCCTTGCGGTAAAGTTACATCGCTAACGTTGAAGCCAACAGTACTGCGAATATTTATAGAGGCTTGCCACGCCATGCTACCAAACACACGTGTCTGTTCGCCTCCATAAAAACTGCCCTGCACAAACGCTATTTTTCCTGCCAATGGACGAAAGGCTGCACTACCCAGTTCTACACCATGATTGTCAAATTCGTAAGCTCCTACTGGAATGACTACGCCTGGATATATTTTGAAAGGGGTGGTTAATATCTCTTTGTTAAAGTTGGAACGAATAAAAAGTGTGTCACCAGTGTTGCTCATTAATTCTAGCGGAGTAATGGTGACTTTTTCCGATTGCAAATTTCCTTTCAGGTCATTAAATCGTTCTCCGTTGAGTGCAAAATTCATGGACTGCCAAAAGCCTGTGCCGGGTCGATACATGTAGTTAAGTTCGCCAGTGTATTCGTCCACACCTACCCGGTTGGCAAAACCAAGTGCTGGTTTGAAATTGTTTTCGTAGCGTTTAGTGGACACGCCACCACTTAAACCCTCGGTGCTGGGCAAAAATATACTTAGTCCGGCCGCGCCATCATCGCTGGCGATGCCCTGGGTGCTGGTTTGCTGATACCAGCTCGACACTTCAAATATACGGCCGTTGCCGATTGTGGTGTTACGATACAAAAAATCAACACCGGCTAAGGTACTGTTGAGGTTGGAGGTGGGATCACCCTGAGTAAAAATGGCACCAATGGTCGATTCAGCCATGATCCCAGTTTTTATGCGTACGACATTGAGTGTGTCGGCGGCTAGGCCAGTACTTTCTTCTTGCCGTATCGATAGGGCACCAATTTCCCAATCCCCAATACGACCGCTTATTTTGGCGCCGCCAATTAGCGCGATTTCTTGGCCGTTAGCGCCAAGTCCAATTTTACGAGAAAAGAAGGGACGGCCATTTTGACTGAGGCGTCCAAACTCGAAAATATCTGCATCCCTTAAAAAAAAGTCGCGTTTTTCAGGAAAAAATAAACTGAAGCGGGTGAGATTTACTTGGCGATCATCCACTTCGGTAGCAGAGAAGTCAGTATTGAGCGTCAGCGATCCATTAAGTGCCGACGTAATTTTGTAAAACACATCCACCGAGGGTTCAAAAATGCTTTCACTGAGACCAGGTGTATAGGTGCGTTCCTTTTTGACACTGACGGAAGGCACTATATCCAGCCCCAACCCTTGATCGAGTCCGGTTAGGCCGGTTGCTTTTCCCGCGCTACTAGGATCAAAGCGTCGATTATTACTTACCCAAGTCATCTGTTCGTTACGACTTTGAACCTTGCGCGAAAAATTCATTCCCCAAGTGTCGGAGTTGGGATCAAAAGAAACAGATTTGAATGGGATTTTGTATTCTGCAATCCAGCCGTCTGCAACGGTGGTTGTTTCTACATAATAGATACTGTCCCAGTCACCATAAAACTCTGAGATGTTTCGATATAGCCCGTCCTGATGGACACCATTGGGATTAACGCCAAAAAAATAACCACCACGCTGGTTGTTGAACGGATCGAAGGAAACAAAAAAATAGTCGTCGTTGGTAATAATGCCATTACGGCGCAGGATATTGCGGGAAATCAAAGCAGGGTCTATCGAAAGTTTGGCGCCGACATAAATCGCGTCATCATCATAAAGCAAATACACTTCGGTACGTACTGAAGGCTCGGCATATTCAACTGGGAGAATTTGATGAAACTCATCAACTACCGCTGCAGATTGCCAAACAACATCGTCGAGCACACCATCGATTACCGGTGGCGTTGTGGTACGTATCATCTGTACACTTTTCTGGTCGCGGACAAAGGTATCTTGTAAAGGCTGCGCGCTAGCAGTTGTAGCTAACAGGGTAGCCAGGAAACAACATAAGTTATTTCGTAACATTAAATTTTATCCAGTTTTATTATTATCATTATTTGATTTGTATTTATTTTCTTACATTGTTGCATTACAGGCAGAACAAGACTATCAGTAGTGCATTTCATTCCTGTGGAAACAACCATTTCATCCAATGTAAAAGACGGTAATAGTGTTTCCGCAAGCGCCTCCACATGGGCACAAGTGTAGTAGTGCTCATCGCCAAACAACCCACTAACAAGAATATCACCACGATATCCCACAGGGGTCTATTGTTAAACAAAAAAGCAAAATCTAAACCATGTAAGCCGTAATAGCCCCAGCGGTTGCGTCGATCTAGATCTTCCAGTTTAAGCAGTTGTCCGTGGGAAGGCGTTAGGTACAACCACGTTGTCTTGCGATCATCGTATTTAACTCGAAGTACCGGTAATGTCCTCACTGCACGTGGCAGCCCAAGATCAAATGACGACAGTGTGTAGTAATAGTAGTCATCAAACTCCTCCAGCCAGGTAAGTTCAGTAATTTTAGCGCCTGGCATAGCGATTGACGCCGCTTGCAACAAATCTGCTTCACTAAAATTAGTAAAGGGATTTGCGCTTGTATCAGTGGCTGCTATGTACTGATGTTCCTGTTCGAGGGTGATGGTGTTGAAATCGAGCGCGCTACGTGAATTCCAGTGCAGCAATTGATCGGTAGTGGGTGAGCGATATGCCAAAAAGTAGGGTTTTCCGTTGAAATATTGCAGCTCCAGTTCTTTTACTTCGAAGCTTTCGCCAATGGTGGCGGCTGCGTAGCGCATCGCCTCAATAGTGAGAGGAGCATAATCCATAGTAGCTCCGTTACCTTGCAAGGTACGTGCACCCGCTTGAATTTGAGCAGGAGTGTAGGCCGTTTCGTGGATGCCAGGGATCGCGGCAATGGATACCAAACCGCTGAGCATCCAGCTAAGCATCACCACACCAAAAATCAGCCCCGCGTAATGATGCCACTTCCACCAGCCGGTATAGGGGGTGCGATAGGCAACATCGCGTCTAACATACACAGGCTTCTGGCTGTAGCGCCAAATACCCAAGCCAAAACCGAGTACCACCATGCCCAGTCCCAGCCAGCTTAACCATAAGAGTAACTGTGACCACCAAGTGGCCTGCCGGAAGAAAAACAAGGTGTGCAGGTTATAACCCAAAAATCCCAGCAGGCGGCTGCTGTTGGTGGTTTTCATCACGATGTCACCAGATTTTTCTGCGATGTAGTAACGCGTATCAGCAGAATCACCCAGCGCGATTCGGTGCAATGGCATAAAGTTTTGCAGGGCAGGCAAGTGGGTAAAAGTGTCTGGAGTCTTGAACAGATTCTCGTAATACATTGTTTCGGCTGAGTCTGGATGGGCAGCTGCAAGCAGAAACATTGCATCATTTGGACTTAGGCCTGTTTCGACAGCACCAGTATCGGCATAAACCATGTTCCAAATACCAAACACAGTACCGGTATTGATGCGATAAACAGGACGACCTTCATGCATGGAAATTCGCAAACGTATCGGTACGCCACCTACCTGCTCTAAAGCTTGCTGAGGCGTGATGGTTGCTGTCCCTAAATCTAAGGGTTCGAGCTGATCGAGCCGTTCACCAGCAGTAAAGTGTGGAATGCCGTAGTAAAGCAGAATGACGCCTGAGAAACTCCAGGCCACCAGCATTAAGCCAATAGATATGCCCAGCCAGCGGTGGAAAAAAATCAAGGCAAAACGCCAGCTCAATAGTTGTTTCAGTTGCATTAAGATTCAGTGTGTGGATTGCTGCAAGAGGAGGCGCAAAGATAGCTGGCGTATGGTTATTGGGCAAGTATCCGTACGTATGTGCAAGGTATGTGGCAACTTCCTGTTCAGATGGGTAATTAGACTGACACTTTAATAAAGGTGTTGTCGCAAGTTACTGGATAAAACTAAACAGCAGGCCACTTGCCGCGCAAGCAAACAACACTTCGATAACGCTACGTTTGTAACGAAAAAGTGCCAATGCAGCTGCCAGTGCTAGCAGCAAAGAAAACCATTTAAATGGTCCATTCAATCCACTTGGCCACAACACATGATAGCAAAAAAACATGGCCAGATTTACGATTACTCCGACTACAGTCGCGGTGATTGCGGTTAGCGGTGCGGTAAATTTCAACTCGTTACGACTTGATTCGATAGCAGGCCCACCTGCCAGAATAAAAATGAAGGAAGGTAAAAAGGTGAACCATGTCACTAGTGTGGCGGCGCTAGCTCCGGCGACGAACAGCATTTCCGGCCCTAACGCTTCCTTGCCATAAGCGCCCACAAAGCCAACAAAAGCTACTACAATAATGAGCGGGCCAGGAGTGGTTTCCCCTAGAGCGAGACCATCGATCATTTGTGTAGCGGTCAACCACTCGTAAGTATTTACCGCACCTTGGTAGACGTAAGGCAACACCGCATAGGCACCGCCAAAAGTCAGTAAGGCAGCTTTGGTAAAGAACCACGACATTTGGGTGAAAGGGTGCTGCCAACCTAAGGTGTTGAACAAGAGCAACATCGGCAAGGCCCAGAGCATCAACCCAACACCCACCGTGCGTAATGATGCAAACCAAGAAAATTGTGTAAAGTGCGGGCGCGGCGTGTTGTCATCAATCAAAGCAGAACCGTAATTCAGCATGGCCTTGCCATGATCACCACCGCTGCGAAATAAGGCTGGCGCAATTTGGCCACCAACACTACCTATCAGTGCAGCACAAAGCACCAGTGCGGGGAAGGGTACAGCAAACACAAAGCTTGCTATAAATGACATCGCTGCCACCGCCCATAACCAGTTATTTTTTAACGCGCGTGAGCCGATACGCCATGCCGCATGTAGCACAATAGAGGTCACTGCAGGTTTTATACCCATAAATAAGCCGAGAATAAGTGGCTGATCGCCAAAGGCCACATAGATCCACGACATTAATATCAGAATAAAAAGAGACGGCAGCACAAATAACACGCCTGCCACAATACCGCCTGCAGTACCGTGTAACAACCAACCAATGTAGGTAGCCAACTGCTGTGCCTCTGGTCCCGGTAGAACCATGCAATAATTGAGAGCGTGTAAAAATCGCCCTTCCGAAATCCAGCGCCTGCGTTCAACCAGTTCTTGATGCATGATAGAAATTTGACCGGCGGGGCCGCCGAAACTGATGAAGCCTAGTTTGAGCCAAAACAACATCGCGGTTTTGAATGTGATGGCTGGGGGAGTTGGTGTTGTCATGGAAAGAGTCATGCTTAGTGTGATTTTCTTAAAATGGAGCCGTTATGGCAGCACAAGAAGGAATATAGTTTGAATGTTACCACTGCTCATTAGTATTACACTAAAGGATGAATAAACAGGGGGGTAGTGCACATTTACGTTGTTGCTACGAGAGCAAAACCAGTTATATAGTTCTACACATTGTTTGCCTTACAACTACATCCAACAAGAAGTTATATCTTCTAACAGTTTTCCAAAAACGAGTAGTCTATGCATCCCAACTATTCTTCAAGATTAACAAGTGGTCTGTTTGCAGTAGTCCTGCTGCTTATCGTCTGTGCTTTTTTTGCTCCATATACCAAGGCTCAAAACTCACCTGTTTATGCCACCATCGATCACATTGAATTTTTTGTAACCGATATTGAACGAGCTCTGACGTTTTACACCCGCCTCTTTGGAAACGACTTATGGAAAAACAAACAGACCGAGCGTCGCTATTTGGTATTGGGAGCCAGTTACATGGCATTGGAACAACAATCCGCTGCGCGCATTGATCATGTTTGTTTTGGTATCGATCAATTTGATATTGCCACAGTACATTCTTTTCTAGATGGACAAGGCATTGTTTGGCAGGACTATCCTAGCGGTAATGATTTGTGGGCCGAGGACCACGATAAAATACGTATCCAACTTGGGCCAAACAACAGTATGACGCAATTGTCACAATCCACAGCACTACCAGAATCTTACACTCAAAATACATCGCCAATATTCAAAGCCATAGCAATAGATGAAATTTTTGTGAACGTCTCCAACATGGAAGTGGATTCTTTGTATTACGCTCGGCTGTTAGATCAAACAGGAACACTACAGGCTGGCTCACTCTGGTTTAGGGTAGGTAATGCACGCTTGCGGTTGACCCAAGTACCGGTAGGTCAAAGCACTGGTATCAATTATTTTTCGGTACTGGTTTCCACCGCTGATTTGGCTGCTGCTGCAGAAGCTGTGTTTGCTGCTGGCGGTATTATTGAAACTATCCTCGCTGACGGTTTTAGCTTTTGGGATCCTGATGGCCACAGAGTAGTTGTACGAACTACTCCAAAGTTGTAAGTGGATTCGCTAATAATTTTTTGTTTGCGCTCATGAAACCTCTCATAATTTCGACCGTCTCTCTCAATTTTTATCGCCATATAGCCAGCACAAAAAGTTGGCTTTTGACGAAACTAGCTACCCGCCCTGAAAAATAATTTTAACTTTGCCTGCAATGGCAAAAGTTCACAGAGCTCACAACTTCTGCTTTATCTAATGAAATTATTTAATAGCTGGCAGTTGAAAATTGAGTAGTGGTTTTCAAGCCTTTTGTTGAAAAAATATTTACTTCCATCACAGTATTGAAATTAGTTCTGGCATGCCTATTTTAGCAGTGCGGCGGATGCTCTTTGAGGTTTTCCTGCAGCAGTCAGGTTCGTTTGAACAGGCTGTTTAACTTTCTTTTTATACTATTGCTTGATGAGGATATATTTATGACAACTTTAAATTTTGCACCACTGTACCGTTCGACTGTAGGTTTCGACCATATGGCTGCTTTACTGGATAAAGTCACAACTAATGAGCGAGGACAAAGCTCCTATCCTCCCTATGATATTGAGTTGTTGGCGCAGGACAGATATCAAATTACTATGGCAGTTGCAGGGTTTGCCGAGCAGGAACTTGTCATCACCAGTGAAAATAATATGCTGACTGTTGCTGCCGTCAAAACAGATAAAAAAACCGATGTTAAACGCAACTGGTTACATCAGGGTATTGCCGAGCGTAATTTCAAACGGCAGTTTCGCCTGGCAGAACATGTCAAAGTAGTTACTGCAAGTTTAACTAATGGTTTGTTGCAAATTCAATTACAAAGAGAAGTGCCTGAAACTCTTAAGCCTAGATTAATTGCTATTAATGGTCGTCGTCATGACGGACAGATAAAACCCGTTTTGCAATCCGCTTAACTAGTGTTCATTAATAGCCACGATAAAAGGGTACTTTTTAGTACCCTTTTTTTTGAATTTAGTTTTTATCAGATCCAGTGTTTATCTATCCTCCATGTTTTCTTAATTCTAACTTGTTTGTTTTGTTAGCATAAATTACTATTAGCACCACTTACTATTGCATTTTATTATTATAAAAATCTTTTATTAATTATTTATGACATGTTAAAGCTTTTATGACCAAGCCAGCTATAGCAACCGCCCAAGCCCTCCTGCAAGTCACCATGTTATTGATGCGAAGTTTCTCGGCCAATATGCGCCGTGGCAGTGAAGAAGGCCTAGAACCGGCTCAGGTCGGTATTCTCATGCATATAGGCATGCAAGTTTGTACTCTGAGCGAGCTGGCGCAACATCTGTCGGTGCGTTTGCCTACAGTTTCACGCTCGGTGTCTGTGCTGGTAAATGCGGGTTTGATCAAACGCTGGACTCCTGAAGATAATCGCCGCATCTCATTACTTGACCTGACCATAGCTGGTCGTAAAAAATTGACTAATTTCAAGAATTTGGCGGATCAACACGTGGTATCCATTCTTGCCCCCCTGACATCAGTAGAACGTACCCAGGTTGATGTCGCCCTGAAAAATTTAATTAAGGTAATGAAGCCATGAGTGCCGCACAAAACGATGTAATCAACACTTTGGGATTAAATAGTAAGCGCAAATTCATCAGTAAACCTCTGGTCATAGTAGTTGTAGTAATAGTGGCAGTGGCTGCTTATATGCTGACCAGAAATACTGATGCAGAGCCACCAATTCAATATGTTACTCAAGCTGCAGCAAAAGGTGCGCTGACTGTAACTGTGACAGCTACTGGTACTCTGCAACCTACCAACCAGGTGGACATCGGTAGTGAAGTGTCCGGCATCATCGAAGAAGTATTAGTAGATTTTAACGACGTGGTAACAGCCGGTCAGATTATTGCGCGCCTTGATACTCAAACTTTGGAAGCTCGACTGGCCTCTGCCAGAGCTGCACTTGCTGTTGCAGAGGCTTCACGCGCTCAAACCGAGGCAACCATGGCTGAAGCGCGAGCCAAAGCTAATCGTTCAGAAGAGTTAGCCCTACGTGAACTTGTTTCTAAACAGGATCTAGAAACTAATGAAGCGGCTGCATTACGTGCTGAAGCTGCAGTAGAAAGTGCCAAGGCACAAGTGACTTCCAATCAAGCATCTTTAAAAGAAGCCGAAACTGCCCTCGCCAAAGCAGTTATTCGTTCACCAATTGATGGGGTCATCATCTCGCGTGAAATTGATCCCGGTCAAACAATGGCAGCTGCTTTCGAAGCGCCGATTCTGTTTATTGTGGCTGAAGATTTACGGCAAATGCAGTTACATCTGGATATTGATGAATCGGATATAGGCCAAGTTAAAGAAGGCCAACAAGCAAGCTTTAGGGTGGATGCTTTTCCTGGGCAGGAATTCAAAGCACTTATTACTTCTGTCCGTTTTAACCCACGAGAAGTAAACAACATTGTCACTTACGAAACTGTACTCACAGTAGCTAATCCAGATTTATTGCTGCGACCAGGCATGACAGCGACCGCTGATATATTGGTCAGTGAGCTTAAAGATGTATTGCTGGTTCCCAACCAGGCACTGCGATTTCTGCCGTCAGAAGATGCGGCTGTTTCTGCAAGTGAGGGTGACGTTATCTGGATTGTTGAAGAAGGCAAAGCAGTGTCTGTGCCGGTGACTGTCGGTCTAAGTAACGGTGTGGTTTCAGAAATTACAGGTGGCAATATCAGTGCTGGTACTGGCGTAATTACTGACATTGAACGTGAAGCACGCGTGCCGCAAGGTGGAGGGCCTTTTTGATGGCGGTTTCTGAATTTAAATTGGCTCCTGCTAAGATTGTTATCCCCACTATACAGTTACAGAATGTTGCGCGTATTTATGGCAGTGGAGAGTCAGAAGTTAAAGCCCTTGATCATATCGATTTTACTGTTAAAAAAGGCGAGTTTATTGCGTTAATGGGCCCCAGTGGTGCAGGTAAATCTACTTGTTTGAATATTCTGGGTTGTTTGGATCGTCCAACTGCGGGTCATTATTTTTTTCAAGGCGTAGACGTGGCTACTTTACCACGCGAACAACGCGCCTTGTTGCGTCGTCATTTTATTGGTTTTGTATTTCAGGGTTTCAATCTACTCAACCGTACTACTGCCTTAGAAAATGTTGAATTACCGTTGATTTACCGCCGTGTACCTCGCGCTGAACGTCATCGGCGAGCATATCTCGCGCTTGCTCAAGTAGGTTTGGAAGGGCGCGAACATCATACCCCAGGAGAATTATCTGGCGGTCAGCAACAACGTGTTGCGATCGCACGGGCAATAGTCAGTGACCCCGCTGTGGTACTTGCTGATGAACCCACAGGTAATCTAGACACCATAAAAAGTAAGGAGATTATGCAACTGCTTACCCGCTTGAACAAAGAGCAGGGTCTAACCATTGTGATGGTGACTCATTCGCATGAAATAGCCGCCTTCGCCCAACGCGAAGTACATTTCCGGGATGGAAAAATAGCTTCTGATCAGTTAATCAATGGAGGCGCACAATGATATGGAATACTTTTTTGCTAGCAGTGCGCGCGCTCAGTCGTAATTTGTTACGTTCGCTGCTCACTATGCTTGGCATTGTCATTGGAGTGGCGGCTGTAATTGCTATTGTCACCTTGGGCGCAGGCGCAAGTGTTAGTGTTACTTCACAAGTTTCCAGCTTGGGTGACAAATTACTTTTCATCAATCCGGGTTCTGACCAGGGCGGTCCGCGTGGCGCAGCCATTCGGCAATTTACTCTGAAAGATGTTGAGGCAGTTGAGCGTGAAGTTAGCGGTGTAGATGCAGTGTCTCCATCTGTAAGCTCTTCGGTCACTGCAGTATTTGGCAATAAACATTGGTCTTCCAGTGTGACAGGTGTCACCGAAGAATATTTTCCCGTTCGTAATGCAGTATTGATACGGGGCAGTGTGTTCACCCCCTTGAATTATCAGAGTGGTAGGCTGGTATGTATTATTGGTAAAACAGTGCGCGAAGAATTATTCGGCGCAGTAGATCCAGTTGGCAGCATTATGCGTATCGGTATCGCTGCCTGCGAAGTGGTGGGCGAACTCGAATCTAAAGGTCAGTCTAGTTTTGGTAATGATCAAGATAACGTCATTCTCGCCCCTATGCGTGCTGTACAAAGCCGTTTGATAGGAAACGAAAACATTACCAATATCAGTGCTTCGGTCGCCTCTTGGGCCGACAATGCGGATGTAAAAATACGGGTAGAAGAGTTGCTACGCGATCGACGTAACATCGGCCCACAAGACGCTGATGATTTTCGGGTAATGGATCCAACTGAGATAGCCGGAGTACTATCGCAAATAACCGGTGTACTAACGCTTTTTTTAAGTGCAATAGCAGCAGTGAGTTTGCTGGTAGGCGGCATCGGTATCATGAACATCATGCTGGTGTCTGTTACTGAACGAACTCGCGAAATTGGAATTCGTCTAGCCATTGGTGCTTTGGAATCAGAAGTGCTGGCACAATTTTTGGTGGAAGCGGTAATCCTAACCACAGTGGGTGGTGTTATCGGGATGTCGTTGGGACTGCTCGGTTCTTACGCAGCAGCTAATGCACTAGGTTTCCCCTTTATTGTCGAACCTTCCGTGGTAGTTACCGCCTTTGTGTTTTCAGCTTTGGTAGGGGTGATCTTTGGCTACGTACCAGCCCGACGTGCGGCACGTCTGGATCCGATTGAAGCCTTGCGGCACGAGTAGGCGGACCTGTTGGTTTACGGATTAGAAGATATCTGCGTTTGACGAAAGCTTGATCAATGTCTGAGCTAGCACAGTCGAAATATTTTTAATGCTCTGCTAGCGCCCCAACTGCCGATGCGGTTTTTTCTTCAGTAGGCAACAGCTTGTAGAATTTGCGTGCCGCAGCGGTCTGCATATCATCCACCAGTGTGAAGAATACTGGCACGATGAACAAACTAACCACGGTTGAAACTATCAAGCCGCCTAAAACTGCAACACCCATCGGTGCTCTGAAACTTGGGTCACCCGCCCAGCCCATGGCGACAGGCACCATACCGGCACACATCGCAATAGATGTCATCACAATCGGCCGTGCTCGTTTAGCGCAGGAGTCCATCATTGCTTCGTGCAAAGTCATGCCGTGATCACGTTGTGCCATGATGGCGTATTCCACCAGCAGGATGGAATTCTTGGTAACAATACCCATTAGCATCAACACACCGATTAACGAATTAATGGCCAGTCCATAACCACAAATAAGCAGGGCAACAATTGCACCGGCAGCAGACGGGGGCAAGGCAGACAAAATTGTGATCGGTTGCACAAATTTGTGAAACAGAATTACTAGTACTGCATAAATTGCGAAAATGCCGATGATCATTGCCGTGGCGAAACGTGAAAAAAGATCTTCAATGAATTTGGCAGTACCGGTGCGTAAAAATTCGACACCGGTCGGCAGATTCTGCATCGTTGCGGAAGACTCTATCGTGCTTAGTACATCACCCAGTGGCAAACCATTCAGGTTAGCACTCAGGGTAATGTTACGGCTGCGATTGACCCGAGAAATTTCGGAAGGGCCGGAACCGAGTCGAACATCCGCCACATTAAGCAGTGGCACCGGGCCATTGGTGCCGGGCACCGACAACAAACTGATACGTTCCAGATCAGAGCGGGAAGCATCGTTTAAGCGAACGCGGATCGGAATTTGGCGATTATCCAAATTAAATTTGGAGAGGCCCGTACTGATATCACCTGCAGTGGCGATACGTGTCACTTGACTAATTTGTTCAGTGGTGACACCCATGGCCGCAGCACGATCTGGATCAGGACGAATTACAATTTCGGGTTTACGCAACGCGGCACTGCTGTTGACTGTGCCAAGTCCCTCAATTTTTCGCATCTCACGTTCAACTGCGGCGGCAGCTAATGTGAGACCATCGGGATCGTCACCTACCAGAGTCAGTTCGATGCGATCACCACCTGCCCCCTGAAATTGAATGCGAGCACCTGGAATAATCCGCAAGAGATCAGTGGCTTTACGTTCAAACTCTTGTTGTAAACCGGTAACACCAGAATCGTCGTTAAGTTGTATGGTAAGTGTTGCACTGCGCACTGCTGCCGACGCTCCACCGCCACCAAAACCATCAGCCGCACCAGCCGCTCCCACAGCCGTGAACACACTGGCTACTTCTGGCATGGCGGAAATTATCGAACGGGCTTGTTCACTAATGGCCAGTGTTTCTTCCAGCCCTGAACCGGGTGGTAATTGCACCGAAAGTTGAGTAAAACCATTGTCACCAGCGGGTGAAAAACCAGTAGGTAACAAGCGGAATAACGACAACATGCCTACCATCACAATACTAGACACCATCACCACTTTGCCACGATGTTGCAAACACCAGCGTACTTTTTCCAGGTACCAAGTCAATAGTTTGCCATCACGTTCGACTTCAACATGAGGCTTCAATAAATATGCGGCCATCATTGGTGTCAACATACGTGCCACTAGCAATGAGAACAGTACGGCGATGGTCACGGTAAACCCAAAGGGGCGGAAAAATTCACCCGCGATGCTGCCCATAAACGCCACCGGAATAAATACAGCGCAAATCGTAAGTGTTGTCGCAACTACCGCCAAACCAATTTCAATGGCGGCATCCATGGCTGCCTCACGCGGAGATTTTCCCATACGTAAATGGCGCACAATGTTTTCGACTTCTACAATGGCATCGTCTACTAGAATCCCGACTACTAGGGTCAACGCCACGAGGGTGAGAATATTAAGCGTGTAGCCAAACATGTAAATTACCCAGAAAGTCGGGATGATAGACAAGGGTAGGGCAGCGGCCGAGATTAAAGTGGCACGCCAGTCACGCAGAAACAGCCACACTACCAACACTGCCAGCAAGGCACCTTCTATTAACATTTCCATTGAGGCATCAAATGAAGTCTGAATGTACTCCACTGTGTTGCTGGCTTCGGCAAAAGTAATTTCAGGATATTCGGTTTTTAGACGTTCGACGGTCGCACGACCGTTTTTAGCCACATCCAGCGCACTAGCACCGAAGGCCCGCACAATTTCAAAACCTATTACCTGTTTACCATTGAGTAGGGCTACCTGGCGTTGTTCACTGGCTTGATCATTAACATCTGCTAGAACGTCTAATCGAACGCTACGGCCGTCAGGTAGTAATATTGGCAGTTCTTTCAAACCCTGTACTGAAGTAATTAAGCCGGTGGTACGTACGGTTTGTTCGAGCCCACCCAACCGTGCTTCACCACCTGGATATTCTGCCTGTATCCGCCGTAACTGGCGTGATACATCGATAGCAGTAGTATGTAATGCGGCCAGGCGGTCTGGATCCAAATCGACGCGAATTTCACGATTGACACCACCCACTCGATTGAATCTGCCCACGCCCGGTATTGCCGTCATTTCCCGCGCCAGTTCCAGATCCACAAACCAAGACAGTTCGGTTTCGGTCATGCGCTCGGAGCTCACACTCCATGTCACCACTGGCAATCCCGCTGTGGTGGTGCGCGACACGATGGGTTCGTTGGCATCTTGCGGTAGATCGGAGCGAATACGAGTCATAGCATCCCGCACTTCGTCCATAGTGGAAGCGAGATCGATGCCAAAGACAAATTGAATGATAGTAGTAGAGGCGCCTTCACTCACTGTGGAGCGTAATTCTTCGATGCCAGCAATGGTGGAAACCGCATCTTCCACCTTGCGGGTGACTTCCGATTCCATTTGTGAGGGTGCTACACCTGCGTAGCCAACGGTCACCACAATGGCAGGAAATTCGATATCCGGTCGGTCAAGTACGCCCAGTTTTGGAAAGCTGATGATGCCCGCCACAGTGAGCGCGATAAACATCATGATGACGGGGACGGGATTACGGATAGACCAGGTAACAAAATTCATGGCGGGGTGTCCTTCAGTTTGCGTTTACGACGTTGACCAAATCACCATCTTTTAAAAAACCAGCACCTTTGGTAACAATATTGGTGCCAGGTTCTAGACCACTCACCACTTCAACATTGCTGCCTTGAATGTCACCGGTATTGATCATCTGCCTGCTTACCGTACGATCTGCCTGCACTACAAACACATAGTTATATCCATCGCTGCTTACCAAACTCGCTAAAGGTACTTGTACGGTTTCAGTAGCGCCGTATTCAATTTTCCCGCGCGCAAACATGCCCGGCCGCAAGGCATCGTCACTGCCAATATCGACATAGACTAGGCCGTTGTGAGTAACAGTATTTACCGTGGGAGAAACCACACGAATAGTGCCCTGATGTTCACGCCCGTCCACACTAGTGATTGTGACCGCTTGCCCGACATGTAATGAAGGCATGCTCGATTCTGCTACTTCGCCTCGCCATTCCACTCGGTTTTGCCGCAGTAAACGCAACATTTCACTGCCGGCTTGTGCCAGTTGTCCAACAGTAACGCTGCGTTGAGTGATCACACCAGCATCAGGCGCTATTACATTGGCAAAATCGAGTTTAACTTGAGCAGCTGCAAGTTCGGCTCGTGCTCCGTCAAGACGTGCAGTGGCTCCGAGCGCTTCGCTGTTTAAACGGTCCAAATCAGCTTGTGACAATAAACTTTTTGCCGCTAAATCCTGGGCTCTTTGCAGTGCTAGGTCAGCATTTACTGATTCCGCTTGCCGTTGTTTGAGTGCCGCCTGTTTTGAGCTGTATTCGGTGGCGAGTAAGGCAGTAGAAAGTTTGACCAGTTGCTGACCGGCCTGTACATAATCCCCTACATCTACCAGCACTGTTTCGACCCGGTAGCCACCTACTTCTGGCGCGATCACCACTTCTTGCCAAGCATTTATGGTGCCGTTGATCGTAAGAAAGCGGGTAAATGTACCGGCTTGCACCTTGCCTGTAGTAACGGTGAGTGTGGCATCACTGCTAAGAGTGTTGGAGTCTTGTGCAATGACCGGTTGTAAAAAAGAGCTAAATAAAATAAATGTAAAACTTGCAGTCCGCACCATAGAGAACCTGTACGGAAAATTTGCTGAAGACATGGGGGGTTTTCCAAAAATTATGACTCGCTAGTCATATTACCACTATGCACTTACAAGAAGCTAAGAAAGTGGTGAAGATTTACTCTCAATTTAACTAAATATAACTCAAGCCCAACGCCAATATTTAGCACTCAGTCAGGCTGGAGGGCGAGAGAAACAAGGGGTCTGTTAACTCTGTGTCAGGGTTGGTAAATATAAGTCAGCGGGTTTCCAAGTAGAGCATTTTGGTTTATTAAAAATTGTAGTGCTTACAGGCCTTAGATAAGTTGACTATGAAAAGTATTACTACAAGTTTTTCGGAGCTTAACTCAATGTTTGTATAAAGGAGGCAAGGCGTATTTTCCATCAGCTTGCGGCAGCTTCAGTCCCTTTTTGTGCAACTGTGACACAAGAAGATAGAGTTCCGTGCTGTTGAACAGATTGACCTCGGCATTGCTGTAAAGAGCCTTGTCAAGGGTGCTGAGCATGCTCGTCAAGTGCTCATCCTTGCAGTGGCGAGCGAGTGTATCGAGCGTGAGAATGTCGGGGGTTTGAAAACTACCCTGAGCCCATTGGATCAATGCTCTACGAATATCTGGCAGTCGTTGATTATCACAAGCAGTTTTTAAGCTTCGTAAACTAGTGGCTGGGTCTGGCAAAGTGTTGAGGTCGGTCGGTTTGCGCAGTTTAGCCATGAGCAGGGGTTGGGGATCCGCACCACTTGCAGGATTGATCTGAACAACTTGACCGCGGCTGCGTAACCAAAGAAGAGTGCTGCACAACCATGCGACGGCGAAAAATATAGTGGTGCTTATCCACAAGAGATTTGTTCCTGAATCCTGACTTACAGGAACCAAAGCGCCATCAACATTATTTTGTCCGCCAGCAATGTCGACAAAATTTGGATTGTTATTGGTTGTTTGCTCTGCATCTGCGCCAGCGGCTACAACCGTGAGGACACGGGCTGGCAATACGGCAGTTTCTAAAGTGTTACTCACGGTGTTCCACCACTGCATACGCACTTCCGGTAGTTCAAATACACCTGGCATAGAAGCCACGATTGCAGTGCCTTCAGAGCGTTTTCCGACGACACCATTTTTGTCGACCACATCTTCGCGTACTGGTTGATCGGGATAGAATTTAAGACCTGTTTGATCAGCATATTCAATACCTGGCAATAACGAACTCGACAAGCCATTACTAGTAAGAACGATGTTGCGGGTAAGTGCTGTACCGACACTTACGTTATCCAGAGAACCGCTCCAGGATTCTTCCAAGCTCAATGCTGCAGCGGGTAACCAAGTTGTGCCAGTAAAAGTAGTTGGGCGCGCTAGTACAGTAATGGCATGAGGTTCTGTCATCAAATTGATTTCACGCACGGCAGTACGATTATTGAAGAAACGATTAATCCCCCCCCGCCGACCTACCGAGGCTATGAAATAAACGGATGGAATGGTTAGCTCGCCACTACTTTGCGGAAAAATTACAAAGCGTCGTTCGGTAACGTTGTAACCAATGCCATTTACTACTTCCTGATAATTGTCATCGCTACCTAGTTGTTGCACTACCGCATCACCAACCGTAGGAGAAGAGAGTTGCGCACCTTGATCAAAGCCGATGGCGTAGTAAATTTTAATGATGTAAAGCAACTGTTCTTGCACATATACGGTATTTTTACTGACAGTTGATTCGATGTAAATTTCTTCAGTACCACCCGTACTGGTGGTCTGCGTAGCGTCACCCACATTGATAGTAATGGGTTTGGATGATTCGCCGTTGACCCTAAAAGCTGGAATAGTGAGTACACCGGTGGTCAAGGGCCGCAGCGTGATGCTGTATTCGGTCCAGGATTGAATGGTGCCATTAGTATTAGTGTAAGTACTGCGTGTACTAAGACCTCCCACTTGTTCAAATTCGCGGTTGAGGTCGGTTAAAGTAGGTCGACTATTGCCGAGGGCGGCATCGATCCTTATGGTAAGGGTAAGCACATCGTTGATGGAAACATCAGTGCGATCGACAAAGGCCGATAGTGGCGGATTCTGGGCGAAAGTTTGCAGTGAGCTACAGGCCAGCACCAAAAAAAGAAGGATGTGTTTTACCATATTTGTGTTGCCGCTTGTTTTGCTGCCATAGCTGGATTTTGGATCATTTCAAATGCCCGTTGCTGGCTTTGATATTTAAATTTATTGCGTAATAATTCACCAGGATCGTCGGGAATGCGTTGCAGCCATTGTTGCATGGCTTGTTCTTCTTCAGTGCTTGGCTTGCTATCGGAAGGTTGCAATTCTTGCTCTTCAGGATTTTCACCTTCTTTTTGTTCTTCGCTTTGCTGAGCTTGATCCTGACTTTGCTGTTCTTGCTGTTGATCCTGTTCGCCTTCTTGTTGTTCCTGTTCTTGTTGTTGTTGGTCAGCTTGTTGTTGATCTTGACTTTGCTGCTGATCCTGGCTCTGTTGATCTTGTTCTTCACCTTCTTGCTGTTCTTGCTGCTGATCGCCTTCGCTGTTTTGTTGTTCTTGTTGTTCTTTTTCTTGTTGTTCTTTCAGTAGGGCGTTTACGATCTCTTTGTTGTGCAATGCATCGGTATGGTCAGGCACTAGAGCAAGTGTTTGTTCGTAAGCAGCTAAGGCTTCTTCATATTGCATAAGTTTAGCGAGTGCATTGCCCCGGTTGTAGTTGGTTTCCGGATTGTCTAGCAACACCAGATCTTGCACCACCTGTTCATAATTTTCACCGCGATAGTTTGCTGCGCCACGCCAGGCTGGGTCGCGGAATTCGGTGGCAGCGGTGGCATAATCTTCGGCGTTAAATGCGGCATCGCCTTGTTGATCTTTGCGTAGCCACAGATCATCCCATTCCATTGCGTAGGTTTTTGCTGAAGGCACAACAAATGTGATCAGCAGCATGATGCTCAGCAACCAGCCACGTCGGAAGGCGAGTGCAGCTAGCGGCAAAGTCAGCAGCAATAGCCAGGGGCCACTTTCATTCCAGGTATCGTATTCACGATCAACATCGATGAGAGTTTCATTATTGGTAAAAATATTTTCAGTAAGCAGATAATCAATATCGGCATCCGTCAGCATGGCATCGCTGTAACGGCCATTGTTGCTGTCTGCTAATTGTTGCAAAGGGGCCCGTTCTAATCGCGGAATTACAATGGCGTTGTTCTGGTCGCGCAAATAGCCTTGTTGACCAATAGGAATAGGTGCGCCCTGTTCAGTACCAAAACCCAATACGGATAAGCGATGGCCACTGCCGGCAAGTTGGGTATTGATGGCCTGTACATCCGTATTAAAAATACCATCGGTCAGCAGCACAATGTGTGCCTGAGTGAGGGTACTGTTGGTTAGCAGATCCATTGCCAGCGCAATTCCGCTGACCGGGTTACTGCCTAATACTGGCATGATGTTCGGTTGTAACGAAGACACTAGGTTATTGATGGTTTCCACATCATCGGTCATGGGGGTTACGGCATGGGCACTGCCAGCGTACACCACAAGCCCGGTCTGGCCTTCTGCACGCCTATATTCCAGAATGTCTATAATTTTGCGTTGTGCCCTGGTGATGCGATCAGGACTGACATCTTCTGCGTACATCGACATCGACAAATCGAGCACGATTACCAGTGCATCTTCTCTGGCCTGAATGGGTACTGGATTTTGTTCCCAAACCGGACCTGCGAGCGCAATTATCCCGAGAGCCCATAAGATCAACAAACCATATAGCGGATAGCTTTGTTGTGGAGTGCTAGATTTATCAAGCAAAAACGGCAGCAGACGTTTATCAATGGCGTGATGCCAAGAACTTTGGCTGCTCTGCAAATAACGTAATAAGACGATAAGCAACCCAGCAGGAATGAGCCCAAACAGCAATAAAGGCCGTAAAAAATGGAAGTTTTCGACAAATGTGAGGGGTAACCAGTTCATTTTATAGTTTGCCTGGGGCTAGCACCTTGGTTGCAGAATCGTCCTTGCTGTTTGTTTGCAGCAGCAGTGACCAGGGAATTTTGCAAAGAGCAATAAGGAAGCTCAGTGCCAGTGCAAGGCCTAGGGGCCAGAAAAATAGGGTGATAGTGGGTCGAAAAGTTTCGGCATCTTGTTCTACCGGCTCAAGCGCATCAAGCATGGTGTAAATTTCTTCCAGTTCTTTGATGTTACGCGCACGAAAATAACGACCGCCGGTAGTTTCAGCAATTTCTGTCAGTGATGCTTCATCTAAGTCTGCAGAGGGATTAACTGTACGTGGTCCAAACAAAGAAGAGGAGGTGCCAGTCTCTGCCCCAATACCTATTGTGTAGACCTTGATACCTTCCCTTGCAGCCAGTTCACCAGCTTGTAGTGGAGCCACTTCACCGGCGTTATTTACTCCATCTGTAAGCATAATCAACACTCGACTGGTTTGCGGCCGTTCGCGCAGATGTTTAACACCTAGCCCTATAGCATCGCCAATAGCGGTAGCATTTTCTTCGATGATGCCAATTTCTGCTTCGTATAACAGGGTTTCAACTGTAGCGCGATCAAAGGTAAGTGGTGCCTGTGTGTAAGCACGAGCAGCAAACAAAATTAGACCTAGCCGGTCACCAGTTCGCCGTGCTACGAAATCTCCGACCACGGCTTTAACCACTTGCAGCCGATTGGCTGTTTGGCCAGCTAGTTGTAAATCCTGTGCTTCCATTGAACCGGAAATGTCCACAACCAACATTAAGTCGCGGCCAGTTGTTGGTAGCTCGATTGCATCACCTATCCACTGTGGCCGACTGGCAGCGGTGACTAGTAAAATCCAGCTTAAGACTGCGAGTATTGCCAGAAATTTGCTGCGGGCACCAGAGTGAGTGGTGTTAGTCTGCAAGCGCGAGAGGGTGCGGAAAAATGGTACAAACAGTGCGGCTTCCCGGTTGCCTGCGCGTGGTAGTAGCCGATTGATAAACCACGGTAAAGGCAGCAAAACAAAAACCCAGGGCCACACAATACCAATCATGCCGAGACCCCTGCAGTGCTTATAGGGGCCACCGGTGGTGGTTTGCGTCCAGCGTTTAGATAGTGTTGGGTAATCCATTTTTGCGTCACCCCACGTAGGGCATCGACATCCGCACTAAAGACGGGACGGTAGGTGCCATCACTGAGGACTTTGCCCGCACCGTTACTAAATTCTTGCCCCTGATCTTTCGTATCTAGAAAACGTAACCAGGCATTACCCGTTAGTTTTGCTACATCTATTTGTGGGTAATAGACTAGGGCCACACGTTTGAGCACAGTATTAAATCCGTATAACAAGTCCAGTCCAGCTTGATTGCGTTCAGTATCAATTGGCGATTTTTCTTGCCAAAGACGATAGACCTGCTCTATTTCCTGTAAGGCAACAGTCAGGCGGCGTCGAATCTGTGCTTGCAGATAAAAATAGCGACCTATCCAAAGCAATGCCAGCAAAAATAATGCTGCAAGCACCCACCAGCCTGGCGCAGGTGGCCAAAAATCTACCGCACCGGGTAAATGAATGTCTGCTAAATCTGCTAGTGGGTCTTCAGTTTCCATGTTTCCAACTGGTCCATCACCACTTCATTGGTGCGAACGGTTATAAGGTGAACCTGCATTTTGGTAAGTGCTACTTTTAGGTCTTTGATGCGAAAATCAAAATCCTGATGGTATAAATCTCGGACGTTGCGTGTATGAGTGTCTATGGTGGTACGAGTTTGCCCATCGGTAATGCCATAAACACCGGGTCGTGGCAGATTTTCTTCGAGTGCATCATAAATTAACACACAGGTCATACTGTTATGCAGAGCCAGTTGCTGCAAATAGCGCGCGCACTCGGGATTAAAATCGATAAAGTCACTGATGATATAAACATTGGAACCTGGTTTGGTAATACGATAAATCTGTTCTAGGGCCTTGAGAAGATAGTTTTCTGTGCTGGCAGTAGGTGTGTTTGTACTAGCGTGCGAGTGTACAAGTTCCTGATTGTATTGGGCCAGAGCATTCAAAAAACGCAAAGCCGAACGTTTGCTACGGCGGGGTTTTATCAGTTCTTGTCCCGCATCGCCAAACACAACACCACCAATGCGATCACCGTTGTCGACAGTCGTCCAGGTAATTATGGCTGCAGTTTCAGCGGCAACCACTGATTTAAAAGCAATCTGTGACCCGAAAAACATACTACGGCTTTGATCTACACCAAGAATAACTGGGCGTTCACGCTCTTCCCGAAATATCTTAGTAAAAGGGCGACCCATTCGGGCAGTAACCCGCCAGTCGATGCTACGAATATCATCACCTGGCTGATAGGCGCGAAATTCTTCGAAATCTACGCCGCGGCCTTTGATTTTTGAAATATGGGTGCCGGACATCCCCAAACGGGTGCGCGAGTTGTAATCGAGCTCTAGATTTTTAGCGACATGTCGTTGATCAAGCAATTGCTGCAAGGATATATAGGCTCCTCGACAGCGGTATTGTTCTTGTTCGATATTGATCTGACGTTTGCGCGGCATCGCGACTCAACCTTGTTTGTGTTCTAAGTTTTGTTCAAGCGGCAGGTACAAGTTCCAGAATGGTGTCGAGCACCTTGTCGGGAGTAATGCCAGCGGCTTCTGCTTCAAAACTTAACAACACACGATGTCTGAGCACATCGTGAAATACTTCATGCACGTCTTCAGGGCTAACAAAATCTTTGCCTTTTAACCAAGCATGTGCACGTGCACAAAGATCTAGAGAAATGGTGCCGCGTGGGCTGGCACCGAAGTCAATCCAGGCCGCGAGTTCTTTGCTATAGGCCTCGGGATTACGAGTTGCCATAACCAATTGCAGAATGTATTCCTCCACTGCTTCTGCCATGTGCATGTTTAATACTTCCTGCCGCGCAGCAAACAGTTTGGCCTGCGACACTTTGGTGGGCGGCGCAGGATTAACCTTGCGCGCCTCATCTCGCACTAGATGCAAAATTTTGCGTTCGGAATCGAGGTTCGGGTAATCCACAGTGACATGCATAAGAAAACGGTCGAGCTGAGCCTCAGGTAATGGGTAAGTGCCTTCTTGTTCAATAGGGTTTTGCGTGGCCATTACCAGGAATAATTCTGGCAGTTTGAAGGTTTGACGACCCACCGAGACTTGATGTTCGCCCATTGCTTCCAGCAATGCCGATTGTACTTTGGCAGGCGCACGGTTGATTTCGTCGGCCAATACCAAATTATGAAAAATCGGACCAGGTTGAAAGCGGAAGGTACCATCTTCAGGTCGGTAAATTTCAGTGCCGGTTATGTCGCTTGGTAGCAAGTCGGGAGTAAATTGAATGCGGTGAAAATCACCTTCAATTGCTGCAGAAAGATTTTTGATGGCTTTAGTTTTGGCCAAACCTGGTGCGCCCTCTACCAATAAATGTCCATCGGCAAGAATTGCAATAAGTAAACGGTCAATGAGTTTTTCTTGGCCTATGATTTGTTGAGAAAGCCAGTTTTTCAGTTCTGAAATTACTTCGTGATAAGCCATATTTATGTCTCTTGCTGCTTTAATGCGAAGGTGTGGTCTGATTTTCTGGATCCCAGGTCATAAATTGACAAAATGGATCGGCGGGTTAGTCAGAGGTTCCTTACTGATTAAGCAAATTTTAGGGTGAATTCAATATTCAAAGATGATTAAAGCCAAGGATTCTATAGCGAAAATCTGGTTACGCAAAATGTTGCTTGAGTGCCAAGGATTCCATCACTATATTGTGGAGCAAATGTGTCACCGCACTTGGTGCTCACTCTGTCTGGAATCATCTCTTGTATCTCAAGATTTTTAAAGTTTGCAGATTTTTTCTGTTCCTGTTGCCTGCCGAATTTTCGCATGATCTGGGTCTCAAGGCTTTACGATTTTTATACCAGCGCGGACTTATCGGTTTGCTCGGTCCTACATTGTTAGTACAGCCAATATTATTGTTAGGTATGAAATTTCCCAACCCGGTTGGACTGGCTGCGGGTCTGGATAAAAATGCAGATTATCTTGATGCATTGGGTGCGCTTGGCTTTGGTTTTGTAGAAGTCGGTACAGTCACACCAAAATCACAACCGGGCAATCTAAAACCGCGTATGTTCCGCTTGCGCAAAGAAAAAGCCATCATCAATCAGATGGGGTTCAACAACAAAGGTGTTGATTATCTGGTAGAGCGACTACAAGTTCGCAAATATAAAGGCATTGTAGGTGTCAATATTGGTAAAAATCTTACCACCTCTGTTGAAGAGGCAGCGCAGGATTATCTTTTCTGCCTGCAAAAAGTGTACCCAGTTGCAGATTATGTAGTGATCAATTTGTCATCACCCAATACGCCAGGATTACGTACCCTGCAATTTGGTGATCATCTGGAAAAATTACTGGCAATACTTAAAACAGAACAAAAAAAATTAGCGATGCAATATCAATATTATGTTCCGTTGTTGCTCAAGATTTCTCCGGATCTAAGTAAGGAAGAAATTGTCAGTATTGCAAAATCCCTCCGTAAATATGCTTTTGATGGCGTAATAGCAACCAACACAACTATTAATCGCGACGGCATAGACAAGTCAAAGCATGCAAAACAGTTAGGTGGTTTAAGTGGCGCGCCTTTGACCGATGCTGCAACTGTTGTTTTGGAATATTTAAACACCGCCCTTGCAGGCATCATGCCGGTAATTGGAGTAGGGGGGATCATGGAGGCTGCAGATGCTGCTGCCAAATTTAAAGCCGGTGCCAAACTGGTACAACTCTACAGCGGTTTTGTCTATGCAGGGCCGCAGTTGATTCGTGATGCTGTAGAAGTCTGGCAGCAATTGGTCACCCAAAACGGTGTCCCAAAAAGTGCGGCGTTTTATTTGTTTACGACATCAGGTTGTCACTTGTGTGAACAGGCTCATGCCTTAGTAATACCTTTGCTAAACAATCGCTGGCCTCTCCAACTGGTAGAAATTTCTGACTCAGAAGAATTAATGGAGAAATACGGGGTTCGTATTCCCGTGCTCGGTGTTCTCACTGTTGCTGGGCTTTGGCGAGAAATGGCTTGGCCGTTTGGTGCAGAAGAAACTAGAGAATTTATTGCTAAGTGTTGATTATTGTCCGCTGTGCAAATATTAACCGGAACAATTCTGGTCGCTTTTCTGGCAGTCCAAATTGTTGTGTGATTGTTCCTAATGAACCCCGATCTAGTTAGGGTCAGTACTGCAATATCAAAATTCAAATGTTGAAAAAATCCTTGGCGTTACTTGTGCTTAGACTTGCAACTTCCTGCGGTGACAGGTGCAGGCAATTGGCCACCATGGCAACAACCCAACTGAGGTTAGCAGGCACATTTCGGCGGTTGGATGGTTTGGGGGTGATGTTGCGTGGCATAAGGTAGGGGGCATCAGTTTCTAGCAACAGGCGATTAGGCGGGATATCTCTAAGTAATTCCTGCACATGGATACCTCTGCGCTCATCACATACCCAGCCAGTAATGCCGATGTACATGTCTTGATCAAGGTAGTCATACAGCTCGTCTCGTGTGCCGGTAAAACAATGTACAACCCCCTTAGCGAGCCGGCTTCGTTGTTCCTTTAGAATGGCCATAAACCGACTATGGGCATCACGTTGATGTAAAAATGCTGGTAGCTGAGTTTGCACAGCCAGGGCAAGTTGTTCTGCAAAGGCTGTCTCTTGTACCTGAGGTGGGGAAAAATTGCGGTAGAAATCTAATCCGGTTTCACCAATTGCCACCACTTGGGGTTGCAATGCCAATGCTGCTAATTCTGCTGGAGTAGTTGGTCCAAAGGTATTCGCATCATGTGGGTGCACCCCGGCAGTGCTGTACAAAAACTCTGGATGTGCTGCTGCCAACGTGGCTGCTAAGGTGCTGGCCTCAACATTAGTGCCGGTCACAATGATATTAATAATGCCCGCTGCTTTGGCAGCTGCGATTACTGCTTCAAAATCATGCACAAAACTGGCGTGCTGTAAATTTGCACCGATGTCTATCATATTTCCGTAAGCAGACAGCATGAACTTATCCAGAAAATTAAGTGGACGCAGTAAATCAGGTTTCAAGTACGAACCCAACTTGTATCTTGTGTCACATCAGCAAAGGTTGCAGGTATAATCATTTTTTTTGTACATCAAAGCATTGGAGAACACAGTTGGAAAAGAAGAATATTGACTGGAGCACGCTTGGCTTCGACTACGTCAAAACTGATTACAGATTTTCCGCCACCTGGGAAAATGGCAGTTGGTCATCAGGCGAACTGCTCACTTCCGAGTTCATTCAACTACATGAAGGCTCACCCTCTCTGCACTACGCTCAGCAATGTTTTGAGGGTCTAAAAGCTCAGACCAGCAAAGACGGCCGCATTTTGTTGTTCCGTCCGGAATTAAATTGTGAGCGCATGCAAAAAACTGCCGATCGCCTATCCATGCCTCAAGTACCCCGTGAACTTTTCCTGCATGGAGTTAATGAAACTGTACGGGCCAATGCTGCCTGGGTACCGCCCTATGGCAGCGGTGCATCACTCTATATACGGCCCTTATTGATTGGTGTAGGTTCCAACATGGGTCTGCGCCCCGCAAAACAATATGAATTCCGGGTTATGGTGAGCCCGGTTGGTCCTTATTATAAAACTGGTGGGCTGTCGGCGATTTCTCTGGCTGTTTCTGAATTTGATCGCGCTGCGCCTAGTGGTACTGGGGATGTCAAAGCAGGGGCAAACTATCCTGGTGGTTTATACGCAACACGCAAAGCGCAGGAGCTTGGGGCTTACGAAGCCTTGTATCTGGATGCAGCCGAACGTCGTTTTATTGAAGAAGCAGGTTCAGCCAATATTCTAATTTCGATGGCGGGTAACAAACTGGTCACCCCGGCGTCCCGCGCAATATTGCCGAGCATTACCCGTCGCTCGATCATGGACATTGCCAAACACGAACTAGGCATGATTACCGAAGAACGTCCGATCGATTTGCGCAAGGAAGTTGATACATTTGAAGAGGTTGCTGCCTGTGGTACCGCGGCTGTTCTTTCCCCGGTGGGCAAAATTTGGTTCGATAACAAATGGCATACTTTTTATGCCAAGGGTGAAAAAGTAGGCCCGGTTATGCAACAGCTATACGACATTCTTTGCCAAATTCAAAAAGGCGAACGAGCCGATAAATTTGGTTGGATCCATGCTGTGCCAGGTGCCTGATAGAACGCTGAATTTACCAAGTTGAAACATGCTCATTTTGGTTGGTAAACAGGCCTTCTATTGGTGGTGTTTTACCTGTTGGTTGGCCTGTTGGAGTTGCTACTCATAAATTCCGAGCCTTTTCTTTTCCCAAAAGCGGTGCTTTAATGCCCGCCTTTTTTCCCGCTATAGATGTAGGTCAGTTTTGACTCTATCTTTCAGGCATTCGCAGTTTCATTAAATTATTCAGAAAAATCAGGCGTTAATGGCTAAAAATCTCGTTATTGTTGAGTCTCCAGCGAAAGCTAAAACCATCAACAAATACCTTGGCAAAGACTTTATCGTCAAATCGAGTATCGGTCATATTCGAGATTTGCCCGTGGGTGGTAATGGCGAAGGCGTAGACATTAAAGCCCGTACCCAAGCCGCAGCGGCTACTCGCAAATTAAGCCCCGCCCAAAAAATTATTCACAAAGCCCGCAAAACTAAAGAGCAACTTATAGCACGTATGGGGATCAATCCTGACAAGGGATGGTTAGCCCGCTACCAGATATTACCCGGCAAGGAAAAAGTAGTCAGCGAATTACGAAAATACGCCGAGACTTCCGACCGTATATATCTTGCAACAGACTTGGACAGAGAAGGTGAAGCAATCGCATGGCATTTGCAGGAAGCTATTGGTGGTGATCCTGAGCGGTATCATCGGGTAGTATTCAACGAGATCACCCAAAAGGCCATTGAAGCTGCTTTTGCGCAACCTGGCAAACTCGACATAAAACATGTTCAGGCGCAGCAAACACGGCGCTTTCTCGACCGTGTTGTAGGCTTTATGGTGTCGCCTTTGTTATGGGCCAAAGTAGCGCGAGGTTTGTCTGCTGGCAGAGTGCAATCGGTGGCCGTGCGTTTAGTGGTGGAACGGGAAAAAGAAATTCGGGTTTTCATCCCAGAAGAATTTTGGGAAGTCTATGCGAATTTGCAGGCAGATAAACATAAGGAAGCATTACGTTTTCAGGTTATAAAACAGCAAGGCAAAGAATTCCGCCCTACTAATTCTGTTGCAACAGCTGCTGCAACTCATATTTTACAAAGTGCTAATTACAAAATAAATTCGCGGGAAGATAAGCCCACTTCTTCAAAGCCGAAAGCACCATTTATCACTTCTACTTTGCAACAAGCGGCTTCCACAAGGCTTGGATTCAGTGTTAAGAAAACGATGATGATGGCTCAGCGTTTGTATGAAGGTGGACATATCACTTACATGCGCACGGATTCCACGCATTTGAGTGCTGATGCAGTTGCTGCATGTCGTGACTATATCGAAGGTAATTATGGTAAAAAATATCTGCCTGAAAAACCGATTGGCTACAGCAGTCGGGAAGGGGCCCAGGAAGCACATGAGGCGATACGACCCTCGGATGTTAATGTCAGCGAAAATTCTTCTGTACTAAATTCATTGGAACGAGATGCAGTACGTTTATATAATTTGATCTGGCAACAGTTTGTTGCCTGTCAAATGACACCGGCGCTTTATACCAGCACCACGATAGATGTAAGTGCTGGTGAATTTGACTTGCGCATCAAAGGCCGAATTTTGGAGTTTGATGGTTATACACGTGTGTTTCCGAGCAGTGGCAAAGACGAAGACGTGGTGTTGCCGGATATTAAAGTGGGCGCAGTATTGCAGTTGCAAAAGTTGGATCCGATTCAACATTTCACCAAACCAACTCCCCGTTACACTGAAGCTAGTTTGGTAAAAGAACTGGAAAAACGTAGCATTGGTAGACCATCTACTTACGCATCTATTATTTCAACCATTCAAGATCGCGGTTATGTAAAACTAGAAAATCGCCGTTTTTATGCGCTAAAAATGGGAGAAATTGTAACTGATCGTCTGAAAGAAAATTTCAACGACCTAATGGATTATGACTTTACTGCCAACATGGAAGACTCGTTGGATGATATCGCCCAAGGCAAACGCCACTGGATCAAAGTGCTCGATGATTTTTACGCCAAATTCACCACCCAGCTAACACAAGCCCAGAGTGAAACAGGAGGGATGCGCGCAAACGACCCAACTGAAACCGATATAGGCTGTCCGCAATGTGGGCGAAACATGCAAGTACGTACAGGTGCTACTGGTGTATTTTTGGGCTGTTCGGGTTATAGCTTACCGCCCAAGGAACGTTGTAAATCTACCCTTAATCTCATACAGGGTGATGAAGCTATCAGTGTTGATGCCGATGACGAGGCCGAATCACGCTTGTTGATAAAAAAACATCACTGCAATTTATGCAAGTCTGCAATGGATTCGTATTTGCTTGACGAAAAACGTAAATTGCATATATGCGGCAACAACCCGGGCTGTAGTGGATTTGAAGTGGAAGACGGTAATTACAAGATCAAAGGTTACGATGGGCCATCGCTTGAATGCGACAAATGCACACAACAGATGCAATTGAAAACTGGACGTTTTGGCAAATATTTTGGCTGTACTAATACTGATTGTAAAAATACTCGCAAGTTGCTTCGCAGTGGTGAAGCAGCGCCACCAAAAATGGATCCGGTGGTCATGCTGGAGCTTAAATGTATCAAAGTTGACGATCATTACATTTTGCGTGATGGTGCTTCAGGTTTGTTCCTTGCAGCTAGCAAGTTTCCGCGTAATCGGGAGACACGTGCGCCATTAATTGTGGAGTTGATCCCACACAAAGCAGCCATCGATTCGAAATATCATTACCTGCTAAAAGCACCCAAAGCAGATCCAGACGGTAATCCAGCGGTATTACATTTCAGCCGTAAGACACGCGAACAATACGTGCAAAGTGCAGACGATGGTAAACCCTCGGGCTGGTCGGCGTATTATGTTGGCGGCAAGTGGATAAGCTCTGCATCTAAAACCAAAGTGCCAAAAAAGGTTTGATACCAAACTTAACTCTAGAACAAGGACTGTTCACAAGCAGCTAGAGCCCGGGACAGTGCAAAACCGATTTTTTGTTCCGCGCTCTAAGTGGAAGTTAGATTTTCAGTGAGAAAGCTTTCAAAAATAATCACCTAATCATCATCATTCATAACTAGGAGCCAATCCATGTCAAACCTAAATTCCCCCTTGAGTGATGACGAATTGCACAAACTCGATAAATTTTTGCTAGAACGTTTTGCACCGGGCACCGAGTCAGAAGATAAAGATGAAGGTGTGATCGGTGTGTCTGAACTAGATGGGCTTTTTACTGCCCTGGCAAGCGGTCCTGTGTTGATTCTCCCTGCTAATTGGTTGCCTGCTGTGTGGGGTGATTACGAACCTCAGTGGAAAGATACTGCCGAGACTGCAGAGATCATGGACTTGTTGCTGCGTCATTTACGAGGTATCACCGACACTATGGCTGAACAACTTGAAGAATTTGAACCCTTGTTCATGGAAAGTCGTGAGGGAGAAGAAACAATCATCGTTGTTGACGAATGGTGCGAGGGTTACATACGCGGTATAGATCTGGCTTCAGATGAATGGGAAGTTGGGGGTGTAGAAATTGACACACTGCTCAACCCTATCATGGCCTTTTCCAGCGCTACCGACTGGCAAGCCGAAAAAGTCAACAAACCAAAACAGGCAGCCAAACTGCGCGATTCAATTACACCTAATGTGCGCGAAATTTACGCTTTGTGGCAGGAAAATAGTGAAACCACAGATGGGGAATAACATGACTATAACTGTATTTTGGAAGCAATATTAACCTGGCGCAATTTACGCAGTCAGGTTAAAAAATGATGCCATCACTACATTAAACAAAGCCGTGTTAGCATTGGTTTAGAATCAATTATAGCTATCAAAAATAATTTACAAACTATAAGGAGCTACACCATGACCAAAACTAAAATTCTCGTTCTTTATTACAGCATGTATGGCCACATCGAAACCCTAGCAAAAGCAGTAGCTGAAGGTGCTGGCAGTATTGATGGTGTGGAAGTGTCCATCAAACGTGTGCCAGATCTTGTGCCTGAAGAAGTCGCCCGCAAGGCCGGTGCCAAAATCGAACAAGCTGCACCGTTTGCAACTGTGGACGAATTGGCCAATTACGATGCCATTATTTTTGGTACGCCAACCCGCTTTGGTAACATGTGTGCACAGATGCGTAATTTTCTCGATCAAACGGGAGGCTTATGGATGAATGGCAGTTTGAATGGCAAGGTGGGTAGTGTATTTACTTCAACCGCTTCCCAGCATGGCGGTCATGAAACGACCATAACATCGTTTCATACTACTCTGTTGCATCATGGCATGATCATCGTCGGTTGCCCCTACTCCTGCCAGGCACTAATGAACATGAGTGAAATCACGGGCGGCTCGCCTTATGGGGCAGGGACTTTGACTGGTGGTGACGGTAGCCGTCAGCCATCGGAAAATGAACTCACGATTGCACGCTTTCAAGGCAGTCATGTTGCCAATGTGGCAAAAAAACAAGCAGTGTGAACACTGATCTAACTCGCGTCTTGCTTTGGTTAAGGCAAGACGCACATTTTTGAAAAGCAACTAACGTTGCCACAGCACATTTTGCAATTTCAGATGCGCAGCACGAATTGCAATTTCAGTAGTTTCCCAACCAATACAGCCATCTGTAACTGACACTCCGTATTTTAACTGCGACAAATCCTGCGGAATATCTTGCCGTCCAAAATGAATATTACTTTCCAGCATCACACCGATGATGGACTTGTTGCCGGACACTATTTGATCGACAACATTGGCCAACACTGCAGGTTGAAGGGCAGGGTCCTTGCTGGAATTGGCATGGCTGCAATCGATCATGATATTTGTGGCAACGCCGGCCTTAATACATTGTTTTTCACAGGCGGCTACGCTGGTGGCATCGTAGTTGGTTATGCCATTGCCGCCACGCAACACGATGTGGGCATGGGGATTGCCCGTGGTATGGATAATGGCAACTTTGCCTTCTGGGTCGATGCCAAGAAATCGATGACCACTGGCCACTGCCTTGAGAGCATTAATGGCAACGTCGAGACCACCATCTGTGCCGTTTTTGAAACCAACAGGGGAACTTAATCCGCTCGACATTTCACGGTGTGTTTGTGATTCGGTAGTACGCGCGCCGATGGCAGACCAAGTGATAATGTCGTGTAAGTATTGTGGCGAGATAGGGTCGAGGGCTTCGGTAGATGTTGGTAGACCCATGGCACTTAGCTTGAGCAATAACCTACGCCCTGTGTGTAATCCTTTTTCGATCTTAAAACTGTCATTCATTTCAGGGTCGTTGATCAGGCCTTTCCAGCCAATTGATGTACGCGGTTTTTCGAAATAAACCCGCATGACCAAAACCATGGTGTCTTGAACTTCATCAGCAAGTAATTTTAATTTCGTTGCGTATTCTAGGGCAGCATCTACATCGTGAATCGAGCAAGGACCTACAACCACAAACAGACGGTGATCTTTGCGATCAATGATATTGCGAATGATTTCTCGATTGTTACGTACGTTATCCTGTGTAACACCAAACAAGGGTAACCGTTGCTTAAGTGCTTCAGGCGTAATGAGCGGCTGATAGGCTGCTATATTTAAGTTTTCGGTGCTGTAATCTGACATGTACTTTGCTCAGTGTGGATAAAAATAAGCAGATTATAGGTGGCAAGCAAGCGAGTCATTTACTTGCAATCACTAAGGTGCTTTTTTGATTCAACTTATTACTGTTAACCAAAAGCTGACTCTAAAAATATAGGCTTTTCTTAGTAAAGATAACTGTAGACCTGAATTCAAACTGGTTTTTCTGGAAACAGGTCTATCACACTCCTGTATAAATTAAGTTAATCAGAAGGTTAATGACAACCCGAATAAGGTCAAACCACCATGATTTCAAATGCAGTTGCCAGACTCAGCAAAGGATTACGACCGGGGGCGGGACGCCACTCGTGGGCTACAAAGCCTTCATAACCCATATCTGCAATAGAACGAGCAATAAAACGATGGTTTAGCTCCTGGCTATCGTCAATTTCGTTGCGACTGGGCACACCAGCAACATGGATGTGACACACCTTGTCGAGATTGTCGCGTAGTGTGCGGACCACATCACCGTGCATGATCTGCACGTGATAGATGTCATAAACAATTTTGATGTTGGGTGAGCCAACCGCCGTGCAAATATCAAAACCCCAAAACACATTGTTGAACATCTGATCGGTGCGATTGTCGGCAACCACTTTAGAATTGGTGATTTCCATACAAATGTTGACACCCTTTTCTTGGGCATAAGGTGCCACACGTTTAAAAATCTCAATGATATTGGCAGCACCTTCTTCACTAGACATACCACGCCGTTCACCGGGTAAGGCAATCAGGTTTTTACAGCCGCCTCGTACACACATATCTATACCAGCTCGGGTAGCTGCTTCGATAGCATCGTGGTTCTCTTTGCGAATCAATCCATTTTCAAACGAAGTACCAGTGCCAGTCATCATGGCGGGTTTGAGGCCATAATCTTCGAGCATGGCAAAATCATTTTCGGAAGGCAAATCCATTCCAGCGAAACCGAGCGTGGACAATATTTCACAGCGTTCTTCCATGGTCAATTGCAAGGTTCCCCAAACCGACGACATAACGCTTTGCTGGAGACGGCCTTGCCTGATGCCGCGTGGTCCAGTGATAGGTGTATTTTCTGCAGCTTTAACATAAGGTGCAAAGAAAGCAGTTGTGGCAGCAGCGGCAAGTAAATTACGACGCGAAATTTCGTTGAACATTAATATCACCATTAGGGTTGTTATAATCGGGGGCGCGATGAAGAATAAACATCCGGCCGCCTATTGTCCACGAACTTTGCTCGGGTTATTGTGATCAACACTATCATTTAAAAACATTATCAGCCCGCTTCTGGAATTAAAATGTCGGTATTTTTTGTCGCTCGTAGCTCTGTATTAGTCTTTCTCATTCTTCATTTTTTTAATGTAGTTCCCGCCTTTGCTCAAGCACAAATCATCACAACCGATGCTGGCAGCGATAGCAAAAATATCAGGTTGCCCGGCCTTACCGGCAACATACAGATTGACGGCAAGCTGGATGATACTAACTGGTCCCAAGCTGTATTGATCGAAGATCTACATCAGGTATTTCCACGGGAATTTGTTACACCCACGCAGCGTACTGAAGTACGTGTGTTTTATACTCCAGATGCTATTTATATTGGTGCCCGGATGTGGGAGAGTGATCCGACACTGATCAGCGACCGTGTGCTACGCCAGGGTCAAGCACTAGGCAGTGATGACATTTTTGCAGTAATTCTAGACCCTTACCTTGATCGTCGTAATGGCTACCGTTTCGAAGTAAATGCGAACAGTGTGCGTTGGGATGGTCTATTCCAGAACATCAGTGATGTTGAAGCTAATTGGGAGGGTATCTGGGAAGCAAAGTCAGCACGTGATAATCAGGGCTGGACTACCGAGATCCGTATTCCCTTCCAGACACTGTCCTTCAATCCTGGATCAACCTCGTGGGGTATTAACTTCAATCGCATACGTCGTCGTAGCGGTGAAAGTATTGCGTGGATGTCACGCAACCGTGAAATAAATCCCAGTGTGTCAGGTACAGCAACCGGACTTGAAGACTTACGCCAGGGGATGGGTCTCGATGTGGTGCCATCGATGACGCTAGCTCGACGCCGTAAATTTGGCTCGCTCGGTAGTACTGGGGATAATTATGAACCACAGTTGGATGTATTCTATAAAGTGACTCCCCAGCTCAATGCATCACTTACCCTCAATACCGATTTTTCAGCGACTGAAGTAGACGATAGGCAAGTAAACCTAACCAGATTCAACCTTTTTTTTCCTGAAAAACGTGATTTTTTTCTTCGTGATGTCGATATCTTCGAATTCGGGCAGATCGGTTTTGGTGGTTTCAACGCTGTGTCTGGTACCGGCTCTGCCGCAGCATCTAATCCCGCTAAGCAGAATGCGCGACCCTTTTTCTCGCGCAAAATCGGTTTAAGTGCCACTGGCTCGCCAGTGGATATCGTTGGCGGTATTAAACTCAGCGGCCGCGTCGGTGACTGGAATGTAGGGACTCTGGTGATCCAACAGGACGAAACTGTTAGCGTTGAGTCGCAGAACATTTTTGTAGGTAGAACTGTGCTTAATGTTGGCGATCACACCCAAATCGGCGCCATCGTAACTGACGGCAATCCGCAGGGTAATCTCGATAACACACTTATCGGCACCGACTTTCGTTATCGCAATACTGGTTTTCATGGTAACACTATCGAGTCGATGGGCTTTTACGAAGAAACCTCTACAGAAGGCAAACAGCAAAACGATAATGCTGCCTATGGTCTTGGATTTGTGTTGCCTAATAGTCAGGGCTGGCAGGCTCTATACAATTATAAAAGAGTAGAAAAAAATTTCATGCCCGCGGTGGGTTATGTAAACGTTACTGACATTGAGGATCACCACTTAAATTTCGGTTACCGTCATTTTCTGCAACCCGATAAGTTATTCCGTTCAGTGTTGTTGGCCTTTGAAGCCTACCGTGCCGAGAATCTAGGCGACGGTAGTCTTAATAATGAAAATATTGGGATACGTCTCTCGTCTTTTACCAACACCAACGGTTCGGCTTTCTGGCGTTACATTAACTACAAGGAAGTATTAAAGGCGCCTTTCACAATCTATCGCGCCTCCGACGGTTCTCGTCTAGTCACAATTCCAGTTGGTGAATATAGCTGGGACGAATATTTTCTGGGCTTGCAGTGGGGTACTCAGCGTAAGCTCGCCGGGGGGCTGAATCTGCAGGGTGGTGATTATTATACGGGTACCCATTTTTCCAAGCGTGGTAACGTCGTTTGGCGACCTAACCGGAATTTTGTGGTGGATTTATCCTTCACTGAAGATAACATCCAATTACCCTACGGCGATTTTATGTTGCAGTTGTTTGGTCTGAATGCCCAATATGCTTTTTCCTCAACACTGTCGTGGAGCAACCTAATACAATACGACAATATTTCAGAAAATATTGGCATCAACAGCCGACTGCACTGGATTCCAAAGGCGGGACAGCAGACCTTCCTGGTGCTGAACTGGGGGTTGATGGATCCTGATAAAGATAATATTTTTGTTTCGACAATTGCGGATCTTTCGCTCAAGTTCAATTATACGTTTAGATTTTAGAAGCCCTAAGCGAGGTTCAGATTGTCTAGCTGCGTGAGAGCGAGATCAGCATCTCATCTGGCAGGTTGCTCGACGTCCTGTGAAGAATTGAACATTGGTGCATCCTGCGCATGCTCCAAAGTCGTTATAGCAAATAAAAAAATGGCAGTAATTTTATTAACATGGTTCCGCCTCATAATTGAATTGTGTCAGCGCAAATGGGTACATAAAAAAACGAGACTCAATCCCATTTTTATTGACCAAGCGCAAAGATTCGAAGATTACTGCGTCAAAATCATAGTGTTATGACTAGTAGTTGAAGTAATAAGCTCTAAAACAAACAACCGCTTTGTGACTGTATGAAAATCCCCAAGAAAATTCGATTTTTCATTTTCTTGTGTAATCCTAAATATTTGTGCGCGCGTTTTTATTCCAATACATGGAATGCCGGTATGGCAGTAAAAAAAAGCGCCAATCGCACAGATTGTCCATTTTGTGACAATAAACGTCCGTAGTTTTCTAGTTGCGGACGATAAAAAGCCGTTTGTATTTCGAGGAAGTCGGCAAGGGTTTGCCCCGGTGCTGGACCTACGGATTTGTAATCGATTATCCAGCGTTGCCCATCTGAGTCAACAAACGTGCGATCCACTGCAAAATCTCGGCGCTTACCGCTGCTGTAATCACACAGGGCCAATTCACATTTATCGTCGTGGTGGCGGGTGTTGAACAGCCAATTCCCTTGTGTGGTTTTGGTGCATTTACGCAGATGGTCAAAAACGGTGGCGACCGCAGACTCTAAACTAGCAGGGGTGTTGCACAAAGGTCGTAGTACACGCTCCCACAAGGGCAGTTGTGTGTATGTTTCCAACCATTGAGGTCCTTGTTGGACTAATGTCTTGAGTCCATGATGGACTAACTCACCAATGCACGCTGCCAGCATGTTTTCTTGCACAAAGTCTGCTGGTAACAGGGGAGTTCGTTGCAAAAATAAAGACTTCTTTAAAGGTGAGCGCCAGTCATTAGGTAAGCGCAGCACGGGTTGATATTGCAAAGGGGATACCTGTTCGGTTGACTGAGGATCTTGTCTGTCTTGCAATGGTTCGATGGTTACGTTTAAAGCTTTTTGTGAGGCGATCAATGTCGGTAAAATTGTTCTGAGCAAGGAATGGGCAGGGCAAGTAAAGTCCCCATCTTTATGAGTCACCACATGACCAAACAGCCAAGCCTCCCGAATAGCACGAGTAACGCCGATATAAAGCAGGCGTGTTGTTTCAAGATCAGTGCGTTGTCCTGCTTCGAATTTTAAGTACTGATACAACGGATCGCTGTTGTCACCTTTGGCTGGAAGTAAACCTAGCAGTGGCCGCGCTTGATTGTGATCGTCCAGAAATTCTTTCCAGATTAGCAGTGGATTGTCATCCGACTTGGGTGGGCGATCGAGACCAGGCATAATCACAACATCAAATTCCAATCCTTTGGCTTTATGCAAGGTCATGAGGTGGAGATTGACATTAGGATAGGCGGCACTGCCATAGCAACGATTTAACTGTGTAGTGAAATGGTGAATGTCGAGAATATCTTCGTTTGACTGATGCGAGGCGACAAGATCAAGGAAGGTGCTGATATTGGCCATTACGCTGTTGGTAGATATAGTTGCTGGGCCACCGAGTTCTATCCACAAATTTTCCAACAAGGTTCGTAACGGCAATTGCTGGCGTAATTCGCGTGAATTGTGGAGTGCCGGGACACAACGTTGCAAACGGGAGCAGGCATCACTGCTGAGTTTGTTTATAATTTCAAAGTTCTGCAGGGTTGACCACAAGCTCACCTTGTTTTGATTGGTGTGTAGCGCAAGAATTTCAATATCAACCAAACTTAATCCAACAAAAGGGGCGCGCATTAGAGCAAACCAGGCGGTGCTGTCACTCAGATTAAGAAGAGCGCGCAATAGGGTAAAGAGATCGCTCACGGCAGGGTAAGATAGTAAAGGATCGATCTCGCTAGCGTTCCAGGATAAATTTTTTGCACGCAAAGCCGGCACGATGTCAGCAAGATGATTACGCCCACGCACCAGAATGGCAATTGATTGTGCTGGATTTTCTTCTTTCAAACGAAAGCATAAATCCGCTACTTCGCTGGCTTCAAGTTGACGACGGGTTTCTATATCGCTGCGCTCGTCCTTTTTTGCCTCCCAGAGTTTGCACCGCACACCAGCCAAAGCTTCAATTGTTGTGGAACTTGCTGTACTCGGGCTATAACAAACACCCCCACGGTCTATATCGTCGAGTTGCGGAAAAGCCACACTGAACACATTATTGACCCAATCTACTACCGGGCTTTCGCTGCGGAAATTTATACTTAGATGTAATGGCAACAAAAATCTGGAACCAATGCCGAGATCACGTGCGCGTAAAAAAAGACCCACATTTGCAGCGCGAAACGCATAACACGATTGCATGCCGTCGCCCACAATAAACAGCGTGCGCCCATCATTGGCAGTCCAGCCGGCTGTTAATTTTTCCAGCAAGTGAAACTGCATGCTAGAAGTGTCCTGGAATTCGTCTACCAAAATATGCTGAATTCGGTAATCGAGATGTAAAGCAAGATCAGTAGGCTCTACATCGCTACCAAGCGCTTGCAGGGCCGCCAGACTGGTTTGGGTGTGATCAATTTTGCCCGCAACACACATGGCAACTTCAAGTTGTGCAGCCAGCAGCGGCAGGATAGTAGTTAGTGCATTTATTACATCCCACTGCGCCTGCGGATAAGAGGCAGTAGGTAAACGAGCTAATAACTGCAGCAGTGGCAACAAGCCAGCTTCTGCAAGTTTTTCGGCGGTGTCGACAAATAGTGCCTTCATGTCTTCTATAAGTTGTTTTTGAGTTCGATCTTTGGTGCTGCTGGCAGCAGGAAAACCGTCTTTGGAGGTTACTTGTTTGCGAAAACCTTTGTAATCGGCAAGCATAAAAAATTCAGCCAGCTTATTCCAAAGTGTGATTGCATCAGCTGATTCAGCGGGTAGAACTGAATTAAAAATCGATAAACTTGGGGGGTGCTCATTTTGCGCAGCGAGATTACTTGTTGCGAAAACGAGTAGAGACATTATGGGTGTTTGTAAGTGTAATAATTGTTGTCTGGCTGTGTGCAGTGTACTGGTGAGCATGTCTGCGAGGTTATTTTCCAACAAGAGCCGAGCCTGGGTTGGGTCAGTGCGTAACTGCGCGACTAACGGCAACCATTGTTCGCGTTTTTTTAACAAGTTTTGCAATAAATTTTCAGTGATGGGTAAATTATTGTGGAGATGGCGTAGCAGCACTGCTAGTGCATCACCCGCTGGGCCTGGTTTGTCTAGCCATGCCAAAGTGTCGTGAATAGCCTCAGTAAAAACCGGCTGCATGTCAGTGCTGATTACAGGTCGTGATCCAAAGTTGGAGCCAAGCGGTAATTGTGCTGTGAGTGTGCTAGTGAAACTGTCGATGGTAGTGACATGGAGTCGTTTGCTGTTGCTGAGTAGTTTCCATTCGAGCATGGCATCTCGCTGCAAGACAGCTTGCGCCATTTGTAATGTCAGACGTTTATGATCAGGTAGCAAAGCAATTTGTGCAGGAGTTGATATCGTTGCTTCGTGCAGATACATCAGCAGCCGATTGCGCATTTCCATGGCAGCTTTACGAGTAAAAGTAAAAGCTAAAATTTCTTCAGGTTGATCACAGTATGCTAATAGGCAAAGAATTCGTTGTGTCAATAGTTCAGTTTTGCCTGATCCAGCAGGTGCCTGTACACAAAAAGATTGCTTGATATCCAGTGCGGCTTGACGAGCTGAGGTGTCGCTTTGGTGCAAGTTCATGCTAGTGAACTCAGTTCGGCGATACGACAAAAACTGTGCAGGTGACAATATTCACATGTTTTTGTATGGAGTGGCTTTATCGCAATCTTTCCGTCTAGATATTCTTGCGCCAGTTGTTGCAGGCTGTGTTGCCAGTACAGTTGCAAGTCTACCCATTTAGATATATTCACCGATTTATTGTAATTAAAATCTATATTTGCCAACGCTTGATCGCTGCAACCTATACCTAAATATTGTTGTTCTTGCGAAGAAATATGTGCAAATAACAAGGCTGTTACTGGGCCTGCCTGAAGTTGTTGGGTTGCAGCTTCCTGATAGAGTAAGAGTTGTGGGGCCTCCGGACGTTCCTCCTGCCAATTTGGTTTAGTAAGTTTCCCGGTTTTATAATCAATAACTGTTAGGCTACCATCTACATTGCGATCTATACGATCGATACGCAGGTTTAGTTGTAAATTTTCATATTTCCATTTGGTTTTCAGTTCATTAGCCACAATTGTAAAGTGGCCGCGCTGTCGTTCTGAGTCAAGCCAGGTTAGTAATAGTTTGTGCAAGCGTTCCAGTTCTAATTTTTGATAACGAGGTGTCATCGTGTAGGGCTTACGTTTGGCAATATCAGCTAGGGAAAAATTTATCGCTGTATTGAGTTGGGCCTCTACAGAAGTAGCGGTAGTTTCATGTAAGAGCTGTGAACTTTGCATGTTATACCAAAAATATTGCAACACATTGTGAATAGATTCACCCACTACACTAGCCGATAAACCCAGCTGTAACTTTGGTAACTCACGTACCTGTAACCTGTGTTTAGCAAAAGCTCGAAATGGACACGCGGCCTGATCCGCAAGGACACTGCCACTTCCTTCATGCAGTAGATCACTTTGCATAGACAACTGCAGAGTTTCTTTAAACAGTTCCTGCTGCTTTGTAAAAGTAAAAACCGCAGGATGCAGACTTGAAAAATCAGATGGCGGAGGAGTCAAAACTGTTACAGCAGGTAATAATTTAGTAGGACGTACCGGTAAGTCATCCATCTGTACAGAGTAACTGTACACTACTGAGCTGGCTGTAGAGGCAATTAACTGCTTGAGCATAAGCTCGGCTTTTTCGACTAAAGTTTGTGGATTTAACTCAGGAAACTGTGCCTTTTTTTGTAAAATCAATGGCAACCAAGGATTAATGTGGTGTTCACCTGGCCAATATTGCTCAGTCATTTGCATACACCACAGGTGAGTAAACCTCATACCACTACTGCCAACGGGCCCGAGTATCTGGATAGGAGCCGATGTGTTGATGGTTGTGGAGGGAGTGTTGTGGGTAAACCTGCTAGCGAGCGCCTGCGCGTTTTTCAAAGTGCAATTATTAACCAAGAAGTTGCTTTGTAATAAATTAGCTTGCAGCTTGTGCCAAGTGCGCACCAAGGATGGGTTTCCCGTAGACAACAACTTTTCTTCATCCAGAAACATTGACCATTGCTGTTGGAAGAACCGCATCCAAAATTCGAAAGTTTGTTTTGTCGGTAGGGTACGCCGCTGTTGAGCCAGTTGTAACAGTGCTTGTCCGAGCAGCGGGCTGTACCAAGGCCGCTCTTGTTGCAAACAGAGTTGACGGAAACTTGCTAAATTTGTGTGTAATTCACCATTTTTTCGCAATTGAAATTCGAGTGCCGCTCTGGCATCAGCTTCCGCAGTTGCACCTAGCACCCATGGCGAACGTAGCAATTGACACAGATTCAGCGTTACACATTGATCCTGATTAAATTCGAGCAACTGCAAAGCAGTGGCAATGAAGGCTTGGTCGGCTAGGCTCTGGTTTAAGGGGCAGGAAATACTAAGGACCGCAGATTCAGTCAAACTTTGGCTAAACATGCGATCTAGTACCGGAGCAACTTTTTGAATGTCGGGGCAGATGATGCCTATAGAGGCGGCAGGATCATCTTGAAGCACCGCTGTGGCCCACACTGTAACGGCACGGCATTCATCTGCTAGCGCGTTGTAGGTGTATACACCGATCGTTGGCGAGGAAGGCAGGGTTTGCCATGACTCTTGATCCACACCAAGTGAGGAAAAAGTATTTAATAAATTGCGATACAGCGGTGGGGAGTCAGTAAATCCGGACAACACTAAACGATCTGGCAATAACCCACGGAATGTGGCGGGTTCTGTCTCTGCTAGGTCAAATAACACCTGTAACATAGCACTAAAAGTAAGCACTTTTTTACTGGTATTTAGTCCAATAAAGCTTTCCAGCCATAGCAAAAAAATTTGTTGGGCTTCTGCTTTAATTAGGTGGCCGTGTTGACGCGAAACGTGGGATTTTAGTTCAGCTAGAGGTATTTGCCATTGTTGTAATAACAAAAGTGTTTCGCGGGTGCTGTGTGCAGTGCCATCGATGTTGAGCAGATTCGCGCCCGCATCAGATTCGCGAATTACCTGTTGCCAGAGCAACAGTTCCTGCGCGGGTTGCAGGAGATGCCAGGCTAACTTTGGATGAGTGCAGTGCAGCGCCAGTGTTTGCCAGAGTTGTTCCAGCCACAGGTCAATGGCAAATATTGCAGGTGTAGCAATTATCTTGCTGTGCTGGTGGTTTAACGTATATCTACACCAGTGGTTCTGTAATTGAATACTGCTTAGATAATTTGGTGTTAACACTACCGCACCAGCAGTCAGTGCTGTATCGAGTCGGATGTTTTCGGCCTGTTGCGGCGTGTTGTTCATGTGTATGAACTTTTACATGTTGGGGTAATTGGGGCCACCACCACCTTCAGGAGTTACCCAGCGTATATTCTGAGTAGGATCCTTGATGTCGCAAGTTTTGCAATGCACACAATTTGCAGCGTTGATTTGTAGACGAGGTATGGCTTGGTCTCGCACAATTTCATAGACCCCGGCCGGGCAATAGCGTTGCGCGGGTTCTTCAAATTGGGGCAGGTTGAACATGATGGGTGTATTTGGGTCCAACAACTGCAAGTGGCAAGGTTGTTCTTCATTGTGATGCGTGTTGGAAAGATAGACTGAACTAAGGCGATCAAAACTGAGTATCGAATCGGGCCTGGGATAGTCGATGGCAGGAGCTTTTTCAACTGCGATCAAAGTTGCATGGTCCGGTGTGGTTTCGCGCATGGTAAATGGTAATTTACCTTTAAAAACAGTTTGATCCATCCATGTCAAAGCGCTGCCGGCAAGTGTGCCGAATTTGTGGAGCAACGGCCCACAGTTGCGCACAAGATGTAATTCTTTGTGTAGAGTGGAGTCGGTAAATGCAGTTTGATAAGTCTCTGGTATAAGTGGTGGTACTGATTGCTGCAATGCAGTCACTAGTGCTTGTGCTGCCAACATCCCAGATTTAATAGCAGTATGTGACCCTTTGAGTTTTAAAAAGTTAAGCAATCCGGCATCATCTCCAACCAATAATCCGCCTGGAAAAACCAAGCGAGGCAATGATTGTAATCCACCCTTGACCAACGCTTTGGCACCGTAACTTAGGCGTTTGCCTCCTAGCAACACTTGCGCGAACACTGGATGATGTTTCATACGCTGAAATTCTTCGTAGGGGCTTAGCCAAGGATTTTCATAATTTAAATCAGTGATCAAACCGACTGACACCTGGTTGTTTTCCATGTGATAAAGAAAGCCACCACCCGTTGTCCGTCCCATCCCCAAAGGCCAACCCAGGCTGTGTACAACGTGACCATGACGATGTTCGTTTGCTGCTACTTCCCAAATTTCTTTTATGCCCAAAGCATAGTGCTGCGGGGTGGAATTTGCTGCCAGGTTGAATCGCCGTATTACATCCATGCCCAGATGACCACGACAGCCTTCTGCAAGTACTGTGTAGCGCGCCTCTAATACATAACCTGGGGTGTAGTTGGCAGTGGTCTCACCATCTTTGCCAATGCCCATATCACCGGTAATCACACCTGTGATGGTGCCATTGGCATCCTGCATTAGTTGGGCTGCGCTGCAACCGGTGAGAATTTCTACACCCAGAGCTTCCGCTTGCTGCGCGAGCCAGCGACACAAATTTGCAAGACTAATTATGTAATTACCGTGGTTTTGTAAACCCTTAGGAATGAATAATTTAGGTATCTTAAAGGATGCTTTGGTATTGGTAAGCAGATAAATGTCTTCAGATTTGACCGCTGTAGTAACTGGTGCGCCTTGCGACTGCCAATCGGGAAACAATTCGGTCAGGGAAGAAGGTTCTAGCAGGGCACCTGAGACAATATGTGCGCCTATTTCAGAGCCTTTCTCTAATAAACATATACTGAGCTGCAGATTTTGCTTGCGAGCAAGTTGTGCCAGATGGCAGGCGGTAGCCAGACCGGCCGGACCACCGCCAACAATAACAACATCAAAATGCATTTTTTCGCGTTCGGAAGGGGCTAGCTTGGCTAAAGGCTGAGGCAAAACACAATCCTTGACTGTCATATTAAGGTGAGCGGCTATTATAATTGCCAACTTGTGTAAAAGGTTAACACTCTTTGACTCAAGCGAGAATGCGGTACAAATTGTAATTTCTGAAAGTTACTGTTTGTATTTTTCCTGATAATAACTTGGTGATAAGCGTACCTCATGAAAATTCTGGTTGCTGTAAAACGTACGATCGATGCCTATGTAAAAGTACGTGTCAAAAGTGATAACACTGGCGTTGATCTAAGTAATGCCAAAATGGCGATGAATCCTTTCTGTGAAATTGCAGTCGAAGAGGCTGTTCGTTTGAAAGAAAAAGGTCTGGCCACTGAGATTGTCGCCGTCACTATTGGCAGTGACAAAGCTCAGGAACAACTTCGTGAAGCCATGGCCCTAGGTGCTGACCGTAGTATTTATATTCAAACCAGTGATGAGCTAGAGCCAATCAATATCGCCAAACTGTTGGCAGCAGTTGTGCAAAAAGAACAACCTGCCTTGATATTGTTGGGGAAACAGGCCATCGATTCTGACAACAATCAGGTTGGCCAGATGCTGGCTGCCTTGTGTGATATGCCTCAGGCTACCTTCGCTTCAAAGGTAGTCTTAAGTACTGATAAAGTGGTGGTTAGCAGGGAGGTTGATGGTGGTGAACAAATATTGAGTTTACAACTGCCTGCTGTTGTTACAACTGATTTACGCTTGAACGAACCTCGCTTTAAAAAATTGCCTGACATTATGAAAGCCAAAAAGAAAATAATTGAGGTATTTACGCCCGAACTACTTGGAGTTGTACTGAAATCACATATCACTACTTTGTCAGTGGCTGATCCACCACCACGTAAGGCCGGTATAAAAGTACAAAATGTTGCAGAACTGGTGCATAAACTTAAAAACGAAGCCAAGGTGATTGCATGAAAGCCCTCGTTATAGCGGAACATGATAATCACATTTTGAAAGGGGCAACCCGTGCACTGGTGACTGCTGCTTTGCAAATTGCAGAGCATGTAGATGTGCTTGTGGCAGGTAATAAATGTTTAACTGTGGTTACTGCAGCATCCCAAATTGCTGGAGTAAGTAATGTGCTTGTTGCCGATCACGGAAACCTGCAATACCCTACTAGTGAAACTCTTGCCGCTTTAGTGTTGGGCATTGCTGCCGATTACATCGGGATACTTGCTGCTGCCACAACAACCGGAAAAAACTTTCTGCCACGCGTGGCTGCTCGGCTTGATGTGGCGCAAATTTCCGAAATCACTGCAGTAATATCTTCGGATACTTTTGTGCGTCCCATATATGCTGGCAACGCTTTGGCAACTGTAAAATCTACAGATTCCATCAAGGTAATGACAGTAAGAACTTCAGCTTTTATTGAAACCCCTACAGGTAATACTGTCGCTGAAATAAAAAATTTGGCTGCAGTTGAATCATCAATTCATACAATGTTTATCAGCGAAACTATGAGCGAAAGTTTGCGTCCAGAACTAACTGCAGCAAGGATTGTTATTTCTGGAGGACGAGGCCTTGGCAGTGCCGAAAATTTTCATTTACTAGATAAAGTAGCAGATAAACTTGGAGCAGCAATTGGAGCCTCTCGTGCCGCAGTTGACAGTGGTTACGCCGCCAACGACATGCAGGTTGGACAAACAGGTAAAGTAGTTGCACCGGATTTATATATAGCCGTGGCTATTTCGGGTGCTATTCAACATCTAGCTGGTATGAAAGAAAGCAAAGTCATTGTCGCCATCAATAAGGATGCCGAAGCACCAATTTTTCAAGTTGCTGACTATGGGTTGGTGGCTGATTTGTTCATAGCACTGCCTGAATTGGAAGCATTGCTATAAATTTCCGCAAAAATAAATTTATGATCTGTAATTTTTAAACTCAACTAAGCTCGGGAGCTGCTAATGAAAATACCAACCCACAAAATGTTTATTTTTCCATTGCTTTTGTTATTGAGCGCTAGCAGTCAAGCTCAATGGATTTTGGACAGTGCAGCATCGTCATTTTTCTTTGTTACCAACAAAGCTGCAGCTGTTAGTGAGGTAAACAGTTTTACTGGAGTAAGTGGCAGTATCACAGAAGCTGGGTCCGCAACTCTGGTGCTTGATCTTTCAACTGTGGATACAGCAGTGGAGATTCGTAACCAACGTTTAACCGAGATGCTGTTTCAAGTTGGAAATTTTCCCATGGCGACAGTAACCCTTATTGTTGATACAGCAGCATTGGAAAGTATGCCTGCTGGGCTTACTGCAACAGGGAGTTACACCGCAAGTGTTGATTTGCACGGAATCAAACAGGATGTTGTTGCAGATATGCAGATCGTTAAACTGGATGCAGAAACTCTGCAAGTACAGTTAGCTCGCCCACTAATTGTAAATGCTGCTAGTTTTGGTTTGGCGGAAGGAGTTGAAGCATTACGAGCGGTTGCCTCGTTACCCTCAATAACGCCAAACGTTGTTGTTGATTTCACTCTTGTGTATCACAAAGAGTAAACAGTTAAGGGCGGTTTGTGAGCCGCCCTTACCACTTCGAACTTACTTCGCTTTAGCTTATTTTTTAGCTTCGCTATAAGTAAAGTTTATTGAGTTCCTACAACTTTAACGATTACGTGGATCGTTAGGCGCCCGCCGTTTTTCCCGCACCATCGGCACAGCTTCAACAATTGGCGTAACTGCTGTCTTAACCACTTCAACTACTTCGTTGGTACTAGTAGGTTTTATAATCGCAACATTTACATTTTCTATAACTTGGACTTCAGTTGTGACTGCTATTTTTTCATCAGTTTGTGGCGCTTTTGCTGCAACCTGATCAGAACTTTGGAAACTTTGGTTACCATCAATTTCTACCACCGTACTAACGACTGTACTAGGCAATATAAATTCTTCACTTTGCGGTTTTATGGTTGCTGTGGATAGATAAACAGCATCATCACTACTGACATTTGCAACAGAGAATTCAGGCAAAGTAAGCTCAACCGTTACTGTTTCGACAGATTGCTCTAGCGCAAGATTGTTATGCATGAATTCCGTAACCACAACTTCTGTGCCTAATGCTGCTGCTGCCATTGGCGCTATGAAATTGTCGCTAAGATCTTTGGTGCCAGACTCTGGTCGGGTTGCCATTGGATCTACACTAATTTCTTCTGCTGGTCTTTGAATGCTAGTTTGCAGATCATCACGATTTCCACGCTGTCTTTGGCGAGGTGGACGACCACGTTTGCCTGCAGGCCGTTTGCTTCCTCCTACTTGATCAGAGACTGTGTTTTCAGTCATTAATTCCGGAAGCTCCTGCGAAATTTCGGTATTACCGAGAGTCGCATTTACAAGGCCAGGTTGTTGCTCACGATTGCGATTTTTGCCGCCACGACGGCGTCGCGCACCATCTCTGCGTTGACTATTATCCTCTTCAGTTGCGATGGCAGTAGATTTAACTACGGCTTCAGCAGCAACAGGTGGTCGGTTTTTATCATTACGCTCCGGTCGATCGGATCGATCTCCTCGTTCTGGCCGGTCTGTGCGGTCAGGACGTTTTCTGCCATGCCGATCTTGGCGATTGGAAGTTCGTGTGGTGGTCGTTGTAGATGTTGCCTTGCTTACATTAGCTTCTGTTTCGGATCCAGAAAAAATAGCCAGAATACTGCCCCAAAACCCTGATTTTTTAACTGCGGCAGGTGCTGCTACCAGACTCTTAATAGGCGCAGGTGTGGCTTGTAGGCGTGTTGTTTGTACTGCTGGCACATCGGCTACTACAGGTGGTCTTGGTTGTTGAGCTTCAGTAACTAATTCTTCATCTATATTGATTTCATAACTACGTTCACTAGAGTCAGTGCTGATATTTTGAATATCAAAATGTGGCGTTTCCAGGTGGACACTGGGAATAATCATGACACGTTTATGACTTTGAACTTCGATCGCTGTTATGTCTTCCCGTTTTTCGTTGAGCAGATAAGTACCAACACTTATAGGCACAATTACACGAATTTCCTTCGTATTGTTTTTGTTGGCCTCTTCCTGCAAGAGTCGCAAAATCGATAGCGACAGAGATTCAATATCGCGAATACTTCCTTGACCGCTGCAACGCGGGCAAACCGTAGCACTGGTTTCTCCTAGTGATGGCCGCAAGCGTTGACGCGACATTTCAAGTAAACCAAAACGTGAAATTTTGCCAACCTGAACTCTAGCGCGATCGATTTCCAGCGCATCCTTGACCCGGTTTTCAACATCACGCTGATTTTTCTGTGACATCATGTCAATGAAATCGATTACCACGAGTCCACCCATATCACGTAAACGCAACTGCCGGGCTATTTCATCTGCTGCTTCAAGATTTGTGACCAACGCAGTCTCTTCAATATCAGATCCCTTGGTCGCCCTAGAAGAGTTAATATCGATTGAAATGAGTGCTTCAGTGGGGTCAATTACGATAGAACCACCGGAAGGTAATTTTACTTCACGCTGAAAAGCAGTTTCTATCTGGGTTTCGATTTGGAAGTTGGTAAACAGTGGCACCGATCCGGTGTGTAACTTGATACGGCTTTCAAATTGCGGCATTACTTGTCTAACGAAGGAGATAGCGTCATCGTAAGTGGCCTGGGTATCCAGAATAACTTCGCCGATGTCTTGGCGTAAATAATCACGAATGGCACGCAATATAACGTTGCTTTCTTGAAACAGAAGACAAGGAGCGGCTAGTTCGGAGCTGGCTTTGGTTATCGCGGTCCAAACCTGAATAAGATAATTAAGATCCCATTGCAGTTCTTCTGCGGCTCGACCGACACCGGCAGTCCGAATGATGATACCCATTCCATCCGGTATTTGCAGTGAGTCCATTGCTTCGCGTAATTCAGTACGTTCTTCCCCCTCAATCCGGCGGCTGATACCACCTGCACGTGGGCTGTTGGGCATTAGTACTAAGTAGCGGCCAGCCATACTGATCAAGGTGGTCAGAGCCGCACCTTTATTACCGCGTTCTTCTTTTTCGACTTGAACGATGACCTCTGTACCTTCCGCGATTACATCGCGAATGTTGACACGGCCATGTTCGGAAACGTTTTTCCTGAAATATTCACGTGCTATTTCTTTGAGTGGCAGAAAGCCGTGACGATCAGCGCCATAATTGACAAAAGCTGCTTCGAGGCTAGGCTCGACGCGTGTAATTTTGCCTTTATAGATGTTGGATTTTTTCTGGATGCGATTGCGATTTTCGATATCAAGATCGAACAGGCGCTGTCCATCAACTAGGGCTACGCGCAACTCTTCTTTTTGAGTTGCATTTACTAGCATTCTTTTCATGGTTACTTTTTTCCCTTAGTTAAACTGGGCTAAAGAAGCAACTAGAAAAATAGAATTTATGTGAGGATATAGACCTAACTTTTTGATTTAGAGCTATTTTATCAAACTAATACGAGCAGAATTTATTTTGACTGCATGTTGTTTGCGCATATCCACTTTGACTTGTACCTTCCTCAAGAACTTAGGTGAGGAGGTTACTGTTACCGTAAAATTATGCCGGAAACCGTCGTTTGCTCTATGGCGCTAGCTTACTGCCTTCTAGTCTTTTGCTCGTTCCAAAAATCAGGCAAGAACACCTGATTTTCATAAATTTTTTTCTGGTTGCCCGGCTTTACCCGGGTTTAGTTTCTGTCATCTTAGTGCCTGCGTAAAGGCAGTAAATGCCTGTGCCGACTGCATCTTACTGTCTGCTTCTGAACGTTTGCCCTTGGGCTTAAACTCAGTCCGGTACGATGTACCAGTGCAGGAGGAGTTGAATGCGTAGTTACGGATGACCTTGTTTTAATACTGGTTATTATGTAAATGGTTAATCTTTTATGTTCGGACTATTAATGCGGTTCTATTTTTTTAATCTGGACTCGATGTGGTTGTCTTGTAGAGAGCTGCTACCACACTCGTAGACTAAAAGTCGCCAAGCTAATAAGTGTCTGTGTTGTTCAGCGATTGACCCAATTTACTGCATAAAATATATAGCTGTTCATTTGTCCTGTTCGGACTTCTAGAGCCATAACAGTTAAGTGAATATAACAGCAAACTCATGCTGTTTCAATTATTTAACCCAGTTTGTTAATACGAATTAGGTAGTTATGAATAATCCCTACTACTCTTTTTCGTCGGGAATGTGCTCAACACTTGATATACTTCACTATATATCCATTTTTCCTTATTTAGTTGCCCGCATGACCGCGTCCGAATTATCAGCGAATCAATCCCCCAAAAGTTCAATTCTGAAGCTTGAAGTCAGCGAACATCAAGATCAACAGCGCCTGGACAACTTTCTGATCAATTTTCTTAAAGGGGTTCCTAAAACCTTGATTTATAGGATTATTCGCAAAGGTGAAGTGAGGGTTAATGGCAAACGCGCTAAACCCGAACACAAGCTACAGGTGCAAGATATTATCAGGGTTCCGCCGCTACGCTTGCCCACCCCTGAGGATAAAGGCAAACCCGGCGAACAATTGCAGAACTTGTTACAAGAGTCGGTTTTATTCGAAGACGATCAAATCTTGGTGGTAAATAAACTGTCGGGTCTTGCCGTGCATGGTGGAACCGGCGTAAAACTTGGATTGATAGAAGCCCTGCGTGCTATCCGTCCAGATTTGCCAGCACTGGAGTTGGTGCACAGACTGGACAAGGGTACGTCAGGTTGTATCGTGCTGGCCAAATCGGGCAAAGCTAGAAAAGGACTGACTGAAGCATTCAGGGCACGCGAAGTAGTCAAAATTTATCACGCGCTGGTAGTAGGCAAATGGCCCAAAGAAGTCACTATGGTGGATGCCAATTTAAACCGTCAAGCAGAACGGGGTGGTGAGCGCAGGGTGGAAATCAGCGCAGAGGGTAAAGAAGCTCGTACCCAATTCAAAATAATAAAACAATTTGCAAATGCCACTCTCGTACAAGCACAACCTGTTACCGGCCGAACTCATCAAATTCGGGTACATGCTGCTTGGGTTGGTTGCCCATTGGTTGGAGATGATAAATACAATACAGCCAACTCCAATACCGTGTTTGCAAGAGTCGGAATTAAACGGCTGTGTTTACATGCCGCTGAAGTACGTTTTCCGCATCCACAAACCGGGCAGCAGCAAATCGTTACAGCTGCCTACGATTCGGCATTTACCCAGGCCTTGAGTTTGTTGGCAGTAAAGGGTTAATTCCAGAAGCTCGCAACAAATTACAGAGGCTTATCAGAGGCAAACCTATTAGGCTGTGAAAATCGCTGCCAGACATACTAAGAAACAGGCTGATTCCAAGCCCTTCAGCCTTGAAACTGCCAGCGCAGTCATAGGGTTGTTCGATGTTCAGATAACTTTCAATTTCTGCGTCCACAAGATTGCGAAACGTGACTGAATATTTGTCGATACTTTGTAGCCATGTGCCAGTGGTAGTGTTGAGTAGGATCAAGGCTGTATAAAAATCAACCTCTTGGCCGCTGCAACGGCGAAGTTGCGTTTTGGCAGTCTCAAAATTTCCGGGCTTACCCATGATGGTGTTTTCGCACATACAGGTTTGATCAGACCCGATGATCAAAGCATTAGGATAAAATGAGCTTAAAGCTTGGGCTTTTGACAGTGCTAATCGGGTTGCCATGGTCTCTATGCTTTCTCCTGCCAAATGCGTTTCAACTATATTGGGATTTGCACAAGAGAAGGGCAGCCCTAGACGTTCCAATAAATTTCGTCGATAGGGCGAAGAAGAGGCTAATACAAGTTGCATATTTTGAGTTCAGATCCGGGCTAAATTTTACAGCGACTTTACCGTAAAAAAGTATTGCGTAGTGCGATAACATAAGCCGCAATTTCTATGTAAATTATCATACCCTTTGCCATTGCCAGAAGCTTGCTTTAACCTCCCCCTACGAGTTTTTGTGATTTCCAATTAAGAATAAAACATGCGTACTATTTATCTGCTGTCTTTCTTGTCAACATTACTGCTGATTTCTTGCAGCAGTCGCTATCAGGCTCCTATTGACGACCTAGATGAAACCCCAAGGTTTGTTGATAGTGGCAGAACTCATCTGGTCAATGGTGGTGAGACGCTGTATGTAATTGCTTGGATGTATGATCTTGATTTTGCAGCACTTGCCCGTGCCAATAACCTGCGAGAACCTTATTTAGTTACACCCGGACAAATCCTTAATGTGGATTTGCGCGATCAACCTGCAATTCGTATTACCACTGCACCTGTTGCGGTCACAACTACGGCAGTACAAACCGCTAGAGCGATTCAGCGCACACCTTTACCATCTGGCGCGATAACGGCCAGACGGGAATTGCCTGCAGCAGGCTCACAAGCAACTGGTAATCCAAGAGCCACTGTACCAGCGGATGACAATATTTCTGATAACCGCGAAATCAGCGTTCAACCTGTACATCAATCTCCAACACTTCCGACAACTCGTGCTGCATCCAGTTCGACTTCGACCAACAATACCGTCGTAGCCATAGTGCCACCTGTCGTGACGACACTGCCTGAATCGACAATCACAGATAACCACGAAGTGAACTGGAACTGGCCCTTTAAAGGCAACATCATCGGTCGTTTTTCGGCAAGTGGTGTTGAGAATAAAGGATTGGATATGGCGGGTAACAAGGGTGATCCAGTATTGGCCGCTGCTCCTGGGGAAGTGGTTTATTCAGGCAGTGGTCTGCTGCGTTACGGTGATCTCATAATCATCAAACACAATGATCATTTTTTAAGTGCTTATGCTCACAACAGTGTGCTTAATGTAAAGGAAGGAGACAAGGTCTCTCTCGGTCAAAAGATTGCTGAGCTAGGCTCTAGTGGCATCGATCACAACATGCTGCATTTTGAAATTCGACTCGATGGTAAACCAGTCGATCCACTTCAATATTTACCCGTTCGATAAGTTTTTTTATTTAGTTATTAATAAGCAGTAATATTTCTTAACTTCGTACTATACTCACCTAGCACTTTAGTAATATGTGCAAGATGCGAAATAATTTTGGTTTGGCGACGATTAACTAACTTTTGTCTGGCCTTAGATATAAACAATAAAAGTTTTGCTGTTGCCGAACAATTACCAGGAAGTAAATTATTCAATACTTATAATAAAAATTACAGCGAACAGGAATTCTTTATGGCAATTAAATCTTGCATATCAAATCAATGTAAATCTGAAAAAAAAACGAAATCTTGCCTGCATAAAATTCCTATATCCACAGACATTGATGATAATACCGATGCGATAATCGGATTAGACGAGTCAAACAACCTAGCTGATCAAAAGGCTTTTTATAGCTCCGATTCTGAAGCAGAGTTTTCAGTTGAGTTAGATCTAGAGCTAGAGCTAGAAGCAGAAGTAGAAGTAGAAGTAGAAGTAGAAGATTCTCAGAATAAACTTGAAACTCATTATTTTGACGTATCAATCGATCCCACTACACTTTATCTCAAGGAAATTGGTTATACAGTTTTACTCAATGCCGAACAGGAAGTGAAGCTAGCTAGGGAAGTGTTGAAAGGAAACGCCAACAGCAAAAAATTAATGATTGAAAGTAATTTGCGGCTTGTGGTGGCTATTTCCAAGCGTTATCAGAATCGTGGATTAAACCTGCTTGATTTAATTGAAGAGGGAAATCTTGGATTAATTCGCGCTGTCGAAAAGTTCGACCCGGAATTAGGCTTTCGATTTTCCACTTATGCTACCTGGTGGATCAAACAAAGTATTGACCGTGCGTTGATGAACCAAGTTCGTACCGTCCGCCTGCCCATCCATGTAATGAAAGAGTTAGGTAACTACCTAAAGACAACGGAAAACTTGCGCGATAAATATGGTAAAGAACCCGTTGTAGAAGAAATCGCCCGCCTTATGGGTATTACAGTTAAAGCCGTACAAAAAATTCAAAAATACAATACCCGTATTTGTTCAGCAGATAGTGCGATTTCTGATTCAAGTGAAACCACTTTGCTTGAATCCTTGCCTGACAACGTTGGTGCTGAACCAGAGCTTTTGCTTCAACAGGAAAACCTCAACGAAAAAGTTGAGCTTTGGTTAGACCGCTTATCCGAAAAGCAGTGTGAGGTAGTAACCCGCAGATTTGGATTACGTGGCCATGACTGCAGCACTCTAGAAGATGTAGGACGAGAAGTAGGAATTACTAGGGAAAGGGTGCGACAAATACAAATAGAAGCATTGGCTAAGTTGCGTCGTATGCTGGAGCGTGAAGGATTTTCAGCCGATTGCATGCATGACTAGCTATGCACTGCAGGCTAGGCAGTGGATCAAATCACGAGGGCCAATCGGTCGCTAGATATTTGATTTTTCCTTCTACTTTGCTCCACTCTTCTGCATCTGCAGGCGCTGGTTTCATTTCGGTGATATTGGGCCATTTGACTGCCAGTTTCGCATTCAATTCAATAAATTCAAGTTCGGCATCCGGCACTTCATCTTCTGCAAAAATAGCATCTACCGGACATTCCGGTTCGCAAAGTGCGCAATCAATACATTCATCAGGATTGATGACTAGCATGTTGGGGCCTTCATAGAAACAATCTACCGGACACACTTCAACACAGTCGGTATGTTTGCATTTGATACATGCGGCTCCAACAATAAAAGTCATTGTTAATCTCCTGTTGCTTAACGTTTTGCCTGGTTAGCTGTGAATGGCCGTTATTGATGTAATCCGTGGACTATTATCTTATGTTGCCCTGCCGCGGTGGCGTATTCTACCAGCATTAGCCCGTATAAGTATTTTCCCAAGGTGTGTAAAAATCAGGTTTTCTTGCGCAATTCTTTGAGACGATACAACAGTTCTTGTGCTTGGCGTGGCGATAACTGGTCGGGATCGGTCTGGTCCAACATATCCAAAGCCGGATGTCCTGGCAATGAAGCGAACAGATCGTTTTGCACATGTTGCTGAATTGCGGCAAGACCACTTTTAAAACCCTCATCTTTTTCCAGTTGTTGCAGTTTCTCCCGGGCTTTTTGAATTACCCATTTGGGAATACCGGCTAGTTGCGCTACCTGCAAGCCATAACTCTGATTAGCAGGTCCCGGTTTCACAGTATGTAAAAATACAATGGAATCGCCGTGTTCGGTTGCATCCAGATGTACATTACAGACACCAGCGATGTCATCGGGTAATGCGGTTAGTTCAAAATAATGGGTAGCAAAAAGCGTCAAAGACTTAATTTCAGTAGCGATATAAAGCGCACTAGCCCAAGCCAGAGACAAACCATCAAAGGTGCTTGTACCTCGCCCAATTTCATCCATCAGCACCAAAGAACAGTGTGTGGCGTTGTGCAATATGTTGGCAGTCTCAGTCATTTCAACCATAAAGGTTGAACGACCACCGGCAAGATCGTCAGAGGAACCTATTCGGGTAAAAATACGATCAATTGGGCCGATACGAGCCGCTTTGGCAGGAACAAAACACCCCGTATGCGCCAGCAACACAATTATTGCTGTCTGTCGCATGTAAGTAGATTTACCGCCCATATTCGGCCCTGTGATGATCTGCATACTGGTATCTTTGTTAAGCTCAAGATCATTGGCAATGAAGGTGTTGTCACTCAGCTGTTCAACGACTGGATGGCGGCCTGCCGTGATCTGGATACCTATGTCAGGGACCAACTCTGGACAATGTAAATCCAGCACCACTGCTCGTTCGGCAAAATTAACAAGTACATCAAGTTCGGCAAGACCAAACGCGCTTTGCTGCAAGGGTCCAAGTTTTGCGCCTAGCGTATCTAGTAGCATTTCATAAATCATTTTTTCTCGTGCCAGCGACTTGCTTTTGGCGCTAAGCACCTTGTCTTCAAATTCTTTCAGTTGAGGCGTTATGTAACGTTCAGCATTTTTAAGAGTTTGCCGACGAATATAATCGTGGGGAGCGGAATCTGCTTGGGTACGACTAAGTTCAATGTAATAACCATGTACGCGGTTGTAACCTACTTTTAAAGTAGACAGTCCAGTCCTTTGTTGTTCATTTATTTCAAGGCGGGCAAGAAATTCACCAGCGTTGGTGCTGAGATTTCGTAATTCATCAAGTTCGGCATCGTAACCAACAGCGATAACACCGCCGTCACGCAATACAACCGGCGGATTGTCCTCGATAGCGCATTGCAGTAAGTGGGCAAGGGCAGGATATTCGCTGATTTGTCCAGTCAATGTGCTTATATGGGACGATTGAAGCGAGATCAGTAACACCTGCAATGCAGGAAAACACAAGAGTGCATCACGTAAACGAGCTATATCTCGTGGTCGGGCAGAACGCAGGGCGATTCTGGACAAAATACGTTCAATATCACCAATTCTTTGCAGGAGAGGATGTAACTTCTCATGTTGATATTCATGCTTGATCGTAGCGACAGCTGATTGACGATGGCGAATTTGTTGTTGGTCACGGATAGGACGATGTAACCATCGCCTTAACAAACGACTGCCCATGGCGCTGGCACATTTGTCAAAAACTGCTGCTAGGGTAGCACTGGAACCCCCACTTAACGTCAAATCAATTTCTAGATTACGCCGGCTAATGGCATCCAAAATCAGACTGTCTTCGGAGTTCTCCACTCGTAAACTTCGGCAATGAGCCAGCGTATTTTGTTGAGTATTTTTTGCGTATTCAAGCAGACAACCAGCAGCAGAAATTGCAGAAGTCATCTGCGCACATCCAAAACCCTCTAGGCTGTTAGTTCCAAATTGCCGAGTCAGGCAATACTGGGCAGTGTCCAGATCAAAATCCCGTACTGGACGTTTACGTAAACCAGCCCGGTCAGAAATCGCAGCAGGAAAGGACATGTTTTCTGCAACCAACAACTCAGCGGGATTAAGCCTATACAGTTCTGCCAACATGCTGGATTCAGTCAAAGTTTCTAGGACCGTAAACCTACCAGCACTCACATCTAAAGCCGCCAGACCATATACGTTTTTGTTTAGCCAAAGCGCTACCAACAACTGATCGTGATATTCCTTGAGAAGAGCTTCATCGCTAAGGGTTCCTGGTGTAATTAATCTGACCACCTTGCGTTCAACAGGGCCCTTGGTAGTCGCGGGGTCGCCAATCTGTTCACATATGGCTACAGACTCGCCAACACTCACAAGTTTTGCGAGATAACGATCTGCAGCATGGTAGGGAAGCCCGCACATTGGAATGGGTGCTCCGCCTGACTTGCCACGAGCGGTCAGTGTAATACCAAGAATTTCTGAGGCTCTAACCGCATCCTCGAAAAATAATTCATAAAAATCACCCATGCGATAAAACAACAACACGTCCGGATATTCGGCTTTCACCGTCAGGAATTGTTGAATCATGGGAGTGTGCTGCAGGATTGTGATGGTCAAAGTTATCGCAAGCAAATCGAAAAATCGGCAGGAAATAGATACTACCCTATTACTGAGCCCCGCTCCAAGGTGGGCGCTCATAAGTTAATATGGCAGTTTGATAATCAAGAAAACCGGTCTGAACTTTATGCTCCTGGATCAGGGGGCGTCATTGGTAAGAATACAAAGGAGAGCTTGTTGATGCGTGTGCTTTAAATATGTGCCGCCATGACCACTTACAGGCATGAAAGAGCAATTTTTAACCTGAAGAAGTACCCAATGTAACTGAGTTTGATCAGTTGTATGCAATAGGGAAAGAGGAAGCTTAACACCACCAAACTAGGGTGATAAATGTAGCAGTTTTAGAAATATTTATTCGTGTTTTCCCCTAAATCATTTTTGCCGAATACTCGTTTATCTGCTTTAATGATCTAAGTAATAGAGACAATGACGAGTGTGTTTAGTCATTCGTTTCAGCAGATAACTATTTTTGGCGATAAACTTTTTTCGGCAATTTTAATCCCGAAGTTCACTTTTTTTGATCAGAAAATTCACCTTTTAAATCAGGACATTTACCATGGCAGAAAAAGAATCTAATAAAGATAAAGCATTAGCTGCAGCGCTTTCCCAAATTGAAAAACAATTTGGCAAAGGCTCAATGATGCGGCTCGGAGCCAGTGAAATTTTGGCGATACCTGCAATTTCCACTGGATCTTTAGGACTAGATATTGCACTTGGTATTGGTGGCTTGCCCCGGGGCAGAATAGTAGAAATATATGGCCCAGAATCTTCCGGTAAAACCACTCTGACTTTGCAAGTTATTGCCGAGGCTCAAAAAGCAGGTGGCACCTGCGCCTTTATAGACGCCGAGCATGCGTTGGATCCAATCTATGCAGGAAAACTGGGTGTTGATGTGGATAATTTGCTGGTGAGTCAGCCTGATACGGGCGAACAGGCACTTGAAATTTGCGACATGATTGTGCGATCCGGTGCTGTTGATGTTGTGGTAATAGACTCTGTGGCAGCACTGACACCGCGTGCAGAAATAGAGGGTGATATGGGCGACAGCCACATGGGCTTACAAGCGCGCTTGATGTCACAGGCCTTGCGAAAAATGACTGGCAATATTAAGACGTCCAATACTTTAGTGATTTTCATCAATCAGATTCGAATGAAAATTGGTGTCATGTTTGGATCGCCTGAAACTACAACTGGCGGCAACGCCCTTAAATTTTATGCATCCGTTCGTCTTGACATTCGCCGGATCGGATCTGTTAAGGATGGTGAGGAAGTAGTCGGTAATGAAACCCGTGTAAAAGTAGTTAAGAACAAAGTGGCCCCACCATTCAAACAAACAGAATTTGAGATTTATTACGGTACAGGCATTTCACGCAACGGTGAAATCATTGATCTAGGGGTGGCGCATAATCTGGTCGATAAATCTGGTGCATGGTATGCGTACAAAGGTGAAAAGATTGGACAGGGCAAAAAAAATTCGATGGCCTATCTTGCTGAGCATCCGGCTATTGCCAAAGAAATTGAAGGCAAATTACGCGCATTATTGTTAGATAAACCAGGTAAATCTGCACCGGCGAGTGCTTCAAAATCTGGAGCGGTAGTCGAAATTGAAGACAAAGTTGAACTGTAAATACCAGTTCTAGCGGAGGAATGAATCCTTTAACTGCCCCCGAATCTCCTCATGTCATAGTACGGCGTGCCGCCATGAATTTGTTGGCACGCCGGGAACATTCCTTTCACGAATTATTACAAAAACTGGTAGAAAAATTTCCTGATCTTGCTGTGGCAGACTTAATTGTGCCTGTTTTACATGGCTTACAAGACGAAAATCTGCAATCAGATCAGCGGTTTGCTCAGTCGTACGTACGTTACAGAAGTTCGCGCGGCTTTGGCCCGCTCAAAATCGCTGCTGAGCTCTATTCCCGTAAACTTACCAAAGAACTACTCAAATCTGCCCTTTACGAAATGGGTCCAGACTGGGAGTTTTTGTGTGCTGAAGCATTACAGCGGAAATTCAAAATAATAACTAAGCCCACTGCTGACGAACGCCTTCGTTGGCAGCGTTTCCTACTGCAGCGTGGTTTTGACCTCGAGCAAATTGGATCAACGATAAAGAGATTGCAAGCAATCATCATTAACGAATAGCCCTTAGTTTCTCCTCATAAAGTGTTAATAAAAGGTATGAAGAAATGGCCGTAATGTGAATGTTATACTCCCACGATTGTGTCTAGTTTGACTTTTAAACAAGCAGGAGGTTTCGTGCGTACCCAAGTAGCAATTATCGGCTCTGGCCCCTCGGGGCTTTTGTTGGGGCAGCTTTTGCAAAATGCAGGCATCTCCAATGTCATCATTGAACGGCGTTCACCTGACTATGTTCTGAGCAGAATTCGTGCGGGTGTGCTTGAAGAGGGTACGGTAAGTTTGTTGCACGAAGCTGGTGTTGGTAAACGCATGGATCACGAGGGCGTAGTACACACGGGTGTGCAAATCGCTTTTGGTGGCATGAGTCGTCGTATCGATTTGGGCAAATATGCCGAGGGCAAAACCGTAATGGTTTACGGTCAAACTGAATTGACTCGTGATTTGATGGCAGCGCGTACTGCAGCCGCTTCCTTAACTTTATACGACGTAACGGACGCTGCAATTCATCAACCGCTCACAGATCATCCCTATCTAACTTTCAGTGTTAATGGCATAAAAGAACGACTTGATTGCGATTATATTGCTGGCTGCGATGGCTTCCGGGGTATTTCACGAGACGCTATACCAGCTAATATTCGCCATGAATACGAAAAAATTTATCCGTTTGGTTGGTTGGGACTTTTGGCTGACACACCGCCAGTTTCACATGAAATAGTATACGGCGCCCATGAGCGCGGTTTTTCACTTTGCAGCATGCGCTCAATGACTCGCAGCCGTTATTATGTGGAAGTACCACTAGATGCCAAAGTTGAGGATTGGTCGGACGACCGCTTTTGGGATGAGTTAAAAAAGCGCTTACCTGAACCATATAGCGCTGAAATTATAACTGGCCCATCACTGGAAAAAAGTATTGCTGGTCTCCGCAGCTTTGTGGTCGAACCTATGCAATATGGGCGGTTGTTTCTCGTGGGTGATGCAGCCCACATCGTGCCTCCAACGGGCGCCAAAGGGCTCAATCTGGCTGCAAGTGATGTTAATTATCTGTACCGCATTTTACTTAAGGTCTATCGTGAGGGTCGCATAGATCTATTAGAAAAATATTCACCCTTATGTCTAGACCGTATTTGGAAGGCGGAACGTTTTTCCTGGTGGATGACTTCGATGTTGCATCGTATGAGCGACAACTATTTTGACCATCGCATGCAACAAGCGGAACTGGATTATTTTACCGGTTCAGAGGAAGGACTACGGGCAATTGCACGAAATTATGTGGGGTTGCCATATCAGGATGTAGGTTGAAAAGGATGTCTGGATCAATTAAAGCTAAATAACCAACACAACCGAGGTGACACATGCACAAAATACTAAAAAAAATAGCTTACGCGACCGGTATCTTTACACTGGGACTGAGCATGCAGGCGTTTGCACAAGAAAATGTAACTGGTATGCCTGATGAATCGTTGTTTACAGATGCAGACCCGCAATTGAATGCCAACAAGCAAGTTGCCTTGCATATCATGCGCGAACTACTGCAATGTAATCATTGGGCTGATGCTGGGAATTGGTTGAGTGACAGGTATATTCAACATAATCCAAATGTTGCTTCAGGGCTGCCAGGTGTCATCGCTTTTTTCACATCAACTCGTCAACGCACACCTACCTGTGATGCTCTTACAACCCCAATTGTTGCAGTGATTGCTGACGGTGATTTGGTGACTGTCGTAATTCCCCGCTCTTATCCCCACCCGACCAAAGCAGGTGAAACCTATTCCACAACTTGGTTTGACATGTGGCGCATAGTTGATGGTAAAGGCGACGAACATTGGGACCCTGCCACCATCGCAGCACCTGTTGCAGCCAAGTGATTTTATCGATCAATCCTGCCAGCAGGTGGTACTGAATTAGCTCAACAGCTCCGTGTTTCCAACAGCAAGTTTGATAGTTAAGCTTGCTGTTTTGTTAGATATTTTTAGGTTTTTTCTGTTTAGATTTAGCCCCCTATTTTTATCTTTACAATTGGTAACTGCAACAGTTTGCTTTATGGGTTAACTGAGCCCCTGTTGTAGTGCGGTAAGCAGCGTGCTAACGCTATAAATTCTGTAATTAAAAAATACCTACATAACAATCCTGCTGGTAGTAAAAAGAGGTTTCATTTGTCTATTTTTAATAATAAATATTTATTATTATTCAATAAGATGAGTATTAATAATAAAAATATTGTCATCTTAAGTTAATGTGGTTTCGAGCTTTGGATCGGGTACTGAAAAATACTTTTTAACGGTACTCAGTCCAACTATATTTTCCTGTCTGAATTCTTAAAATTTGTTGATGAGTTCGCTACTTTTATACGCTACACTCACCATTGTTTTGGGCCCATCAAACACAAGGATTTTCGCACTCAATGCGATTGAAAAGTATCAAGCTTGCAGGATTCAAATCCTTCGTCGATCCGACCACAGTAAACCTACCCAGCAATCTTTGCGCCATCGTCGGTCCTAACGGCTGTGGTAAGTCCAACATCATTGATGCCGTGCGTTGGGTCATGGGTGAAAGTTCTGCTAAAAACCTCCGTGGCGAACAGATGACGGATGTAATTTTTAACGGTTCCAGCTCGCGCAAGCCGGTTGGTCAGGCATCAGTTGAGCTCTTGTTCGATAATTCTGACCGAAAGATAGCAGGAGAATATGCGGCATTTAATGAAATTTCGATCAAAAGGGTTGTTAATAGCGAAGCGCAATCTACCTACATGCTTAACAACACCAAGTGTCGCCGCCGCGATATTACTGATATTTTTCTTGGTACTGGTTTGGGCCCGCGCAGCTATTCGATTATCGAGCAGGGCATGGTGTCGCGCCTTATTGAATCCAAACCTGAAGATTTACGGGTTTTCATTGAAGAAGCTGCCGGCATCTCCAAATACAAGGAGCGCCGGAAGGAAACCGAAAGTCGCATCAGTCGCACACGTGAAAACCTTGAGCGTCTTACTGATATTCGTGAAGAACTAGAGCGCCAACTCCAACATTTGCAACGGCAAGCAAAAGCTGCAGAAAAGTATAGGGAGTTTAAGCAGGAAGAGCGTGATATGACTGCCCGAGTGCAAACATTACGCTGGCATCATCTAGACACTGAATTGAAGATATCACAACAAGTTATCACTGAACTCGAAATACAACTGGAAGCCAGTATCGCCAGTTATCGAGCCACCGAAGCCGAAATCGAGATGCAACGAGTAGCGGGCAGTGAAGCAAATGACCGTTACCAGCAGACACAGTCTAGTTTTTACAGCCTTGGTAGTGAAATTTCTCGCATCGAACAAAACATCGATTATGCGCGTCAACGCAAACAACAACTTGAAGAAGATTTGCACAATACAACTCAAAATCTTGCCCGCGTGCAGTCAGAGCTGACAACCGATCTCGATAAAATTACGGTGCTGGATGAAGATGTCAACAGGCTGGAACCAGAGCTCGAATCCGCAAATGCCCGCGAAGAGCTGGCAGTAGCTAGGCTTGAGCAAGCTGAAACCAAAATGCAGCAATGGCAGTTAGAGTGGGATCAGTTCAATCACGAAGCTGCCAACACTTTGCGAAAAGCCGAAGTGGAACAGCAACGGATTAATCATCTTGAAAACATAGTGGAGCGAGGCATAACCCGCAAGAATTTGCTTGGCAGTGAGCTTGAAAGTCTTGTGGCTGATCCCGAAACCGACAAACTAGCATTACTCGAACATAATCTGGTGCAAATCAGCACGCAGCAGGGTTCATTGGAACAACAAAGTGCCGGTCTCAATGCCAGCATTGATGCCACTCGACAACAATTAAAAGTATGTAATAACAGCCTGAGTCAGGACCGTAATTCGCTACAAACTCTACTGGGACGTCAAGCCTCATTGGAAGCACTGCAACAACAAGCATTGGGTAGCAAGGATAAATCGCGTCAGCACTGGCTGGTGCAAAATAAACTGGACACTAATTCACGCTTGGTCGACAGCATCAAAGTTCAGAACGGCTGGCAATTGGCAGTAGAGACGGTGCTAGGTGAACACCTGCAAGCTATTTGTGTTGCTGATATAGAGCAACTGAAAAATACACTGCAAAGTTTCTCTGCAGGTCATCTCATCCTGCGTGACAACAAACTTAACAGTTACAAGATTAGCGAAGATAGCAGCGCATCCACGCTGGCGAGCCAAGTCTTAAGCAGTAAAATCACCTCCTCTTTACCATTGAATGACTTGCTGGCCGGGATCTACGCAGCCGAAAGTCTGGCTGACGGCTTGGCTATGCGCGACAAACTAGTAGGTGGGGAATCTATTGTCACCCGCGACGGAGTTTGGCTTGGTAGCAACTGGTTAAAAGTAGCCAAAGGGTTCGATGAAAAAGCAGGAATCCTTGAACGTAAAGAAGAGCTAGCAGATCTAAATGTTCAAATTTCCCTAATTCAGGAAACCGTTCACCAACGTATTGAAGAAGCGGATAAGCAGCAGCAACAGTTACGCATGCTGGAACTGGAAAAAGAGACCATCATCCAAAAGTTAGGTGAAGTGAATCGTCAGCTTACCGAATACAGTTCTGATCGATCTTCTAGGCTAATGAAAATCGAACAGGTGACCGAACGTCGAAAACGTTTGCGCCTGGAAATCGACGAGCTGGAAAAACAATTACAAATAGAACAAGCCAACATCATCAGTTCACGAGCTGCTTTGCAAATTGCCCTAGACCAGATGGAAATGGACAACGCGCGCCGCGAACAACATTTACTCAGCCGCGATGATCACCGCCGTATACTTGATCAATCTAGGCAAAATGCCCGTACTGAAAGAGATCAGGCACATCAACTTGCCCTGCGCCATCAAACCTTGCTCGCACAACTTAATTCCCTTAAAAATACTCTTGATCGTGTTAATCAACAGGTATCTTCCTACACTCTACGTCGCAATCAGTTATTGGAGAATGTTAAATCGACAGACGATCCGCTGCCCGCACTCAAGCTGGAACTTGAATCTAAACTCAGCTCACGGCTTGATGTTGAACACCGACTTACGGAAGCCAAAAATACGTTGGACACCATCGAGCATCAACTGCGCGTACTTGAAAGCATACGTAATAAAACCCAGGAAGCCAGTCAGCGTATACGTGATGAATTGGTCACTCGTAAACTCAACATAGAAGGGTCCTCTGTTAAGCGTGCAGCGCTTGAGGAGCAACTAGTTGAACATAACTACGTGATGTCTGAAGTCCTTGCGTCATTACCTTCGGAAAGTACCGAACAGTCTTGCACACTGGAATTGGAACAGATAACTGTTCGTATCCAGCGACTAGGGCCAATAAATCTTGCCGCGATTGATGAATATTCAACTCAATCGCAACGCAAAATGTATCTCGATACCCAGAATGCTGAGTTAGAAAAAGCACTTGAAACATTACAAAATGCAATTCGTAAAATTGACAAGGAAACTCGTACACGATTTAAAGAAACCTTTGACAAGATCAACAATGGCCTGCAAGAGTTGTTCCCCAAAGTATTTGGTGGTGGTCATGCTTATCTCGATATGGTGGGTGAGGATCTTCTTGATACAGGGGTTACGATCATGGCGCGGCCGCCTGGCAAGAAAAACAGCACAATTCATTTGCTCAGTGGAGGAGAAAAAGCTATGACCGCCATTGCGCTAGTGTTCTCAATCTTTCAACTCAATCCGTCCCCGTTTTGTATGCTAGATGAAGTGGACGCGCCACTAGATGATGCCAACGTTGGGCGGTATGCTGCACTAGTGAAAGAAATGTCTAACGTTGTCCAGTTTATTTTCATCACGCACAATCGCCTCACTATGGAGACTGCCAAACAATTGTTAGGTGTCACCATGCATGAGCCGGGTGTATCACGGCTAGTAGCCGTAGATATTGATGAAGCTGCTGAACTGGCTGCGATGTAATAATCAAATGCCGAAGACACTATCCCAATGATGGAATTGTTAGCCATTCTAGTCATCATAGCCATTGTAGTGGCGTTGCTTGAGGCTGTACGTCGCAAATTAAGCGACCGTCGTAATCGCGTTATTCTTAAAATTGATAAGAGCATTCACTTGGATGATATCCATATTGATGAATTACACTTGTCGGAATTACCCAACGGCGGTGCCCGCCGAAAGGAGAGGTCGCAACACGAAATCCCTCTTATTCGAAAAAAATCCACTGTACTTCCAACAATAAATAAAGTCCGAGTAGTGTCCAACAACGCTAGCAGTTCAGTGCCCGTTTTGATGGATACAGTAGAAGTTGATGAAGACCATATTGAACATACTAACGTCTATGCATCAACTTTGGTCGAAGAGGTATTTACTACTGATGATTTTAATACCGAAGAAAGTTTGCCTGATGATGACTTTGAAGATGATGACTTTGAAGATGATGAAAGTTTAGATGATGCAGATACTGCAAAACAGGAAAATGAAGAATACATTTATGGGCTTGATGCTACAGATACCATTGAACCTACCAAACCTAGGAATAGACCACGTATAGAAAAATTTGTACATAAATCTGCTTTAGATGAAAATTTAGATGAGGACGATGATTTTGAAGATGAACTAGACGATGGATTCGATGACGAGTTTGTAGTTGAGCCAACCGTTAAAATTCACACTCATGACCTACATACAACGGCAGTGGCTGCGGTCATTGATGATGCTGATCAGGAATTTGATGTAGATGATGAAGACGAAAATATACATCTGTTAGCATTTGATGTGGAATTGACTGAAGATTTTGCTAATGATTTAGACGAAGAGTTAGACGAAGAGTTAGACGAAGAGTTAGACGAAGAGTTAGACGAAGAGTTAGACGAAGAGTTAGACGAAGAGTTAGACGAAGAGTTAGACGAAGAGTTAGACGAAGAGTTAGACGAAGAGTTAGACGAAGAGTTAGACGAAGAGTTAGACGAAGAGTTAGACGAAGAGTTAGACG